>Ga0210397_10000025_pt1 | contig 185408 bp, 178 predicted proteins | sample IncBWH2OmetaG_FD_160126 | JGI IMG/M metagenome (GOLD analysis project Ga0210397, IMG submission 160126) | Forest soil microbial communities from Barre Woods Harvard Forest LTER site, Petersham, Massachusetts, United States - Inc-BW-H-2-O ... | reverse complement strand
GGAAGAAACGCGCACAGATTCTCTACATGCATGCACCGTTGATGATATCTGCCAGTTGCTAGGTAATGTGGCTGCAGAGGATTGGGAGGGATTGGGAATCTTTGTGTTGCGCCAGCCAACTCGCAACAGGAAATAAAAAGTCCATGTTGGGGCCGCCTTGCATATTCGGCCGACCTTGGCCGACCCGCAGCACCGTCACTTGCATCTGGTCCTGCGTTGTTTCTTGAGGCCCAGAATCCAAATAAGAGAATCGCATGGTCTGTATCACTCGATCCTGATGATCAGGCGGAGCTAGAGAGGTTAGGAGTCGACGGCCATAAGCTGACGAGACGTGGCAACCGTTTCCTCCTTTCTTGTAATGTGGATTCAATCCGGAAAACGCAGCTCCATAGAACTGTTCTCCATGAAATAGGCCATTGGGTTGATTGGTTGCAGAAGGTGGTGAGACCTTCACAAGGCAATATGGATTCTCTGGAAAGTCTTAAAGACCTTTATTTCTCCCGCCCCAAGCAAGAGCGGGAGGCTTTTGCGCATCATTATGCAACAACAATCCAAGAACGTCTTGTATTCAGCGGCAAAATGCCTTTTGCTCGGATCATTAGCCCGCAATTGATTGCTGAGGATGGCCTTAGAATGCAAGATTTCATTCTCCCTAACGACAGCTAGCGCCATTGCTTACGCGAAGCTGCAACGGAGCAGATCCCTCACCCCTGCCTCAGCCAAGCCTCGGTGCAGGAGATTCGGGATGACAATTTTGCTGTTGATATTTTTTGAATAGTAGAGATCTCTCGCTACGCTCGAGATAAAAAATAAATCACTACTCCATTCCGGCCCATTCAATCGCATTAAACAGCATTTGAAACGTGCCTTCTGTCTGGGCGCGATGCTGCACGCGGAAGCCGAACATCACGATCTTTCCTTTGCCGCGAGTAAAGCTGATGGCGGCTGCCTTACGCTCCAGGCGCTCGGCTCCGTGGGCATATCCGGAGATCAGCATGTCCTTGGCGTCATCCGGATACCAGGCAATGACCGCGCGCTGCGTGTCAGCATCAGGCGCTGAGGTCTGGAAGGCCAGCGGTGAATCCACAAATGCGGCAATTTCTTTGGGCATGCCATAGCCGACCGGGTTTTGCTCATCGACGTAGACGCGGAGAAGCGATCCGGGAATGTTGAAATCAGAAGTGGGTGGCGTGCCACGTCCTCCGGGGCCGGCAACGGCATTGCGCACAGGAAGATTAAAATCCTCGCCAAAGACAAGCTCAGAAGAATGAGCAAGGGTGATGAGAGTGCCGCCTTTGTCGACAAAATCCTTCAAAGCGTGCGTACCTTCTTTGCCGATGCCGCCAGTGTATTCCGGAGGCATCTCGGGAGAATAGCCTTCGCGGCTAGCGCGGCCGTCAATGATGACGTCACGACTGGTATCGGGCAGGATGATGACGTCAAATGCTGCGTTGAGATTGCCGGCTTTGACCTGCTTGTTTTCAATATTTTTTATATTGAAGCCATATTGTTCGAGCACGAAGCGGGTCCAGCCTTCATCAATGGAGGCGACGTAAGGTTTGTAGAGGCCAACGCGAACAGCCTTAAGCGGCGTGGCATTTTTTGGCAGTTCAGACAGAGCTGCAAGCGAGAGATGCAGCTTTTCTGCATTGGCGGCAAGCTGAGCATGAGCGGCAAAAATCCATTGCGGCTGCTGGCCTTCAGTACGCGCTGAGAAAACCTGTGCTCCTGCTTTCTGCATAGCGTTGATCAGCGCGAAGGCATTGTTCTGGTGGTCGGCAATAGCGTAATAGCTGCCTTTGCCGGTGAGTCCGCATTCCGGCCATGTTCCTGTCTTGATTGTCTTTGCGGCCTGCTGATCGGCGGCGGAAAGTTTTACCTTTTCTGTTTTCACGCCCATCATGAGGGGCAAAGACCAGGCTGCAACATCGTATGGCTCAAGAATGCCGCTGTTGGGCGCGAGATGAACTTCAGGATAGCGCTGGATGCCGAGCATCTCATCGAGGAAGCGGCTGTATGGCTGTGCTGTGGGCAGCAGAAATGCTTTGCCATCTTTTGATAGCTTGACCTCTGCTCCGTGCTCGAGCATGAGCGCAGCCAGCCGGGAAGCGACAACGGGGTCGCGTTGATCATCGAGCGGAATGCGCCAGAATGCAGAAGGATCGGCGGTGCGCACGGCTTCCGCGGCCATGCTCGCCACACCTCGCATCAATTCACGGCGATACTTGCTCATGGTTTCAAGGGCTGCGTCGGAGACGATCAGTTCGTAGTCCATGATGTCGCGCAGCCGCCATGTGCCACCGGGCCAGGGATTGGGAAAGTTGATCTGCTGCTGATATTGAATGAGGCCTTTTGTTCCTCCTTGCAGTTCCGTGGGCGAGACTTGCAGGGGCGTCGCGATTCGCGCTGACGCAACTTCAGTGAGCACGCCGTACATATTTTTCCACCAGCCGGTATTGCGCGTGCCCCCGGGCCAGTAAGCGTCAAAAGAATAGTTGTAGATCACGCCGGATTTGCCAGCTTCTTCCAGCCGCCATCCCATGTCGGCGCCCATGAGGTTATTGCCTCGATGCACCAGAGGATTCACGAGCTTGGCAACGGGATCGGCGTTGGGCGGAATGTAGATGCGCGGGCCATAATAGCCCATCTGATGCTCATCGAGCCAGAATTGCGGAAACCATTCGTGATAGACGGCCTGGTTCACGTTCTTGGTTTCAATTTGCGTGAGCATGTACCAGTCACGATTGTCGTCATGGCCGACATAGTGGTGATAGAGGTAGGGCATGAATCCGCCCTCATATTTTGTGCCGAGATATTTGCGATACCACTCGGTGACCATGATCTGCCCGTCAGGATTGAGCGAGGGGACAAGCAGAACGATGACGTCGTTGAGACGGCGCAGCATTTCCGGATCATTGGTGGTAGCCAGTTTGTAAGCCCATTCCATGGCCATCTGGCTGGAGCCAATTTCGTCAGAGTGAATGTTGCAGGTGATCAGCAGAATGCCTTTGCCGTCATTGGCCAGAGCATCGACCTGCGTTTGCGAAAGGCCGCGCGGGTCGGCGAGTTTGCGCGCGGTCTCCTGATATTTGGTCTTGTTGCGCAGATTTTCTGGCGTGGAGATCACTGCCATGAACATCTCTTCGCCCAGCGTGGTCTTGCCCAGGACTTCAACCTGTACACGATCAGACGCCGCGCTCAGGGCTTTGAAGTAAGAGGCAATCTGACGATAGTCAGCCAATTTGCGGTCTGCGCCGACTTCAAATCCCAGAAATTCTGAAGGTGAAGGGACATGAGCAGCTTTTTCAGCAACGAGCAATGCTGATGAGGCATAGAGAAACAGGGTAAGAAGAGCCGTGACGCGCTGATGCTTATACATGTTGAATGATCTCGGTTAAGAGTTTGAATGAAGCGTTACAGTATAGCCGCAGGGAGTTGTTTTGAGTCAGGCAGAGTTTCGAGTTTCAGGCAAAACGAAAAAAAGGCGCCGCGATGGGCGCCCTTAAGCTTTTGTTTGCGGGTACTGATTAGTGTGGCCGCTTGCCGCCCATGGATCCAAGGTCCATTTTCTGATAGCCGTCCGGGACTTTGAACAGCGACGCGGCCTGCGCGCCTTCCTGGATGTTGGTAAATTCGCTGGTCATACCATCAGACGATTGAGTCTTGATCGGGAAGTGGATTTTCTGATCAATCCACAACGTTTCTTTTTTTCCTTCCTTTTGCGTCATTTCCCATTTATCGCAGGTGCGGCCGTTGATTGCTTCCGTGCCAAGTTTTTTGCAGGTGGCGCCTTCCTGGGTGGAGCAGGGATCGCCGTTGAGGTCCTTCATCTTGGGTATGCGCTGCATCATGGGGTTGTTGTCAGTTGGAAACTCCATGTACATATGCTGCTGGCTCATGAGCATGTAAGCGGTCTTGGCGTCGCCATCCACGATCATGCTGACCGGGCCGCTAAACGGACCACCGTGGCTTCCGATGTCGGACATATCAATCCGCATTTTGGGAAGTGAGAAGTAAAACTTGCCTTTCATATTGGCATTGCCGCTGGGCGAGGTGGTTGAGTAGTCAGCGGAAAAAGGTTGTGGGGCCTGGGCAAACACGGAGACTGCAAAAAACAGCAAAGCACAGAGTGCCAGTCGGGCCGGAAGATTCTGTTTCACAGTTCTTTTTCTCCTTGGAGAAGGAATCAGAGGCTGGTGCTTTTATACACGAATTGTTTTTGAGAGCAGCAGATATTGCGGAGACATGCACCAATTTTGCAAAAAATTCGACCAAGATTGAATAGCAGTGGGCAAGCAAAAAGAATGGCGCCCTTGCGAGCGCCAATCTTTTTTGCGGGGAGGGTACAGCTTACTGATTTACGGGAATCTTGATGATCTTTTTCTGGATTGCGTAGGTGACCAGTTGTGCCTTGTTATGAATGTCGAGCTTGCGCATGAGGTTGAACTTGTGCGCTTCCACGGTTTTTACGCTGAGTCCAAGGATCACAGCGATCTCTTTTACTGAGTTTCCTTCTGCCAGGAGCTTCAGGATTTCGCGCTCGCGGGGCGTGAGCGTGGAGATACGCGGGCGCATTCTGGTATCGCGTACGCGCGAGCGGAAGTCTTCCACCAGTTTGCCCAGGACCTGAGAGCTCAGATATTTGCCGCCCTTGTAAACGTCCTTTACGGCAGTGAGCAGCTGCGGCGCGGGCGTATCTTTCAAAACGTAGCCGGAGGCGCCGACTTCCAGGCACTGGACGAGGTAGTCCTCATCTTCATACATGGTGAGGAAGAGGATCTTGGTCTCCAGGCGGTTCTTTTTAATTTGCCGGGCTGATTCAAATGACGACAGCCCCGGCATTCCGATATCCATGAGCACGATGTCCGGCCGCAACTCGCGTGCTTTCTCAACGGCTTCTCCACCGTCCGCGGCTTCGCCTACTACTTCAAAGTCGCTTTCGCTTTCCAGAAGGCGGCGAACACCCTGGCGAAACAACGTGTGATCATCAACGAGTAAACATTTTATTTTCGGCATGGGGGAGTGTCCTTTATTTTAATTCGGCCTTTGCGCGGCATGTGCCGCATGTACCAACTGGCGTTCCACAACCTGCGTGGGTTCACCCGCTGGTACACTTATTTCCAGGCGCGTACCCTTACCTTTGGTCGAGATCACGCGCGAGATCCCGCCCAACATAGCAATACGTTCTTTAATTCCTGCCAATCCAAAGGACTGGTCGCGCACCGTCTGACGCCGCGCTTGAATACCAACGCCGTCATCTTCCACCGATACGTGCACCAGATCATCCGCCCGCTCCACCTGCACCGTGACGTTCTTCGCGTGAGCGTGCTTGGCCACATTGTGCAACGCTTCCTGCACCACGCGGTAGATGGCTTGTTCGGTACCGGGGGCGAGACGGCCTACATCTTCTGAAATCAGCACGCGGGCTTTTACACCGGTGTTGCGGGCAAAATCCTTAGCTTCCTTGCGGACGGCAGCCACCAGTCCCAGTTCTTGCAGTACCAGCGGAGAGAGCTTGCCAATGATTCTTCTGATGCCTTCGATGGTCCGATCGACAACTTCTACAGTTTCACGGATCTTGCCGCGAATATTCTTGGCGGTTGCGCCTGGCTCCATCATGCCCAGGTAGAGGCGGATGACCATCAGCGCCTGGCCGGTTTCATCGTGCAGCTCACGGCTGATGCGTTTGCGCTCTTCTTCCTGCACACGCAGCAAGTGGCCGGAGAGTTCAGCGATGCGCTGCTCGCGTTCACGTAGTGCGTCGGTCATGCGGGCGCGTTCAATGGCGAGAGCGGTGCGGTCACCGACGGCGCGCATAAGCTCGCGTTCCGTGGGAAGCCACTCGTAAGGTTTGGGGAAGCCAATCACCATTACGCCGATGGTTTCGCCGTCGGCTTTTAGAGGCACGCCCCACAGCGATTTGGCTTTGATGCGGATCATTGGCTGCAAAGAGCCGGTGTCGGCCGTGGTGTCCAGGATCATGCCGGGCTCGCCGCTTTTAGCGATCCGACCGGAAAATCCGCTACCCATTTCGACTTTGAAATCTTCGGGAAGTTCTACGTCAATGCCGACAGAAGAAGAGATACGCAGAGCGCAGCTTTCTCCTTCGCAAAGCAGGATGATGCCAACGGAGGCCTGGAAGGTCTGCGTGGTGATGTCGAGGACCTTGGTGAGCAGCGCACTTAAATCGACCGAGGCAAGCTCTGCATCGAACAAGCTAAGAAGCACGGATGATTCCAGGGTCTTGGCATCAAAATATGCGCCAGAGATGATGACGAAGGAGACGGAGGAGAGCATTTCCAGAGCTGCTTTGGCTTCCGCTTCCCGATCCGGGAACAGGCCGGCAATGTAAGGTTCACAACAGGATTGATACAGTTCCAAGGCTCGTGCCACAGCACGTGTGTCCACCTGCAGCTTGGAAAGGCGCGTGCCGAAGTATTGCAGGTTTTCCTGGAAAGCCGGGTAATCATTGTGGCAGAAATAAGAGCATCCGGCAGCTAAGGTCAGGCGCTCAACGGCGGCTAAGGTGCGGCCGTCAAAGCCATATTCCCTTGTGAGCTGCTCACGCCACTTGTTTGTAATGTCGGGAAAATAGGGCTCTAATGCGCGCGCAACTTCAGTGATGAGTTCGCGGGACGATTCCTTGAACGGCGGTACGGCTGTCACTGGCACTTCCTGAGTGAGTAATTGACGAAATGGCCGTTTCACAGTCATTTTACTACCTAGATAACCGGAAAAAACCTTATCTCTAAGGTATTTTACAGCGCCCCGAAGCCACTGTGAACTAAATAGTTACTATTTCTTTAGCCAGCAGTGAAAGGCCCTAAGGAGGTAGGATTAACACCCTAGACCAAATGATGCCTGAAATGCGCGATTTTGATGAGCTTTTTAGACGACCACAGCCTGCTGTTTTGCCGATTTTTCGGTTTCTTCCCACTCAATTGCCTGCTTGAAGTAGGCCATTGATAGTTTCAGACCGGACTCGAGGTCGATCTTCGGCTGCCACTCGAGAAGGTGCTCGGCCTTGCTGATATCTGGCCGGCGCTGCTTGGGATCATCTTGGGGAAGTGGTTCGTAGGTAATCGGACTGCTTGAGCCGGTGACCTGAAGCACGAGTTTGGCGCATTCCAGAATTGTGAACTCGACGGGGTTGCCGATGTTCACGGGATAATGTTCCTCACTGCGCGAGAGCCGCAGGATGCCATCCACCTCATCACTCACATAACAGAAGCTGCGTGTCTGTTTGCCGTCGCCATAAACCGTGAGCGGCTCACCGCGAAGAGCCTGCTTCATAAAGTTGGAGATCACGCGGCCGTCATTTAGCTGGAGGCGAGGGCCATAAGTGTTGAAGATTCGCAGGATTCGCGTATCAACTTTGTGATAGCGATGGTAGGCCATGGTGATGGCTTCAGCAAAGCGCTTGGATTCGTCATAAACAGAGCGTGGGCCGATGGGGTTTACATTGCCCCAGTAGGTTTCTTTCTGCGGATGCTCCAGCGGATCGCCATAGCATTCCGAGGTTGAAGAGACCAGGTATTTTGCGCCGTATTTTCTGGCAAGCTCGAGGCAATGGAGAGAGCCGAACGAGCCGACTTTCAAAGTTTCAATGCCGTGCTCCATGTAATCCACGGGGCTGGCAGGGGAGGCGAGGTTAAAAACGTAGTCGACTTTGCCGACATCGAAGGGCTCATTGATGTCCTGCTCAATGAATTCAAAGCGTGAATTGCTCTTTAAATGCGCGATATTGCGCAGGCTGCCGGTGAGCAGATTGTCCACGCATACAACGCTGTTGCCATCCGCCAAAAGCGCATCACAAAGATGCGAGCCGATAAAACCTGCGCCGCCTGTAACTAACACTCTCATAGTTGCCTTCTGCGAAACTATAAACATTCTACTGCCCCCCGGCTTTGGTGGCGATGCCTGCCAAATTACTCCCTCGTCCACAATGGCCTATTGTTCTTTCGACATCTGTGCCTTCTTCGTAATCGTTCCAGGTTTCCACCAGAAGATAAGGAGAGGCATTCTGCGATCCATAGTATTTGCGGTAAACACGAAGGACATCGTCAAACGTCTTGCCGCAACGGTAAGCGATGTGACGATTGCGGCTCCAGGAGGCCCTGGTGTCATCAAAGCCAGGCCATACCGCGCCCACGGCAATTTTGTCTGGATGATGCTCCTGCATGTTGCGATAGAAATAATTCAGGTAGTCCTCGCCGTAATTGCTGCCATCGCGCGCCCAGCCATCCTTGCCGGGCTGTACCCAGGCATAGTAGCCATCAAAAGCATCAGGATATTTGCTGTTGTAATCCTTGTAGATCAGGAGCGGCGGGTCCTGCCATGAGCGCGTAATCTGGCGGATACGGTTCCAGTCAGTGCCGGAGTCTTTGGGAAAAATAAAAATGACAGGATGGCCGTTGTAGCGCAGATAGGCATTGCGCGTATCTGCGGCGGGGCCAATATAGCGGTCATAAAGATACTGCAGGTCGACGATGACAGCATCAGTGTCATAGCCGGGATGATCGACTGCTTCATCATATTGCGCGGCGATTTTGAAGCCGTTTTGCGCGGCGATTTTGAAGCCGTTGTCTTCATTGGCCAGCTGCTGCAGCATGGCATAGGTCTGGTCTTCAAATTCCTTGCGCGGACCATACCAGTTGACCAGGAAGCCGCTGATGTTCAGGTCTTTGGCGCTGTCAATCTGCTGCCGCAGGACCTTGGGGTCGTGGCAGGAATAACCAACATCAATGTGGGCTTTTTGCCCAAACCAGGGCTGATAAACGGCAAGCAAACGCGGGCTGCCCTCCGGCGCTCCGTTTTGCACAGATGCCAGCGCATCGCGAGGATTTACCTTGGCAGCACAGCCGTTCAGCAGCAGCGCTATGGCGCAAAGGAAAAGAAGCCCAATCGGGGTAAAAGTGCGCTTCATAAATATGGATCGTTTTACAGAGAAGTTGGATGAAAAAGCAGCAGTTTAGGATGGATGGGCAGCCAGAGTAGCTGGCCAAAAAAATCAGCTTTTTCCGCTGGGGCGCCAAAACGGGGGACGAGTCACGTAGTTGCAAGATTGGGTAGTACTGCCCTAATTTAAACTGCTCATTGCTGGACTGCGGCCTTGATGGTTCCCCTAACACAAGAAGTGCCGCGATGACAGAAAGATAAAGGCTAAAACGCCATCTACCAGGATGGCTATTCTAAGGGAATGATTTTGTATGACTGTAGAAACATGGAAGGCAATTTTTGATTGGGGTACAGTTGTTCTTCTTGGATTTACTTTTGTGTTCGGCGCAGGAGCGCTGATTACAGGAGGCATACTAAGTGAACGCCAAGAAAAACAGGCGCTCCAGTTTGAAAAGGATTTAACGGAAGCCAAAACAAATTTGTCCGAGCAGCAGGAACGTGCCGCTAATGCTGAAATTACTCTCCATCGTCTCCAAGCTGGACGCTTGACGCGCAGTCTATTGCTGGCGTTCCACTCCCAAAAGGAAATTGATTCTACTCTGCAATCATTAAGGAACACACCGGGCCGTGCCGAGATACTTTTCGCCAAAGGTGATGCTGAAGCCCATTCGTTGGCAGAAGAGGTTTTCGGATTGCTGCGCGCTAGCAATTGGCAAGTCACTAAACCCGAAGAAGTACCTGCTGTGGATGTTGTGGAAAAACTGCGAGCCCAGCCTCTCGGCGTCACAATCGTGGCCAAGACGATAACCGAACCCAACAACCCCCAGTACAGCATCCTGAGACAGGTATTTAATGAAAGCCTTGATGGGGTGTATGGTGGCAGCGATTTAGGGCTTCCGCCTAATCTTTTGAGGATCGTGATTATGCCCAGACCATAGGCCAGAATCCAATTAAGACACTACGCAAGATTGTGCACGCAAGGAGATGTAGGTTTTTCCCTGCATGTGAAAAGAACGGGGACAGGATGCCAGCTCATGTTCAGGCCGCTTTTGACAGCTCCGCCACGCGGTCGGCCAGCTCTTGTGTTGGATCGGTTGTGGTCTCAATCCAGGAGTCGGCATCTTCAATGGTGCGAACCGCTGAAATCGGATACAGCTCTAGAATTTTAGTATCAGGACAGTACTGACGAATTAAATCCACCACGTGCTGCTTCATCTTGGGCGAAAGCGTCTGGCCGAGGATGACAACGTCAAAGCGCTGCGCATTACAGGCAGCAGACAGCTCTTTCTCATTCATGGCCGTTACGGTTTGGTGGCCGGCCCTCTCAAGAAACTGCCTACGGACCTGCATTGCTTCAGGATCTACTCCGGTGCAAAGAACTAGTGCCATTAGAAATGCTCCCCCTTGAGCACCATGTCTTCATTGCTATTTGGAGCGCTTTGGGTAGGATAAGGTTGTGAGTTTGTTTTTGGGACGACTGCGAGCTGGCGAGAGTGGAGGAAATTGAGCGAAATTTCGAGCCCTTGTACTATTTCGTGCTTGATTCGCCCATGATGATTCGCTAAACTCCGGCAGCGTCTGAGGACGTGGGAAGCTGGGATCTTTGAAAATTTAGCAGTCAGCATTCAGTAATCAATCAAATCAAGGTCAAAATAAGGGCGAAAATGGGGTTCGACAAGGCTGTCATAAGGCTGTTGAATGGCACTTGGGCTTTTGTTTTCAACGAAAGTTCAACCCCCGGGTGGGGGTGTTTCGGCTGAGAAGGCAGGCAGAGGGCTGCAAAGAGGCCTCGCCGATTTAGATCGTTCGGCTCCCGGCTGCGCCGCTTTTTCACGATGTACCGCAAGGATTGAATGTGAGTTCATAATATTCGGCGTGCAAGGGTAAAGAGGTATTTGTGCGTAACCTGAGAATGATTTTTCAACGCCATTGTGCAACCTGCGAGTAACAGCAGCTCTCCTACAATGCAACAGTTCCCCTGTTAACCAAATCCCAGGTTTTTAGGAGAACTCGTGCTGCGCAAAATTACTTCGCTGTTGTTTCTTATACTTTCATTCTGGCTTGTGGGCTGTGGTTCTGTTTCCAGTTCAGGCTCACCAACGCCAACTCCAACCCCAGTCGTCACACCCACCCCAAGTCCAACGCCGTCACCTTCGCCTACACCCACACCATCGACGCCAGATTCGTTCCTTACCACGGTGTTTCGGCAAGATGGGAGAACTGCTGCGGCGGTGGGGACAATCACAGTCGACACGACAGCCAATACCGGGGCTGGAAACCTGAAGCTCACCAACGTGGGCGAGAACAACACCATGTTGATCCTTCAGTTCTGCCCTTATCCGCAGGCTTTTACCGGCTGTTTTAACGTCACGTCATTCACGACCGATGCGGGCGGCAATGCAAATGTGAATTTCACATTCCCGCAGATGGGAAGTTATTCCGGGATATTCCAGGTGCTGCAGACCAATAGCGCGCAGTTCTTATCAACCGCGACAGATTCCACCGGAGTCAGCTTTAAGTCAGCGCTGTTGCCTGCGGGAACTGTGACAGGAGGAATTCAGCAGACGACCGGAAATGCTCCCGGCAGCGGAACCGTTGTTATGAACGGTGCGACTGCGCATATCACATTGAGTAGTACGACGCCCAATCACACGTTCAGCACCGCGGTATGCAGCCTGTTTATTGCCACCCCGTGCGCGAACCTGGCCAACATCACCACCGACGCACAAGGGAATGCCAGCGCTGACGTGGGCACAGTGCAGGCCGCGGGATGGAGCGATTTCCGCATAAGCGACAGTGATGGCGTGGAGTTTGTGACGGCATTCCGAGTGCAGTAGAACGGAAAGCAATTGAACCAAAGATATGACCATGCTCACGATGGGTGAGTATGGTCATATCTGCTTTAGCTTTTGATTTCTCTACCGGCCAGACGTGAGAGGATATCGCACTCCGCCTGCTGCCAGTCATATTCAGCATAGCCGTCCTGCCGGCCCCTCTCTTCATAGAGCTGATACGCGCGCACGCGGATCATTTCTTCCACAGAGAATGGTGAGCTTTCACGAGTATCGACAATGACGGAGTGGCTTGACATAGAGTTCTCCCGGACTTGTTCTCACATGGATGCTTTACAACGCGGGAAAGTTTGATGTGAGCTGAATGACAGCAAGCAGCGCTGATCAGCGAGTTCGATACGAAGATGGTTTGTTCAGCAGAAGGCGTGAGATGCAAATTGCGAATTGTGTAGCATCTCTGGTTCTGGTGATGGTCGCATTGTCCGCTTATAATTGCGTATCCCTTATGAAGGCTTTCGTTACAGTCATGCTGAAGACCACCGTCCTTGATCCTCAGGGCAAGACCATTCACGGCGCGCTTACCAAGATGGGTTACAAAGGCGTGGGCGCGGTACGCCAGGGCAAGTTCTTTGAACTGGCGCTGGATGGGCTGGACAAAACCGCCGCCAAGACGGAAGTAGAGCGCATCGCCAAAGAGGTGCTAACCAACCCAGTGATTGAGGAGTTCAGTTACCGGCTGGAAGAGTAACCGACGCTGGCCGAACCTTCTTTACAGACAGGGCTTTACCCTGCCCAGTGCAACTTTTTGCACATTCGCCCGAACACACTGAGGTAACAAGGGTTCGAGCTGCCTTAGAGTTAGAATAATCAGAGCCCCTCAGCCGGAAAATTGAGTCCAATAGCCACAGAAGATGGCGATTGGCTTGCTCTAATTCAGGGAAGATACTTCAGACAAAGATTTGGGTAAAGCTCTCAGGACGGCATGCGAGGGGGAATCTGAGCTTTTTGACCTACGGCGCTCGGCCTGAGCGCAAGTGGCGCCAGATTCAGGTGAGAGTTTTCAGCAAGACAGGATTTTAAAACTATGTGTGGAATTGTTGGATATGTAGGCAAGAAGAGCGTGGTTCCGGTAATTATCGAGGGGCTGCGCAAGCTGGAATATCGTGGCTATGATTCGGCTGGAATCGCCGTGGCCGGGTGCGCGAATGGCAATGGCAAAGCCGCCGGAATGCAGCTGCGCCGGGCTGAGGGAAAGCTGCGCAATCTGGAAGAGGTAATCCGGCTCAAGCCCATGGAAGGCACCTATGGCATTGGGCACACACGCTGGGCCACGCACGGCCGTCCGACGGAAGAGAATGCGCATCCGCATCGCGATTGCACCGGCAAGATTGTGGTGGTGCACAACGGCATTGTGGAGAACTATCTTTCGCTCAAGAAGAAGCTCATTGAAGAAGGCCACAAGTTTTCCACGGAAACTGATACGGAAGTGATTGCGCATTTGATCGAGAAAACGCTGGCGCAGTCCAATGGCCACAAGATCACTTTGGAAGAGGCCGTCCGCAAGACCGTGAAGCAGCTCTCCGGCGTGTTTGCTCTGGGCGTACTTTCTGAAGACGAACCCAACAAGCTGATTGCCGCGCGCAATGGCCCGCCGGTGGTGATCGGGATGGGCGAGAACGAATATTTTGTCGCCTCAGATGTGACGGCGCTGCTCAGCCATACACGCGACATCTATTTCCTGCATGACGGCGATATGGCCATTCTTACTTCTGACGGTGTTAAGCTTACGGATTTTGACGGCAAGCCGGTGAAGCGTGAAATACAGCATGTGACCTGGGACCCGATCATGGCGGAAAAAGGCGGGTTCAAACACTTTATGCTCAAGGAAATTTATGAGCAGCCGCGCGCCGTCCGGGATACGACGCTGGGACGCGTCTCATTGGATTCTGGCAAGGTATTTCTGGAAGAGATGCAGGTGACGGAAGAGGAATTCCGCAACGTGCAGAAGATCAACATTGCGGCTTGCGGCACCAGTTGGCATGCTGCTTTGGCCGGCAAATTCATGATCGAACGGCTGGCGCGTATTCCGGTTGAGGTGGATTATGCCAGCGAGTTTCGCTATCGCGACCCGATTACCTCAAATAAAGAACTGACGCTGTTGATTACCCAGTCCGGCGAAACGGCAGACACGATTGCCGCACAGCGCGAAGCCAAAGCCAAAGGCTCAAAGACGCTGGCTATCTGCAACGTGGTGGGCGCCATGATCGCACGTGAAGCGGCAGGTACGGTTTATACGCATGCGGGTCCGGAGATTGGCGTGGCTTCCACCAAGGCATTTACCGCGCAGCTGACAGCGATGTTTCTGCTGGCACTGTATCTGGGCGAGCTTCGCGGCACGACTTCGACGGATGAAGCCAGAAAATATATTGATGAACTGCTGAAGATTCCACACAAACTGGAGTCGCTGTTAAACAATGATCCTGCCTGTGAGGAACTGGCCAAACAGTATTACCGTGTGCAGGATTTTCTTTTCCTGGGCCGCGGTATTCACTATCCGATCGCATTAGAAGGTGCGTTGAAGCTGAAGGAAATTTCTTACATTCATGCAGAAGGCTATCCTGCCGGCGAGATGAAGCATGGGCCGAATGCGCTGATTGATGAAGACCTGCCTGTAGTGATGGTGGCGACGAAGGATCCCAACGATCCGAATTCAGTGCTGCGTTATGAGAAAACAATGTCGAACGTGAAGGAAGTTACGGCGCGTTCGGGAAAAGTAATAGCCATTGCCACGGAAGGCGATGAAGAGATCAGAGAATCCGTGGACCATGTGCTGTATGTTCCGCATGCGCCGGAATTGCTGCTGCCGATCCTGGAAGTTGTGCCGCTGCAACTGCTGGCCTATCACATTGCCGTGCTGCGTGGTTGCGATGTGGACCAGCCGCGCAACCTGGCGAAGTCAGTAACTGTGGAATAGTTATAAGCTGTATTTCTGCTTTGGCTGGGCTGTAGTTCGGCTCGGCCAAGGCGTAGTCCTACCGATATTTTCTTTCATGCGTGCATAGCGGTTACACTGGGAGTGATGTCAACCGTATCCCAGACGCCGCAGTCGCAGGACAAAACAAACCATCGCAAGCCCGACCTGAGCGTGAGCTTTGCCGGAGTTTCGTTTAAGAATCCGGTGATCGCTGCCGGAGGAACTTTTGGCTACGGCGTGGAGTTTGAAGACATTGTCACGCTGGAAAAGCTGGGCGGTTTTGTCACCAAAGGGCTTTCCTATGAGCCGATGGTCGGGAACCCGCCGCCGCGTCTGTTTGAAACTGCCGCAGGCATGTTGAATGCGATTGGGCTGCAGAACATTGGCGCTCGCGCTTTTATTGAAGAGAAGCTGCCTCACCTGGTCCAGAAGAAAAATGTAGTGGTCATTGCCAACGTGTTCGGTTACACGCGGGAAGAATACCAGGCGACAATCCGGATACTGAATGAGGCGGAAGGCATCGCGGCGTATGAGTTGAATGTGTCATGTCCGAACACGCATCAGGGCGGCATGGTGTTTGGCACCGACCGTGTACTGCTGGAAGAGTTGGTGGCGACGTGCAAGGCTGCGTCGCGGCGGCCGTTGATTGTAAAGCTTTCACCGAATGTTACAAGCATTGCCGCGATGGCCAAATCGGCAGAGAATGCAGGCGCTGATGCCGTGTCGCTGGTAAATACGTTTGTGGGTATGGCGATTGACGCCAAGACACGCAAGCCGCGCATATCGAATGTGACAGCTGGATTGAGCGGGCCGGCGATTAAGCCAATTGCTCTGCGCATGGTCTATGAGGCCGCACATTCGGTGGAGATTCCGGTGATTGGCATGGGCGGCATTACCACAGCCGAAGATGCAGTTGAGTTCATGCTGGCAGGAGCAGCCGCCGTGGAAGTGGGCACCGCCAATTTCTGGGACCCATGCGCGACAGAAAAGATTGTGGATGGATTACAGCGCTGGTGCTTTGAGAATCGCGTGAAGCGGATCACCGACATTATTGGAACGCTGGAAACCTAGAGCAAATCGGTAATTTGAGAGATTTGCTTTCTGCAATCGTTGGCGGATATTTCTAACCTTCGCGTTATTTAAATAAGAATGACCTCTAACGCACTCAAAAAGAACCCATCTTCGCGCATGTTGAGATTTCATGCAATCCAGCAGCTCTGTTATCTCACACTGAAACGAGCAACCCGCGCCTGCTTGCAATCCTCGAAATGAAGTAAGCAGCGAGGATCGTATGCATTCATGCGTGGCCGCGCATGATGTTGAAACTCGCGTCGGGCCGCGAGATCGTTTATCTCAGCTTCGCGGCAATTTCTGAAATTCATTTCGTATAGGAGACGACATTATGAAGCGTGCAGTCACGTTATTGAGCGCGTTTGTGTTGTTTTTAGGTATCGCGGCTTTTGCCCAACGGCCGATGGATGCGGCGGAAAGAGATGTCCGCATTGTGGAAGGGCCAGACATCTCTCATGTAACCGGACACTCAGCGACGATTCGCTGGGTGACAAACTCTGCAGGCGCAAACCATGTGCGCTATCGCATTGCGGGCAGCCACCAAGAGTGGCAGTCTGCTTATCATCAAGGTGGTGGGCGTGAGCACTCACTGGAACTGACCAATCTTGAGCCGGGCAGAACCTACGAGTGGCAAATCCTGACGCGCGATGGCGACATGCGAAAGGAAGGGACGTTCCAGACCGAAGGTCATCGTCGCTGATAAGTTTGGCAGAAAGACTTTGATCGATTCGACAGAAAATATAGAGCCGCCTTAACAGAGGCGGCTTTCTTTATCGCTAAAGGAAGGTTACGAGCGTTAGCGTTCTTTGAGAAAGTCCTGTGTGATCTCCGGCAGCTTTTCGCGAATCTGGCTGGGCAGGCGGTCATGAATGCGGCGCGCCTGGATGCGGGCTACATCGGCCACCACTACCGGCGCTGGAGTAGCAACGGCAACAATCAACCAGACCACGCTGAAGAAAAGGAATCCAGCCAGCGCGATGAGTTCCAGCACCAGCGCGTGTCGCGGAGAGAAATGCCGCACAGCGCCGAAGGCCACTAGAAACATGATGGCGGAAACAGTAGCGACAATCATGAGCCCGATATCAATGGTGCGATGAAGAACCTGGCGTGACCGGCAATGGGCACACTCGGCAAAGTGAGCTTCGTAGTCTCCACGCATCTCGGCTGCCAGCCCTGAGATGTCATACCTCCACCCCGCTAGAATATCGCCCACGGTGCGGTCACTGCAGATATTGCTCATTGACTTGCCTGAATACTGCAAAAAGCCTCGTACTTAAAGAATTGGATGGACCAGCCTTTTAGCTTGATCCAGATTAAGTTTTGTATAGGCTATCTTCTCACCCAAGGCAGAGAGGCTGCAATGGGGTATCCTGCTGAGCCAGTTTTAAGGCACAAGACTGGAAAAGGTTCATCTTCCCGCCCAGAGCTTTATAGGCTGTTTCCCTGGCGACTTCCGGATGATTGTTGTGTTCGGAAAGATGGGCCAGCACCAGAAAGGCCGCCTGCCCGTCATAGTCTTTTTCAAAGAATTCGGCCAGCGCCGCATTGGAAAGATGTCCAACCCGGCTCATGACGCGCTGCTTTACCATCCATGGATAAGGCCCGTTCCGCAGCATTTCCAGGTCATGGTTTGATTCAATCATCAGGCCATCACAACGGCGCAGATGGTCCTTCACGCTGAACGGCAGATACCCAAGATCAGTCACCACGCCGATTTTCACGCCATCGGCTTTAAAGGTAAAACCACAGGGATCAACCGCATCATGCGGAATGGTAAATGCCATGACCGTGATATCGGCGATAGTGAAGCTGCGGCCAATTTGAAAATGTTCGCGGCGCTCCAGCTTTGCCGGCTTGCCCTCTGGATCTTTCGTCGATCGACGCCAGCTGTGGTACGTAGTTTCTGTGATGTAAACGGGGATTTGCAGCCTGCGTGCCAGCACCTGCAATCCGGCTACGTGGTCCTGGTGCTCGTGTGAGATGACAATGGCTTTCAGTCTTTGCGGGTCTTCCCCCGCAATTTTCATGCGCTTGAGAGTCTCTCTGCAGGATATCCCGGCGTCTACCAGGATGCTGGCATTGGAACTGGAGAGAACGGTTGAGTTCCCCCTGCTCCCGCTTGCCAGAACTGTCATGCGCATAGCCACTCTAGATGCAGCATAACTTCGATTGGCCTTCCCCGGGGAGTAGCAAATTAGTTAACACAGGGAAAACCTGCTTGATTTCCGATCGTATGGATAAAAAGACTCCACGGGAAAAAACCGTTGTTCCGGATTTTTGCGGCGACGAGAATAAAGATATCCGGCAAAACGGCAAGTGCAGCCGCGAACTACCGGATCTGTACATCTACCAGTGTTTCCTTGTTGACTTTGCCCGGAGCGTCCGTGCACTCCCGATAGACCCAGACTTTTGGCGGGTCCGTGTGATAAGCCGCAGCAATGCGATCAAGAATGTCGGCAACCGTCGTGTTTTTCATTTCCACTGTCATGGGAGGCGAGAGTACTTTTCGCAGGCTCGCAACTCGGCGCGGCATGCGAATGTGCGTTTTACGCAAAAATGCCGCCACTTCAGGAGTCGCCCAGAGCGCGGCCAGCGCGGCATCCGGCTCGCGGTCTTCCACGATGCGAAATTCCTTTACGTGCACCTTCAGCAGTGCCGGCTTCGCGGTGCTATCTATCACGCGTACGCCACTCTCACGCGATTCGCGCCAATAGATGTCCTGGTATTTAGAAGAGATTTCCTGCATTGCTGCGTCCATCGGCTCCAGTTTCACTGGCGGATGCAGGAGATAGAAATTGTCAGGGATGCCACTGACTGTGCAACCGGTATGCAGGATCACCGCTCCACTGCGGTGCGCGGAATGCAAAATCTTTATCGCGACTGCCACAACATCCATATCAGTTTGTATGGGAGTTGGGCTGGTTTTGGCGGCAGACGTTGACTGCTGTGTTGTCTGGCTGGGAAGCTCAGAGGGCTGTTTGCAACCAGCCATTACGGCCAATGCCATACAACTTGACCATAAAAGACTTTTTTTCCTGCCGAGTAGTGATGTTGTCATAGAGAAGACTAACGAGCGGTTCCAGGAAACGCACATTATATCTTGTGAAAAATCTGAGACAGTCATCTGAAAACAGTCAAGCGCCGCTGCAGCCAATTTTTTTACGGAACTGCCCCGGTTCTAGACATTCAGACTGCGTATGCATTTTTTTGAGATTGATTCAAAAAGTATGAGAGCCGGAGCCGAATTCAACCGTGTTTACGTAGCGTGCTTTGGTTAGGGCTAATTTTGTTTTTCTACCTCGCCACCGCCCGTGATGCTGGCCCTCCCTTCCTGATTTCTTACGATTTTTTGACCCAAAACTCCTCAGTACGGCTTAAACAAAACGTGCCCGATGTCTTTACTTTCTGCTCTTTTCCCATGAAAAGTCACTGCTTATTTAAGTCGAAAAACAGCCATTTGACCGACAGAACTATGCCACTCTACCCTTTTCTATGGAAAATAGTATGTCAGTATTCCAATTATTGTGAATTTTTATAGATTGAATTTGTAAAAAAAACGTAAAGATTTGAAAAGGCAAGGTTTAGATAATGTAAATGATGGAGACCAGAATGCAATTTATCCTGGCATGAAAACTTTCAGCCTTAAACTTGGCATTGCAATTCTTGCCATAGCCGTATTGAGCCTTCCCGTATTTATGGGGGGCCAAGCTATTAGCGGCGACCTTCTTGGCGTTGTCACAGACTCAAGTGGAGCTGTTGTACCTAATGCTCAAGTGGTCGCTACCAACCTAGCCACAGGTGCTAAATCAACCACCACAACAAACGGGAGTGGTGAATACCATTTCGTGAACCTGCCAGTCGGGCATTATTCGCTGGATATGACTGGCAGCAACATGACCGGCGGATATAAGGACGTTCAGGTCCAACTGAACAAGCAAGAGACCTTCAATATCACCGCGTCGGTAACCGGCAAGCAGGAAACCCTTGAGGTGACCGCAGATGCCCTGACGATTGACACTTCGACCCACAACATTCAGAACACATTTGAAACGAAAGAAGTTCAGGATCTGCCCACCGCCAGCGTCGGTCTCGGCGTACTGAACCTTTCTCTTCTGAATGCCGGTGTGGCCACCAGCGGCGGTATCGGTGCTGGAACAGGCCCGTCGATTTCGGGACAGCGTCCACGCAACAACAACTTCACCATTGAAGGTGTGGACAACAACAGCAAGGGCGTAACTGGCCCACTGCTCACCATTCCGAATGATGCTGTGCAGAACTTTACCGTTCTGCAGAACCAGTTCTCTCCGGAATTCGGTCACTCTTCCGGCGGACAGTTCAATCAGACCGTTGTCAGCGGAAGCAACAAATGGCATGGTCGTTTGTATGAATATCTCCAGAACCGCAATCTGGATGCGATTGACGACACCCAGATTCGTACCGCTACTGGTCAAGCCCCGGCATTTGACGCGAACCGTTTCGGCGGCCAGGTCGGTGGCCCAATCTGGAAAGACAAAGTCTTCTTCTTCACCAACCAGGAATACAATCCGGTTCACCAGACCCTGGGCAGCAATTTCGTTTGTGCTCCAACAGCCGCTGGCTATGCCACACTGTCAGCTCTTCCAGGAGCCAATACAACCAACCTGAACATCCTGAAGCAGTTTGAAGGTACCGCTGCAGTTGCAGCCTCAAATGATCCTAATGGCAACTGCGCAAAAGAAGGCGCATTTACCACCGGCGGCGTCGACGGGAAGTTCGACCCGGCTACCGGCGCGGCTGAAATAGGCGACGTAACCTTCGGCGCTCTTGCTCACAGCAATACCTACACCACTGTGAACAGCTTTGACGTGAATCTGTCCGACAAAGACCAGATTCGTCTCCGCTACATCTACCAGAAGAACGATGCAACCGATGCATCTGCGAACATTCCCACATTCTTCACCATCGTTCCCACGCGCGATCATCTGATCGCCCTGAGCGAATACCACACCTTCACCCCGACGCTGACCAACGAGTTCCGTGTGGGCTTCAACCGCAACACGTCGACCCTGGGTGCAGGAAACTTTGCGTTCCCTGGTCTCGACTCATTCCCCAACCTGGAATTTTTCGACACGGGGAACCAGATCGGCCCTGACGGCAACGCCCCTCAATTCACGATTCAGAACTTCTATTCCGCCACGGACAATATTTCGTGGATCAAGGGCAAGCACACGTTTAAATTCGGAATCGAAGGCAGAAAATATATCTCTCCCCAGGGCTTCACTCAGCGTGCCCGCGGTGACTATGAATACAACGATACGGAAGATTACGTTCAGGATATCGCTCCAACGGCCTTTGGACAAAGATCGACTGGCAGCAATACTTATTACGGCGACCAGTCTTCCATCTATGTTTACGGCAACGACGAGTTCCGTATCACCAAGAACCTGACCATTAACGCCGGACTGCGCTATGAGTTCACCTCTGTGCCAAGCGGTATGCGGGAACAGGCTCTGAACGCAGCAGCCAGCGTGCCAGGAGTACTGGTTTTTGGCGCGCCTCAACCCCAATATGGCAACTTTGCTCCACGCCTGGGCTTTGCTTATTCACCACGTGGCTCCAGTGACACTGTAATCCGCGGCGGCTTTGGCATGGCCACGGACGTGATCTATGACAACCTCGGCCTGCTGGCTGTTCCTCCGCAGTTCGGTGGAACCTGTGACGTTCTGCAAAGTGTGAACGGAGCAGGCGGTTGCGTCTGGAACGGTAATGCCTTCTTGGCCAACGGCGGATTGCCGGCAGGACAGGGTTCAGGTCTCAAGACCTTCCCGTCAATCACTGTGCAACGAGCCTCCACGGCAAACTTCCTGCCTGACACTTTGAAGCTGCCTTATTCCGAATCCTGGAATCTGGGAGTTGAGCATGTGTTTGCCAAAAAGTACACGGCAGAAGTTCGCTATGTAGGTACAAAGGGAATTCATCTGCCAGTGCAGCAACAGATTAACGTTCAGCCCAGGGTTTCATCCACGCTGAACCTGCCCACCTTCCTGGCTCCTCCGACCCAGGCAGCGCTTGATGCTTTAGGCACGAACCTGGCGACCATTGAAGGCCAGCCTAAAATCCTTCCAGCGTTCAGCCAGGCTGGTTTCGTAAACGGTATTACCTCATTCCAGCCCTATGGACAATCCATCTACCACGGCCTGCAGGCGCAGGTAACCCGCACCTATAGCAATGGCTTGCAATTGCTGGGTGCTTATACCTGGAGCCATACCTTTGATAACTCAACCGCTGATGTGTTCTCGACCCAGCTGACGCCTCGCCGTCCGCAGAACTCGCAGGACTTTGCGGCTGATTACTCCACTTCCGCTCTCGATCGCCGCCAGCGGTTCAGTATTGAAGCCATCTATAATGTGCCGTTCTTCAAGGGTTCATCTAACTGGATGGCCAAGAACCTGCTCGGAAACTGGGAACTCGCCCCTGAGTGGCAGCTCCAGTCCCCCGAGTACTACACTCCGCAGAGCACGGTTGATGCTAACCTGAACGGTGATTCCGCTCCGGATCGCACGATCCTGAATGCTGGCGGAACTCCTGGAACTGGTTCGGCAACCACCCCGCTTTGTAATTCCAGCCTGCCTGCCGGCGTAACTTGCTCCACGTCAGTGGCTGCGGCCCTTCCACACATCGTTGGGTATCTGGCTACAAATCCAAACGCCCAATATATTGAAGCCAATTTGGGTACGATCGCTACAGCACCACGCAACACGCTGGCCACGCCTCGTACCAACAACTGGGACATGACTGTGGTAAAACGTTTCAACTTCACGGAACGTACTGCATTCGAGTTCCAGGCCCAGGCCTTCAACATCTTCAACCATCCACAGTTTGTTCCGGGCAGCGTGAATACCGTGAACTCTATTGGATTCACCGCTATCACGAACTTCGTTAAGGCGGGTAGCCCTAGCTTCAACGATCCAACCCAGTTCTTCTCCAACAATCCACGTGTTCTGCAGCTTGTTGGAAAGTTCATCTTCTAAACTCAACTCCGATCGTCTAACGGTCGGCTAAGCAAAATGCCCTCGCGAAAGCGAGGGCATTTTTATTGTTTATTGTTCAGATCAAAGGATCGCGAGCAGAAGCGCTTCTTATCCAGGCTTCAACCCAGATTCTCCGCCATCTCAAACCGGGCAAGATTTGGGCCGGCTCCACCAGGTTTTCTCCTGCTGACGGCGTACCGGTAAACTTCGTTGTATTTCTGTCCCACGGCAACGGTACTGCGAGTTTCAGAGATGTACATGCGGCCGGCTGCGCCTAGAGCGGAGCGGAATTCCGGCTTGCGTCCAAGGAAGGCCATACGATAGCCCAGATCGCGCGGACTACCAGCCTCAAACCACAGGCATCCACGCCCTTCCGGACTGGCGTCGCGATTGCGCGGAGTGTCGGCGGCCAGCAGGGTTTTGCCCTGCCACAAACTCTTCAGGCAGACTTCATTCGTTTGGCGCGCTGCCACTGTGTCTGCCGGGGTTTCATCCATGGCCACTACCACGTGAGAGTTCTGCAGGGTTGCCGGAATATCAAACGGATGCACCAGCGCAACATGCGAGGAAATACCAAGCCGCCCTGCATGTTCATTGATGGTTTTACGCGCCGTCTCAGGCGCATCCAGCAGCAGATGGAGCTGTGGCATTTCGCTCGACGCCAGGGCGAACCCTTCCAGCATTGTGATGGCGGCCGGAGATATTTGCTCGGCATTTTCCACCGCGAACTGTGGGACAAAAAAAGAGATGGCTTCAGGCGAAAGATCAAACCTTCGTGTCAGAAAATCCCGGTCCGGCGAAAGAGGTGGCTCTTCTTCAAAATCAACCGGGTCGGGGATTGAGAAGATATTTTCCGTTGCCGCGCCGCGTTCGATCGCGGCCCGTTTCAACCCCTCAGAATGCACGATGACCGCCGCCGCCCGGCTGAGAACAAACTGTTCTGCCACACGAAATGAACGGGCCATCCAGCTGCCAGATTCACAGAGCTCCGCGGAGATGGCCATCTCTTCTATGCAGGCGTTCAGGTCATAAACCACGCAGCTGCAGCTTCGCACCGCCGCCATTCCTGCCGCGAAACAATGCGCGTGCACCAGGTCAGAAGAAGTTTCTGGATCACAGTCCAGCAATGATTTGCGCCAGTTCCGCACATCCTGCCAGGAACGCAGTAGAGAGAGTGCGCGCGGCTGGTCCTGATTTTTGCCGGCAAGATAGAGCTCGGCCGCGCCGGCGCCCTGCGGCGTGACAATGTAAGGGCGCATTCCCGCGGCAACCTGGCCTTCTACCACAGGCAGCACGTCACGCGCATATTCGCAGGCATGGATCACCCGCCACGCTCTGCTACGGGTTCCACGGGCCACGGTTCTGGTGCTGGCCGTTGGTTCGTTTTGGAGTGCCGCATCAATCCTTTGGTTCATGGAAATTATGAAGCTTCTCTTCTTCTTTCGGAGCAAGCTCGGAGTAGCATTTCACACGGTTACGCCCTTCATGCTTAGCGGCATAAAGAGCGGCATCGGCAAACTCAATCAGGTCTCGCTTGAACTGGGCGTCGGTGTCATAGACAGCCACTCCAATGCTAATAGTCAGATGCTGGACGGAATGGGGCGAGCCGGCAAAAAATTTTGCCTGGTCCACGGCCCGGCGCAGCCTCTGCGCTACAAACGTGGCGCCCGTCTCTGTGGTTTCCGGCAGAATGATGACAAATTCTTCTCCACCGTAACGGGCTACGGTATCCACCTCACGCATATCTTTCATCAGGATGGAGGTCACGTCCCGCAAAAGCTGGTCGCCAACGTGGTGGCCGAATGTGTCGTTTAAAATTTTGAAATGGTCGATGTCGATCATCAGAAGCGCAAACTTTTGTTGTTTGCGTTCAGCTCGCTTGAACTCCAACTCGAGTTGTTGTTCAAAGTAACCACGCGTGCGGAGCCCGGTAAGATAATCGGTAAAGGCAAACCGCAGCAATCCTTCATTCGCGTATTCGCGGGTGAGAAGATTTTCCGCTACCAGAGAGAGTATCCAGAGAAGTTGTGCGTCCTCCTTCTCGAAGCCATTCTCAGTGGCGAGAAAGAACTGCATGGATCCCATGACCCTGTTGCTTACAAACAGAGGCACTGCCAGCGCGCTACCCGCTCCCATCACTTGCAAGAGCGCATCGGACTGATTGTTGTGGCCGCGCTCTACTAACAATGGCCGGCCATATTTAAGAGACCAGAAGTTCAGGATGTTTCCGCTGGAAACTTCCTCGCCGGCTGCTTTTTCCACGTTGCGCGCAATGCGGGGTTGCATGAGCTCCTGGCTCTCGTCCCAGAAGTAGACAATGGCTTTATCAAACGCGATGACCTCAGCGGCCATATCGCACAGCAGGTTAAGCGTCGCTTCCAGTTGCATCTGCAACCCGGTAAGCATGCTCATGCGCAGAATGACGTTTACGTCTTCCCACCTTTTCTGGATGGTTTCCGGGCGCAGCTCTGAAAACACCTCCACGACAAACCGCTCTGGCGGAGACGAACCTGGGTCAGCGGATTCTTGAGACAGCATCGGGAACATTTTTCTCGCGGAACTCACGGCAACAAAGCTCCAACCAGCACTTTTGTGAGATGCCGCAGCCAGCCTTTGGGAAACTTACGGAAGTCTGCTGTTCTCGTCTCTTGTCTATGGCCAGATGTACAGGGGGTGGTGCAGCCGTAATCGTTACTCCACTGATAATGGAGTGGCTCAAGCATTGGAGAAATAGAGTCTGGGCTGGATTTGCCCCTGAATGGAGTTCCAATTTGGAGCGAGAAAGTCTGAAAAGCAATCCCGGGGATGACGCCTTGCTAAATACCAACTAGTAGCCCAAGTTGGGATTCAATCGAAATTAGTAAAGTCAAATCAACGTGACTAAGACTCAAAGGTTAGACTTGGAGCAGCTTGAGAAGACCAAATGGCCAAGTGCTCTTTTTGCCAGAGTGTAAGAGGGTTCTTCCATTGAGCGTTGCCATATAAGACAATGAAAATAAAAGCTTTGTTAGATATATATTTTTAATTCAAAATACTTGTTGTACAAGCTTTGCCAATTCTTTGTTCACCAGGAAAGCATCTACTCACGATTTCTGCACTTCCACGCACTCATTCTGTTGATTTTCTTTCACAATCAGCTTAGGATACTTTCAGCGCTGGAAAACCCGCTGGCGCTGATGCAAAGCTCTTCAATGTAAAACTTCACGACAGATTTTTTTTAAAAAATTAAGCCGGCCCGAACGTTTTTCCAACAGGAGAAGCTCCCAAATGGCATGGTACGCATACTGCATCGTTGAGCAGCAAGCTGTCCAAGGTGGTATTCGCGCTCGTCGCCCCGTTCCCGTCGAGGGCCTTAAAGGTATAGCAGACGCGCAGATATTCGCGTATCCCAGCGGTGACTTTTCCGTGCTGGTCAGCGAATATATCCCCACCGGCGACCTCGGCCAGAAGGCCCTTCTTCAGCATGCGCATGTAGTCAGCGAATGCTTTAAGCGCACAACAGTGCTGCCATTCCGATTTGGAACGGTTTTTGATACCGATGACGCTCTGCGGCGCGCCGTCCGGCTCAACCGCAAAGCTTTCCTGGAGAGCGTGACCAAGCTTAAGGGTAAGGCGGAGATGCACCTGAAGCTGCTGATTAAAGATGGTTCACTGCGTGAGGCCCTGGAAGAGATTGAACTCCCGCCCACTGTTGGCAGTGAATATCTCAGCAAGCTCCGCGAAAAGGCTGTTCGCCAACGCGAGCGCCAGACCAAAGCCCGCGCCCTTTCCGTTCAAGTCCACAAAATATTTTCTCCTCTCGATCAGGACGTTTGCTGTCGCAAAATTGATTCCGGGGGCATGCTGATCGATATCGCTCATCTCATCGACCACAAAAAAGTTGAGAAATACCAGAATCGCTATCAGATGGCGACCCGCCATCTGCCCGGAATTGAAGTTGTTATGAGCGGGCCATGGCCGCCTTATCACTTCATCCCCGGCAAGCGGTCTTCCTGAGCAGTTTTTACCCATTATTCTCTTGAAACAGAGTCATGCCGCAAAAAGGGGCTAAAATAGCCCCTAAGTCGCCATTTTCCACAGAACTTACGCATATATCTTCCTGTTAGGCATCCAAGTACCTGAAAATGGAATCGAAGTACAATATCCATGGGGGCAATGATCGACCTCAATTGGGTATTTCCGTTCCACTTACATTAAAATTCAGCTTTTACCCCCGCTGCTGAGAAAGCCAGGAGTAAGCATGATCCAGAAGACCCGTGTGCTGATTGTGGACGACGATGTGACTATGGCCAAATATCTGGCCTCCCACCTCACACGGCGTAACTTTGATGTGACAGTTGCTTCCACTGAGCAGGAGGCTCTGAGGGTTTTTCGTTTGTTTGATCCTGCACTTGTTCTGGTGGAGACTTCCATGGACGGCGAAGCCGGCGCCGATACGGTACAGCGGCTCAAACAGATCAAGCCTTCCGTCGCCATTATGGTGCTCTCTGTCAGCAAAGATCCCGAGTTAATCTTTCGGGCTTCAAAGCTTGGCGCGGATGATTTCATCAGCAAGCCAGTCGATCCCAAAGATCTGGACATGCGCATCAGCAAGCTGCTCGATAGCCAGCGCATTTCATCTGAAGTAACGCAACTGCGCGAGCACGTGCGCCGGCAGACCGACTTCACCATGCTCTTTGGCACTAGTCCGAAAATGATGGAAGTGAAGATGACCATTGAGCAGGTGGCGGACACCACTGCCACCGTGCTGGTTCGCGGTGAAAGCGGCACTGGAAAAGAAGTGGTGGCGCGCATGGTTTACGCGGAGTCTTCACGCTGCGATAAGCCGTTTGTGAAAGTGAACTGCGCGGCTATTCCGCATGAATTGCTTGAAAGCGAACTTTTTGGCTATGAAGCCGGCGCCTTTACCGGCGCAAACCGGCAGAAGCTGGGCAAATTCGAGCAGGCCAACGGCGGCACGATTTTCCTGGATGAAATCAGCGAAATGCATCCTGCGTTGCAGGCCAAGCTGCTGCATGTTTTGCAGGACCATGAATTCTCACGCCTGGGCGGCAAACGGGATGTACAAGTGGATGTGCGGGTCCTTGCCGCCACAAATAAGCCGCTCGAACGTGCAGTCGAAGAAGGTGTTTTTCGCGAAGATCTTTTCTATCGCCTGAACGTGGTGACAATCCACATTCCCCCGCTGCGCGAACGGCGTGAAGAGATTCCGGTATTCCTGAAATATTTTCTGGAAAAATACAGCGAACACTACGGCAAGAAGCCATCCATGTTCAGTGAATACGCTGTAACGCGCATGATGGAATATGCGTGGCCGGGAAACATTCGCGAGCTGGAAAATATGGTGAAGCGCTATGTGATCGTGGGCAATGAAGCGCAGATCATCCGCGAGCTTTCCACGCATAAGCCAATCGTTACTTCGTTTGGCGCTGCTCCAGGAGCAATGTCGGTGGAAGCGGCATCTGCTGCTCCATCATCACAAGCAGTGCAAGCTAGCAATGGTGCAGAAGTTGAGATGCCTTCGCTCTTGGAAATCGGACGTCGTGCAGCCATGCAGGCAGAGCGCGAGGCCATTGAGCGTGTCCTTGCTCAGACGCGATGGAATCGCCGCCAGGCAGCTAAGATTTTGAAGATCAGCTACAAAGCCTTGCTGAACAAACTCAAAGCGATGGAAGAGCAAACCAAGGTGCAAACCAAGCACGAAGAAGCCCAATAGTGGTACTTAGATGCCACATATTAGTCTCCTCTAACCTCACCCTGATCTTGTTTCTAACCACACAATTCTGAACGAAATCATTCCCTAATCCACACAAAAATAAATACTTACACCGGAATTCCTTCATTTATTGTGAGCGTGGAAATTTTTGGTTTGTGAGTTGCTTAGATACAGGCATACCAAAGAGGCCGTAAAATTTAAAATGACTTCAACCCTCTTCCAAGATTTGAGACTTCTTCAATCCGTGTGTCTTGGCGTAAGCCGGGACTGTATCGGGCATCGCCTTCCCTGAGAGCTTTTCCCTTCCTCCTCGCCTCTTTACGAAAGGCGGCCTAATGGGCCGCTTTTTTGTTTTTGTGCACATGGCTTAACCAATCTTTTTGATGACAAATCCTACCCATGCCGCATCTAACTTTCGTTCCTTGCAATATTTGACGGTTATTCATTATGGCGACTAAGATTGATCACTTATCGAAATCCATGGACAAGAAAAAGCTCGAAACCTTTAAAAAGCGGCTGGAAGAGCGGCAGCAGGCCCTGCGCAAAACAGTAAGCCGGACAGAAGAGGATGGCCGTATTGCGGACCAGGACTCAGCGCAGGACATTGCCGACCGGGCGGCCAGCTCCTACACCAAGGAATTTCTCTTTTCGCAGAGCAATAACGAACGCCAGCTCCTGCAAATGGTGGAAACAGCGCTGCAGCGGATTCGTGAAGGCGAGTTTGGCGAATGCACGAACTGCGGCAATGAAATTAACGCAAAGCGTCTGGAAGCCGTTCCCTGGACTCGTTACTGCATTGAATGCCAGGAGAAGCGGGAAAACGGCCAGTTAGAGGAGACGCACGACTAAACGGCTCGACAATTTCCAACCCAAAAAATAAAAGGAGATGCAGAACGCATCTCCTTTTTCCTTGAAGAAATTGTTTAGTAGAGATTGAACGCAACTTCCACGTTCATTTCAACGGCAACGGGGTGGCCATCCTTTTTTGAAGGATCAAATTTCCAGGTTTTCACACCCTCAATCGCTTTTTCATCCAGACCCATGCCGAGTGAGCGAACTACGCGTGGATTGTGCACGCGGCCATCAGGGCCAACAACGATTGTTACCACCACTACGCCTTGATATTTTGCTTTGCGTGCTTCCTCTGAGAATTCGGGTTCAGGCGTATAAATAGCACGAGGCGCGCTCACGCCATCACCCACATGAAAGATACCAGGGCCAACACCCGGGCCGCCGTGTCCTGATCCAACTCCACCGCCGCTTCCAGTGCCAATTCCTCCACCAACACCACTGCCGTTGGATGGCGTCATCAGCTTGGAAAGAGGATCGCCTATCTGCGCGTTAGGCGGAGCCTTTAAGTCAGCAACCACGGTTGGAGCAATCATCAACTTGCTCTGCTGCTGCACCAGCACTGTGGGCGGGGTAAACTGCTGCTTAGCCGCTTTTGGAGGCGATCCGGCAGAAGCTTTTAACTTACTGGCGTCACCGCCGCCACCGCCACTAGGCCCATTTTTGCCTATCTTCATGGGAACATAGGGCGCCAGCTCGACAGATGAATTCGTGGTGGGCGGGATAATAACAGTAGAAACTGCGGCGTGAAGCAGCCACAAAATCAGCCCAATGATCGCCGTATGTACAACAAAAGATAAGAGGAAGTTTTCCGGGCGGGTTTCATAAAGCCCGTAATGTCCTGTGCCCGTCAGTGTGGGCATGATCGCGGCATTGGCGTCCTGATCTTTGGCAAACTTCACCACAGACTGTTGGGGATCCTGCGGGACACCATTGGGCGAATTCTCCGGAATTGGCTGGTTCTTAGGATCGGACGAAGACATAATTGTTTTATCTAGTATAGACGCCAAGCCGCATGAAAAGTTTCATTGTGGGTTCATGAAGCTAAACCAGTCTACCTAATTCCTCCACTGACAACAACTTAACGATGGAACAAAGAACCAAAAAATCCCTTGACGTGTCCAAAGAATCCTTTCTTTTCTTTGGGTTTTTGCGGTGGCGTGGGAGCGGCAGCCTCTGTTTTTGGAGACACCTCCGGCTGCTTTTGTAAAAGAACGATTGGATCGACCTTTTCTTGCAGAAAATAAACGTTCGGTAAGGATGAAACACGTACCTTTGCTACCGAATAAGGTCCACCGGCTGCCGGACGGGCGCTGAACACAAACGGAGCGTCCACCTGGACATGAACCTGACCGGGCTTATCGGGAGGCAAGCTTGCAGTTGGCGCATTGCTGGCTACGGCCACTGTGTCTGAAGGGTTTGTATTGTCCTTGGGGGGAATTGGCGTGGGACTAGGTTGAGCCTCGGCTTGCACAACTGGCGGAGGCGGCGGACATCCACAATCGCCGGAAAATTCCGCAGGCGAATCGAGCTTGCCTCCACGAAAAATTATTGATCGATTGGGCTGGGCCCTGTAAATGCCTGTTCCCAAAAGCTCTGAGAAGGTAGCTTCAGATGCATTACCCGAAAGCGGCTTCATGCAGGTGTCACCCTGCTTGCCCACTCCAAGAGCAAAGTGAAATGTCCCCGGCCCAACCAGCGTGACATTGAAGTCTGGCGTAATCACAACATCCGCGGTGTGCTCGTTCAATTGGTAATCAAGTTCAATAGCGCCGGCGCCCGTTGCCAGCATGAAACCCTGATTACCCGAAGTCACATTCAAGCCGCTGTGGGGACAGATGCGCACCTGGCCGCCGCGCGCTAGTTTCAAGGTCGCTGGGGCGATTCCTGCCGCCAGTTCTGAACCGGAATACACGCTCATGCCAGATCCCGCTGGCTGCAGACTACTGTTGCTGCCGTTTGTGCCGGAGGCAAACAACTCGCCAATGGGAGGAACAACTTGTGCACGTGCAGAAAGTGCAAGCCAGAGGAGCGCGGTCCAACGCAATGTTTTGATGATGGCGGAGAAAGGCATATGGAAGAACCCGCTACTCCTCGCTTACGAAATCGTATTTATCGATGGCCACAGCGATTCCTTGCTCCTGCCCGGCTTTGTCGACGCGCAAAACCCTGCCGGTGCAGCGCACGCGGATTGGCTCGGACAGCGTAATTTCAGGAGGTAAAGTCATCACAAATTCAATGGGAGCGCCGACCGCGATCTCTGTTTCCAGAAACATGAAAACACCGCGAGAGCTCACGTCGCGCGTATGTCCTGACAGCTCGCGTTTGCCGTTATCAAGAAATTTTACTGAGATCGGCAAATCGAGTGAAAACCGCCGCATGGATCGCTTTTCCGGTTGCGGCTGCGCCATGTTTTGGCCTCCAAATGGATTGAAGCTTGGCCCTGATTTTAGCCTATAAAGCCGCAATTTCCATGGAGATTCTGAGTAGCTGGAAATTAAAAAGAACAAATCAACGTGGCAGGATTTTTACAGCGATAAGAAATTCTGCAGTAGCAACCTGCCTGATTCGGTCAGCACGCTCTCAGGATGGAACTGCACTCCTTCAATCGGAAAATGTTTGTGGCGCAATCCCATAATCACGCGAGTGCCATCGGCTTCACGCGTCTCCGCGCTGATTTCCAACTCGGAAGGAAGGCCTTCTTCGGCAACAATCAGTGAATGGTAGCGTGTTGCGGTCATGGGCAACGGCATTTTTTGGAAGACTGTTTTGCCGTCATGCTGGATGCGGCTGGTTTTCCCGTGCATCAGTTGTTTTGCTCGAACCACATTGCCGCCGAAGGCTGCACCAATCGCCTGATGCCCCAGGCAGACACCCAGCACCGGCTTCTTACCCGCGAAATACTTGATCAAATCAATGCTGATGCCGGCTTTCTGTGGCGTACAGGGGCCAGGAGAAACAAGAATGTGATCTGGATTCATGGCCTCAACTTCTTGTGGCGTAATTTGATCGTTACGCCGCACCTCAACCTGCTGCCCCAACTCTCCCAGATACTGGACCAGGTTATAGGTGAAAGAATCGTAGTTATCGAGGACGAATACCATTGCGGGAATGAAGGCTGACATCACCAGTTTAAAGGAATACGCGGCAACCGGCCAGTAAACACTTTTCATTAACGAATCCTGCGGCCAAAATGTTAGCCTTTTCAAAGGATGCTGCATATCACCAACGGCGAATCTGTCACCGGAACTTTCCGGCAGGTCAAGCTTCCCGGAATCTACCTGGCGTGGAACGATGTTCTGCATGATGGCCCTGTTCCGCAAACTGAAACACTGAGTGAGTTGTCTGATGTCCGCGCTCGGGCTCTGGCTGGATTTGGGTGGAGCGACTACGAGAAGATGCGCGCCGGGTTTTCTTTGCGTGATCAGACGCTCATTGACTTTGGCAAGCATGAAGATGTCGTGCTCTGGTTTGAGCACGATCTTTATGACCAGTTGCAGCTTCTTCAGTTACTAGCCTGGTTTGCCCAGCAAGACCTGACCGGCGTGAACCTTGATCTCATTCAAATCGATTCGCATCCAGCCGTGCGTCCATTTCATGGACTGGGGCAGCTTAGTGGTACGCAACTGGCCCGTCTTTTCCCCATGCGCAACCATGTGACGGCGGAGCAAAAAGCCATCGCGAGCGATGCATGGCATGCTTTCTGCAGCAGCGATCCAACTTCGCTGCTTGCGTTCGCGAAAAGAACACATCCAGAGATGCCTTTCCTCTGCGCTGCAATGCTGCGCTTTTTTGAGGAGTATCCCTGGACGACCGATGGCCTTTCCCGCAACGAGCGCCAGGTACTGCAGGCGGCCGCGGCAGGGAAGCGAAAGAGACAAGAAATTTACATGGAGTCGCGCAAGCAGGAAGACGTTCCATGGGGAGATTTGTCAGTGTATTTGCGGCTGGGGTGGCTTACCAATGGCGAGAATCCTGCGTTGGTCGAGGCTCAGAAAAACGAATTTTCTGTTACCGCCGCCGGTCAGGAGTTGCTGGAAGGCAAAGCAGACTGGATCGAGTTGCAAGGCAACATAGACCGCTGGCTCGGCGGTGTTCATCTCACCGGCGAGCAGGCGCAGTGGCGATGGGAGCCGGAGCAAAGGACACTTGTTGCAGCCTGAGCGCAAAAGTTCCCGAACGTAAAATTTTCTGCGATTTGCTATTTCAGAAGAACTGCCTATTTGATATGCAGTGACTTGGTAACGTCGTTGAAGATCACCACTGCGGCAAATAGAACCAGGAAGACAAAAGCTGCCTGATAGACGCGCTCTTTCACTTCCTGCTTGATATCACGCCGCATCACTGCTTCCACCAGCAGCATCAACACAAGGCCTCCGTCCAGGATGGGAATTGGCAGCATGTTGAAAATCGCCAGATTCAGGCTGATGAGTGCCATGAACTGCAGCAGGACAATGAAGCCTGCCTGTGCTGCGCGGCCAGATTCCTGCATGATACCTACCGGCCCGCTGAACTGCTTTAAAGTGCCTTTCACTGTAAATAGCTGTCCCAGCAGACGGAAGATTAGTGACGAATCTTTTTTGCACTCCACGCTGGCGGCATGGAAAGCCGCAGCAAAAGGAAGTCTCTCAGTGTGAAATTCCGTTGGCACTTCTATGCCAAAACGATAGATGTCCTTGCCAGGTATACCTGAGGGCATCAACAGCGGAGCCACGGTGACTTCCATGGTCTGGCCGCTTCGCGAAACGGTCAGGTGCACGGGCTTATCTTTGGTTTTTTCCAGCACCGCTCCCATGCCGATCGCATTGCCCGTCTCGACTTTTGTTCCATCCACCGCAACAATCTCGTCACCCACCCGTAGCCCTGCTTTGTCGGCTGGCGTGTCACGATCTATTTTTCTGATGATTGAAGGTCCTTTGGGAATCAGGCCCAACTCATGGAGAACATCGACATCATCATTTTCAGGAATCCGGGCAGTCAATTCGAGATGGAGTGTCTGCGTGCCTCGCTCCACATCCATTTGCATGTTCTGATTGATGTTGCCAAAGATCTGGTAGCGAACATCATCCCACGTGGGATTGCTCTTGCCCTGGATTGAGGTAATCTTGTCGCCCGCCTGAAAACCCGCTTTTTGCGCCGGAGAGCCATCGATTACCCAGCCCAATGCGGCCGGCTGTTCAAGAAACGCAGGATACTCATGGCGAAACATGTAAACGCCGGTGAGTACAGCAATGGCAAGGATGATATTCATGGCCGGACCGGCAATCGCAACAAAGAATCTCTGCCAGCGTGGATGGTTCATGAATTCGCCCGGATCGTCTGTCCGGGTTTCCATTGGGTTTTCACCCGCCATCTTTACATAGCCGCCGAGTGGCAGCAGGCTGATGCGGTAATCGGTGTCGCCGCGGCGGAAGCCGACTAGTCGTTTGCCAAAGCCAAGGCTAAAAACTTCAACCCTGACTTTGAACAGCTTGGCTACGGCGTAATGGCCAAACTCATGAACAAAAACCAGAATTCCCAAGACAAAGATAAATGCTGCGATATTAAGAGGTATTGACTGCATAGAGGATGATTTCGATATTGTAACTGCAAAAGAACAAGGGCACTAGCGCGTTAACTGATGGGACAAAGCGTACCGTGCCAGCTCACGGGCCTCAGCGTCAATGGCAAGCACCTCTTCTATAGATTCAGGATGGCGGTCTTTTGTTTCATGCATTGCGCGTTCTACTACCTTAGAAATATCGGTAAAACCAATTTCGCGCTTTAGAAAAGCCGCTACAGCAACTTCGTCCGCGGCATTCAGGGCTACGGTCTTGGCGCCACCGGCTTCAGCCGCCTCATAGGCCAGGCGCAGGCAGGGAAATTTGTCCAAATCGGGAGGGCAGAAATCCAGCCTTTTTAGATCAAGCACGTTGAAGCGAAGATCAGATTGGATCCGCTCCGGATACGTCAATGCGTAAAGAATCGGCAAGCGCATGTCAGTGACTGAAAGCTGAGCCAGAATGCTGCCATCATTGAATTCAACCAGTGAGTGGATTGTCGACTGCGGATGCACCACCACGCTCACCTTCGCCGGAGGCATATCAAACAACCGGCAGGCTTCAATCACCTCAAAACCCTTGTTCATCAGAGTGGCGGAATCGATCGTGATGCGCTGGCCCATCTTCCACGTGGGATGATTCAGGGCCTGCTCAACCGTAATTTTTTCGAACTCTGATTTCGGCTTGTTGAGAAACGGACCGCCGCTCGCGGTGAGCCATATGCGTTCGACTTCATTCATGTGTCCGCCGCGCATGCATTGATGTACAGCATTGTGCTCGCTATCGATCGGTAGCAGCGGCCTGCCCTGCTTGCGCGCTTCAGCGGTAATCAACTCTCCAGCGGCAACGAGACATTCCTTGTTTGCCAACCCAATTTCTTTTCCCGCGCGGACAGCTTCGTATGTTGCTTTCAATCCCGCGACACCCACAATCGCGCTGACGACAAAATCAACTTCAGGATGCGTAGCCACACGCACCGTTCCGGCTTGTCCATGGACTACTTCAATTTCGCTTAGGCCATCGGCTTTAAGTTGCTTGCGAACTTTTTCTGCATCCTGCTCTGAGGCAAGCGAAAGAACCTTTGGTTTCCAGCGGCGCGCATCTGCCAGCGCAGCTTCAATATTTGAGCCCGCAGCCATAGTGAACAGCTGAAAGCGTCCGGGATTGTTTTCAATCACGTTGAGCGTGCTGCGCCCAATGGAGCCGGTAGAACCAAGGATGGCGATACGTTTCATCAGGAATTCGGATGGAGAAAGCTGGTCAGATTCGCATAGTACCACACTACAGGAATGGCAAAGAGCAGCGCGTCTATGCGGTCAAGAATGCCGCCGTGGCCGGGAAGAAGAGTGCCTGAATCCTTCACGCCAGCCCCACGTTTCAGGGCTGATTCAAAGAGGTCTCCGAATTGGGCAGCCACATTCGTAAGAACTCCGAGCCCAACAATATGAAACCGTGCCGGTTGAATGTTACGACCGGGAACTAAAAACAGGCTGTTGATCTGCGCCTGGAAATGGAAGACCAAAAAAGCAAATGCAATGCTGCCGAATACGGATGCAATTGCTCCTTCCCAACTCTTGTTGGGACTTACAACTGGGGCCAGTTTGTGTTTGCCGATGCTGCGGCCCACATAGTAAGCGGCAATGTCACCGGCCCATACTGAGAACAAAACAAAAATTACCAGGATTTTTCCAAATTCATCTGCACGAAGACAGACCAACAAGGAAAGCGAAGTGGCAATATAGACCAACCCAAACAAAGACGATGCGGCAGACGCCAGCCCCATCTTTAAATCTTTTCTAAAGACAAGCGGAATTCCCAGAACCACGGCAGCTATCAAAAAAACGCTTAGCCAGCCGGGCAGGAATAACAGGTCGAATGAAACCTCGTTGTACTGGCGTTCAATCGGCAAGCCATTGAAAAACAGCAAGGCAAATGGCACAAGCGCCATGATGAAAGTGAGCCACTTGAATGGCTTCAGGCCGGCTGCTTCTGCAATGCTGAGATACTCATGCAGCGTGAGGACAATCAGCGCTGCTACCCCCAACACAAACAGCAACAAGGGTGCGCGAAAAACTAAAAGCAGCACTACAGGCACCAGCGCAGCCGCTGTGAGTACGCGTTTCATCTTTTAGTTGGAACTACCCGGAGCAGGTTCGTTCAGTCCGCCGTAACGGCGCTCGCGCTTCTGAAATTCCTGAATCGACTCTAGCAAGTGTAAGCCGCTGAAGTCAGGCCAGAGCGTTTTGGTCACGTAGATCTCGGCGTAGGCAGCTTGCCACAGAAGGAAATTGCTCAGGCGCATCTCCCCGCTTGTTCGGATCACCAGATCCAATTCCGGCAAATGACTGGTGTACATATGGCGATTTACGGTGTCTTCGTCGATCTTCAGATGATCGATTCCGCCATTGCTCGCCGCGGCATGCACCATAGATTTGAAAGCGTCCACAATCTCAGACCGTGATCCATAATTCAGCGCCAAAGTCATGATCATGCCGGTATTTTGCGAAGTCTGTTCCTTGGCCCAGGCCATGCGCTCCTGGACTTCCTGCGGCAGCATCTGGCTGCGTCCAATGAATTGCAGCCGAATATTGTTGCGGTGCATCAGCGGTAGTTCATTCTTGAGATATCGATGCAGCAACTTCATCAGAAAGTGGATTTCTGTCGCCGGACGGCGGCTGAAGTTTTCGGCAGAGAACGCATATAAAGTCAGCGCCGGCAGGTTGATGCGCGCAGCAGTCTCCACCACAAGCCTGACAGCTTCAACGCCTTTGCGATGCCCAGCCACACGTGGCAAATGGCGGCGTTTGGCCCAGCGGCCGTTGCCGTCCATGATGATGGCGATATGTTTGGGGAACTGGTTGGGATCAAGCTGGCTGTAAAGTTCAGCTTCTTTTCGGTCCAGTCCCGAAGGGATAGTTCGCAAAACCGCCTCGCAACTAACAACGCTAGCACAGCAGCTCTGGCCATGCAATTTTATGAGCCTAAAGACAGTGTCAACCATGGCACTACTGGCTAAAAGACAAAATGACGAAAAACCTGGCAGTTCTGATAAACTAAAAATACTCTGAATTTCCAGGCTTTCCCTTTAGTTTATTCTGGGTCTAAAAAGCTGGTTTTAAAAGACCAAATTCAGGTCACAAAATTATGGTTCTTGGCGGAACTCGCAAAGGCCAATTCGAGACTAGCAGTCTGATGCGTTACATCGCATTATTCTGCATCCTACTGGCCCTGGTGATGACCGGTGTGGAGGCAATGCATGCCCACTCCGAATCTGCCCTTTCGCAGAACACCACTCCATGCGCCATCTGTCTTTCGGCCCATGCTAAAGCACCTACAGTAACAGTCCAGCTGCTGCCGCTGTCTTATACCAGTGAAACCGTAGCTGTTCCTTATAAGTCCAAGGGTAAGAGCGCTGTTGCTGACCTCTCTCTCTTCATCCGTCCTCCTCCTGCTGCCTAGTCCAGGCAATTCAATTCAAGTAGGTCAATAAAAAACTCCGCTTAGGGAGGGGAACCGTGTTTCGAGCGTCCCTCTTTGTATCGTTTTTCATGCTGCCCTGCTTTTTATCAGGGCAGATAACATTACCGTTAAGTTCTTCTGTGGCAGCGCAGAATCAGTCGCCGTCGCAAGCGGACCAGTCTGCTCCGACGGCCGCCGCTACGCCAACGCCGCGGCTGGACCGTCCTGCTGCCACAATGATTACGCTCGATCAGGCGATTGACCTGGCGCTAAAAAGCAGTCCCACCATTAAAGCTGCCCGTACCCAGATAGACCAAAGCAAGGCACAGGAAATTACAGCTAATTTCAGGCCGAATCCTACTCTTTCTTTTGACTCACAATTTATCCCTGTTTTTACCGGCGATTTTTCTGCTGACACTCTGACCAACCTGCAGCAGTTCGATATCGGGGTGGGCTACCTGTTTGAGCGTGGTCATAAGCGCCAGAACCGCCTCAAGGCCGCGCAAGACCAGACTGCAGTTACCGCCGCGCAGGTTGCAGATACAGAACGCACTCTGGTTTTTAACGTGGCGCAGCAGTTCATCAACGTATTGCTGGCGAACTCGACGCTGCAGTTTGCCATGGAAGACCTGAAGAGCTTTCAGGAAACAGTTGACATCAGCGCGCAGCGCTACAAGGCCGGCGACATCAGCGAAGGCGACTACCTGAAAATCAAATTGCAATTGCTGCAATTCCAGACAGACGTAAGCTCTGCCCACGTGGCTAAAGTACAGGCTTTGGGTAGTCTGCGGCAACTGATCGGTTACGCTAATCTTCCCCACGATTATGACTGCGCCGGCGATCTGGCTTATCAGCCGCTCACGGTCGGACTGATGGACCTGCAGGCAAAGGCACTGGCGGAGCGTCCAGATCTAAAAGTGGCACAAAAAGGTGTGACCGCTGCCAACAGCCAGATCTCACTGGCCAAAGCTGATGCCAAAGTGGATGTGAATGCCCAGGCCAGTTACTCGCATGTTTCGGGCGCGAGTTCAACGTCGCTGTTCTTCAACGTGCCGCTGCCATTTTTCAATCGCAATCAGGGTGAGATAGCACGCACCAAGTCCGCCCTTACGCAAGCTGAATTGACTGAGAAAGCCGCCGAAGACACGGTGATGACTGACGTCACGAATGCCTATGAAGCTGCCACTTCCAATCAAGAGGTAGTCCAGCTTTATGTCTCCGGCTATCTGCAGCAGGCGCAGGATTCACGCGACATCAGTCAATACGCCTACAAGGGAGGCGCTGCCACTTTGCTCGATTTTCTTGATGCTGAAAGAAGTTACCGCTCCACCCAACTTGCTTACCGCCAGGCGCTGGCAGCTTACATGACCAGCCTGGAGCAGTTGCGGCAGGCGACGGGGAGCAGGAGTTTGCCATGAAATATTCTTACCAACAACGCTTTACCCAACAGCTTCCGCGCGTAGCGATGCTGTTGGCTACTTCGCTTGCGCTCTTGCTGTCTGCTTGTTCCAGCAGTGCTCCCATCGCCAAGACCTATGATGGAACGAGCAATCCTGATCTGCTGAAGGTACCCAAAGAGCAGGCTGACCACATTCAAGTTGTGACTGTGGAGCCTACAAGCTGGCCGCGCGTGTTGCGCCTTACCGGGAATGTTGCCTACAACAGCTTCCTGACTACGCCGGTGATCAGCCAGGTAAGCGGGCCAGTCAGCCGAATTATGGTGTCGCCGGGCCAGCAGGTGAAAAAAGGGCAGGCAATGTTGTACGTCAGCAGCCCTGACTACTCACAGCTGCGTGCCAATTATCTGAAGGCGCGCGATGCACATTCACTGGCGCATAAAAATTACATTCGCTCACAAGACCTGTTTGCGCACCATGCCATTGCTGCGCGCGATCTGGAAGCGGCTGAGTCAGCGGAGATTCAGGCCCAGGCGGATCTCACGGCGGCGGAGCAGTCGCTGAAAATTCTGGGCATACCTCGCCCGGACACGCTGATTGAAAATCCAACTTCACCTGAAGTGCCTGTACTTGCACCTATCGACGGCGAAGCTGTTGAGCGGCTTTGCTCGCCGGGGCAGGTTCTGCAGTCCGGGCAAACACAGTGCTTCACCATCTCCAACATGAGCACGGTGTGGATTCTGGCCAACGTGTATGAAAACCAGCTGGCTTATGTCCACGTGGGTGATCCAGTTTCGATCAAGACAGATGCATACGCGGATACGTTCAATGGACGTATTTCTTTTATGGGCGCCGCGCTCGATCCCACTTCGCGGACTCTGCAGGCAAGAATCGACACCAGGAATCCGAATGGCCGTTTGAAAAAAGATATGTATGTAACGGCCACTGTGGTCGCGGGAAAAATTGATAACGCATTGCTGGTCCCGGATGCAGCGGTGTTGCGCAATGCGGAAAATGAGCCATTTTTGTACGTGGCTGTGGGTCAGGACCAGTTCACGCGACGTCCGGTGAAACTGGGCGAAAGCAACAACGGTAAGACGCAGGTCGTCAGCGGATTGCAACCCGGTGAGCGCATAGCGGGCGATGGCAGTTTGTTTCTGCAGTTCGCAAGTTCACAGTAGCGTGCGTTAGCCGCTGAGTCCGAGCGGCGTGACACGGGGCTGAAGAAGTTGAATTTAGAGAAGGCGCTTAAAGCGGTGCCGGAGCGAAGCGACAGAAAATAATGATACATCGGTTAGTACAGATTGCCTTGAAGCAGCGCTTTTTAGTGCTGATGCTGGTCGGACTGCTCATTATCGTCGGCATCATCTCTTTCAAGCGGATGCCGGTAGATGCCTACCCTGATCTCGCTCCGCCCACGGTTGAACTCATCACGCAATGGCCCGGGCACGCCTCAGAAGAAGTTGAGCGCCTGATCACGCTGCCGTTGGAAGTGGAAATGTCTGGAACGCCGCAGATGGTGGTGATGCGTTCCATCTCGCTCTACGGGCTTTCTGACATCATCCTGACGTTCGACGAAAGCACTGACAATTATTTTGCCCGCCAGATTGTCTTCCAGAAAATTGGCGATGCCCAGCTTCCTTCCGGCGTTGCGCCCAGCATGGCTCCGTTGTTCAGTCCCAGCGGACTTGTCTATCGCTACGTGCTGGAGAGTCCAGATCGTACGCCACAAGAGCTGAAGACGATTGAAGATTGGGTGGTTGAACGAGCTTATAAAGCTGTTCCAGGCGTGGCCGATGATTCCGGCCTGGGCGGAACGGTAATGCAGTATCAGGTGCTGCTCGATCCAGCCCGGCTCTATGGATATCACCTGACAATTCCTCAGGTGATTCAGGCACTCTCCGTCAACAACGCCAACACGGGCGGCGGATTCTATTCGCAAGGCGGGCAGTTCTACTACGTACGAGGTTTGGGTCTGGTGCAGAACAGCGCGGACATTGGCAACATTGTGGTTGCCAGCAATAAGGGAACGCCCATCCGCGTCCGCGATATTGGCGATGTGGCAATTGGCAACGCTCCGCGGCTCGGCCAGTTTGGCTTCCAGACGCACAACAGCAACAACGATGATGCTGTAGAAGGCGTGATCCTGATGCGGCGCGATGAGCAGACGCAGAACGTGCTCAAGAGCGTGGAGCAAAAGACTGACGAGCTGAACAACTCCATCCTTCCCAAAGATGTAAAAGTCCGGCCCTACTATGACCGCAGTGAACTGGTGGCACTTACTACCAGTACAGTGGAAGACAATCTCATCCGCGGCATGATCCTGGTGCTGCTGGTGCTGTTGTTTTTCCTCGGGAACTTCCGTGCTGCCATTATTGTGGCGCTTACCATTCCGCTTGGTCTTCTGTTTGCCTTCGTGATTCTGCATGCGCGTAATATCTCCGCCAATTTGCTCTCCATCGGGGCCATCGATTTCGGAATCATCATTGACGGAACAGTCGTCATGGTGGAGAACATTTACCGCGAGCTGGCCTTGCGGGAAGGGCAGGAATACAAACTCACGGAAGTGATTCTGATCGCGGCGAAAGATGTTGACCGGCCCATCTTTTATTCCGTGGCCGTGATCATTGCCGGCTATCTGCCCATTTACGCGCTCACCGGGCCCTCTGGCAAGCTGTTTCATCCTATGGCAGACACCATGTCGTTTGCCCTGATCGGCGCGCTGATCCTTACGCTTACATTGGTTCCGGTTCTCGCGTCCTATTGGTTTAAGCGCGGCGTAAAAGAGCCAAAGAACCGTGCGTTTGACTGGATCAAAAGAGTCTATACACGGCAGCTGGATTGGTGCCTGGATAATCGCCGTTTAACCCTGGTTCTTGGCGCCGCGATTTTTGTCGCCGTCTTGTTGCTGGTTCCATTCATCGGCGGCGAATTCATGCCGCATCTGGATGAAGGTGCGTTGTGGTATCGGGCCACCATGCCTTATACGATCTCGTTTGAAGAGTCGAGCAGGATCGTCCCACAAATTCGCAACATCCTGATGTCTTACCCACAGGTCACCGTAGTTGGTTCTGAGCATGGACGCCCCGATGACGGCACCGATCCCACTGGTTTTTTTAACGCCGAATTTTATGTCGGATTGAAGCCATACGGCGACTCGTCATGGAATGGGAAATTCAATACGAAAGACAAATTGATTAACGACATCGACAAGCGGCTGGAAGTTTTTCCGGGCATCATCTTCAATCATACCCAGCCCGCAGAAGACGCCGTGGATGAAGCCCTGACCGGATTGAAAAGCTCACTAGCGGTAAAGATTTACGGCTCTGATCTCGATGTGCTGGAAAAGAAGGCTGTGGAGATCAAGAAAACGCTGGAAGGCGTGCCGGGATTTACAGAGCTTACGGTTGTCCATGAACTGGGCCAACCTAGCCTGAACATCAATGTCGATCGCGAAAAGATTGCGCGTTACGGAATCAACGTGGCGGACGTAGAGGCTGTGATTCAGGCAGCCGTCGGCGGTCAGGCGGCCACACAGGTGATCCAGGGAGAGAAACTTTTTGACCTGGTTGTACGCATGCAGCCGCAGTTCCGCAGCAGCGCACAGGAGATCGGCAACCTGCTGGTTGGCACGCCAGATGGGCAGCAGATTCCCATCAGCCAGATGGCGAACATTCAGCAGGGTAATGGCGCGTCATTCATTTATCGTGAAAACAATTCGCGCTATATCGGCGTGCAGTACAGCATTGAGCATCGTGATCTGGAGCGCGCTGTAGAGGAGGGACAGGCGGCAGTCAAGAAGAATGTAGCAATCCCTGCGGGATATCGTATTGCGTGGGGCGGAGAATACGATCAGTTTGTGGCTGCCAGGCAGCAGCTTATGGTGATTGGACCGCTGGCTGTTCTGCTGATCTTCTTTATTCTTTTTGCGCTCTACGGCAATTTAAAATTTCCGCTTGTTATTGCCATGGATGTAATCATGACCGAACCAGTAGGAGCGCTGATAGCCCTCAAGCTAACCAACATTCCGTTCAGCGTATCGTCAGCGCTGGGATTGCTCGCTTTGATGGGCGTTTCGGTAGAGACCGGCGTAATCCTTATTTCTTACATCAACAAACTTCGCCTTGAAGGAATGGACGTTCGTACAGCCACGCGAGAGGCGGCGTTGCTACGCTTGCGTCCTATCATGATGACCGCTTTGGTGGCTTGCCTGGGATTGCTGCCAGCTGCGCTTTCCACCGGCATTGGCTCAGATACGCAGAAGCCGTTTGCCATCGTGATTGTGGCCGGCCTTATCTCCAGATTGTTCCTCGGATTCTTTATTAACCCCGTGCTCTATCAGACAGTAGCGCGCGAAGGAGACGTTTTGCAGGTGTAAGAGTCCAACTCACCGGACAAGGTTTTTATAACGTTATGAAACACAAACAAGGCAACATCGCTCGTTGGATCCCGCCCTGGCTGGTTATTGCCTGCCTGGTGCTTGTGTTGGGTTCGGCGGCGGCGCAAGCGTTGCATTTCCATCCTGACGGACTGGAAAAAGACGCCCGGCATTGTTCGGTATGCCCGCTGTTGCACTCAGCAGTACGTGTGGCGAACGCATGCCACATTAGTGTCACCTTTCAGCAAACAGGCCTGATGGGCTTGCTGCTGGAAACTGACGGCAAAGCAGAACAGCATTCATCCCCGTATTCTTCACGCCCTCCTCCAGCAGTCTAAGCTCTTTCCCGAAATCACAATTTAAGTTTGTCCACTCTCTCACCACCAACAATCCCAAGGAGGGAGCTATGCGCATTTCTATGAAGGCGCTGCTACTATTTTCGTCGTTGACGTTTATCGCAGTCGTTTTTCTTTTGGGCCTGGAAGCTTTTGCCCAAAGCAGCTCTGGAACAATCCAGGGCGTTGTTACCGATCCCACCAATGCGGTTGTCCCGAATGCAACCGTGGAGATTCATAATCCAGTCAGCGGATACAGGCGCACCGTCACCACCGATGGCGCCGGTAAATTTGCCATCTCCAACATCCCCTACAATCCTTACCATCTTTCGGTGAGCAGCAAAGGGTTTTCTTCGTTTTCGCAGGATGTTGATGTCCGGTCCATCGTGCCGGTCAATCTTAGTATTGGTTTGAAGCTAAGCAGCGCCAACGAAACAGTGACCGTGGAAGGTGGCGGAACAGATCTGGTCGAGACCGATAGCACTTTTCATAGTGACATTGACCGCAACCTGTTCGATAAAGTTCCTCTAGAGAGCACGTCTTCCTCAGTCAGCTCGCTTGTTACGTTGACTTCACCCGGGGTGGCTGCGGATTCCAACGGCCTGTTTCATGGCATGGGAGACCATGCTGAAAACTCCTTTTCTGTCGATGGCCAGCCCATCACCGACCAGCAAAGCAAAATCTTTTCCAACCAGATTCCGCTCGACTCCATCCAGTCGCTGGAGGTCATTGATGGCGCTCCGCCCGCAGAATTCGGTGAGAAGGCAAGCCTGGTGATTAACGTGACTACCCGCTCCGGGCAGGGCGAGACCACGCCGCACGGGGCGTTCACGACTTCTTATGGCAGCTTTGGCACGTCGAATGTCGGTTTCAATCTGGGTTACGGCGGCGAGAGATGGGGAAATTTTATCTCGATCAGCGGAGTGAATAGCGGCCGCTTTCTCGATACGCCTGAGTTCGCCATCATGCATGACAAGGGCAATGAGGAGAACATTTTTGATCGCGCGGATTTCCAGCTTTCACAGGCTGACTCAGTCCATTTGAACCTGGGCTTCACCCGTTCCTGGTTCCAGACACCGAACACATTTGACGCTCAGGACGCGACTGCATGGTCAGGGTTGGTGGTCGATAATGGCGGCCTCGATCCCAATGGTTTACAAGTTGGTCCAGCTGACCAACGCTCACAGATCAGGACGTTTAACATCGCTCCGTCATGGACGCACCTGATCAATGCCAACACGGTTTTGACGGTGGGTGCTTTTGCCCGGCATGATCAGTTCAACTACTACCCCAGCAATAATCCGTTTGCTGATCTAGCTCCGGATTTACAGGGAGAGACGCTATCCCAGGACCGCCGGCTTACCAATCTCGGAATTCGTTCTGATCTTTCGTATGCGAAAGGCATTCACAACTTCAAAGCTGGCGCCACGTATCAAAGCACCATTCTTGATGAACATGATAAGTTCGGCATTGTGGATCCAACGCTGAACGCCGTATGCCTCAATGCGGACGGAAGTCCTGACACTGATCCCACGATTACAAATCCAGGGCAATGCGGAGCTGGACCAAACACCGGCGGATCAGCGAATCCAGGCTTTAACAGTCTTTTGTTGCCTGTCGATCTGACACGTGGCGGAAGCCTGTTTCCTTTTGACGGCCATACCGATATCAAGTTGCTCTCTCTCTACGCGCAAGACGCGATCACGAAAGGCAATCTGACTCTCAACCTGGGTCTGCGTGGCGATGTGTATAACGGTTTTGTTTCACACGGTGAAGCCGAGCCCCGCGTCGGCATTGCCTACAACATCAAGAAAACCAATACAGTTTTGCGGCTCTCTTATGCACGCATGCTGGAAACTCCCTTCAACGAGAACCTGATCATCTCCAGTACGGGCTGCGCGAATCCAGTTCTGAATCCTCTGCTGGTCTGTGTATCGAATGCCGCTACGCCGTTTTCTCCTGGCTGGCGCAATGAATTTCATGCCGGCTTGCAACAGGCGTTCGGAAAGTATCTGGTCTTCTCTGGGGAGTACATCTGGAAATACACCCATAACGCTTATGATTTTGGGGTTTTTGGCAGTACACCGCTTACTTTCCCCATTGAGTGGCACAATTCAAAGATCCCCGGATTTGCCGGCCGCGTGAGCGTGCCAAACTATCACGGATTCACTGCGCTCTTTGTCTTCTCCAGCGTAGCTTCGCGGTTCTTTACGCCGCAACTGGGTGGAGCAGGAGCGGCGCCCTCATCGATCGGCGCTTTCCGAATCGATCACGACGAAGCTTTCAACGAAACTGTTCACCTGCAATATCAGGTCGGCAAAAAGGGGCCATGGTTCGGCTTCAACTGGCGTTATGACAGCGGGCTGGTCGCAGGCGCTGTACCGTTTGCTACCGATGGCACGACCCCAGTCGATCTAACCGGGCTTACCGCTGACCAGCAGCTCCAGGCGGGCTTGTTCTGCGGTAATCAGTTTCCGACATTGAGTGCCCCGCTGACGAGCTGCGCGCCATCGCAATTCGGATCAACGCGCATCACTATTCCTTCCCCTGGAACGGAAAATGACGATCACAATCCGCCGCGGGTCGCGCCACGCAATCTCTTTGATGTTGCCGTGGGACATGACAACCTTTTCCATGGTGATCGCTATAAATGGAGCCTGCAGTTGAACGCCATCAACATCACCAATGAGACTGCGCTCTACAACTTCCTTTCAACCTTCAGCGGAACCCACTTTGTTACGCCGCGATCTTATACAGCGCAGCTGGGGTTCCATTTTTAGAGCATTAAAAAAATCCCGGGCAGTTTTTTAAGCTGTCCGGGAATATTTTTGTCTTAAGTCCGTTTTTACAGCTTGACGTGCGATACGTTGATGGCAAAATGAAAACGCCACAAAATCCAGCAAGCAAAGTTCCGGGGCCTGTGAAAATTAAATCCATCATTTTTATTGGTATCTGTGTGTGCTTTTGCTGGGTGCTGCCCGCTTTCGCGCAGGATAAGGACTCAGACGATACGGATAAAGGCCCCGAGGCAAATCCGGCGCGCCCAACCGTGGCTACTCCTGCGACTCTGACTCCGGTTGGTTACCTGCAATTTGAAAATGGAGTGCTTTACGGCGAGGATTCGCCGGAATTCTCCAGCCGGTTCGGCGTTAATCAGGTCACCAAGCTGTCGGTTACAACGCGACTTCAGTTCTTAGTGCAGAGTGAGCCTCTGGTGCACAGCGGCCTGGGAGCAGACAAGGAATTTAATCCCGGCGATGTCCTGATTGGCGTGCAGGGCGTGGTGATCCCAGGCCACGACAATGTTCCTACAGTAGCACTCAGTTACTTTAAGCACGTTTATGCCAGCACAGCCCCTGACCTTGATTTCGGCACGCCGGAACACAGCCTGCTGCTTTTGATCAGCAAGGATCTGTGGGGCTTTCACTTCGATATCAACGGCATGTTCAACGAGCAGAAAGAAGATAACGTTGGCCGCGCACAATTTGGGCAGACGATTTCTGTCTCACATCCTTTACCCAAAAAGTTCACGATCGCCGGCGAGCTATGGCACTTCACGCAGCCATTTCTGCATGGGAACGCGGTAGGAAACCTGTGGGCGGTCTCTTACCCGGTGCATCCGAACCTGGTGGTGGATGCAGGTTTTCAACGTGGATTGACCAGCACGTCCACGCAATGGGAAAGCTTTATTGGATTTACTTATCTGCTGCCGCATCGACTATGGAAGGCAAGCCAGCGGGATGTGCCGGCGAAATAGCTAGCGTCTCAAAATGGAAGCAAGAGCAGCTTTATCTGGGCTGAGGATTTTGTGCTGTGCCGCCGCTCTGTGGATTCAGCTCTGCCAGTTGGGCGATGAGCCGCTGTTCCTGGTCAGAGAAGGTGCTTTTGAAGCGGTCCGACTGCAGCACTTGCTGCCGCTCTGCCGGAGGCATCTGGCGAAGATGCCGCACGGCTGTATGCACTGCCACGCGGCGCTCTTGCGGCAGGTTCTGCAGCTGTTGATTCGCATCACGCAATTGCTGGCGCTGTTGCGGTGTGAGCTTGGCTAAAAACTCCATTCTCTGTAGAGCCTGGTTGCGCTTTTCCGGAGTAAGGCTATTGAATTTCTTCAGCCGCTCACGCAGAGCATTCTGGCGATCAGGCGGAAGCTTTTTGAAGGCCGGTTCGTTTTCCAGTAATTTCAATTGCTGATCAAGCGGCAGATCTTTATGGGCTTCCAGCCAATCGCCCATTCTCCGGGCAGAATGATTGGCGTTTTTTTGAGGCGTGGCCTGCAAAACAACGGGGGCGGTCTGATGGCCGCCCCTGGGAACACGCGAGGGAACATTCAGGGTCATTAGCCCTGAATACAAAACAACAGAGATTACACCAGCCCCAATCACCATTTTGCTCCCCCGAGCAGAAAAGATTACGGCTCTGCTACATCGTCAGATGGATCACCCGTTAATTCATTGACCAGATCGGTATCGATAATCAAATCGTGGTTCTTATCCAGAGACTCAATATCTGCTACAGCTGTTCCCGGCTGCGGTTCAACAGGCGGGGTGCTCATGGTAAGGCGATATATCACGCCACCTCCCGCCAAAGCAGTTGCCAGCGAAACCGCCAGCACCGGCCTGCGCAGCCAGCCAAACATGGTGGAAGGAGCTTTCTCCCGTTCTTCCTTCACGTGCGCACGCAGGCGCGTAAGAAAGTAAGGGGAGGGCTCCGGAGCCTCCCATTCATCCAAAAGCGCCATGGTTTTACGCATCGAGGCCAGCTCTTCCGTGCAGGCGCTGCACTGGCCAACGTGAGCTGTTACCTGCGGGTCGGCCGGACCCTCAGTAAGCAGCTCAATCAAATTTTCCCGGACATCATTGCAGTTCATACAAATTCCTTCAGACGTTCGCGCAGCACTTCATAGGCGCGGAACAACAGAGACTTGGTGGCGGACTCACTTAACTTCAGGGCGTCGGCTATCTCGCGATAGTCCATGCCTTGATACTTATGCATTAAAACGGCGGCGCGCTGTTTTTCCGGCAGCGCCATTACGTGTTTCTTGATCGCTTCCAGCCGTTCCCGGCGCAGAATGTTCTGTTCCACATTCAGCGTGGGATCGGCGACATCCAACGTGGTGCCGGACTCTTCATCCGGCTCATCCAGGCTGACCACTTTACCGCTGCGTTCAACTTTGTGGTCGCGAGCATGATTGACGGCCAGATTCGTCGCGATACGATAGAGCCAGGTCGTAAACTTGGCTTCCGCAGCGTACGTCTTGCGTGAGCGATAGACACGCAAAAAGACTTCCTGCGCCAACTCTTCCGCCAGTGCCTGGTTACGGCACATGCGGTACATAAAGGCGATCATGGGCCGGTGATACTTGGTTACGAGGTATTCGTAAGCCGCGTTATCATCGGTGCCGGCGCGGAGCATGATCTCCGCATCGCTTAACGAATCATAAGGAACGTGGCTTGCTGCCATCTCCGCAATACCCTGTATCTTGCCGGTAGCTGTGGGCATGAACAACCCTGATTTTAAGGCCACGCTGCTCATACCCCCTTAAACCCTTTAGCCCTGCAAAAGTTGCAGGCTTTCAGAGGGGCTGGCAGGTGCCTGATTACCAGAGTTTATTCCATGCGCGGCTGCCGCGCATCTCTTAAGTTTATATAAGTTTACACACAACCTGGCCTGTGGAAGACAGCGGCAAAAACCTTCTGTTAGAATGGTTTCACCCGATACAGCAGCACCCGAGCGGAATCGGGCGCTTAACTCAGCGGTAGAGTGCCATCTTCACACGGTGGAAGTCATAGGTTCGAATCCTATAGCGCCCACCACTCTCCAAATATCCGGCAGTCAATTATTTAGGATTTCGGGGGTGGAATTTACAAGTTTTTGCTTGCTTCGGCATCCTTTCGTGGTAACATCACGATTGTCTTCAGTAGCCGCCCATTCCGGTGCGGCATTCGCGCAAGGCAAAGACTAAGGCGCCGATATAAAAACGAAGATTTTCCGAGAACTTAGCCGAAAGACCTCCATCCAGATCTGGGGATTAGCTCATCAGGTTAGCCACGTATGGGAGTCCGGCAGATAGATCAAAGCTACAGGTATACGAATGAATGAAGGATTGAACCAACCGCAGAATCCGCAAAATAATCCGCGCAATCGTAAGTCGCGGCGCCGCAAACGCACTTTCGGCGGACAAAACCAGCAAGGCCAGAGCGGCCAAAATGGCCAGAGCAACAATAACGGACGCCACGGCGGACAGAACCGCAATAATCGCAACAATCGCGGTCCACGTCGCGGCGGATCAGGTTTTGTCGGTCCCATGGACCACAGCTATCGCAATCAGGGCAATGGATCAGCCGTACAGGGAGCCCGCTTTCACAATGGCGCCCAGGCTGCGCCCAACATGGAACCCCTGACTCAGCGCGTGGATGCTCCTACCAGAATCTTCGCTTTTGTTGATGACCTCTTCTTTGTCGCAAAAATCCAGGAAGTCTCGCGCAAGCTGAACGTAAAAGTTGAATTCGTAAAAACTGACAAAGATATTGCCGAGAAAACTGAAAACGTGGAAGAAAAGCCCTCGTTGATTATCGTTGACCTGAACAGTAACGGCATCAAGCCGCTGCAGGTGATCACCAAAATGCGCTCCAAGTACAAGAAAGCCACCTCAATTGTCGGCTTTGTCTCGCATGTGCAGGGTGATCTCAAAGTTAAAGCGCAGGAAGCCGGCTGTGATGTGGTGATGCCTCGCTCGGCGTTTTCGCAAAACCTGGTCAGCATTCTTCGCCGCCACGGCGCGGAAGATGAAACGGAAGACAACTTCAACCGCGTTTAAAAAACCAACGGCTCTAGGTGAATTGTTTCTTGCGATAGCCTTCCATAGGAGCAAAACGGCGGTTTGGGGCTGCACCGTAGATCGCGAATTGATATTCCGCTTCTTCCGTTTGATTTAGCGCGCGAAAAACCCCGTCTTCCTGTGCGACTACATACTCTCCTGCTGAGGTGATGCATGCGACGGCGGAAATTACCGTGGTATGTGCGTGAGGGCATAAGCGAAGGCCATTAGGGTCACCGGTGTAGGCTGAGCGGTGGTAAGTGGTAGGCATTCTTTCTCTTTCTTGTGATGGTCTTGAGAGTGTTTCCTCGGCCCCAGTGACCAGCTTATTTTCAAGGCGGTGAAACTGAAAAACAACGTTACTGAAGGGAACTTCTGGAGCCTGGATTTGGTGGCGAAGCGATTCTGTGGCACAGTGGTAGAGACTGCAGGATTAATTTCTGCTGCTTGCAACTGAGCTGTAGCCCTGCACGTCAAAGTATCCATAAGGCAACCAACCCCATGGCTCTTACGCGCGCATACGAGGAAAACGAAGTTACTCCGGAGATTCGCCGGATGTACGCGAACATCCGCACCGGACTGGACCTGCCTTTTGTTCCTACAATCATCAAGCTTGCCGCGGGGATTCCGCAATATCTGAAAGTCGTATGGAAAGACCTGGAGAATGTTGTTTGCTCGAGGGAATTTGACGCCGCAGCCAGGGCCCTGCAGGAAGTTGCTCACTCCTCCGCGGTGAGCGGCGGCTGGACATTTTCTGACCAGCCCGGAGTTCTGGCGGCAGAGAAATTTTCCAATGCCGATATCCGCGTGATTGGCGGCATTATCGGCTTATTTGCCCGCGCCACAGCCCAGATGGGATTGTTTGCCCGGCTCATGCAACGCGGCTATTCCGGCGGACAAAAGGGCAGAGTCACCCATGCAAAACAGGTTTCCGCCTTATCGCAAATCGTGCGAGTGAATGTTCCCAATGAGCGTGAAGCTTCATTGCGTGTCTGGCTGATTTACTCTGAGATCAAAAAAAATACCGGCGCAAAAAACGTGATGAGCCTTTATCGTGTGCTCTCACCGTATCCCGGCTACCTTGCTTCAGCGTGGCTCGACAGCAAGCGCCTGCTGGCGGATCCTTCTTTTATTAATGCGCATGAAGAGCTGAACCGCCGTGCTCGTGCTCTGCTGACCGGGCTTCCAGTGAGAGATCATCGCGCTATTTTGAAAGACCTGACTCCGGCGCAGTGGCATGATATTGGAGAGACCGTGGATGGCTTTGCCCGCTTGCTGCCGCAGTTCACTCTGCTCTCAACAGTATGGCAGCGTTCGTTTCCCAGCGCATCAAGGTTGGTGGGAGCGGCGTGATTTCCTTATCCCGAGCGCAGGAGGAAGCGCGCCTCCTTAATTGGATCTATGGTCTAGCGTAGCTGCTTCTTCTAGGCGTCCTAGCTTTGAATTTCCCTTGAATTCATTGTGGCTATAGTGATCCCTCGCTACGCTTCGGGATTTCAGAAAAACAGTCTCAGAAAACTATCCCGGCGGCCAACCCATCTTTCTTCCGCCGATCAAATGCAGGTGCAGATGGAAAACTGTCTGTCCTGCATCCGGACCGACGTTATAGACCGTGCGGAAGCCCTGCTTCAAGTTGCGTTCTTTGGCAATTTTGGCCGCGACGAGCTGGCAGTATCCCACAAGTTCAGCATCTTCTTCCGTCGCCTGATCAATCCCAATGATATGTTTCTTCGGGATAATCAGCACATGTGTGGACGCTTGCGGATTGATGTCCTCAAAGGCAAAAGCCTTCTCGTCTTCATAAACTTTTTTGGCGGGAATTTTGCCGTCAATGATCTTGCAGAAGAGGCAGTCAGTCATAACCAGAAAATCTTAGCAATTCTTGCGTGCAATTGCTAAAACTTGAAACACAGAGGAGCAGAGTAAACGGAGGAGAATTGGAATTTATATTTTGAAGAACCTCCGCTTACTCCTTTCCTCCGTGTTTCAGAGATGTTTAATCCAGCCTCACCAGATAAACGCCAGCATCTGTATGTGTTTCTTTCATTACTTCTTCGGCGCGCTTTTTGTCATCTTCCGCCACACGCACGCGAATCCAGTCTCCGCCTACGGGGCTGCTGAACTGGAGTACTTTGGCTGTCTGGTAGCGGCGGGCAAGTTTCTCTTTTAACTTCGTTGCATCGTGTGAATCAGAGAACGCGCCGATCTGCACGCACCATCTGCCGCCTTCTTTCAGTGATGCAGGTGTTTCCAGCACTTCAATCCGCACCAGAGACGTGCCGTGCTGATAGACGCTCAATTTGCGCGCCGCTGCGCGGGACAGATCAAGTATCCGGTCGCTCACGAATGGCCCACGGTCTGTGATACGTACCAGGATGGAATCGGCTGTTTTGATGTCAGTTACACGCACAATGGTATTGAGCGGCAGCGTGCGATGCGCTGCAGTCATCGCGTCCATGTTATACGGCTGGCCATTTGCTGCATTGCGTTTTTGAAATCCCGGCCCGTACCAGCTGGCATAGCCAACCTCCGTATAAAGGACCTTGGCATTTTTTGGAACTATGATCTCCGCATCTGAATTGATCTTTATCCGCGCCGAAGTTGAAGGTGTTGGAGATGGCGTGGGCAAAGGTGTAGGCGTGGGCGTTGGAACGCGCGAAGGTAAGGAAGGAATAGAGGGCGGCGGCGCTGGTGGATTCGGCGGAGGTTCATGATGTGCCGCGCAACCAGCAAGCGCCAGCAGCAGACACAACAGCGCTGCTACTTGGAGCGGCTTCTGTCCATGAATTCGGCCAGGCGATTGAGCTGCTCGGCCGCTATGCGCAGCGCATTGCTTGAATGATTGCGGATGGCCGGTACCACTTCGTTGTTCAGGTATGTGATCACCCTGTCTGCTTCCCGCTCCACCTTTTCCGTGGCTTCGCCGAACTCGGCGTCCAGCTTGCGGCCAAAACTCTCGAACCTGGAATTCTTCTGGGGATCGTCTTGTGGGCTCATGGCTCTGTTTTACCATCTCAACCGTAAGGTGGCCAAAGAATTTTGGGATCGCCTGCTTTCTCTGGTCGTACGCTAAAAGCTATCCCGAAAAGGCACGCTGTTCCAATAGCTTAGATGATACCTGTTGCCCAGGAAGAATGTGGTTTTTTGTACACTGCCCGTCGTAGGAATCTCATAGTGGGGGCAAAAGCCATGCGGCACGTATTCTTGGCTTTGCCGCATGCATCACATTGGCAGAAATGATTTTAGCCAGCTTTGTGGTTGTCGACAGCTTTCATAATCAGACGGCAGGGAGTGAGTCTCGCATCACAGTTTTGATGATTTAAACAGTTAGAAGAAAAATCCCATCCTGGAGGAACACAGGGGGATTTCTATCGGCCAGCCGCATGAAGCATGACTCTTTGTGCCACGTGCGGGCGAAAACGTGACAGCAGTTTTGATTTCTAAGAATTGGTGCTCAGGAGCAGAAACGAGCGCCAAACTTTACGCGCGTCTCAGGCCAGTTACTCAAGATTCTGCGCACAACTCTGGCAACGCGTGTGCTGGACTTTACCTGAGGCGCCTCTACGCTTTGGAAGGTGATCTGCACCCGGTCATCCACTTCCAGCAGATGGTCAGAGGAGAACAGCAAGCCCGATTCACTCATGTTGATGGCTTCCCCGTTCGCCCAATCCTGCTGGCCTTCCACCCTGTAACGCAGAGGAATATGCAGTTCATGGCGTAAAGCACGGCCACTGCCCTCACTCTGAATTGCCGCGACTGCACCTGGATTTGTCTTTTCCATGTACTCTCCAAGAACGATTTTCAAGTGGGAGTGCTTATGCTAGCTAACGCATACGGCAGGGGAGTCGTAGGCTAGGAAGTAGAGATTTTCCGTCGATCTGTTGCTGCGTGTCAAGCTCTGAAGCGTGCAATTCTCCCTTTATTTATTTCTTATTTTCATGGGATTTAATGAAACGTTTTGTGGGTTTTTATCACCCAGACCCGCTGGCTTGGATATGAATAATTGGATTGCAGCATTACAAGTGCAAACTAAGTCACAGTTGATACCTATAGAAGATTAGAAGGCCCTTAACTATTCTTTATCTAATAGCAAACTATAGCTTGTTTGCGCCATGCAGTCAGTCATCTGCTGCATCGATAGTCCGTGATTACCGCTATATATCGATGTGTTTTATCAGCAACTTACGTGTTGATCTGGATTTTACCTGCAGTTGATCTCGCATGCATTGCCGGTTGATTGCTTTCGCGAGCAGAGTCAGGTAGCAAGCGGCTGGTTTACAGAGCTGGGGACATAAAGAAGTGGCGTGCTCCTTCCAAATCGCTGCTTCTGTACCGCTTCTTCGGTTCGCGGCCAGTCTCTTGCAATCGCGAAATTATCGAGGTGAAACCAATGCGGCAGACTCAACTAATACTTTCTCAATCAGCACCCAACGCTCATTTTCGTGAAGCAAAGCGAATCCAACAAAGCTTTCTGGCCAATGTGGAAAAGCGCACTCTGATATGGCTGGCTTCGCGCACTCCAAGCTGGATCAATTCTGACCATCTCACCGTGCTTGGGTTGCTCTCCATGGCCGGCGCAGGCATTGCTTATTGGTGGTCAGCTACAAATCATGCAGGATTACTGCTGGTTGTCTTCTGTCTGGCCATCAACTGGCTGGGCGATTCGCTGGATGGCACTCTGGCGCGATTTCGAGATCATTCTCGTCCGCGATACGGATTTTATGTTGACCATATCGTGGATGCTTTCAGCGCGCTCTTTCTTCTTGGCGGGCTGGCTCTCTCTGGATACATGTCACCTGCGGTAGCCCTGGGATTGTTAATTGCTTATCTAATGCTCTCCGTTGAGATCTATCTTGCCAGCTACACGCTGGGCGATTTCAAGATTTCCTACTTCAAGATGGGGCCAACGGAGCTGCGCATTCTGCTTTCGATTGGCAATTTGGCTTTGCTGTGGAGATCGACTGTTCATCTTTTCGGGAGAGCGTATCGGCTATTTGATGTTGGCGGCACGATCGGTATCTCCGGGATGCTGCTCATTCTGATGATTTCCGCGGTTCAGCATGCGGTGCAGCTTTATCGTCTTGAACCGCTGCCTGTTGGGAAGGCTGCGCGGAATGGCAAGGGAGCAAAGTTGGTGTGCACTTCGTCCCAGTCCACTTTATGCTGAATAAAAAACTGTTACCTCCAGAAATTCGCTTTCACCTCGTAGCTTCAATTTGCAAACTACCGGGCTAGTCGGCGGGCGATATAATTGTCCGCCGTCGCCGAAATAGTTTTTTGGGTCGCTGCAAGGCAAATTGTTGCTGTTTTTCTGGAGGAACTGGTTTGAAAATTTTCCGCTTGTTCGTGCCCCTTCTCTTATGTGCAAGCTCACTCTCAGGTCAACGAGGTTTTCAAGCTCCTCCATCGTATCCGCCACAACTCACCAATGACCTCAAGCAGATTCAGCAAGCAACACTGGCCAGCGATTATGCCTGGAAACAATTGGCTCATATCACCAACAATATTGGTCCGCGGCCTGCCGGATCAGCGCAGGCGAATTTTGCTGCGCAGTACGTTGCCGACGAGCTGCGCAAGCTGGGGCTCGACGTTCGCCTGGAGAAAGTAACAGTGCCGCACTGGGTGCGTGGTGAAGAAACTGGTTCGCTCGTGAGTTATCCGGGGATGGCTCCCGGAACTTCGCAGAAGGTGATTCTTACCGCGTTGGGTGGCAGCGAGGCCACTCCAGCCGGAGGTATCACAGCGGAAGTTGTGGTCGTCAATACTTTTGATGAGCTCAACGCGCTAGGGCACGACAAAGTTGCCGGCAAGATCGTGCTGTTCAATGAGAAATTCGATAAGCAACTGGCCGCTGCAGGTCATGGCGGGGAGGCCTACGGTGAAGCAGTCGTCTATCGTGCGATTGGCGCCAGTGCTGCCGGAAAACTGGGTGCTGTAGCTGCCTTAGTGCGCAGCGTTGGCGGCGCGGACTATCGTATTCCGCATACCGGTGCAATGTTTTATCAGCCCGATGCTCCACGCATACCAGCCGCTGCGGTTACCGCGGAAGATGCTGACATGATGGCGACACTCGCAAAGGAAGGCCCTGTGCGCATGCACTTGGTATTGGCCACGCAAAAGCTTCCGGACGTTGAATCATTCAACGTAGTCGCTGACCTGAAGGGAAGCGAACACCCTGAGCAGGTCGTGATCGCTTCAGGACATCTTGATTCCTGGGACCTTGGCACTGGTGCGATTGATGATGCCGCAGGCGTGGTGATGGCGATGCAGACGGTGCAGACCATCAAGCAACTGGGGCTGCATCCGAAGCGCACGATCCGCGTGATCGCCTGGATGAATGAAGAGTTTGGCAACTCTGGCGGACTAGCCTATGCAGCGGCACACAAAGATGACGTGCAGAACCACTTTGCCGCCATAGAAAGCGATCTTGGCGCGGGCCATGCTGTTGGGATTTCCGTAGCTGCGCCGCCATCGAATATGGAAGTTCTGCAACCTGCGGCGCAGATCCTGCAGACAAGCGGAGCTGGAACCATACAACACTCCGATGATTCTGAAACGGACATCAGTCCGCTGATGGCGCTGGGCGTTCCCTGCTTCAGCCCGATCCAGGACAATCGTTTCTACTTTAACTATCACCACACGCCGGCAGACACGCTGGATAAAGTTGTGCCGCGCGAGCTGCAGGAGAATGCTGCTGTGATGGCTGTGCTGGCATATACGCTGGCGAATATTCCGGGGCCGCTGGAGCGTCCCGCACCAAAGCCATTGCCCAAGTTGTGATAGCGTCAGTTGCAAAAATAACGCAAGAACCAAAGCAGAAATCAAAAGTGTAAGCCAGGAGGATGGGCTGTGATAAAAATTCGTGACGTTCGCCGCTGGATATCAGCGGCAAGTGTGGCAGGCATTCTGGTGTGTAGCGCGTTAGCGCAGGAAGCGCCGCCCAAAGCACCGGAGCCGCCGAAAGAAGATTACGTTAAGGCGCACTACACAAAATATGAGTATCGCATTCCCATGCGCGACGGGAAGCGGCTCTTCACATCAGTCTACGTTCCCAAAGATACTTCACAGCCATATCCCATCTTGATTGACCGCACGCCTTACAGCGTTGCGCCTTACGGTGAAGACCAATACAAGAAACAGATTGGGCCGTCCGACGAATTTGAGAAGTCCGGTTACATCGTTGTTTACCAGGATGTGCGCGGGCGCTACATGTCAGAGGGCGATTTTGTCGAAATGCATCCGCATATCGATAACAAAAAATCCTCCAAAGACGTGGACGACAGCTCTGATATGTATGACACGATCGAGTTCCTGCTGAAGCACGTTCCCAATAACAACGGGAAAGTTGGCATCTGGGGAATCTCATATCCCGGCTTCTACACCTCGGCCAGCATCATAGATTCGCATCCGGCATTGAAGGCAGCTTCTCCACAGGCGCCGATGACTGATCTTTTCTTTACCGACGATGGCTATCACGGCGGCGCGTTCATGCTGGCGGCGAACTTCGGCTTCTACGTTTTCTTCAAGCCGATTACCGAGCCCTCTCTACCGCCTAAGACTCCAGCCCAATTTGAATTCGGCACGCCCGATGGCTACTCGTTTTATCTGAATGCCGGTTCCACAGGGCAGCTGGAGAAGAAGTATCTGAACGGAAGCAATTGGCTTTTTACCGACCAGTTGCGCCACACCACATACGACGATTACTGGAAGGCCCGCGACATCTCCCGCCACATGAAAAACGTAAAGTGCGCGGTCATGACCGTAGGCGGCTGGTTTGACGGCGAAGATCTTTCCGGGCCGTTTAAAACTTTCCATGCCATCGACCAGTACAATCCAGGCACGGCGAACTCGCTCGTAGTCGGCCCGTGGGTACACGGCGGATGGGCGCGCAGTGACGGCGACCATCTAGGCGATGTTCAGTTTGACGCCAAGACCTCAGAGTTCTTCCGCGCAAAAATCCAGTTCCCATTTTTCGAGTATTACCTCAAGGGCAAAGGATCGCCCATGCCGAAAGCTTATGTCTTTGAGACCGGCACCAATGTCTGGAGAACCTATGACTCATGGCCTCCGGCAAAAGCCGCGGCTAAAACGCTCTATCTGCATGCCGGCGGAAAGCTATCCTTCACGCCGCCCGCAGCGAATGAAGGAATGGACGAGTACGTGAGCGATCCGGCGCATCCCGTTCCGTTCATCAATTACACTGCAACCGCCGTTCCCCAGCGCTACATGACAGACGATCAGCGCTTCGCCTCTCACCGGCCCGATGTTCTGACCTATGAGACTGATCCGCTCGAAGAAGAGGTCACCATCGCGGGACCGGTTTCACCCAAATTGAAGATCGCTTCTTCAGGAACCGACTCAGACTTTGTGGTGAAGCTGATCGATGTTTATCCAGACGACTATCCTGACAATGAAACTGCCGACGCCACTAAGCGCGTCTTGGGAGCGCCTTCCGTGCGCATGGGCGGCTATGAACAGCTCTTGCGCGGCGAGCCGATGCGCGCCAAGTTCCGCAATAGCTGGGAAAAGCCGGAGCCGCTGCAGCCCGGCAAGACAGCCAGCGTCAACTTCTCCATGCCGGATGTGAACCATACGTTCCGCAAAGGCCACCGGATCATGGTGCAGATCCAGAGCTCATGGTTTCCGCTGGTCGACCGCAATCCGCAGACCTTTGTTGAGATCCCTGACGCGAAGCCAGAGGACTTCAAGAAAGCAACCGAACAGGTGTTTCATAACAGCAATGAGGCGTCCGGCGTGGAAGTGATGGTGCTGGCGCAGTAAGATTTTCAATTTGCAGGCGCTTTCTTTTTAAACGGAGGGCGCTTGCAATTTCAGTCTTCCATTCGCAAAATCCTGGTTCGCATTGGCGATCGCCTTCATCCAATTTCTGTTGTCCGATTTCAAATTCATAAGGAGCATTTATGGAAGCACGGTTCAACATTTCCAAATCGGCCCCAGGCGTGTATAAGGCCATGCTCGGACTAGAGAGCTATCTTCATCAATGCGGGTTGGAAGAATCGCTGCTTCACCTGATCAAGCTGCGCAGCTCGCAGATCAATGGCTGCGCCTACTGCCTGGACATGCACTGGAAAGACCTGCGAGCCATTGGAGAGAACGAGCAGCGGCTGTACTCCCTGGACGCATGGCGTGAGTGCCCCTATTACACCGAGCGTGAACGCGCCGCCCTGGCGTGGACAGAAGCCGTAACGCTGGTCACAAATGGCCACGTGCCGGACGAAGTGTATGCGGAGGCGCGCAAGCAATTTGATGAGAAGGAAATCTCAGACCTGACTTTTGCTGTTGCCGCCATCAACGCATGGAACCGGCTGGCCATTGCTTCCCGTACGGTGCCGGGAACCTATCAGCCGGCAAAGACGCATAGTGTGGAGAAAAGCGCGTAGCAGTAAGGTTTGGCTTGTCAGATCCCCGGTTTGTAACCCTCTGCTGATGCCGTCCGATTTGTATAGCCGGGGGGCACCCCCTTATCCTCATCCCAATTTGGCGTAGGTTTCAGAGGGGGTATCCCAGTTCATCCCAATTTGGCGTAGACTTCAGCCACTCTATCCCAATTGGCGTAGGGTTGAGTGAAGTTTTACTTCATGCTCCTTTGCGTCCTTTGTGATAAAAACAGTTTTTGCCAACCCCACCCGGCACTTCACCCCATTCACCCCACTCACCCCCCATGTCACCCCTACTCTTACCCCAGGCTTGTGAGTGGTTCAAGTCAGTTCACCCCACGCGGAAACTGCTTGCACATCTGCGTGTCCTGATTTGCTGAATTTTCAAAGATCTTTTGCTGCCCTGTGGCGAGAGCACACTATAGCGATTTCCCAAAAGCGAATCAATTGCGAATTAGGACAATTGACAGGCATGCTTCAAAAACAATGCATTTTTTATCAGCTGATCCAAAGACCGATCTTCTTAAACATAAAAAATGCGGCTTCAGAGGTTACTTGAAGCCGCAGGAGAAGAACAGAGCAGTCAGTTGCTTCTGTGGGGTTATTGCAACATGTCCAGTTCTGTCCAATCGAAGGATTCGGGGCTTCCGGTCGACTCAGCGCTTGTCTTTACCAAGACAGCTTTGCCGGAATCAGCCGGCTGACCCGCATCGACAGGCTGATTTGAGGCAGTTGTGCTGGGCGCTGAGGTAGTTTGTTTAGAGTTGGCCGCTGGTAGAACGCGGATGATCGCCATCATTCCGTTATCTTCATGACCAAGAATGTGGCAGTGATAGACAAAGTCTCCGATATCCGGTCCGCGGAAATCCATGCGCACTTTCACGCTGGGATAAGGATGCTTGGGATTGCCATCCCAGTAGGGGACCTGAATCATGTCAGCGAACTGACCGTTCATGTCCGCCTGGGGCTGGCTGCCATTGATCTGGAAGTTGTTTTGTGCCAGCACCAGGAAATGGATTTGATGGAAATGAAATTCATGATTTTCGCTGGCGCGATTCTCAATGACCCAATCTTCCACCGAGCCTTGCGTGGTAACGATGGCCGGCGGGAGCGATGGATCAAACATCACTGGCGTCGCGCCGTCCACGGTGATGAAGAAATTCGTGGGGCTGGAGGGATCGCTGGGATCAGAGATCACCTCAGAGAAATACAGCTTGCGTTTGGTATTGACCGCGGCAGTAGCCAGTCCTTCAAAACGCTGAACGCCTGGTGCTGCATTGGGCGCGGGAAGAATGCCATCAGCATCTGCTGTATCTGGTCCTAACTGAATGTTGGCCAATGTGCGCTGCGTGTCATTATCGCCGGCGGGGCCAGTGTCAATGCTGCGGGTCATGAAGACAGCTTTTTTCACCCACGACGGTGGTGCGTTCACAATGAATTCTGCGCGGCCTGCAGTCGGGATCAGGATGTGGTTTGCCGGTACCAGCGTTCCCTGGCGCGAACCATCTTGCGAGCCAGTGGGCACACCGTCAATCGCTGCGATTTGCAGAGTTTGCGGAACGCCATCAAACAGGACCTGGAGATCCACAAGGCTATCGGCAGAGATATTGCCTACGCGCCAGAACTGCTTTTCACCGGGAAGCATCTTGATGACGCCCGGAGTATTGGCAGGATAGGCAATGGGGCTGTTGTTCAGCGTCAGGTCCCAGGCCGGAATTGCGCCGCCCGGATCAGGATTGCCGGCAACGGTCTGGTCACGAATCAACAGAACACGTTGCCGCAATCCTGCCACCGCGCGCTGCAAATTTTCAATGCCCTCAACCACAATGGCGCCGGAAGCTCCGCCTTGCACGGCAGCTTCCGCGATGCCGTGAATGTGCGGATGGTACCAGTAGAGTCCTGATGGCTCATCGGTCGGGAAGGCAACGTTGTATTGAAAACTCTGGCCGGAATTGATGACCGTGTGAATGACTTCATCCTGATGGCAGACCGGCGATGTGTTGGTCCCGTGATAGTGGATGTTCATGGAGGTTGCGGTCATGATGGAATCGCCGCACTGGTCTTTGGAAGACATCGCCATTGTCATTCCGCCGGAAGCGGGAACGTTGTTGGTTACGTTTACGATCAGGTGGTCGCCCGGACGCACATGCAGGGTGGGGTTTTCTTTGCCGTCTGGCGTCATGAAGCAGAAGAGTTGGCGGCCATCGGCATCGGTTGTTGTCTGGTAAGAGAAGTTCACGATCAGAACGCCGCGCTGGCTGAACAAGCTGGGCGGGTTATGCACTACGCTGCCTGCTGCCAATCGATGGCATGGGTTAGCGACAGGTGCAACTGCGGTGGTTTGGGCTTTGGCGGTCATGGGCGCAAAGGCGCAAATAACCAGGGCTGCCAAATAGGGGAGAAATATCCGTCGACTGCTTTTCACGTCGTACTCCTGTTTTTGGGACGGTCCAAAGCTTCACGAGGGCAGACTGCTGCATAAACGTGGGAAGACACACCACGCCGCGCTTGTGCTGCTCAACGATTTGCTTGGAGTCCAAATGATCAGCCCCGTTGAGTTCCCGGAAGGGGGCCGATTTGTGAGTACAAATTAGCCGGGAAAATATAGGATAGCCACAAGATTAGAGAAATTAATTCCGTATAGTCTCGGGTATTTCGTTCATTTGGCCGTTTTTTTGCCAAAAATGTATCGATATACGAATGAAAAACTGGGCAAAAAGGGCCGTCTTCCATTCATCCCCACCAAGCTTGTTTTCAATCAGCTAACAACGGCTTCTCCGTAGTTGGGCATGGACAAAGATACCGAGAATTCTAAGAAATTCTAATAAATCAGCTCCGATGAAACGCCGTCCCCGGATTTATCACTAGTTCCATAGAAGTAGAAGTTCCAATTCGAAATATCGATGCTTTCCGCTTGGATTAATGGTGACCGATTCACAACCTGAAATGGCTTGTCAGCTAAGAAAGACTCTGAACCACCCTGCTATCGGGGAGTTCTGGCTTATTCCTCGGGCTATTGCTCAGAAAGCGCCAAATTGGGGTGGCTCGGGAGCAGAAATCGCGCATTTATATGGCACGGGCCATCCGAAAGAAGACGCACGGCAGTTTTTGGATCCTTTTGATACAGGCGTAAGTAACAGAAAACAGAAGAAAATTGCAGATGGTGAAGTATACTGGTCACTCAAGCCAGTGGATCTTTATTCCTTCGATGAAGAGTACCTCCGCCGTCTCGGGGCCCATGATCCTGCCACCGAAGCACACTTTATCGCCTATTTCACGGAACGGCTGAAAATTGTCCTTCGCGCGCGTGGCGTGGACTCGCACACGATTGAAGATATTTGCCAGGAAACCTTCTGCCGCGTATGGGTAGCCGTCCAGGCGGGCGCCGTCAATAATGCGCGTGGCTTTGGCGCTTACGTGCATTCTGTCTGTAGGAATGTTCTCTCTGAAAATCGCCGGGGAACAATCCGTAATCAGCACGAATCGCTGGAATTCCATGACGTGCCGGATGATCACCTGAGCCTGGACGAACGCTTGCAGCGCAAAGAGAACGACAATTTGGTGCGCGTGGTCCTTTCCGAGCTTTCCGAAAGAGACCGCAACATTCTGCATGCGCGGTTCTTTGAAGAACGCGATAACGATGAAGTTTGCCAGGATTTCCGGGTGGATCGCGACTATCTTCGCGTGCTGCTTCATCGCGCAGTGATTAAATTCGGGGACATCTACAAGAAAAAAATTAATTAACTATTTTTTGAACTGAAAGGCCGTCAGTTCAGGGGTAAGGGTGATGAACGCAAGAGTAATTAGTCACGAAGAAGCTGTGAGCAATCTTATTGCAGAGCGATATCTGCTCGGTGAATTGACAGAAGCCGAGCGTACGGCCTATGAAGAGCATCTGTTTTCCTGCCAGGCGTGTTTTGAGCAAGTCAAGTTAGGGACTGAGTTTGTTGACCATTTACGAGAGATCCCTTCAGATACGGTAGCCCTGCCGGGTTTTATGACCAGGTTTGCCGCGCCCTTTGCCCAGCCCGCCATGGCGCTGGCCTTGGGACTTCTGATAGTTGTGTCGGGGGTGGCCATTCACCAATATTCGGTTATTTCTCACCTGAAGGAACCTCGCGCTGAATTGCGTTATACATTGGTTGGCATGGCTCATGGCGCTGATGGAGGAATCAATCAAGTCCAGGTCACTAAATATTCTGGATTGAGTCTTAATATTGAATATGCACGAAATAGCGAATTTACTTCCTATCATGTGCAGATCCTGTCTAATGCCGGGAAAGTTTTACATTCGATTACATTGCCGGAAAGTCAGCGTGGCAATATGGCATCCATTGATATGCCGTCTGAGTCGCTCAAGCCCGGAAAGTATTCCGTTATAGTTTTCGGCCGTAGGAATGATGGGACAGAGGAGGAAGTAGGTCACAGTTCGTTTGAATTGCAGTTAGTCGAAAAATAGACCAGCTAGCAGAGCTAACTTATATATACTGCCCGTTGCCTCCTCCCAAAATATCTTCCTGCCATTGAGCTTAGTAGTACAATCATCGTAATTTCTGATGCTAACTATAGCGTTTTGTATTTATCTATAGTTAGGTCAGCCCAATCGAATGCTCAGGTATCTTGCTGGAGATGAAACATGAAATGTTCACGCCACCATTCGCAATATACGTATCACGCATCGGCTTATTCAGTGGCCGCTGAGTTTGAAAGACCAAAAAAACATAGCCTTAGCCCGCAGGCTTCAGTCGTTCTTCCAGGACATGGCGGGCACGGTTCCCAACGCGTACCCGGCTACAAAGTTGACGGTTTAATTTCATTCAAAGAAGCTTACTCAGAAGTGGGTGGTAGCTACGATGATTGCCATGACATCCATACAACGCATGCCTGGTCAGTTGTTGAAGGCTTGAATGTTGCTGACATGCTCACTGCTGATCGCGTGGTTTCACGAATGGCCATTTATTATGCGGCAGACGGCAAGAGCGAAGCCAGTTATGACATTACCGGCAGCTATTTTGAGAACCTCAGAATCGCCGGCCATAAGGTCGATGTAAAATTAGCGACGCATGTTTTCCACGATCATGACACTTATTCGAAAATTGCCAGGGCTCATAAAGCAAGCAGCTCAGATAAATGGCTGACAGGTGGCGAACTCGGCAAGCTTAAAAAAGATAAGCTTGAAGAGATTGAGAATAATTATCATGCATTGCACGGACTGGCTCAGCGAGTTAAAGAGTGTACAAGCGACGAAGGGCGAAAAGAAAATTGCGGAAGTTATTGGTTCTCGCCACTGGATCACGCCGATTTAGCTTCGCAAATTGCCAATTCGGAGATCAAAGTATTTGGCTCTATTATCTGTATCCCCAAGTTCGGTGTGATCCGGCTTGCGGAGATGGTGGTTCAAAGGCATTCCCGTAGTTTAAAAATGTTTCGGGTGCAGATGTGCTCTTCAGGACATGGAACATCGGACGGCGGCAATACCGGCGGCAACGCCGGTGGATAATATGCGTCTTCGCAGTAAGCGTGGCTTTCTTAGTTACGGGTTGTAAGAAAAATCGGGCTTCTGTAGAGCAGGAATTTGCAGAAGCCCATCTCCAATTCGAGAGAGGTTATACCGATCTTTCGTTAAAAGATACACAGCGGGGAGAGCAAAACTCCGCAGCTTTTCCTGATCTGAATTTAAAATTTCGTACACTCCAGGCAGAAATTTACGTACGAACGAATAAACCTCAAGCCGCTTTAGATCTCCTGTCTGCTGAGCCATCTTCATCTATTCCTGCTCCCATTCAATGGCGTCGAAAGATTATGCAGGCATCAGCATTTTGCCGGCTCAATCAGGATTCTCAAGCCAGCCAGCTCTTTGGGGAAGCAGCACAAATTGCAAATTCAGATTTGTCTCTGAATGCAGAGACGTTATTCTTTCGTGGACGTTGTCAGTTTTATAAGAATAATTTGCCGGAAGCCGAAAAGTACTTTCAACAAGTATTAGCCTCAGGTCGGCTAGACGATTACATTCACGCGTGGTCGCTGGCAACTCTTGGTCATTGCAACAGCCGGTCAGGTCGTTTTGAAGACGCATTGGGGTGGTACATCAAAGCCAGATCGGAGTTCTCCGCATTAAAGGCTTTGCCGCTCGAGGAAGGCATTATCGGCAACACCGGCTACGTCTATTTAAAGCTGCAAGACATGCCAAGAGCTAAAGAGAATCTGGAACATGCGATCAAAATGGCGGAAGAGTTGAATCTCCAGGGAGATGAACAACTATGGCTGTTGGATGTTGGAAATATCTACATAAATCTTGGGCAGTCCGGGGCCGCGGAAGAAGCTCTAAATAAAGCGCTCTCTATTCCGATTCCGCCTGGCAGCACGGCAAATGCCGTGAAATGCCTGGATAACTTAATTGGAGTAAGTTTAGGCCGAAAAAGAATTGACCAGGCGGAAAAATATCTTCAGGCAGCAATGAAATTAGGTCCCACAGGCAATGATCTTTTTCAGGACCATGTCCGTGAAGGAGAGATTGCTTCCGCAAAGGGAGAATATCAGCACGCTCTTGATCTCTTAGGCAAATTGCTTGTTGAAATAGAAAAACCCGGAGCTGAAAAGCTCGATTTTCGGCAGGTATGGCGTATTCAACTTGAATTCGCACGCATTTATTCGGCCCAGGGTAAAGATCATGAAGCGGAAATCTGGTTTCAAAAAAGTATTGCTACAGTCAAGCAAGCTGCTGCCGCCGTGAAAAGCGAGGAATTCAGCTCGTCCATTCTGGGAAGCACACCGCTTTATGACGACTATGTCGGCTTTCTGGTTTCACGCGGGCAAAAGGCAAAGTCTCTTCAATTTGCGCAAGCCGGTCGCGCAATAACACTGGCACACGCCCTGGGACTTTCTTCCAGGCAGGAAGATCCAGATATCTGGTTGGCCAAAATTAAATCTTATCTGGGTAAGCGAAAGTCAGTTCTTTTCTCTTATTTTCTTACGGACAATGGGTGTTATTTGTGGGCCATTACTCCCAAAGAATTGCGGATGGTGAAGTTGGGCATAAAAGGTCCGGAACTTGTAAACCTGATTGATAGCTACACCGAGGAAATTCGTCTTCATACAGACTTGGCAAACAGCACGGCTGCCAGGAAACTTTTCCAGCTCTTGGTGCAGCCGGCAAATGACCTTGCGCCAAAAGGTTCACAGATCATCATCTTGGCTGACAGCCAACTTTATAGCGTGAATTTTGAAACGCTTGTGTCTACTCAGGGCAGAGATCATTATTGGATTGAAGATGTAGCGGTAGAGAACGCCAGCTCCATTGACCTTTTGCTGGCAGGCATCAGAAATACCAGGCCAACAAAAGGTATGCTGCTGATCGGTGATGCCATCCAGGCCGATCCCAATTTTCCAGTTTTGCCGAACGCAGCGAAAGAGATGGAAAGCGTCAGCAGGCACTTTTCACCCAGTGAGGTAACGGAGTTATCGGGCAAAGATGCAACCCCAAAAGCGTACCTGTCTAATTCGCCAGGAAATTACAAGTACATTCACTTTGCCACTCACGGCAAATCAGATCCCATGGATGCGTTGCATTCTGCAATCATTCTCTCCCGTGGTCCTGCGGGTAATTTCAAGCTTTATGCCAGCGACATTATCGATAGCAAAGTGCAGCTGAATGCTGACTTGGTAACGATTTCAGCCTGTGAAGGCGCGGGCGAGCGAATCCAATCTCTGGAAGGCCTTTTAGGCCTTGAATGGGCGTTCATGCGAGTAGGCGCTCATCAGATAGTTGCTGCGCTTTGGGACGTGGATGACACTGTCACTCCGGGCCTCATGGATGATTTCTATCGCGAACTAAAAAAAGGCAAAACCTCAGTGGAAGCTTTACGTCATGCCAAACTCGGCTTGCTTCACGCTGGAGGTTCTACTGCTGCGCCGTATTATTGGGCAACTCTCCAGTTATACATTCGCTCGTGATTCCAAAAAATAAAGCGCGATATTCATCGCGCTTTATTTTATTGTTCAAGCTCATCCACCATAGCAACACATAAGGCGCATGCTTTTTCCGTCCTACATGCTGGCCTGTCCAGCATAGTCTCCAAGAACGCCCATGCCTGGCTTATTTCTCGCGACTACATGAAGCAGCTTATATTCCTCAATAAACTGTTGTTTGGCGCGATGCAAAAGAACTCGAAGATATTCGCGGCTCACCTTCAACTCTTGGCACACTTCGTCTTTGTCCCGCTGCTCAAAAAAAACTGCGTTCAACAATTTCCGATCTTTCGCTGGCAGCTTCGCCATCACTTTCTGCACCTGTTTCTTGGTCTCCTTCGCCAAAAGCATTCCGTCTGGAGAAGGCGTTTGATCGGCCGGATCGCTCTGCAGATCCTCAAGTGTCGTGGTTCGTGCGCGCGAACGATAGGATTCCCGCAATATGTTGTTGCATACTGAGCTTACGAAAGCGCCAAAGCGTTCAGGCTGGCGGATTCCACCTTCAGCGCGAACCGCCGCCCATGCCCGCAATAGAGTTTCCTGCTGGATGTCTTTAATATGCTCGGGACAGGCCACGCGTCGCCGCAATTTGTTCTGCAATATTCTGCTGAAGTAAGCCACAAAATGGGCCTCAGTCGTCGTGTCCTGAGATCTGAGCCCGTGAAGATAATTTTCAGTGAATTGATGAAAATCCATGCATTGCGTGGTACCCATTTCCCAACTCCTTACTGCATTCTTCGCTCGATTTAAGCACCGCTATGCAAACAGTTCTTTATGCAAGCGCAGGTTTCTCCGCCTGTTCCTGCCAGGGCACATCATGTTAGTGAGTGCTGAACGGTCGCTTGTTTCATAAGACGTCTGAGCGCTGGATTTCCCTTTGGCAGTTTTGGAAGATTTTTTGGGATTTCTCTAAAACTCTCGCGGTTAATTTTGATTTATCCAAAGCCTTTATTATGTGTACTTTAGCCGGTATCGGCATCGCCCGCGCGAATCAATTTGAGTAGGGATTCCAACGGCCGGAAGCCGCAATATTTGCAGCTTCCGACTATCTGCCTTCAGGAAGGTAAAGAATATTAGTGGTGAGGAGCATTTACATAAATCACTGGACCGCCAAATTCGCACTCGACAATATAGGAAGCGTCTCTTCTCAAAGAGTCGTGTGCCTGAGGCTGCAATATTGCGGGTACCAACATTGAGGACTGTTTTCTCTCATCCCCGGGAACTCTCAATAGGTCCTGTTTAGCGAGATCTGGGAAAGACTGTTCCAGCATAAAGTTGAAAAACTTGATGGCATGAGACCGGGATTCTTCACGATTGAGTGAATGTTTTGGCCCGACTTCAAAAAAGTATCTCTTCACTTTGTCATAAGAATCGTCAGAAGGCTCGCATTTGAAATCTGATTCGCTGCATGCTAACGCCTGATTGGCTGGCCCGTGTAAATCGTATTCCAGAATACGGTTTGTAGGCATAAAAGCTGTGTGATCATTCTTAAACTGTACGCGCGTGCGATGTCCGGAAAATGTGATTCTATCGGGAGCGGGAAACTCAAGGGTCGCGATTGAATCGCCAACGCGCCAATTGTTTGTCCTGAATAAAAAATCATTTAATCCGGCATTGATCTCCGGCTTGTGTCTTGATTTTTCAACGGAAAGTTTAAATGTACGCTCCTTGCCGGATTCTCCAGCTTTGGTCCCATTAAAAAAGAACTCATGCTGTTCGCTGTCTTTTGGTGGGCGAGGCGAGAATGCCAGAATAGAGTTTTCTTTGTGTTCCTGGATCACCACTGCAAAGGCGCCGTCAAGGTGAACCTCCAACGTGCCGAAATGGTGTTCCCTCTGTGTCTCTCCCGTGCTTTTGCGTAGAGCTAATGCAAAGGGAAGAGTAGCAAGCGACTTGAGCACATCACGTCTATACATGTTTCTTCTCCTCAATTCTTTACTAAGGAAAACGGTGTGTTAGCTCGGCCGCCCTGCCAGTGTGAAACCAGCCCAGAAATAAGGATGGCCTTTCTTCCTCAACACATCGATGCGGGCATTGTACATTGCCTGAGCAACAGACTCTTTTTTTGCCAAATGCTCGTAAAAGCTGACCATAAGTTGCGATGTGGAAGAGGAATCAACATTCCAGTGGCTGGCAATGACGCTGGGTACGCCTGCTAGAAGAAAACTGCGGACTAAATTATTCGTGTCCGCGATTCCATTATCTCTGCCAGCTGCTCCGGAGCACGCTGCCAGCGTGACCAATTGGGTACTTCTAAACAGTTCGGGGCTAAAGTCTTTCGCTGTAAGTTTCTTGTTGCCGGCATAATCCAAATCGGTTCCACTGCCGTCTGGCTTCCCGTGGCCCATGTAATGAACGATCTGGCTGGTTATGAGAGGAGAACGCAGCTGTGCCCAACTGGTGCGTTCTGTGTCAACAAGCCTGGTTTTCTGAAACAGTTGTTCAATCGTATTGCGCTGCGCATCAAAACCCGGTAAATATCCTGCGCCAAATACGTGGGACGCATCCAGCAAGAGCAATGGCTCCTGGCCGGTTACCTGCTTCAACGCACGTAAAGTCTCTTCCACCGCGACTCCGGGGGAATAGACGACCGGATATTTTTCTCCAAAATACCAGCCTTCAGGTGCGCTCAATGCTTCCATCGGCAGGTTATACGCCATGCGGTCCAATTCAATGGTCACGGGTTGTCCAACAGCAAGATCTGAAAGCAACGGCTGAATAAGAATAGAAAATAATTTCGTGCCCACTTTGTTCAACTCGGACAGGTCTGAATCTGCCGTAGCGCATTTTTCAGCAAATTCGCGTGTCATGCTTTCAAAATCCTGTTTCCCAATTTCCATCCACCGGCCTGTTACATGGCCATTGCTGGATACCCACGCATACAAATTGTCATTGAAGTTGGCATAGATAATGCGTGCACCGGGACTATTCTTAATTGCTGCGGTCAGGGCAAAATTTTCTTGCTCTTTCGCGTAAACCGAGGTGTTCGTACCCAATGATGATCCCTCTTGCAGTAATGGGCGGCTTTTGTAGATTTCCCATTGTTCCAGTGCTTCCTCGGTTTTTCCTTGCCTGATCAGAGCGCGTACCAGCCCGCGATAACTTTCGTCAGTAAAGCGAAGCCATTCCAGCCTTTCTTTCCCGCGAATGTCATTGAGTGATGATTCGCTTGTGGCGATGGCCGTTTGGTAAGCCGCAATAGCATCATCGGGCCTGCCTAACTCCGAATATGTGTTTCCTAGTGCCTGATTGACGCGGAGGAAGGCAAAGTTATCAGCGTGTTCCGGCAATGCTTTGCGCAACGACTCCAGGCTAGCCAGCGATGATTGTGCATTTCCACTTTGACGCTGAAATGCTGCCGCCTGAAGCTTAATGAATAAATCTACTTGCGGTGTTAGCCTTTTGGTTCCAATCAAGGACATTGCCTTCTTTTTTTCTCCGTCAGACTCCGCTTTGTCCTTTCTCGCTGCAAGCAAGTTTGCCAGTTGCAAATGGAGAAGACCCTCCAGATTTTCATTCTTTTTTATATCGCTGCTGGTTTCGCGGAGTTCGAGCGAACGCCGCAAAAGGGTCTCTCCCAAAGGAAGAGAGCCAGACTCGAAGGCGCATTGATACATCACTGAATAAAGTTGAAAAAGGGAATTGTGGGGCTGGATAGACATTTGCCAATATATTTTCAGGCCGTCCTCTGCTTCTTGCCAGCTTTCATCACAATTACCGCGCAGGTGCTTATTTCCTGCAGAAACGCCAATGTCCCTCAGTTCAAGCAATGAGAACCTAAATTGAGATGCCAGCGCGCGGCTGGCCTGCATATCATTATCAGATTTTGCGAATTCGCCTGTAAGATTTTCGCATTCGGCTTTTTCAAAGGAGAGTTGGGCTTCCAGCCAGTGGTATTTTGTTTTTGAAAGACGATCTCCCAGCGGTCCCGCTCGCGCCATGCAGGAAGAGCCATCAATTGTTCGTCGAAGGGCGTTCACCTCTTCAAGTTCGGCCCGAAACTCGCCAGGAAAATTCCCGCGCTGCAAAAAAAAATGTGCTGCGCTCTGGGCCTCTTTGATCGCTCCTGCGGAATCACCAGCCCCGTTTTTCTGCATAGCGTCTGCAAGAGCGATCACTCCTGGAAGATCTTTTTGCTGCAAAGAAGAGGCCACGTTTTCTAACCACGGATCAGAATGCTGTTTTGCCAGCAATCCACCCAATGCACGGGCTGCATTCAATGAAACCGGATTCCCATTCTTGATGGCATCTGGCAGCCATGATCCCAGGGCGATATCCTGATAATCCTCGGCTTGATCCTGTATCGACTTGTTGGAAATCTGCGCTAAAAATGTAGATGGATCTAGCGGCTTTGTCGCTGCTCCAGATTGGATCTTCGCCTTGGCGTCTTTCAAATGTTGCTGTGCTTCATTGGCCCAGCCGCTGGAGCTATCAAGCTTAAGATATTTTTCCCAGGTAGAGACAGCCAAATCCCATGCCTGCGTTTTCTCGTAAGCAATGGCCAGATTGAACAGAGCAGTAGCTCGATCGTCATTACCAAGCGCAGGGTTGCTTAGGACTTCATTAAGCAAATTCAATGTGCGCTGCAGATTAGGATGTTCTGTCCTGATATCCCTCTCAAAATAGGTGGCGGCCAGATCAATTTCCAGGCTCGGACTATCAAGCCCTTTGGCTCGCGCCGTCTCGAAATCTTTTTCTGCTTTTTCCAGGCTGCTGGATGTGGTTTCCCACAGCAAAGCACGCCCCTGAATTTGCAGCCAACGCGGATCAGCTTTTCCTGTTTGCAGATTCTGGTTTGCAGCGCTGCTTGCATCATGTAGAGAGGCCGGCACTTCGTCCAATCCACGGCCATTTTCCGCTCCCAGTTCAATCGGGAACGGGCGATACGACGAATAGTCTGTATGAGACAACCTCGGTTCAATCGTGCGACGAACTGTAAAAGCTGAGCTAATTTCTTTTTGCGCTCGGTTCACCTTGAAACTTGCCAGCAGAGTTGGCCCTTCAATCGCCATCAATACAAGCAGGGCCAAGCCTGCCAAAGCCGGGGTAAGCTTCCACCACGGCATTCGTTTAGGGGTGCCTATGAGATCACGCACCAGCCGCTTTTGCCATCGTGGTTTCGAGCTCTTCAACTGCTTTATCAGGGATATATCTTCCGGTGACCGTTCGTCGGAAAAACCTTTTATGTATTTACGCAGCAAAGGACCGCATTGGCTACATCGCGCCACATGCTGCATTGTCTGCTGTGCCAATTCGGGCGATACGATACCTGCAGCCAACTCTTGCAATACTGATTCATCGGGGCAATTTTGATTTGGTGCATTCATTCAATTACCCTCCGGTTGGACTGCATTTTTGATCTTGATTGCAAGGGCACTTGAACCCATACCTCTTATAATTGGGTCGTTCGCAAGCGTTCTTTTGCTACAGCAAATTTTCCTGGCTTTGCTATGTGACGGAATCATCTGTTTCTGCCTCTTCAAAGCCAAAGACGTAAAATTGCGCCCAAAACCTTTTTTCGTCACTAAACAATAGAAAATAATCGCGTTAGTCAGTCATCTCATTCCCCGATGAAGTCATTACGCCCTCGCGGATAAAGCGCGTAAGACGTTGCAACAGCGCCTCCACTCCCTTTATCGTGAGCTCTATATTTGGCAATGACGCGATTTCTTTTGCCGTGTAGCCTTGTTCGTAATAAAGCCAGAAAACAGTCACGTCCCTCTGATAGGTCGGAGAAGATGAGAGGCTCTCCAGCAAGTTTTGGATCTGCTCTTTGCGTCGCGCAAATTCAATGCGATCCATGCCATCAGGACTCGGTGGCAGCACAGGATCGGCTAGCTCAATTTCATCGACTTTATTAACGGGATGCCTGAAGTGGTCCCAAACCACATTGGAAGCCACAACCTTCAAATATCCAAAGATTGTGTTCTCGTATTCATTGCGAATACTGCGCAGCGCCTTACGATCATTGGCAAAAAGCTTCAGATAAGTATTCTGGATCAGGTCATCTACCAGTGACGGGCCAGGATTTTGCCACCGGCGAATCGTATTGATAATCACGCCGGCAATCAGGGGCTGGGTTCTCCGCACAAATTCACGCCACTGGTCTTGATTATCTGAATTTAAGCAGAGGTTCAGCAGCTCCCGGATTGGAATCTCTTCCTCGACCATCATTTAAGCCGTGCTCCGAATTTTACTTCGAGCATTGCGAGCTATTTGCAAAACTTTAATCAATTCTTTTCAAATGCTCGATGCCTTGAATTGACCACGGGCGGCACAATCTCTTTATGGTCCAATAGCTTACCAAAGCCCTGATTACCTTAGGACATTTAACCATGTATGCTCTTTGCGTTCCAAAATGGTTCGCGATCGCCTTTATTCAGCAGGTCATTCTAAAAAAATACTAATTTTGTCCAAATGGGCAATTATCTTTCATATTCGAGTGCACTTTCTTCTGTAGAGGGAGCAATTCAAACTCATTGGCTGCCATTGCTCCCTCTGCGCTCCTTCATAAAGACTTTGCTAAAGTGGTATGGGCTTCAGGTTTGTAGATCCCCACAATGCAGGGTTCCTTTCAAAAGAGGGTCTTTGACCGGCTGGCAGAACTGCCAACCGCAGCTAGACAAATCAGGTTCCTCTCCCTTCTTCACCTGCTTTCACCAGAGATAGTCCAGGAGCTGGATGAAGCAGTGCGCATTCTGGTCCGCACCGATCTGAAAAAAGCCGATTCACTTGCTGAAGCTGCAATAGCCGTCGCCGAAAAACTTGGCGATAAGGAATCGCTCGCGTATGCGCTGCGCTCGAAAGCCAATTCCTTAAGTTTCCTGGGTGAACGCAGCCGCGCCTCTGAGTTAAACGCTCAGGCGGTCCAGCTTTTTCATGAATTAGACCAGCCGATTGAAGAAGGTCGCACTTTAAGCACGTCCATTCAGCCACTGATCCTGCTGGGGGAATATGATCGCGCGCTGCAAGCCGCGGAACGGGCTCGAACAATTTTCTCTGCTGCCGGAGATACGCTCCGTCTGGCCCGGCTCGATCTGAACACCGGGAATATTTTCCATCGGCAAGACCGGTTCAAAGAAGCCTTCAGTAACTATCAGCGTGCCTATTCTCAACTTCTTCCTGATAAGGATCCAGAAGGGATTCTGGTGGCATTGCATAACATGGCCGTATGCCTGACAGCGATGAATGAGAGTGAAAAAGCGCTGGATGCATACGCAGAGGTGCGCAGCTTCTGCAAGAAACATGACATGCCGCTGGCCATGGCGCAGGCGGAGTATAACGTCGCTTACCTGTATTTTTTGAAAGGTGAATATGGGCTGGCGATTGAGCTGTTGCGCAAAGCGCATGAGACGGCAGTGCGCGTCGGCGATACCTATCACGTAGCCCTTTGCGGGCTGGACCTTTCTGAAATTTATGTGCAGCTCAACCTTAACCAGGACGCCGCAGAACTGGCCCAGGAAGCTTACACAAACTTTGATCAGGCAGGCATACGATATGAGGCAGCCAAAGCTCTATGCTATTGGGCGATTGCTCTCAGCCAACAGCGCAAGAATTTTCGCGCTCTCATACTTTTTGCCCAGGCACGAAGTATGTTCGTTGCCGAAAAGAATTCCGTATGGCCCTCGATGATTGATTTATATGAAGCGTTCGCTCATTTTAATGACGGCCGACTGGCTGAATCGCGGCGATATTGCTTTGCGGCTCTTACATTTTTCAAATCATCTTCGCCAGACCGGACCTCCCTTTGTCATCTGCTGTTGGCTAAAATTGCCCTTAAAAACGCTGACCTGGAAAGCGCGCGCCAGGAATGCGGGATGGCCACTGAAGAATTTACAGGGCGTGAGGCGCCGATTCTTAGCTATCAGGCCGCTCTTGTGCAGGGACAAATAGAAGAAGCAAGCTTCAATTTCGCTGAAGCGGAGAAGCATTATCTGGGCGCAAAAGAGATTCTTGAAAAACTGCGCCATGGAATTCGCGGCGAAGAGCTGAAGATTTCTTTTTTAGAAAACAAGTTGGAGATCTATGAAAACCTCGTTGGACTGTGCCTGACACGGGGCAGCGCCAAGGACCATAACCACCAAGCCTGGAGTTATATGGAGCAGGCAAAGTCGCGCAATCTGCTGGAAACAATTGTAAGAAGAAAAAATCCTGTCAACGCGCATCATGCCAATGGATCAGGACTGGCAGTCCGTATCCTCAAGCTCCGAAAAGAATTGAATTGGTACTACCACCGCATTGAAATTGAACAGACCGCCAGCCAGCCGGCCACTGGCATTCGTTTACTTGAGCTGCGGCAATCTGCAGAGCAGAAAGAAAAAGATTTTCTTCGTCTCTTGCGCGAACTTCCGGAGTCCGAAGCAGAAGCGGCGGGCGTGGAGGAGGTAAAGCCTGCGTCGCTGGAGTCAGTGCGTGAAGCAATCGGGCCAAATGCGGCGCTGATCGAATATTTTCGCGTGCGTGACCAGATACTGGCTGCTGTTATTACAAGTAATGACCTGGAAATAATTTCTGTAACGACTCTTTCGCGGGTGACACAACTGTTGAGTATGTTACAGCAGCAGTTTTCCCATTTTCATTTGAGTCCTGGCCATATTCAACAACTGGCTCAGCCGCTCATGGCCACGACCAGAGCAACGTTGCAGGAACTCTATTCGCAACTGATTGCGCCGATTCGCGACAGCCTTAAAGAGCCGCACCTTATTATTGTTCCTCATGAATCACTGCATGCGGTTCCTTTTCATGCACTTTTTGACGGCAGCCATTACCTCATAGACTCTTTTACGGTTTCATATGCTCCCAGTGCGAGCATCTATGTGCAATGTTCCAAGAAGGATGCTTTTACTTCCGGCATCTCCTTGGTGCTAGGCGTTGCCAGCGAACAAACGCCTCGCGTCGAGGAAGAGGTGCAATCTGTTGCCGCGATTCTACCCAATTCGAAGCAGCTATCCGGCGTGGAAGCAAGTGAAATGGCTTTGCGAGAAGAGGCGACCAACAGCGCATTGATCCACATTGCCAGCCACGGTTTCTTTCGCCAGGACCAGCCAATGTTTTCCGGGATACGGCTGGGTGATACTTTTCTTACGCTTTACGATTTATACACGCTCAACTTGCCGGCAAATCACGTTACCCTTAGTGGCTGCTCCACCGGGCTGAACGCGATTGCATCAGGTGACGAGATTATGGGATTGACGAGAGGCCTTCTCTACGCTGGCGCTCGCAGTCTGCTTTTGTCCTTGTGGAACGTGAATGACAGCAGCACAGCCGAGTTCATGACGAACTTTTATAAAAATCTTGCCGAAAATAAAAACCTGGCGCTTGCACAACAAAAAGCCATCCAACAGGTAAGGAAACGGTATGCTCATCCATATTATTGGGCTCCATTTGTGCTGATGGGTGGGATTTCTGCTTAGAAACGTAATCAATTAAAGGCTTCTAATTTTTGCATCGATTTAATTTAAAAAAATCGGCTGTTCCGCGAATGGAATTTTTGCAATCTTACTTCTAGCATGCACGCATGAGTTTCTATAGTAGATCTGGAAGATGAAACTGTTCTGAGCCGATAAGTTTGATTTTCTAAAAATGTTCCAGCCGAAACATCCCGCAGAACCTTTCCAGCGTAGAGCTCTTTTCGTTGGCAATGATTCATCCACGAACCGGTCGATCTGTGATTATTTCCAGATGATGGGATGCCTGTGTACGGTAGTTTCGCCCAAAGAAGCGCTTCGCCGGATTGAGCGGGAAAAATTCGATGTTGTTTTGTTTGATCTGGCTAACTCTTCCATCCGGCAGGAACAGGTAATTTTGACCATCAGGGAATCTAGGCCCGCGCTCTTGGAACGGATCCTTGTCATTTCAAGTTCTGCAAAAGCAGATGCCCATGAATATCTGAAACTGCCGGTGATCTTCAGGGAGAAGCCACTTTCGGAACTATGGGCACAGGTGGAAGAGATCTTTGCCGCTCAGCAATCTCCGCAGATGGTGCCTTCGGGCATGATAAGCGCACAACTGATTTTTGATAGCTTTCATGCGCTTTCGCCTGCAGGGCTCCGCGGCCCTTTGAAATCTGCCAGACAACTTACGTATCAGCACCAAAGCACCACGATTAATTTGCTTGTCCATCCCAATAGAGAAGAGGATTACCGAATTTCGATCGTGGGGCAGGTGCTGGATGTGAGTATGAGGGCGGTGCATGATCTTCCTGTCGTTCTCAGCAATAAAAATCGAACCTTGGCCAAAGCATCTACAAGTCAATTCGGGGAGTTTGTTCTGGAGTTTGATTTTGTGGAACATGCAGGGATTCAAATCAGGCTGTCTGAGGGTTCGTGGATTTTCATGCCTTTAGGAAATATTGGTAGTAAGGGAAATTCCATCCCGGAGTTCGACGCGGGAACTTAGTTGTAAACGATGCTCTCACGTTCAATACCGGGTAATCGCAATTTAGGTGAATGGGGAGAAGCTGATGAAATATCAAAAACTCTTTGTCTTCATACTTGCATTGGCAACTGCGTGCCGTCCGTTGCAAGCGCAAACTCGCGTTATTGTGCGCGATACCCTTGGACAAGAAGCCCTCACCCTTACCTGTGCGCTTTTACATTGCACAGTCAATGAAGCCCTGGATGGCACGCTGGGCAATCTGTTTCTGGTTACCTCGCAAAATAATATTTCATTGCAAACCTTGCTTACTGGTTTGTTAGGGACTCTGGGTGTAGTGGATGCCGAACCTGATCAGTCCTTGCTCCTCACGCAAATGCAGGCGCCAAGCAGTCTTTACGACACAACGCCTGTCACTTATTACGGGACCACAGTCTGGGATGGATATGTATCACAGCCGGCTGCGCAGATTATCAATCTTGCTTCCGCCCAGTCCACGTATGGATTCACAGGAACTGGCATCGTTGGAGTCATTGATACCGGCGTGGATCCAACTCATCCGGTACTGCAAGGCGTGCTTCTGCAAGGTCGCGACTTCACGCGCAATCAAAATGGCGGCTCAGAGTTAACAGACGTGAATCAATCCACCATGGCGGTTGTGAATGGCGCAGAGCCTGTTGTGCTGAACCAGTCAACCATGGCGGTGGTGAATGACGAAGGCAGTTCAACTTTTTCACAGCCCCAGTACGCCGCCTTCGGACATGGGACAATGGTTTCTGGAATCATTCATCTGGTAGCGCCAACGGCGCAAATTATGCCGCTCAAGGCTTTTAATGCTGATGGCACCGGCAAATTGTCTGATGTCCTGAAAGCGATCTATTACGCCATACAGCACAACGCCAACATTCTCAGCATGAGTTTCGATTTCACAACGTCGTCGCAGGAAATTTCCCGTGCCATCAATGCCGCGACAAGCAATCGAATGATCTGTGTTGCTTCGGTTGGCAATGACGGCCAGGCGATCGTAGTTTATCCCGCAGGCTTGAGCAACGTGATCGGCGTTGCTTCCACAACAAACAATGATACGCTTTCAACCTTCTCAAATTATGGCCAGCCTCCGGTGTGGCTCGGCGCGCCTGGCGAAGGCATTGTCACAACTTATCCTTACGGTACTTATGCGGCAGGATGGGGCACATCATTTAGTACGCCTTTTGTTTCCGGTACAGTGGCGCTTCTTCGTAGTGTCGACACTCGTTTGACTCAAAGTTCAGCTGCTCAGGTTTTGACCAATGCGGTTTATCTCTCGCCCGCGTTGGGTTATGGACGCTTGGATATCAACCAGGCAATTGCCTCATGGTGTTCAAGCACAGGCAATTGTTGAGCTTCCTCGCGTAAGGCGATTTTCAAAGTAGATGCTCCTACACATCTCGCGTCTGAGCCGGGCAAAATCTGTAGAATTGAAAGATGAGACAGCAATTTTGCGGGCTGGCTTTCCTTGCGCTGATATGTGCCGCTTCAATGGATGCGACGGCCTCAGCGATCCAGGCAGTTAAGCCCGGGGAAGAAGCGCTTGTGCTGCCGGGAAAAATTGGCGCACGTGGCGGCCGGCTAACCGTTGCTTTTCGCTCAGAGCCAAAGACCTTGAATCCGGTTACGGCCCTGGACCAACCGTCGAAGGAAATTGTCCCGCTCTTATTTGCTGACTTGATCCACATCAACCTTTACACGCAGCAAACAGAGCCTGCACTGGCGAAATCGTGGAAAGTTTCTCCTGACGGGAAGACATACACGCTTGAGCTCCGCCAAGGCATTGCGTTTTCTGACGGCCATCCTTTTGATGCTGACGATGTAATGTTCAGCTTCAAGGTATATCTGGATGAAAAATTGAACTCGCCGCAGAAAGATCTGCTGGAAGTAAACGGAAAGCCGATTAAGGCGCGTAAGCTCGGACAATACCGCGTTGCTTTTGATCTACCAGAGCCTTATGCCGCAGCGGAGCGCCTTTTTGACAGTGTCAGCATCCTTCCCAGGCATTTGCTCGAGCAGGCCTATGAAAAAGGTGACCTTGCACAAGGATGGAACTTGACGACGCCTCCGGACCAGATTGCCGGTCTTGGCCCATTTCGTGTGAAGCAATATAGTGCAGGCCAACAATTAGTGTTGGAGCGCAATCCTTATTATTGGAAGACGGATAGCGCCAGCAATCGCCTGCCCTACCTTAATGAGTTGGTCATTGTGCCCGTCGCATCAGAAGATGCGCAGGTTATCCGCTTTCAAGCCGGCGATCTTGACGTGATTGACAATATCAACGCGGAAAATTTAGCCGTCCTGGAAAAAGAGCAAACGGCAAAGCATTATCACGTTCAGGATCTGGGGCCGGGGATGGAGTACGATTTTCTTTTCTTCAACCTGAATGACTTGAGTTCCAAACAACTGCCAGAGATTGCCAGGAAGCAACAGTGGTTCCGGAAGGATGAGTTTCGCCAGGCTATATCGGCCGCGATTGATCGTGATGCGCTGGTGCGTTTGGTCTATCGTGGACGCGCTGTTCCTCTGGCTAGCCAGGTTACCCCTGCGAATAAGTTTTGGGTTGATTCAACCCTGCCGCGTCCAGTGCGCTCTTTGGAAAAAGCCCAGGCTTTGCTGCACTCTATTGGCTTTTCGCGCCGGGCTGATGGAAAGCTGATTGATTCTCAGGGTACGCCGGTGGAATTTTCTATTATCACTAACCCCAGCAACCAGCAGCGGACGCGGATGGCAACCGTCATCCAGGAAGATTTAAATCAGCTGGGGATGCAGATACATGTTGTCCCGATTGAGATGAAATCGCTCATGGCGCGCGTGCTCGACTCTTTGGATTACGATGCTTCCATCCTGGGCCTACTGAGCGGCGATGCTGACCCAAATCCCGAAATCAACACGTGGACTTCAAGTGGAAGCACTCACGTATGGGCGCCCACGGAAACAAAGCCTTTGGCGACTTGGCAGGCAGAACTCGACCGTCTTATGCTGCAACAGACCTCAGTCCTGGATTATAAAAAGAGGAAGCAGATCTACGATAAAGTTCAGCAGATCATTGTGCAACATGATCCAGTCATCTTTCTGGTGAGCCCGGATGTGCTGGTAGGCGCTAAGGATTCACTGAAAGGAATAAAGCCAGCTGTGCTGGGACACCATTTGTTATGGAATGTGGAGCAACTTTATTGGGAGCCGGGAATGTGAACGATTGATCCGGCCGAGGCGTGCTTACAATAAGTCCACCAGACATTCCATATTTCGCAACTCTCTTGTCTCTGGTACCCTTACATCCCTATGCGCCTTTACCAGAGCTTGATTTTTCTACTTGCCACAGCCATTACAGTATTTGCCCAAAACCCTAAGCCGGTAGCCGATCGTCTTGCCGCCCAGAATGCTCTCTTTGATGAGCAGTACGAATCTGATCTGCGTAATTCTCCTGAACGCGCAACCGCATTTGGTGATTACCGCTATAACGATAAGCTGGCAGATCATTCACTGGCTGCTGTCGTTGAGCACAACAAGACAAATAGAGAATTTCTTTCCCGGCTCAAAGCTATCCCGTCTGACGGTTTTTCTGATCAGGACCAGCTTTCCCATGACCTGATGGTTCGTGTCCTTGAGCAGCGCGTCGCTGACTTTGATCTGAAAGAATATGAAATGCCGGTGAACCAGATGAACGGCATTCACACCGGGCTTGCTGATCTGCCGCTTTCGGTGCCGTTCGATTCCGTCAAGCATTATGAGGACTACATCGCGCGTCTTCACCAGATTCCACGCGTCCTGAGCCAGACTACGGAAGTCATGCGCGTCGGCGTGAAAGACAAGCTCATGCCAGTAAAGTTTTTGCTCGAGAAGATTCCCGTGCAATGCCAGGGCATTATCGATTCTGATCCATTTCTGATTCCGACTAAGAAATTTCCTGCCAGCATCTCCGCGGAAGATCAAAAGCGCCTGACGCAGGAAATTACTGACGCCATTAATAAGGATGTAATTCCGGCTTATAAAGCGTTCGCTGATTTCGTAACCAAAGAATATGCTCCCCATGGGCGCACCGCTCTGGCTGTTACCTCATTGCCGAACGGCGAAAAGATTTACCAGAACGATATTTACGGACGCACCACAACGCACATGACGGCTGATGAGATTCATCAGCTTGGTTTGAAGGAAATTGATCGCATTCAAGCAGAGATGGTGGCCATCGCCCAAAAAGAGGGCTTTAAGGATCTTGCCTCATTTAGAGAGTCGCTCAAGACCAATCCCAAATACATTCCAAAATCATCAGAGCAGATTCTTGATGATTTCCGCCACTACATTGCGGAAATGGAGCCAAAGCTTCCGGACCTCTTTACCCTGTTGCCCAAATCGCCCGTAACGGTTGAAGCCATCCCCTCTTTCCAGTCTGCAGCTGCAACACATTACGTAACAGGAACCCCTGACGGAAAACGTCCAGGACGCGTTGTGGTTGCAACCTCAAATTTTGCTGATCGCTCATTGATCGACGACGAAGCGATTGCTTATCACGAAGGAGTTCCGGGGCATCACATGCAGTTGTCCGTGCAGCAACAGCTGACCGGATTGCCCAAGTTCAGGCTCCATGGCCTCGGCTTCAATGCTTATACAGAAGGCTGGGCGCTCTACGCCGAGGAACTGGGTAAAGAAGTCGGTTTCTACCAGGATCCTGTTTCAGATTACGGGCGGCTTTCTTCTGAGCTTTTCCGCGCCGTGCGTCTTGTGGTGGATACCGGCATTCACTCAAAGGGATGGTCGCGCGACCAGGTTGTGGAGTTCTTCCGCAAATCTGGTGCAGTGGACGAGCCTACAATCCAGTCTGAGACCGACCGCTACATCGCATGGCCGGCGCAGGCTCTCAGCTACAAGCTGGGTCAGTTGAAAATCCGCGAACTGCGTGAACGCGCCAAGAAAGAGTTGGGGCCGAAGTTTGACATCCGCACGTTCCATGATGAGATTCTCGACGGTGGAACACTGCCGCTGGATCTGCTGGAGGCTCGCACGAACAAGTGGATAGCGGAGCAAAAAGCAAAGCAGTAAATTTCTGGAAATAAACTATGCGTGGGCTTTCGAGCAGGGGATGGACGATGAATCGAAGGAGATCGACTTTACCTCTCGAAGGCCGCGCACAGAGTTACAAAGATAGACTTTCTCCGCGGCCCTTAAGTCTTCGACTGTAATAATTTTCTCTTCTGCAGTGGGATCGCTTTCAAGCAGATACCTTCTAAAGACGCCCGGCAGGACACCGCAGGCAAGCGGCGGGGTAATCAGTCTGCCGGCTTGCTTGATGAAAATATTGCTGATCGCGCCTTCGGTAATCTCGCCGCGTTCATTCTGAAAAATCACTTCATCAAATCCATCGGCCTGAGCCTCTGCAAGTTCACGATCATGGATCTCACGCTGCGTGGTTTTGTGTCGCGTGAATACATTAGTGGATGAAACTCGAGAATCCGAAAGCCTGATTTTAATGGTTGTGGGCGCAGACTTTAATTCGGAACTTTCGAGAACTATCTTCTCATCCGGATGGAATAAGAGCCGAACGCGGTAGGATTTGCCCTCGACAAAAGTTCGTGCAAAATCTTTTAGCTGCGACGAAATCGCTTCGCGATCAAACAGAAAATCAAAATAAGTAGTCGACGATTCCAGACGGTCCAGATGTAAAGAGAGAAGAGAGAACTCCTTCTCCCATAGCAGGGTCTCAATGAGCTGGAATTCAGGCCGGGGGCGAGTAAGAAAAGATGCTTTGAGCAGACATTCGCGATATTCGTCAGTCGGATCAGAATCAGCAACAATCCCGCCGCCAACGCCCATTTGCGCGTGGCCATCTTTCATGACAAGAGTTCTAATCGCTACATTAAAAACTGATTTGCCTTGCGGCGCGATAAAACCAATCGTTCCGGTATAGACGCCTCGAGGCGCCCGCTCCAGTTCCTGAATAATTTCCATCGTCTGTACTTTAGGTGCGCCGGTAACGGAGCCGCTTGGAAACAGGCTCTTAAAAATGTCATAGTAGCGAATGTCTTCGCGGAGCGTGCCGGATACAGTGGAAGTCATTTGCAGCAGCGTTTGATATTTTTCGATGGAAAACAGCCCATCGACGTGGATGCTTCCTGTTTCGCAGATTCGGCCTAGATCGTTGCGCAATAAATCCACAATCATCACATGCTCGCTGCGGTTCTTTTCATCATTCTGCAACCAGAGCGCGGCGAGGCTGTCTTCCTGCATATCGAATCCGCGAGACGTAGTGCCTTTCATTGGCCTGGTGGTGATTTCTCTGTTTTCAGTCCGGAAGAAAAGCTCAGGCGAGAGCGAAAGAATATGATAATCTGCCGCATTCAAAAAAGCGCTGTAGGAGACAGGTTGTTGCTTCGTCAATGCTCTAAACACAGAGGCCGGGGAAGCCTGTAACGAAAAAGATATTTTGTCAGTGAAGTTGACTTGATATGTATCGCCAGCAGCAATGCGCTCCTTGATTTCTAGAATCCTTGCGCAATATTTGTCTTTAGCGATGTCTAAAGTTAACTGGTTCGTTAGTGAAGTTTCCTCTGGCTGCAGCCAGCTGCTCAATTCAGGACCATCTCCGATAAAACATCCGTGTGCATGATCAAAAACAAAAGGGTTTGAATAGATTCCGAACCAGGCAAGAGGGAATTTATCACCAGAGGCGGAGTAAATGTCCTTCAATTGCTCGAAATGATAACCGCACTCATAAGATAAGTAACCAGCCGCATAGAATCCCTTTGCCAGCGCTCCTTCAATTCGGGAAAACAGCTGTGGAATTTCATCCAGATGATTTACGGTAATCACTTTGACCGGATTTAAGAAAAGATAGCTGTGCTGGTTCGCGGAATCAAAGCGCGAGCTTTCAAGCAGAAGGGCCCCAGGAGATTTTTCAATCAGCGTATAGATGGACTCGGGCAGGCATGTAAAACGTGGCAAAGTTTTCCCGTCGGGAACGCTGCTCATAAGTTGAGTTTTATTGTATAGCTTTAGCGCGGTTCGAGGCTGTCGTGAGTGGATTCGATTTCATTTTTCTTCAAGCCACCAAAATAAAACGGCAAGAGAGCAGACGCTCCCTTGCCGCCAAGATTCAGGTCAACCTCAATGAGTAACTGTATTCCAGTTATTCACCAGGTTGGTAGCATTCACGGTCCCAATTCCGGTAGCAAAATCCCATCCGGTGGTGGTGCCATACGCTGGCTGGTACGCCGTGTTTGAGGTTGAAAGCACGCCGTTGGTCCCCGAAGGACGGAAGCAGTTGTGCGTGCCCGTGCAGTTCACATCCATGTCTCCCTGCGTTACGTCATAGAACGTGCAGGTGGAAGCCACGGTGTTTCCATTGTTTGAATTACAGGCTGTGCTGCCGCTTGCTCCGTATTCCGCGGCGGCCAGTTTGTAATACGTTGGATTAGGATTGCCCCAGCGTGAAGCTGTCTTCTGGTTTACCAGAGACTGTATCGCAGCCAGAATCGGCGAGGAGAATGACGTTCCACCCGCGCCTGCCCACGTGCTGGGATCGCCTGCGCAAGACGCGCCGCCGCCGGCCGTGTTGGTATAGCAGAACACATAGTAGTGTCCCCACAGACCGTTTGCGGCAAATAGTGAAACGTCTGGCAGGTCGCGAACGCCGTCAGCTGGAATGCCAACAACGCCGGTTTGCCATGAAGGCTTGGCATAACCTTTGCAACTTCCGCTGATTACGCCGGTTGTGGTTGCTGTGCCAGTTGCGCATCCGCTGGGGCCGCCGCTGCCTGATGCCGTGGACAGAAATTGCTCGCCGGTTGTGGTGTTGCAGAATCCGGTTGTGCCAAAGGTAGTGCCTGATCCGGTTTCAAATGTGGCAAGAAGAACGCTTGCGCATGAATCGTTCCAGGGAATTTCATTGATGTAAGACTTGGCAGAGCCAAACGTCGCCGTGTTGGTTGCGTTCCAGTAAGTGGCAGTAGTTCCGGCAGCCGTGTCGCCGAAATCAGTTCCACCTACTGCTACGTTGTTGGGCGTGGAAGCAAAGCCGCTTACGCCAATGCCGTGAGTTGATTTTGCAAGATCAGCGTCGCAGCTTGCTGCGCCTTCATCACCGGCGGAGACGAAGACTGAAACGCCTTCCGTCACAGCCTGCGCGTAAGCAGAGTTGTAAGTTGCATTGGCGGTTGCGCCGTTCTCAGCTTCACACAGACCAAAGCTGATGCTCATGATGGCCGGCGGCGTGGTAGCTCCGTTGATCAGGTTTTGCAGCGCGATCAAACCACCGAACGTGGTCCGCGAGTCGCGGCAGGATGCCAGTTCAACGGTCGCGCTGGGAGCTGCGGCGCTGGCCCACTCAACATCCAGTGTGGCTTCGCCGTCATTGCCTGTAACCGCGCCAGGATTGGTGCAGTTATTGGCGCCAGTGCGCGGAGCAGGATGAACCTGCGTCAACGTTCCAGTAAAGGCGTTCAAGCCAAATTTGTTGCGGAAGTTTGTGTAATCGGCGGTGCTGAAGACGTTGCTGTCTTCAATCAGGACAATGGTCTGTCCCTGGCCGGAAATGCCTGCACTAAACAGAGGATTCAGGTTGTAGATGGTTGCAAGATCTGGCGGAACCACCGCATGGAAGGTGCTGCCGCCTGAGGTAAATGTAAATTGCGGAGAAACCGCTCCCGGTATATTCACATTGTGCCCCGTATTCGGATCAATGTGGGCTGGTGTGATTCCTCTGTTCATGGCGACGGGGCGGAAATCATGCAGAGAAACTACGCCGCCAACAATCCCGGCCAATGCCGCCGGAATCTGCGGATCGCTCATGTTCGCGATGTGCTTTTCACCGCGCACGTCAAGATTGTGAATCTCCGTACGGAACGCTTCACGCACCTGGCCTGCGTTTCCTGAGAAATCAATGGAGGAAGGATAAACCACGTTCACCGTAAAGCCATGGCCCTGTAGCCAGTCCGTAATGACTTTTACGTCTTCAGGGGCTGGGCTGAACCGTGCGGCAAACTGTTGTGGCGTGAGCCACTGGTGGAACTTAGGAGAATTAGAAGATTGCAGAGCAGTGATTAAAGTCTGCAAGTCCTGCTCTTGTTGAGGAGAGCGTTGGAGTTGCAGCAGCATATGGTCCATGGCCAGGCTATCCGTAATAGGGCCACGATCATTTTGTGCATTTGCTTCAGAACGTTTATTGCCTGCAAGCACAACCGTTCGGGATTCATCGACCTTCTGTGTAATACGACGGCCTGGTCCTGAACTCTGTGCCGGCAAAAGTAACGAAGAGCCGAATACAACAGCGGCCATAAAAAGAATTCTTGCGAAACCTGCTTTTGGGGACATGTAGATTTTCCTCTATTTTTCTTTGGAGTGGTTTCGATGTCCGGAAGAAGTTAGAGATGGTCAGTACGAAAAAATGGACTCTCTGTTGACAAGTTGCGGCAACGGCAAGCCATGACAATCAGGCACACCTTGAATTTTGGTTTCTGTTGCCGCGATCTAAGCAGATAAAAGCTGGTCTGCGTTTTGGAGATGAAAACATCTCGCTTGTTTAAGGCTGTTCGTTATGGTGCATGACGTGATGAACTACTACCACAAATAGTCCTGTGCAAAAGGCAAAGTTTTTACGAAAAGATAAAACACGATGGTGTTTCCTGTTTCGGGCTTTTTGAAATGAAGAGTTCAGATGGAATTTCTATTTGAATGCGGCAATGGTTTTTACTTTTGATGAAAGAAAAGTCAGGCTCCGCAGAACAGCGGAGCCCAATTTTTTAGTGCTTGTAGCTGGAGTTAACGAACTCGTCTATGTCTTTGTGCAGTTTATGGTGTTCTTTTTCATCCACATACATCATGTGACCACCTTCATAGTAAGCAAAACTGATGTTCTTGCGCACTGACGGCTCCAGGTGCATATGCGATACGGTCTGCTCAATGCCATTGAATGGCGTTGCCACATCGTAATAGCCGCATACCACCAGTACTTTCAGATACGTCTGCTGCGTCATGGCTGCGCGCAATACCTCTGCCACTTCCGTGTTCCCAGTCTGGTCCCACGGACGCACGTTGGCGCTCACGGTGTAATACATATCGCTGTCCCACTTCAGTTCCCGGCGAATATAGTCATGGAACGTAGCCACAAACGCACCTTCATAAGAGGCTTCACTGGGATCATAATCAGGGCGTTCGCCGGCGGCATCCTGTTCCATGCCGGTAAAGCGGGAATCCAACCGACCTGTGGTGAGGCGCTTGTCGCGCTGCAGCTCACGGAACCACCGGAACGGGCTTACGCGGAGGTTGGATTCGTCAACATACTTTGGTGAAAGTGCGGTGAAGTGCGCAATGTCATCCACAATTTTCTTGTGCTCTTCCGGAGTGAGCGAATCACCTTTTTCCAGCGCCGCAGCATATTCGCTGTGGGCAAATTCACGCGCCTTCTGCGCTACCTGATCGACAGGCAGGTTCTGCAGATCAGGCTGAAGCATGTGGTGATACCACGCGGTGGTTGTGTAGGTAGGTAGGAAGAATTCTGAGCGATCATCCGCTCCCCAGTTTGAGAATGCCACCGTGGAGAGCAGCACAATACCATTCAGATAGATCTGATGGCGCTCCTGTAACACGCCAGACAATTCTGCCGAGCGGGTTGTGCCGTAACTTTCGCCGATCAGGAATTTGGGCGAGAGCCAGCGCTCATTGCGTGTAATGTATTGATAGATGAAGTCGGCGAACCAGTTTGCGTCCTCAATAATGCCGTGAAACTGCGCTGGGTTTTCACCGGGCGCCGGACGGCTGTAGCCGGTGGAGATAGCGTCAATAAAAATGAGGTCGGTGGCATCGAGGAAGGAATCTTCGTTATCTACGACTGAGTAAGGTGCGGGCATGCCGTGACCGTCAGCGGTAAGCGTGACTCTTTTGGGCCCCATCCCCATGTGGGTGAAAAGCGACGCTGATCCGGGACCGCCGTTGTATACAAATGAGAGAGGCCGTTTGGTTGGATCCTGGCCGTCCTTTGTATAAGCCACATAGAACATGGTTGCTTTTGGCGACCCATCATCAGCCTTGATCACGTAAGTCGCAGCGGTGGCAGTGTAATTAATCACCTGTCCGCCGATTCGAGCGGTGTGATGCGTAACAGAGGATTTCTCCTCCGGCGGAGCATGGCGTTGTTGCTGCCCTTCGTTCTGCGGCTGCTCCTGATTGCGCGCTCGCTCGCGTTGCTGCTGTGGAGGCTGCTGCGCTTCAGGGATGGTCATCTGTTGTTGCGCTTGCCGTTCTGTTCGGGCAGGTTGCTGTGGGTTTGGCTGTTGCGGATTCGCTTGCGGCGGATTGCCTTGCGCAATGATTGCTCCGGCTGTCGCCAGAATGAGCGCTGTAATCACGAGGGTGTTCTTCATTCTCATTGTGTATTAACTTCTCCCTTTGTCATACGTGAATCTGGAAGCGAGAGAGGAATGCACGTTATTTCGGTGTGCATTCTTCAACTCAATTAATTTTTTGGATTGGCAGTCGACCCGCCTTGCGCCGCTGTGCCACTCCCTGAAGATGGAGTGGGGGTTGATGTGGGCTGCGGTCCACGTTCTCCTTGAGGTTCCGGTTTTGGCATGTCAGCGCTGGAAAAGCGTGGCAACATCTCATCGCGCATTGCCAACTGATAGATTGCGGCTGCGACCACGGTCGCATCTTTCTTAACATCATCTTCAATAATCTGTTCGTATGTATCGATATTGGTGTGCCACGTGCCGGCAAAATAGTTGATGGGGTCTTGGCCCAATCCAATGCCAGGAAGGCCAGCCTGCGAGAAAGATGTGGAGTCTGTGCCTCCCAGGCGGCGGCTCTTACTGGAAATGGCGCCGGCAATGCCGAGATCGCCAAACGGCTGGAGGATTTCACGCAGAATATCTGCGTCCTGCGGAGGACCAAAGACGTTTGCGCCGCGAACGCGACCCGTACCCGAATCCACGTTGAAGTAGCCATCAAATTTGCTGTATTCCGGCTTGGGTTCTTCAAAAGTGCCGAAGTGCTGCTTCACGTAAGCCTGCGATCCCAGCAAGCCCTCTTCCTCACCACTCCAAAGGGCCACGCGGATTGTGCGCCGCGGTTTGACGCCAAGAGTTTTTAAAATACGCACAGCTTCCATCATGATCGCGCAGCCGATGGCGTTGTCCGTGGCGCCGGTAGCGGAGTGCCATGAATCAAGGTGCCCGCCCAGCATCACGACTTCATCTTTTTTGTCTGTGCCGGGAATCTCTCCAATGGTGTTGTAAGAGGTGGCGCCTTCAGGGAACGTTTTGTTTTCAATGTTGAATTCCAGGTTGACTGTGCTTCCATCTGCCAGGATGCGCGCGACACGTCCGAAATCTTCATGACGGAGCACAACGGTTGGCACAACCTTCGCGATGTCGTACGTACGGTTCTGGAAAGCGCGGATCAGCCCATCCGCCATGTGTGCATCGTTCGCGCGGAGCACTGCGCCATTCGCCAGCAGGAATCCATCGATCTGCTGATTGATTTGCGCTCCGGTCAGCGTACCCGGAGGATCATTCTGTTGCTGTCCATTGCGTGGGCCAAACTGTCCAGCGTTCGGATTTTTAGGATCGAAGCGTTCAGCGGCTACCTTATCGTCCATGCGGCGCGGCGGAACCTCAATCACCACGGGAACTACGTCCACCTTTCCAACCAGCACAATCTTGCCCTTGACCTTGTCTTTAACGGAATCAAGATAGGCTGCCAGGTCTTCTTTCTTGGGCTTGTCAGGCGGGATCATATGGAAGGTCGGAGCAGTAAGTGTGCCCTTGGTTCCCGGAGTCCAGGCCAGGACTTTGAATGTAAGCTGATCGTGGATGGGGGCAACAATGTAACCGCTTGCTCTTTCATTCACCCAGCCAGGATGGCCGAAATCCCATGGCTCCAGATGAACGTTTTCAAAGCCCCATTCCTTCATCTGTTTCGTCGCCCAATCGGCAGCAGCTTTGTGGTTGGGTGAGCCGGTCAGGCGCGGACCATAAACGTCAGTAAGAAAATGCATGGTGTGCATGATCTGAGAATGGTCATTCTCTTCTGCACGTATCTTCTTATTGATGTCTGGATCGGCAGCGGATTGCGCCTGGGCGGCTGTGAGTGCAATACATGTAATAAAAGCAAAGAGGCGAGTGGGCTTTGATCTCAAGAAAACATCTCCTGTGGGGTACATTTCTCCGGTGCATAACAATAAAGGCTGACTACGCCAAAGGCAAGATTTATGGGGAAGCCGGGGGAGGCTCATCTCGTAAAGCGATGAATCCATCGTGACCAGCCAAACTTTTGCCGACTCAGTGTCTCTAACTAAGTAGTGCCGCAAAGTGACCCACAGCAGTCTTCAAGAGCAAGAAAACGATTCATTTGGCGTTTGACCTTCGGAATCAGCCTGGTTGCCCTTCTGATTGGTGGCATCGCGGCTTTTGTCATCTCTCGCGCTGAACCTATCCTGCGAGCGCGTGTGATCGAGACACTCAGTGCGCGTTTCGAAGGCAAAGTTACAATGGACGAATTCCATGTTTCCCTGTTCCAGGGCGTACAAGTGCAGGGCAAGGGCCTGAAAATCTACGGCGAGACTGATCCGAATCCACACCAGCCTGGCGTCCAGTCCCTCATCGCCATTGCGGAGTTTCGCTTTCAAACCGGTGTGCTGCAATTACTTCGATCGCCTACAAAAGTGGATACCGTCTATCTGAAAGGCCTGCAAATCAACCTTCCGCCAAAAGAGCAGCGCGAACAGTCAGGCAGCAAGCGCAAAAAAGAGAAAATCAAAATTGAGGTAGCGCAGTTTATTTGTGAAGACGCGCAGTTGATCGTAAATACAGCAAAGCCAGATAAGCTTCCGCTGCAATTTGATATCAAGAGCCTGAAGATGAAAAATATCGGGTCAAACCAGCCGCTCCAGTTTGACGCCAATTTAACCAATCCTAAGCCAGTTGGGATCATTGTTTCGCAGGGAATGTTTGGGCCATGGAATGCTGATAGCCCTCGCGACACCCCAGTACGCGGAGGCTACAATTTCAGCAAGGCCGATCTGGAGACCATCAAAGGCATCCGCGGAATTCTTTCGTCCACCGGACAATATGAAGGAACTCTCGATCGGATCGTTGTCGATGGCACAACAGATACGCCAGACTTTCGTCTTGCCACAACCGGCCAGCCAGTTCCGTTGCACACCACATTTCACGCAATCGTGGATGGCACAAGCGGGGACACATACCTGCAGCCAGTGAACGCCACTGTGCTGCATTCAGTGATTGTGGCTGAGGGATCAGTGGTAAGAACAAAAAATATAAAGGGCCACCATATCCAGTTGAATGTGACCATCAACAAGGGCCGCATGGAAGATTTACTCAGGATTGGCGTGAAGACGAACCCACCCATCATGACCGGCATGGTGAATTTGAAAACGAAACTCGATCTGGCGCCAGGCGAAGAAGATGTTACTGACCGCTTAAAGCTAGCCGGAAATTTTCGTGTCTGGCAGGCGCACTTCAGCAACCAAAAGGTCCAGAAGAAGGTGGATGAGTTGAGCTTGCGTAGTCAGGGGAAACCAAAACTGGCCAAGGACGATATTCCCGACAACATTCCATCCGATTTAAGCGGCACGTTTAGCCTGAAAAATGCTGTTCTCTCATTTTCTCAGCTTCATTTCCAAGCCCCTGGGACAATGGTGAGCCTGACTGGAAAATACAGCCTGGATGGAAAGCAATTTGATTTTCACGGCAAGGCTCGTCTAGATGCGAAGCTTTCTCGGTTGGTTACAGGCTGGAAGTCGATCTTGTTGAAACCAGTCGATCCTTTTTTCCACAAGCATGGCGCCGGCACAGAAGTGGCTATCAAGATTACCGGTACTAAATCTGAGCCTCATTTTGGCGTTGATCTTGGCCGAAAAAACTAGCCGATGTCGGCCGTTCCCAGTTGCAACGCATCGCTAACTAGTCCATGGGATACTTAAATGCCCCAAAAAATGCTAGTGGTTCAAAGTGAGAATTCCATTCCACCCCATCATTTTTTATAGCCAAAATGTTTTTTTAGTGATAAATATATGGCGCGGAGAAAGATTAGGATTTACTAATATTTCTCTAAAATCGTGTTTTTGGAACAATTCTGTCGCTGCCTTAGGTAAAGGCGGAATCTGTCTTATAATATCAGGCGAAATATGGAAACAAATTTAAGAACCGACAAATTACTGGATCAAATCGGCTGGAAGCTGTTGCAAGAGCTGCAAATCAACGGGCGTCTTTCATATGCCGAGTTGGGACGGCGTGTTGGCCTGACCACACCTGCAGTAGTGGAGCGTGTAAAGCGCATGGAAGAAGCGGGCATTATCGTCGGTTACCACGCCGACATTGACCCGATGAAAGTGGGCATGCCCATCACGGCATTTATCCGGATGTCTGTGGTCGGAGATGTGTTTACCAGAATTACCGCCGTTGTTAAGAATTCGCCGGAAGTTGTGGAATGTCATCGCGGCACAGGCGCAGATTCTTTCATCATGAAAGTCCATGTGCGCTCTGTTGAACATCTGGAAGCGCTCATTGACCGGCTAACGCCGTTTGGCACAACTTCAACATCGATCGTTTTATCGTCACCCGTGGAAAAACGTGCAATTAACCGGATGGAAGAGACACCGCACGCTGCCCAATCTGCTCAGGCTGCGCCTCGGAAATAAATCGACTCAAGTTTGCCGCTGTTTCTATTTCTAGAAATTTTTACTTCAGTTTGGCTCTTTCGTATTGCAATGGCCATTTGATCTCCTGCCCTAAAGCGCGGGCAGCGATGAGTGGCCAGTATGGTTCCCGTAAAAACTCACGCGCCATCACGACAACGTCGGCTTGTCCGGTGCGGACAATCTGGTCTGCCTGGGCAGGATCGGTAATCATTCCTACGGCGGCGGTTGGAATATCCGCTTGACGGCGAACCTGCTCCGCGAAAGCGACCTGATAGCCCGGGCCTAGAGGAATCTTTGCCTGCTGCACGTTGCCACCGGACGAACAATCAATCAGGTCGACGCCCAATGGCTTTAGAGTCCGCGCCACCTCTACCGATTCTTCAATCGTCCAGCCGCCTTGAGTCCAGTCGCTGGCAGAAATCCGCACCCAAAGCGGGTATTCACCAGGCCATACCTTTCGAACGGCTGTTACAACTTCGCATAGCATCCGGATTCGGTTAGCAAATGATCCACCATATTGGTCAGTGCGCTGATTACTCAAAGGCGAGAGGAAGGAGTGCAGGAGATACCCGTGAGCGCCATGCAACTCGATCAACTTTGCCCCGGCCGTATGAGCACGACGAGCAGCAGCCGCAAACGCTTGAATGATATCCGCTATTTCTTCCACGCTGAGCGCGTGTGGGGTCTGGTAACCATCGCCAAACGGCAGCGCGCTGGGGCCAGCAATCGGCATCCATCCGCCCTGTGCCGGAGTGATAGGCTTGCCGCCATTCCATGGCTCACAGGTGCTGGCTTTTCTGCCGGCATGCGCTAATTGCATTCCTGGCACCGAACCCTGCTGCGTAATAAAAGAAAACGCGCGTTGCAAAGGTTCAATATGCTCATCTTTCCACAGCCCCAGGTCTTGCGGGCTGATCCGCCCATCGGCAGTTACAGCCGTCGCCTCGGTGATGACCGCGGCAGCGCGTCCAACAGCCCGGCTTCCCAGGTGGACAAGATGCCAGTCATTGGCGAATCCATCAATGCAGGAATACTGGCACATGGGGGAAACCACAATACGGTGCGCTAATTCCACGCCGCGGAGCTTGAGAGGTTCGAATAGATGGGCCATAGGTTTGAAGATGTATTGTAATTGGATAAATGGCCGCTTAAGAGTTGTGCAAATTGTTTCATCCTTCCCGGCCATGAACCTCGGAATGTATACATCTAGGGATTTTTGCTGGTTGAATTTTTATGCGATATGCGTCAAATTTGGCGCATGGCGCAGAAAAACTACGGGGATGAATGGGGTACCGGTAGCCGCGAGGGCTACGAAGACCGTGGCACGTTTCGCCAGCCACGCCCGCGCCAAAAAGAACCAGGCAGCCCGCTGCTGCGCATCATGGGGGCAATCGCCATTGTGGGCGGAACCTGCTGGGGTGTTTATCTCGTCACATCCACAGGAAACTCAATTGCCGCTCTGCAAGAAAACCATGGGCCTGTCGCAATTGTGGGTCTTGGCTTGGTTTCATCCATAGTTGGCAAGTACTTGCGCGCCTGAGTTACGGATCTAGAATTAATCCGTTATTAACCTACTGCGTTTTTGCTTGGGTTGACTCATGAGTTGAGTAGTATCCATCCCGGGCCTGCACCGTCAGGTCTTTTTGTTTCGCTTTTAAAATAATCTTGTGATAGCTACCTTCAGATCCGGGTTGGTCCGGCGTATATCCCAGGCTATATTGATTGCGAAGATCTTCCGCAATCGACTGGTAGATTTTGTCGATTGGATCTTTTTTTGAAACCTCAAACAACTGGCCGCCTGTTTCTTTGGAAATCTGCTCAAGAATCTTCTTGCCGTCAGGGCGAGATTCCTGCGGAAACCTGCCTCCGTGCCGGCCCATACCTCCGCCAAAACCACCGCGGCTGCCAAATCCCTGGTTGTTTGATTCGTCGTCTTTAAAAAGAATGCTGAAGACCACTGTGTCTGACTTCTGAGCAGTAGCGATTGCAGTTGCCAAGCCAACTTTGCTGCCTCGATCCACCCCGTCAGAGAGGATGATGATCGCTTTGCGGCCCTGCTGCTTTTTCATCAATTCATCGGAAGCAAGGTAGGTTGCGTCATAGAGAAGGGTGCCTCCGCCCATGCCGCGCCCGCCACCACCGCGCCTGCCTCGGCCAGGATAACCACCACCCGGATATCCGCCGCCATTCTGCCCACCATTGTTGCCGCCTTGACCACCGCTTTGCTGGTTGGCTGTAGGCTGCGATGTTTGCAAATTCTGGAGCGCGGTATCCAGCTTTTCATGTGAGGAAGTAAGGTCTTGCAGCAGTTCTACTTCATGATCAAAGTGGATCACAAACGCTACATCTTTCTGGTGCAACATCTGGTCCAAAAAGCTGTAGCTGGCGTGGCGCTCATCTTCCAGAACACGGCGCTGGCTCAAGCTCGTATCCACCAGCAATCCCACAGTAAGAGGCAAATCGGTCTCATGCGCAAAATATCGGATGGTCTGCGGGCGCCCATCTTCTTCCAGGACGAAATCGTCTTTTCCAAGGTTACTGACGATCTTTCCATGCTTATCTCGCACCGTGGCAGGCACATTGACCACGTTCACTGAGACGCTGAGAGTGGATGGCTGCTTGCCGTCAGAATTTGCCGGCTTGCTGGCTTCTGGAGTGGGGGTTGGTTGCTGTGCGATTAAAAGACCGCGGCAAAAAAGCAAGACGATGGCTAAAACAGTTTTCCCTGACATGTGTGGTCCTTCAAATTCTCAAAACAAGTCTAGCGCGGATGCAGATGGGTTCTCTCTCCATGGGAACATACGCGACCTGTCCTTCGCGTAAAGAGCTGGTAAAACCCATGTAAAGAAAAGTGAGGGTACTCACAATTTTTGGCTAACAAGGCTTCTCGACTAAATCCGGTGAGCTGACGTTGACACGTCTCCTGCATGGCGATATGGTTAATTTCCCGAACGTGTTCAATCGGTTGCGGCATGCCCGCGATGCCAATCAAATAATTCCGGACGGCCTGCGATGAATGTAGCCAATACGAAAACCCGGTCCACGTCACGCGCAGAAGAGACGCGCCAGCATATTTACGAAGTCGCTATGCGGCTTTTCCGTGAGAAAGGTTTTGAGCAGACCACCATGCGTGATATTGCAGCCAAGGCAAATGTTGCGCTAGGCGGGGCTTATTACTATTTCTCTTCCAAGGAAGCCATTGTCCTGGATTTTTATCGTGAAATGCAGGAAGGCAGCCATGAGGAGATATTGGCCGCCATGGCAGGCCAGAAGAAGCTGAAAGACCGCATTAGAGGTGTGCTGGAAAAACGCTTTGAGCTGCTCGGGCCGAATCGCAAGTTTTGTGATGCGCTCTTCCGCCACGCTCCGGACCCGCAGGACCCGCTTTCACCTTTCAGCGAAGAGACACGCCCCATCCGCGAGGGATCCATTGAGCACATGCGAATTGCCGTGGAAGGCGGGGACGTCAAAATCCCTGCCGACCTGCAACCACAGTTGCCATACCTGCTCTGGCTCTATCAAATGGGGCTGATTCTTTTCTGGCTCTATGATCGATCAGAAAAGCAGAAACGTACCCAGACCCTGATGGAAAAGAGCCTGGGCCTGTTGGTAAATCTGTTGAAGCTCTCTGGATTGCCGCTCATGAAACCAATCCGTAGGACGATGTTGGAATTAGTGGAAATAGTGGCGATGTGATTCGTGGAGGGAGTAGATCTAGGATTCCATTGTTGATTGCCGCTGGTATTTCCAGGCAAGCCATGCCACTGTTCCAACCATTCCTGCCCATGCAAGCAGCCTTGTAAAGTTGCCGATTTGAATCGCGTGCGGCAAGACTCCCAGGCTGGAGAAGATGCGCACCCAATCGTGCTCGGCTTCATCGGCAGGAGCGCCCACGGTAACGAGAGGTAGCTCTTGTCGCAGAGCATCTGCCATATAGATTGCCACTCCGCTAAGACTATGAAAAAAGGCAAACAGACAAAACACAGTGCCAGGGAGTTCGCGTCGAAGCGCAAAACTCATCGCCAATAGAGCAGGAACGATCAACTGAAGCAGCGTTCCTCCCCAAAGTCCAAGGGTTTGTCCGAACCAGCCAAAAAGAAGATGTCCGCCTTCATGGATTGGCAGGTGGATGTTATCCAGCAGTGTGAGCTGGCCCCAATGAAAAGCAAGATAGATCAGCAACAAGATGTAAAAGACCATCCAGCCAATAAATTGGACTCTCAAAACCGGCTGCCACTGAACTTCCGGGAGATGCATTCGGTCTACGCATATCACAATGCAGATGGACTATGGGAATAATCAGGGGTAAGAAGTATTACTTTTGGGGATGTACGATTCGAGCGGCATGGAGCAAACTCTAACTGCTGTCGTTTGAAGGGCATCCTGCGTCTGATGCAGCGCCGAACGAATGCCCGGTTTTACCAGTGGCAATCAGCCTTCCGCCATCTCTGAGTACAAAAATAGCGCAAACCATGGTCACCTCTTGATCCTTCACGCCGCGGGAAAGCTTTGCCGATAGGCAATTATTGCCGCAATACCGGGAAACTTCTTCCCCAGGAACTGCAATCCCAGTAAGTGGCAATTTGACTCTCGTATGCGTTTTGACAAATTCATATCCAGGATTTTTCCTGCAGCCATGCTGCTTTGCTGCCTTCCTGTGTCTGCGCAACAAGCGCATTCATCCTTGGGTGGCAGAGGTGCGGAAGGTACTCTCACAGTCACCATGACCATTGTGCCTTCCGTTGGTGTGGTCGTGGGGCCGGATGGCGAGCAACGGCTGGTTTACGCGAACAGCGTCGACCCGCGGGACAACGTGTCCAGGCTACAGCCGGTTGTTGCCGTACAGCTGACTCCAGCAACGGATTCCCCAGATCAGCATAAATCGGAAAAAACCAAAAAGAAGAGATCAACCGGGTAAGCGCCAACACGGAGCTGGCAACCTTCGCTTTTGTTGAACGCTTTACTGCTTGGGTAGTGTTGGTTTTGACCCTGCGTTCAGGTCAATATCGCGGACGTTTGCAGGAGTAGATGGCAGAATGACGGTGCGCGAGATATCTTTGCTATCGTGCTCAATGAAAACTGTATAAGTTCCTGCCGGTAGATTGCGGAAGATGTAAGCTCCCGTCTCGCCTGTCTTCACTTCCAGTGAAAGCTCTTTCAAGCGCACAACAGCTCCTGGAAGCGGAACGTTTTGCAGCGCACCAGGATCATAAGCAAGCACGTGTCCGCTGATGGAGCGCAATGCCTTGACGGTGAACTGCGTGCTGGCTGGTTTGCCAGATTCAACTGTAACTGTTTGGGATGAGAGATCCTGCAGAGCATAGCCAGACGGGTAAGAATCAGGCAGCGTCGCAACCATATAGCTCCCAGAGTTCAATCCTGTAAAAGCAAATTTACCTGTTGCCCCTGTCTGCACGCGGCGGGTAATCTTCTCGCCTCTCAACTCAACCGTGATGCCACCGATGCCGGCGCCTGCATCATTAACTAGAAAGCCAAAAACCTGACCTTTGGCGAAATTCACGCCGAAATCAGTGGTGGCATTCATGTCCACGGTAGCCGGCGAATCGGTTGTGTAGAAGAAGGGTTCGTCACTCTGCAATCTTGCTTCAACGCGATGAACGCCGAACGGCACATGATGGAACGAGTAATAGCCGCTTGCGTCAGTATGCGTTACGCGATCACCATCCAGCTGCACTTCCACGCCACTCAATACTGGAGCTTTCGCGTTATAAATGCCGGTTGAGTCATCATCGCGGAAGATATGACCCTGAATCATGCCGTGGCGGCCAGGTAGCAGCAATCCCGGTACGCTATAAAACCGGTGCTGCAGCGAAACACTAAATAACGGATGCGTTGTAGTTGCGCCGTTGTTTTGTGTTTGTACGACCGCCGCAGAACCAACAACGTCATTGGTTGAGCTGATCTTTTGCGAATAACTGAGAGTGGCCGTGGTCAAAGTCAGATTGCCCTGCACCAGTTCAGTGCTGCTGTTGAAGAAACTGAGATCGACTTTGCGCCGGTTCTGGCTCTTCGAATTCCAACTTAAGTCGGCGCTTACGTCGTTGCGGGCAGGCGCAAGATTCACGGTAAATGCATTGGTAAAACCCAGCAGCTGCAAGAGTGAGGTATTGCGAAGGAGATCAGCTAGCTGTTCCGGCGTTGTGGCCACAATGCCGGCGCGGTCCAGCGCATCTTGCAGGCCGGGAATCTGGGAGAAGATTGCATCCAGCGTTGGCACCTGAACGTCATGCCGGAAGAATCCGCTTACCTGAAATGGCCCGCCGGACGCACGCAGATTGACTGCATAATCATTGCCGCTGGTACCGCCATCAAGGGTAACGGTGCGCTGATATTGGAACCCTGTGCCGAAATGCCGAGTTGAGTAATCCACGCCAACGGGGAGATTCAGCGTGACAATGCGTGGTCCCACGGGAATCGTTGACTGGAACGTGGAGTACGATCCGCCGCCATTCACCGAGAAATAGCGATTGATCTTGAAATTCAACAGGTCATTGGTGGTGAAGGTATTCTGACTCAGCGTTGCCAGATTGTAGTCAGATTGGTTCAGGTCAAGACTGGCATAAAGTCTTTTTGTTAGCTTTCGGCTGGCGTTCAGATCAGCAAACGTCCCGTGCTGATTGTTCACCGCGAGAGAAGCAAAATTGCGCGACTGTATCCTGAAATCACCGTTGATGTGGTCAAGACTGTCGTCATAAGAGCCGCGCGCCGCAAACGCCAGACCGTGGCTTGCTCCCAGTTCAGCTAGAAAGTTGCCTTTATCCGTCAGCTTGAGCCGATAGGCCAGAGAACCAACCGTACCGTTGTTGGCGAATGTCCTCTCACTGTCAGGGTTTTGGAAATAGTAAGCGTTAGCCTCCAGGGAATTTGCTTTATTGATCTGGAAGATACGCGAGATTCCGGCGGTGTATTCGCGGTCTGTAGAAAGAAACAATCCTTGAAATGTAGCTACAGAGGTAAAGCCGCCATGAAATTCCCACTGTCCATCACGCAGGTGGAAGCCGCGGACCATGTAGCCATCTAGCGTGAGAGGAGAATTAGCAACCGTCTTATCGATAAAAGTCACATCCAGGTTCGCATGACCGATCTCATATGCCAGAAACGGAAACGCCACTGCAGAAGTTGAGTCATTGGCGGAAAACAGGTTGGCGTTGATGACCTGCATCCGCGTGAACGACTGGCCCTGAGTACGCTTCAAGTCAATCGAATTGGTGACCTGGCTGGGATCTGAGTTGTAGCGGAATTCATACGTTCCCGTTTCACCGCTGCCCTGGCGTTCAGGTGGTTCAAAGCCGGGTGGCAATACCGGAGGCGGCTGTGGAATGGTTATAGCAATCGTCTGCGTTCCTGCCTGTGTAACAACAATAATGTTAGTGGTGCCGGGCGCTTTGCCCACAACTTCCACCACACCGTTTGTGGCGGTTGCATCGGCGATGCTCGAATCAAGCGAATAAGCGGCAGTGGCGCCTGAAACTTGAAGCTGAACAGTTTTCTGGTATCCAACAGAAAGCGGAGATTGCCCTCGAGCCGCAAAAGTGCAGGCGGTCCAAAGTAAAACAATGCTCCAGCAGCGCTTCATTTATTGGGGACTTCAAACGCTGCTTGGTTGGTGATGGTCTTGCCTTCAAACTGGAAAGAACACAGTGCTCGATAGCTTCCGGGCGGCAGGTCGCCAGGATATTCAGCAGAAAATTCCAGGCGTTCGCCGGGCAGCAGCCGCTGCGGATCAAATGTGGCTTTGCCGACGAGCGCTCCTGTTGTGTTCAAAATGGCTGCAGCGCCTTCCGGCAATACAGGCTCTGTGCCGGAGTTGGAAATCCATTGTGCAATCTTCATGTTGGCGGTCTCACTGGCTGGAATGATCCGGACTGCTTCTGGCTGTAACTTAGTGTTGTCACTGAGATTGAAAGTGATCAGCGAACCAAGAGACGCCGTCATGCCGACTGCGCCAGTGGAGCTGGGCAGTTTATCAGTCCCGCGAAACATTGCCACTACCGCGCGAACATCAGTTTTTACCGGAATCGTCAGACGGACATCGACAGAAAGAGATGTAAATGGCTTTACGATTACTGTCTTCTGCGTAAACACAGCAGTTGCGGCAATGCTGTTAGACGTTTCACCCGCGGCAACGAAAACCCGCTTGCCGTCTTTCACCACAACATCTTCAGCCACCATCTCAAAAGCGAAATCACGGGCAGTCTGGTTGGTGAGCGTAAGCGTCTGCGTTAGCCCCTGGCCGAAGTTGCCCTTGGCCATCACAACCGCGGGGCTCAGTGAGATAGAAGGCTTTTCCGCCGGCGCAGGAGTTTGCGCTGGCGTGGGTGGCGCAGCCTGGGCGCGCGCATCAACTGAAAGACAGAAGAAGACCACCGCGCTCAAGCAAACTGCTAAGAGCGCTGAAGCTGGGCTAGTTCGGAATGACTTGAAAAATAATTGCATTGTGCAGTTGAGAATTCTTCTCCGTCAGAGATGTTGGTACTTCAATTTCCAGGCGATGCATGAGTGTTGTTCCTACCCGCGCCTGCCCCTGGACAAGTTGTGGAACGATCTCAAGCGTTACGCCGTCCAGTCGAAAGGTGTAAGCAGGATCTGGTACAGCAAGAGCAGCCATGACAGTGGCGCTGATTGAGTGGCCTGAGCCGCTCTGTATGCTCAATCCAAATCTGGTTGAAACAATAAAGCGTCCAGGCAGCTTCTGCACCTGGACGTTTTGAGTTTGTGTGCCGGCGGCTTGAGAAACCGTTCCCAGATTCAGCCCGCGCTGTCCGGAGGCGCCGCCGCTTAAAGTTGTTCCATCAGGCGCGCTGATGAAGTCGACTGAGATGGCTCCTTCACTTTGCGCCCGCATGGAAACTGTGTTGCTTGAGGTGTGAGTGCTCGTGCCTTTGCGTTGTGCCATCCCGTGGGTCATGAGGGAGGAACCGAACAGCATCAACGGCAGGACAAAACGCAAACCGATCTCACACCTCTCGCACTATTTATTCCGCTACCTATTCTCTTTGGTCAAGAGAATCAGGCCAACATTCATTAGTTGGCGGTAGCAACATAGTTAATGCTGTTATTAATGTTTAATACGGTGGTGTTGTTGAATGGGACAGTGATCGCCACCGGGAAATTTACGCTTGTGGCGTAGGCGCCCGTGGCAGTGATTTGGGTCAGAGAGCCGCTTGCGATGCTAACACCACCCACCGACCATGTGTTCTGTGCATCAGCATTATTCAACTGTGCCTGCAACTTGTAATTTGCGCTGGTGGAGTTAGTCTTGCTGACCTGTACATCCACGGGCGAACTAACTGTAAAGGTGTTGGTTCCCAGAGTACGAGTTACGCCAGTCGGAAGCGTACCGAAAGCCGATACTGCGCCGAATGCCAAAGTCGCGGCATTCGTGCCAGAGTTGGTAAGAGCAACGCCAGACGCATTGGAATTGAATACCAGCTGAATGGATCCGTTGATGGTAGCGGTGACGGTGAGCGTGCCGCTGGCTGTCGTTTGAGCAAAGGCAGCAGATGAAATCATCATCAGCGCCACGAAAATGGTTGCGATCGTTACTTTCTTCATAGTTAAGGTTCCTCTCCTCAGAGAAATTAAATTGCTTACTTCAAATAAAAGTTGTTACAAAACTCAATTGGCCGTAGCCGTGAAATTAATCACCGCGGTTAGTGGAGCGCCTACCGCCGGGCCGCCTGCTCCCGGAGCTGCTGTTGAAACCACCAGATCCAGGTTGTGTGCAATATCAGTGTTGTATACCGCATTTTTCTGGATCGTCTGTGAAGCCGTGGTCAGCGTGATTGCATCGACCTTGTAGCTCAAGCCGGTCGGCGCGTTCGCAGCCAAATTGGCCGTAAGGGTATATGTATTGCTGGTCAATCCGCCTTCCGCAACCTGAACGTCAAAAATCGTTCTTACAGTAAAGTTGCTTGCTGTAACTGAAGTTCGCGTCACGCCACCGGAAAGCGGACCGAATGCTGAAACCGATCCAAAATTTGCTGTCGCCGCAGAAGTACCGTCCGCGCCCAGCGTCACACCAGCTGGGTCCGTATCAAACTGAAGCGTAATGCCGCTGATGTTGATCAGCGTTCCGTTGATTACACCTGTCGCCGTGGTCTGCGCCATGGCGGAAGCACCGGCCAGCAGCATGGCTGCCATTGCCAGGGTCCGAACCGACTTGTATTTGCTCAACATCATCGTTTGCTCGTCTGCGTTAGTTAGCTGTTGCCAAAAAAGTGATGGTCTCAAACAAAATCTGTGCCGGAACTTTACTCGATACCTGCACTTGCAATGTCTTGGTCACGGCTGAGCCGTAAGTATCTGTCGCGTCGAGCTGGGTAAATCCTGTGTTCGTCAAATTCACGTTATTAATCAGCCACGCAACATTTGTCGGAGGAGCCGGAGAAATCTCTGCCGCCATCCGGTAACTCGGGCTGCTGCTATTTGACTTGGTCACTACCACATCAAACGCGGTGCTTACTTCATATGTTGAATTAGGTATGTGCCTGTAGTTGACGCATGGACTATGCAGGTTGGCAGAGTGTCCGGCAATTCCCATGTCCAGGCCAACATTATTGGTGCCGGCATTGATCAGAGGGCAAAATCCCTGGCTTCCAACCGCCGGGTTATTCTGAAAAATCAAATTGATGGAAGACTGCACGCTCATGGAGATGGTGAGCTGGCCGGAACTGGTCTGCGCGCCGGCGCTAGAGGCAAGACAGAGCATGCCGGCAAGCATCAGAAGGGCTTTTTTTCCGTCGAATTGGATACGGCAGCTCATCTCATCAAAAGCAAATGACTCTTGCTGTTCATTTGCTTCATTCCCACCTGTAATCGGCCAGTGTTAATTTTTCTTAAGTACAAAAGTGCATCCCGGAGTACAGTCTATGGCCGCCTGGTGCATTGGTCTTTCGTGATGACAAAAGTGTATGTCGAGCGGCCAAGTAAGAAAACGGTACTTCAGTCACCTTCTTATACCGGCTGAACTATCTGGTTTTTAAAGGAGTTACCTGGATTTTGCGAAATGGTATCGCAAGCTGGATGGCGGTCCAATAAGGTGTTCCTTGCATTTGTACCTGAATAGTAATCGGGGGTAGTAACAGGCCATTTATCGCCTGCGGGACGATCGCGGGCTTTTCTCTGCTGGCTCGATCTAGCAACCCAAAATTGAACGTGATGAACAATCTGTCAGACTGGTCTGCAGCCGGACCGCCAGACGCATCAAACCTGTTAGTATTTTTCCGCAATCGCAGCGTGGGAGAGGACTTGCTCGTTAAAGCCCATAGCAAATTTATTTATCTGGCGGCATTTGCACTCATGATTTCCGGCCAACTGCCGGTCTTTGCCCAAAACGCCAGCCATTCCAGCGTCTCCCCGCAACCGCAAAGCATGGATGCCCTGCTCGACCAGAGCTATAGCAACATGTACAACCTGCAATTCGACGATGCGCTGCGGTTGGCGGAATCCGCCAAGCGTCTGGCAAACGATGACCCTGTACCCTGGGTCACGCAGGCATGCGCCATCCTCTTCCGCGAATTTAACCGTCTGCATATCCTTCGCAGTGAACTCTTCGGCGCAGACGACAAATTTGCCGATGGTCCCCCCATGGCGTGGGACCCGCAATCGCGCAAGGAATTTGATGATGCCTTGAATGCCGCAGAGAAGCTGGCGCAGGGCCGGCTGAAGCAATCGAAAGATGATTCGCGTGCGCTGTTTGCCCTTTCGCTAGGCAGCGGTTTGCGTGCGGATGATGCCGCCTTGATTTCCAAGAAAAAATTTACTGCTCTTTCTTATACGAAGTCGGCCAATACCTACGCCGAGCGCCTACTGGCCCGTGATCCTGATTACTATGACGCGTATATTTCCACAGGAATGGGCAAATACATCATCGGCGGCAAGGCTGCACCGGTGCGTTGGATGTTGCGGCTCGGGGGATTCAAAGGCGATCAGGAAGAGGGCCTGAAAGAGCTCACGCTGGTATCTGATCATGGCCGGTATCTCCAGCCATTTGCCCGTATTTTGCTGGCATTTGACGATCTGCGCCACAAAAACATTGCTGAAGCACGTAAAAAGCTGGAGTGGCTGCACTCGCATTTCCCCAACAATCCGCTTTTTACCCAGGAAATTGCCAAGCTTGACCATTCAATGCCCGGGCCCGGGCAATATTAGCCTGCATTTTTCGACATTTTTATTTAAAATTGAGAGTCACTGAATGCAAGAGATAGTGTGTAAGTGTTCTCGCTAACGCACTGTGTTTTGTGTAGTTGCCGGAAGCGAGGACATACCCTTTCGTACATCGGCAAAGTTAAGCAGAGCTGCTAGCATACCGATTATCCTGAAAAGCTTTTTGGAGAGAACTGTTTTGGAACTAGGTAGCCGTAAGACTGTCATTTTATTGATTCTTGCCATGCTGGCGCTCATTTTCCGTGCCCACGCGCAAACGCCTCAGGCCGCGTCTAAAGCACCACAGTCAGTGGAAGCGAAACTGACGCAGTCTTACAGTGCAATGTATGATCTGAAATTTCAGGATGCCTTAAGGGCCGCCGACGAAGCCAAAGCGATGGCCCCGGATGATCCGCTACCTTATGTTGCGCAGGCCTGGGCATCATTTCTACGCGAACTCGACCGCCTACACATTCTGCGCAGTGAATTGTTCGCCACCGACGATAATTACAACAGCCGAGATCCTTATACCTGGGACGAAGCCAATAAGAAGATTTTTGACAGCAGCCTGGACCAGGCAGAAAAGCTGGCGCAAAACCGGCTGAGCCATGACCAGAATGATGCGCGAGCTCTGCTCGCCCTGGCATTCGTCAACGGATTGCATGGCGATGAATTGGGTATCTTTACCAAAAAAGACCTGAAAGCTATCTCCTGCATTAAATCCGCCACGACGTACGCGGAAAAGCTGCTGGCTGTTTCGCCCAGTTCTTATGACGCGTATGTTGCCACCGGAATGGGCAAAGTAATCATAGGCCGAAAATCGGCTCCGGTGCGTTGGGTCCTTCGCCTGGGCGGACTTAAAGGCGATGAAGCGGAAGGCATAAAAGAATTGACGCTGGCGGCCGATCATCCAAATAACATGGCGCCGTTTGCCCGCTTGCTGGTCGTATTTGAAGATGTGCGCTTCAACAACACTGACGATGCGCGCAGAAGGCTGGAAGCTCTGCGCCAGCAATTTCCAAACAACCCTACTTATCAGCAGGAGTTGAATAAGCTGGGCCGCACCACCGCGCAGCTCAGTCACTAAAGCCGGTCGAGGCCGCGCCCTGAATTTTTCCGCTGGGTGCTTCCTGAACAAAAACCACAGCGCGTAGATCTTTGCGCTTCCATTCTTTTTCCAGCTTAAGCGGTGTGGTTGTCTCAAAGCTGCCGTTTTGCAGCTGTCCGAGCTGACGCAACTCATGCACGACTGCCGAGTGATGAAGAATATGTCCGCCGTTTTCGCCGGCTCCCACGTTGGTAGTTAGGTTGTCTTCAGTAATTGCCAGAAATATATTCGCGGCACCGGATGAGTTGTTGGCTTTAGCCTGCACTTTCAATTGATCTCCGGTTGCGGAAATGGTTACGGTGGCCAGTTCTGGCTGGCTTGCTTCGCGCTCAATTGCATCATGGGCCTGGCCCTCGCTACTGCCCACAAACTCTGATTTGCCATCCACAACCATTTGCGGCGTGTATGGACCATCCACTTTCAAGCTTTGCTCATATTGTTCCTGGCGATGAGTGAAAGAGGCAGAAGAAAACCGGTCTTTCCATCCTTGAGAGTCCCAATAATCCACGTGGAACCCAAGCGGAGCCACCTGAATGTTTTTGGCTGCGAAATCCTCCCGCAGCCGGCCAAGTAGTGCATCTGCAGGCGGACAGCTGGAGCACCCCTCAGAGGTAAACAACTCCACCACTACGGTCCTGTGTCCAACAGAAGGCGTGGAAGTTTTCGCAAATGCCATAGATAGACAGATTGCTACGGAGAAAACGATTACTGCAAAAAAGAGATATTTAGCACGCATAGAAATGCTTCTCACTTTTATTCCGATCTCTGTCTGCGGCTATTTTGAAGAGCCGTAAACATCAAACTCCAGCTCCAGTTCGTCTTTTACTTTGATTGAGCCGCCACCCAGAGAGATTGGCTTGATGCCGTAGTCCGACTGCTTCAACTTGGTGGTTCCATGATAGTGCTCTGGGCTGCCAGCCACTTCCAGCGTAATCTCGTGTTTTGTTCCGTGCAAATCCAGTGTTCCGATTACTCGATAATGCTGTTGAGTTGTTGGCTCAATCCGAGAAGATCGGAAATGAATTTCTGGAAATTTGTCCTGATCAAGAACTTTGGGGCCAAGCATGGTGCTCTGAATTTCAGCGCGATCTTTCTCGGAAACGTCAGGGTCCGTGACCTTCATCTCTTTGGTGATGACCGTAATTTCTGCTGTCATGTTTGTCGGATTGATATTCGCCTGGGCAATTGGCGCAACCACAATATGGTTGTGGGCAAATCCGGAAAACAGTCCTGATTTGGAAACATGAATGGTAATCGCGGACTGTGGAGCAGACCTAGCTGTTTGATTGGCTGCCTGCGCGGATGCCAATGCGCTAAAAATCAAAATCCAGCAAAGCTTGAATGAAAGCAAAATGCTTTGTCCTTTCCCGCAGTGGTTTGAATGCTATTCTTTCACGGCAATTCCGAGCGTCTTCATTTTGCGATAGAGATGGCTGCGTTCGAGTCCAAGCACCTCCGCGGCGCGCGTAACGTTGCCGTGGTTTTCGTCGAGTTTTTTCAGGATGTAATCCCGCTCATAGGCAGCCCGCGCCTGATGTAAAGTAGAGAAGCCCGCGGCAGCAGACGTTCGCCCACCCTCGCGATGGATCAGCGGCGGCAGATGCTTGCGCTCAATCTTGTGGGCTGTGGGGTTCATGATGACCAGCCGCTCAATCACATTGCGCAGTTCACGGACATTCCCCGGCCAGGAATAACGCGCTAGCGTTTCTATGGCATCCTCTGTGATTTCCCGAGAGCGGCGGCTGTACGCAGCAGAAAACTCCTTCAGGAAATGCCGGGCCAGCAGAGGAATGTCTTCTTTTCGCTCGCGCAGCGGAGGAACGTAAAAAGGAATTACGTTCAACCGGTAAAAAAGATCTTCGCGAAAGTTGCCCTTGGAAATTTCCTCTTCCAGGTCTTTATTCGTTGCGGCGATCACCCGCACGTTTACCTTGACCGATTCATCGTCACCGACGGGAGTAAATTTTTGTTCATCAAGTGCACGCAGCACTTTGGATTGCGTTTTCAAGCTCATGTCGCCAACTTCATCCAGAAACAGCGTGCCGTCATTTGCTTTTTCGAACTTACCTTCTTTGTCGCCGGCAGCGCCGGGCAGCGCGCCTTTGCGATGTCCGAACAATTCGCTCTCAATCCAGTCTTCAGGTATCGCAGCGCAATTGACTTCGACAAACAGATTGTCCTTGCGCAAACTGTGCGCGTGGATGGCATGAGCTACCAATTCTTTGCCTGTACCTGACTCGCCGTAAATCAACACGCGTCCGTTGGTAGGCGCCATTACGGCAATCTCATGCCGCAGCGCCTTCATGGGGATGCTTTCACCCACGATGACGCTCTTGGCTTGAAACTGCTTCTTGAATTCAGCATTTTCCTGGCGAAGCCGATGCGCATCCAGGGCATTCTTTAAGACGATCAGAGTCTTATCGAGTGAGAGCGGCTTCTCCAGAAAATCAAAAGCGCCAAGTTTGGTGGCGCGGACGGCGGTTTCAATAGTGCCGTGACCGGAAATCATCACCACTTCCGGAGGATCTTCCATCTGCCGGATTCGTTCCAGCGTTTCCAGTCCGTCCATACCAGGCAGCCATATGTCCAGCAGCACCACTTCGCAGGTGCGTTTCTTCAGCTGCTCCAGGCATGCTTCGCCATTTTCCGCCAGCAGGACTTTGTAATCTTCGTCCTCCAGCACGCCGCGGAGAGATTCGCGGATATCGCGTTCGTCATCCACCACCAGTATGCTATGCACTCTGCGACTCCGCTGCGGCTATTTCGCCCGCCAGTGGCAGTTCCACCAGGAACTTTGCGCCAGCTGGTTTGTTTTCTTCCACTCGTATAGAGCCATGATGGTCTTCAATGATGCGGCGCACAATGGCCAGGCCAAGGCCGGTGCCGCGCTTCTTGGTGGAGAAATATGGAAGAAAGAGCTTTTCCTTTACCTCACGATTAATGCCATGACCGGTATCCGCAATCATGATTTCCAGTCCTTCGCGGCTATCGATCAGGGAGGTTGAGATATGTATCTCCCGCACATGCGAATCCTGCATGGCCTCTGCGGCATTATCGATGAGGTTGGCCAGAGCGCGCTTAATAGCTTCAGGATCGGCCATGGCCAGCGGCAAATGTGCGTCAAGATGTTTGTCCACGCGGATGCCATCCAGCCGTCCGTTGAACATGGCCAGTGTTCCTTCGACGATTTCATTAATGTCCGCCGGTCGCGGTTGAGCAGCAGGGAATCGCGCCAGTGATGAGAATTCATCTACCAGAGAGCGCACGGTCTGAACCGCATCTGTAATGGTCTCTGAGCAGCCATGAATTATGGCGAGTGAATTTTCGTCCGGCGTAACGCCACGTTCCAGATGCCGCCGTATGCGCTCTGCTGAAAGTGCAATCGGGGTGAGGGGATTTTTGATTTCGTGCGCCACTCTCCGTGCCACCTCGCGCCATGCCGCTTCACGCTGTGCTTTCAACAGATCACTGAAATCTTCAAAGACGATCACATATCCCAGGCGCTGCCTTCCATGCTGTACCGAGGAGACGGTGACGCTGACGTTCAGCTTGTCTTTCTCTACTGGGATTTCAAATTGTGCCGCAGTCAACGACATGCGGTCTGCCCGGCGTAAAAGGTGTTCAAGATCAGATGCGGTTTCACCATGAAAGACTTCACGTAGGGTTGATCCAACTACGGGCATTCCACCGTTGGGCCAGAACATCCTGCCGAACGCCACATTGCTGTGAGTAACGCGCCTCTCCGGATCGAGCGAAAGCACGCCGGTAGGAATGTTTTCCAGAATCGTCTCAATATGCCGGCGACGCTGTTCCAATTCAGTGTTTGTATCGGTCAGGGCGCGCGCAGACTGGTCAATTTTTTTGCGGCTGGATTCAAGCTCAGCAGCCATGTCATTGAAGGATGAAACCAGTTCGCCCAGTTCGTCAGCAGCGGAAACCTCAACACGATAGCCGAGATGTCCGATTGAAATCTCCCGCGTCGCCTCAGCCAAGGCTTGCACCGGACGTGTGACCAGCTTGGCGACGAATAGCGAAGACCACGTGGCCACAAAAAGCACCAATACCGTCAACATGGTAAGCAGCAACATGTACAGGGCGCGTATGCGCTTGGCTTCATTGCTCAGCGTTTCATAGTCATGCTGGTTCTGGTTGATCTGTTCCAGGGTAGGAGAAAAATCTTTGGGCAACGGCAGGCCAATCAGGATTTCACCGGAAGGTTGCATTGGAGCGACGGAAGCCATGTATTCCGAGCCTTGATAGACCCATTTTTGCGGCGACTGCGAAAGCCCGGTCAAGTCCGGAAGACTCTGGCGCAAAATCGGCCATGAGCGCGGCAGATTCCAACTGGCAACTGCATCACCGTCCCGAATCGCCACTGCAAATCCGCCTTGCAACGTCCGTTGGTGACGGCGAAATTCATGCAGGACGCCTGTGTAAGTGGCGGTTTCAAAAGCATGCTGGATCTCTGGCGATTCAGCAATTTCCATGGCCGTTTGCCGGGCATTGTTCCCCGCGTAAGACGTCAGCTGTGATGCCACACGGCCAGAATCCTGATGCAGGGCCCTGACCGGACTGGAGAACCATTTGTCGATGGAGCGGTTCATGAGTCCATAAGCAAACATGAACATCACGAGGACGGGCGCAAAAGAAAGTACCAGGGCGCCAATTACCATGCGAGTGCGAAAGCGCGAACCAAGGACTCCGAGCCGGCGTTCCGCATAGAGCTTGAGCAAATTACGGAAGAGAACAAAGGTAAGAACCACCAGCAGGAGGAAAACCAGAGCGGAAAGAGCTACCAAGCCGAGCGTTTCTCCGGCAGAATCAGGCCGCAGCGGCTTCAGGTTAAACGCCTGCTGAGCAAAGACAATTCCAAAAAGTAAAATGATGCACAATGCCAGCGGGATCAGCAGGGCGCGCCGCTGGGTGAGGGGAAGCGAACGATTGCTCTTCTCTGGTCTATTTTCGGACACAAATACTCTCGCGTGTTTTTTACAAACCGCCGAGTCCTTGTGACCCATTATAAGCTGCGCGGCGTATTGAAAGCCTAAGGAACCATACAGGACAATTCCCCAATGGCCTGAGTTCGTCCATTACTCGGTGTCAATCTGGGCACGCTGCAGTTTGTCTGAAAAGTCTATGTAGATGGACTTCCACTGCGTATAGAAATCGACTGCACCAAGTCCGCCTTCGCGGTGCCCGTTGCCAGTGGATTTTGTCCCGCCAAAGGGCAGATGGACCTCGGCCCCAATCGTGGGAGCATTGACATAGGTGATTCCGGCATAGATATCCCGCATGGCGCGGAATGCTTTATTGACGTCACGCGTATAAAGCGATGACGAGAGGCCGTACGTCACGCCGTTGGCGATTTCAAGCGCCTTATCAAATGTATCGACAGGGATCAGGCTCAGAACCGGGCCAAATATCTCTTCCTGCGCAATACGCATTTTTTCATTCACGTCAGTGAAGATGGTAGGTTCAAAGAACCATCCGTAGGCGTGGTCAGGCGTGTTGAGGGCTTTTCCACCAGATTCCAGCTTTGCGCCTTCGTTTTTGCCGATCTGAACGTACTTCTCCGTAGTGGCGACCTGCTGTTCGTTGATCTGCGGACCCACCTCCACGCTTTCATCCATGCCGCTGCCGACTTTCAGCCTCTGCGCACGATAAATCAGGCGATCAGCAAATTGCCGGTACACGCCTTTCTGCACAATCACGCGGCTCGCAGCGGTGCAACGCTGGCCGGTCGTGCCGAAAGCGCCCCACAGAACGCCTTCCAGAGCCAGATCAAGGTTGGCGTCATCCAGAATGATGATGGCATTTTTACCGCCCATCTCCAGTGAGCACGGCTTAAAGCTGCGTGCCGCCGTTTCGCCCACGATGCGGCCAACTTCGCTGGAGCCAGTAAAAGAAATGGCTTGCACATGTGGATGCTCTGCGATCGGTGCACCGACTTCAGGACCAAATCCGGTCACCACGTTCACTACACCTTTGGGCAATCCGGCATCGGTAAGCGCCTTCAGCAAATTCAAGGTGGAAAGCGGCGTATCTTCCGCGGGCTTAATTACGCACGTGTTACCGCAGACCAGCGCCGGAAGGAGCTTCCAGGAGGGAATCGCCATGGGAAAGTTCCACGGAGCGATCATGCCGCACACACCGATCGGCATGCGCACAGCCATGGCAAATTTATTGGGCAACTCTGATGGCACGGTGGCGCCAAACAATCTGCGGCCTTCACCAGCCATGTAATAAGCGGTGTCCACGGCTTCCTGCACGTCGCCGCGCGTTTCCTTCAGCACCTTGCCCATTTCGCGGGTCATCAAGCGGGCATATTCTTCCTTGCGTTCCAGCAGGATTTCGCCCGCGCGATAGATAATCTCCGCACGCTTTGGAGCAGGGACCAGCCGCCAACGCTCAAATGCCTGGCGAGCGGCAGAGACGGCATCGTCCACGTCGCGTTTGTCCGAGCGCTGAAATATGCCAATTACATCGCGAGTATCCGCCGGATTCAGGTTTTCGTAGGTCTGGCCGGTGCGGGATTCAACCCACTCACCACCGATGAAATTCTTAAAGACTTTTGCCATGGACGCAGAGATCGCCTTTCATGGATATCGAAACTCTTTATCGTACCAAGATTTCAGACCTCTTGGGAGTTGGCACCCGCCAGTCGGCCAGTCGGCCAAGCGGGAATAAGTTTGATAACAAAAGGTTTCTAAAGGCCTTTCCATCGAAGTTGCATGCGAAATTGAAAATACGTGCATTTCATAAGCCGGCGCAACTTTATAAAATTACGTTAATGTTGGTGGTAATGATTTTTTTATTCTAAACTTCTAATTGTGGTGATAGTTTCTTAAATGTGCAGGAATAGTTTGATCTTGAAGAATTGACCTGGAAGTCCTCTATCGTGTTGAGGTTAAACGCAAGAGGAAGGGTAAATCACGATGTCCATACTCCTCGCCGACGACGATCTTCATCTGGCAACATTCTTATCAAAATCCCTGGAATCAGAAGGTTACTCAGTCCACACGGCGCTGAATGAAGACAGCGTTATTTCTGAGCTGCAGCGCCAAAATTATAAACTGATCATTCTGGACCTCAATTTTGGCCAGACGGATGGATTAAAGCTTCTAGAGAAATTGCGCGCCAATGGACTGGAAACACCGGTAATGGTTTTGAGCGCACGGAACCGCGTCTCTGACCGGATACAATCGCTGAATCTTGGCGCGGACGATTACATCACCAAGCCGTTTTCCTTTCAGGAATTAGCCGCTCGGGCCAATGCCCTTCTGCGGCGCAAGGCCGACCCTTCACTCAGTGTGCTCCGCGTGGAGAACCTTGAATTGGATCCAGCATCACGCAAAGTGCATCGGGGGAAGCGGGAGATCAAGCTCAGTCCAAAAGAGTTCGATTTGCTTTTTCTGCTGATGCGGCATGCTGGGGAAACGGTTACACGGCATGATCTGTTGCGTGAATCCTGGGGGCTGGAACCGGAGACGGACAGCAACCTGGTGGATGTCTATGTCAATTATCTGCGCAAGAAAGTGGACGCTCCTGACGAAGGCAAGCTGATCTATACAGTGCGTGGTTCGGGTTACCGGATCGGACGGCCAGCGCCATCATCAGGCGGAGATCCTGACGGCACCCTGCATTTAGATTCTCCTTACTCAAACAATTCCGGGGCATCTTCGCTTTCCGGCATGATCGAAGCGAATAACGTGCCACAAACGCCTTTACGGGCATTGATCCATTCGGTGGCGCACGATCTGGCGCAGCCGTTGACGAGCGTTCGTTGTTTTTTGGAAGTCATGGGCATGCATAGCGGAACGCCGCCTGTTCCTTCAGAGTTGCGTACAATTGAGCAGCAGGCAGACCGCGCCATATCGCTGACAAAAAGCATTTCTGCCCTGGTGAGAGAAACTCCCATACCGGCCGGTCCATGGACTTCACTGGATGGAGTGCTCAATGATCTTTTTAATGACTTCATCGTGTTGCTCCATTCGGGGCTTCTTTCATTGGAGCGGCAGTGGGACACTTCAATCCTGGTGACCAGCAGTCCAGTGCTGCGTCAACTCCTGGTGCTCTTTCTGAGCAAATTGATCGGAAGAAACACACGCCCTCTTGTTCTAACGGTCTCAACTCAAATCAAAGATGGGCGTTGCGTGCTGGCCTTTGATTGGAAAGCGAGTGATGACTCGCCGGTTCCAGTTCAGGACGGCAGGAATATTCTCGCCAAGGAGATTGCCCACATACAGGAGCTGGTGTTCTCCATTGGCGGTGAGTTATCAATGTCGGAAGGGAAACCGGAACTTCTCCTGAAGTTGCCGGCTGCGCCGCAGAGCGGCAGACATGATCTGGTGCATTGAGTTTTGACTTATTAGATAGCTGGCGGGGAAAAAGCCGGCGCGAGCAATACAGCGCGGTTAATTTTTCTATTCTCCCATTACGGCGATTACCACCCGTTTCGAGCGCTGCCCATCGAACTCTGCGTAAAACACGCGCTGCCATGTTCCCAGCAAAAGTCTGCCATTCGTAATCGGCAGAATCACCTGATGGTGAATCAGCAGAGCTTTCAGATGTGAGTCGCCGTTATCTTCGCCTGTCTGGTGATGCAGGTACGCTTCATTGAAAGGCGCAAGCTGCTCCAGCCATTTATCAATGTCCTGGATCAATCCACGTTCGTCATCATTCACATAAACGCCAGCAGTAATGTGCATGGCTGAGACGAGCGCCATGCCGCTGGTAACGCCGCTGTTCTGGACAATTTTTTCCACCTGCTGCGTGATGTGAATGTATTCGCGATGTTTCCTGGTATTGAAGGTGAGATATTCAGTATGAAATTTCATTCCGCTCTCGTTTCATGGATTTTCTGCAGCTAAGTCTACGAGAGACAGCATTCCGCAGACAAGCCGCCGAATCTCTTTGTGATGCATCTTAATCATTATGACGAAGCGCCAGAGCGGGACGGCGACTCTTACGATTCCTCGCGAAGGGACGATCAGTGTATTACGCACTGCTGCAGCCGGCTGCAGAGCCTGTGACCTTTGGAAGCTGGGCACGCAGACGGTCTTTGGAGAAGGCCGGGCAACGGCTCGAGTAATGATGGTAGGCGAACAGCCTGGAGATAAAGAAGACCTGGAAGGGCGGCCATTTGTTGGCCCAGCAGGCACGGTGCTGAATAAAGCTCTGGCAGCAGCAGGCATTGATCGCAATGATGTCTATGTGACCAACATTGTTAAGCATTTCAAATGGGAGCCGCGGGGCAAGCGGCGCTTGCACAAGAAGCCAAATACGCTTGAGATCCGCGCATGCCGTCCCTGGCTGGAAGCAGAAATCCGTGCCGTGAAACCGCAAATTGTTGTGCTGCTGGGCGCCACGGCAGCACAGGGTATTCTGGGAAGCAAGTTTCGCGTGACTCAGCATCGCGGCGAATGGCTCAGCTCAGAGATAGCGCCAAACGTGATTGCTACTGTTCATCCTTCATCTATATTGCGCGCACCGGATGAGGATTCACGGCATGAAGAGATGAAGAGGTTCGTTGCGGATTTAAAAAAGGTAGCAGCTGCAGTCAAACAGAACAAGGCTGCTTAAGTTACTGCTGGCTGATCTCCATTGTCTGATCGATGCTGAGTGAAGCCGGCATGCCGGCGCTTACCGGTCCAGAATAAGTTGCCACGATGCGGAACCCTTCATCGCTGATTTCAGCAGAGTAGTTGTACGGACCGCGATTGCTGCGGTGCATCGTGAGATCGCCCTGAGAGCGAAGCGTCTCAAGGGTGGCATACGAGCCTTGCGCGGCAGCATAGCTACGTTCAGCCTGGGCCATTGCAAGCAAATCATTTTTTACGCCAATCAAATCTACGGTTGCCGTTGGATTCGTGGTCCCAGCGGCCATGGTGCTCTGCGTTTGGCGCATGTAAATATAGGCCCCAGCAGCCACAGCCAGGATCAAAGTCAAAAAGCCAAAAGCACGTCCCATAAGAGGTCTCTCCAGTGTCCTGCTCATGATAGCCTTTGCGGCTTTTGCCCGGCTCTGAGAAAATCAGTGTTTGCCTAACGAAAGTCCAATTCGAGTGGCAGTCGTTGGTGTGGGCTCTTTCGGACGAAACCACGCCCGCGTCTATCACGAACTGCAAAAACAAAATCAGGGCGTGGAACTGGTCGCGGTTGTTGACAATGACTTAGCCCAGGCCCAGGCCGTAGCTGCGCAATTCGGCTGCCTTGCATTTTCTTCGGTAGAAGAGCTGTTTGGCCGGGTCGAGGCCGTCTCGGTCGCGGTACCGACAGTCCATCATCGCGCAGTGGCCGCCGCATTGATGGCTGCAGGCATTGACGTTCTGATTGAAAAGCCGCTGGCTTCTTCTCTCGACGAGGCGGATGAGTTGACAAGCCTGGCGGAGGCAAATCAGCGTATTGTTCAAGTTGGCCATCTGGAGCGATTCAACCCCGCAGTGAGAGCGACTATTCCGCTCATCACGCGTCCCATGTTTTTTGAAGTGCATCGCCTGAGCGTATTCAGTCCGCGCAGTCTTGATGTCGATGTGGTACTGGACCTGATGATCCACGATATTGACGTGGTGCTTTCATTTGTGAAGTCTCCACTGAAAGAGCTCCGTGCTGTTGGACTGCCAGTGGTGACGAACAAAGTGGACATTGCCAATGTCCGCATGGAGTTTGAATCAGGCTGCGTGGCCAACCTGACCGCCAGCCGGATCAGCACAGAGCGCGTACGCAAGATACGTTTCTTCCAACCGAAGGAATATGTCTCAATCGATTATGGCCGCCAGGATGTTTTTCAGATTCGCGTGACGCAGGAAGAAAAGTTCTCTCTGCATAATCTTATGTCGTTTGCTGAAACTCCTTCGCCCCTGCCAATTCCAGGGGTGACACTGAACAAGCCAAGAGTCGAAGCGGAAGAGCCGCTCCGAGCAGAGCTGAAATCGTTTCTGCATGCAGTGCGCTATCGCAGTAAGCCAGTGGTTGCTCTGGAAGATGGGCGCCGTGCTCTAGCAGCGGCTCTGAGCATTCTGTCTGCCATAGAAGACCACTCAAACCGCGCCCAATTACACTCCTTGTAAATTTGCTGTAAACATGTGTTAAGGCGAAATACTGCTCCCTTGGTAATGAGTAATTTCCTCTAGATTTGCGTTTTTTTCACCGCTGGCACCCGCAAGACCATCTCATAAGCACCGTTCTAATGAGACAATAGTTATCAAGACAACAAAGCCCCAAAAGGCTGGTGGTGGTTTATCCCGGTAATGGAAGAAAAGGATCGTCCGGCCGAAAGCCAGATTCGAGTAGAGCAGCCCGTGAAGATCACGGAAGCCGACCTGCATCTGCTCGTAGGCGATTTGCAGGACGATATTTCTGCCTATCGCAAACGCGAAGCAGCATGGCTCTCACTGATTGTGCATGGCGTCGCGATTCTCTTGCTTATGTTTGTCCCAAAGTGGATTGGCTTGCGACCGGTGATCATCCCGATCAGCCAGAAACAAGAGACAACGTTTCTTGCACTACCTGATGATGTGCAAAAGGTCAAAGCGCCACCAAAGACGAATATCATTTCTGACAAAAACCGGATTGCTCAGTCGAACACACCGAGCAAAGAAGCTCTGCGCAAGTTGATGGATGCCCGCAAGCCTGGTCCGCCGAAGGCCCCAGCGCCGTCGCCTCAGCCACCACAACAGGCAGCGCAGCAAAATCCGGCGACACAACAGGCACCTCCGCCACCCCAGCAGGAGCAGCAACAACAACCTCCGCCTCCAACGAACAATGCTCAACTGCAGCAGCCGCCAGGTCCGAAGAAAAATCCATTTGCTATTTCTTCCGGCACAACGGTAAGCGATGCGATTCATGCTGCGGCCAATAATCATTCCAGTCCATCAGTGGAATTTGGCAGTGGCCGCGGAGGAGAATACGGAAGCGCTGCACACCCCAAAACCGATAATCGGGGTGGACTGGAAATTCTGAGTGACACCATGGGCGTGGATTTTGGTCCTTATATGAAGCGCCTGCGCTATACCGTCCAGAACCATTGGGACCCGTTGATTCCTGAATCTGCCATGCCTCCTGTGATGAAAAAGGGTGTGGTGACGATTGAATTTGCCATTACAAAAGACGGACGAGTGATGGGAATGAAGTTGATTGCCGGCTCGGGCGACGTTGCGCTGGACCGCGCGGCCTGGGGTGCAATTACCGATGCCATTCCATTGCCGAATCTGCCTACTGAGTTTGCCGGCGACTATCTGCTGATAAGGGCCCGCTTCTACTACAATCCCGACAAGAACGATCTTGAATAGTCGAAAATTTATTCCTGCCTGCGCATCATCTGTATAAGTGTGCGCTGCGCAAAGGGCATATAGATAAGCGCCGCGCAGGCGCCCAGAGCGAAACCCAATCCAATGCGATCAATAATCAGTAGCGGCGCCAAAGCCCAAATCATATCCAATGAAAAAAGCCACGGCATAAGAAGACGGTACTTGTTTCCGAGCAAGTGGTAATCCATGGCGGTTGCGGAAATCAAATACAAGCGCACAGCCACGCCAATCATCGAAGTGGTGAGATAGGCGGAGAAAATTGCGGTTCCTGCCTTGTGCCAGATTGCAAATGAAGCTTTGTAAGTGTTGTCCAGGCTGAAGAGAGCGGAGAGATAAAAGATCAGGTACATGATCTGTGCAAGGACAAACAATATGCGAGCTGTATTTCTGCTGGCACGGGGAAGAGTGGGATCTGCTTCAGTGTTGGACTTCGCAGCAGATTGGGATGTCTCGAGCGACGCCGGAGCTTTTGTTGCCATGCTCGCTGGTGACTCCGCTACGATTTGGGCGGTCCCAAGAAAGCGGTAGCCGCGTTTCGCAATGGTCTCAATATATTTCGGATTGCTGGCTGAATCGCCAAGCACATCGCGCAGTTTGACCATGGCAGTGTTGAGGCTATGATCAAAGTCTACAAAAGTGTCCTGCGGCCAAAGGCGCTGACGCAGATCTTCACGGGTAACAACTTCTCCGGGACATTCCAGCAATGTAACTAATACCTGGAAAGGCTGCAATTGCAGTTTCAAGCGAGTACCGTTCTTGCGCAACTCGGCGGCAGAAAGATCTGCCTCAAAAGCATCGAATTTGTATTTGGAAACAGCTGCCATAGGGCAAGAAAAATCAGCTTCGGCGTCTGCGCTTGAGTTTAGCATTTCCAGTTTTGTCCTGATGGGAGTGGGAGAGTTTGGCTGCAGTGGAGGGATGTCGCGGGATGAGGCGAAATATGGCGGTCAGACGGCGCAACGGCGCGCGCGAAGGAAAGAATGGCTGCAGTGGGCTACCACGGCGGCGCGCGGCGCGGACGGCGTAACGTATTGATAATACGTGGCAACTGACAGGCGAGGGGGCGATCCAGCTGACGCGCGGGCTTTGGCGGCTGGAATCAGCCCTAAGAGCCGCGATTTATGCGAGGACGGCGCAACTGACAGGGAGCCATTGCAGCGACAATCCAACTGACATCCTACTGACATCATTTTGAGTCCCTCGGGCGCGTTTGGAGGCCATATTTCACCCTGATTTCTTCCTCGTATTGCGCCACCGAATCCTCGTATATATTCCACGGTCCACGCCCTTCGCGAAGCTTAAAAGCCTCAAGCTTTCCCTCGGCAATCAGACGTGCAACCGTGTTCCAGCTGGTGTTCAATCGCCGGGCAACCCATGTGGCGTTCCTTGTGCGTCGCGCGAATAGCGACAATTGCAACGGCTGGCGTTCTGTGCGCGCGTCGCTCATCGGTGGGCCTCAGATGTATGCTGCTGCTTCGCAATGCGCTTTAAAGCCCAAAGCACGCGATTTATATCACCCAGCGTGCGCAGCTTCGGATCAGAAGAACGTTTGCCGATCGGCGAAGAAGGCGAGCGCAGAAATGCGTCCAGCCGCTCACGCGTCCAATTCATTGCAGTCAGTTGGGCATCGATCATGGCGAGATCTTCGGATGAAGCGATGGTGAACTTACTGCGCGATCCGCGTCTTCCTTCCGTGCCGGCTGCTTGCGCCTGGTCGCGGTCCTTGATGCGCGAACGATAACGGCGCGGCCGCGCGGCCGGCGATGTCTCTTTGATTCCCATTTCCGCCTGGAGCAGATTGATCAGCGTGGATGCTTCAGAGAGAGTCAGCTCTTTAAAACTGCTGAGTACTCGATCCACCTGTGCTGATGCCCAACACAGGCGCGCGGCGCGAGAGTTTTGCATCATCTCCCGATTGGCGTGCTGGTTCCATAACACCTGGAGGCGCGTGAGCTGGGCGGCCGAGATGGATTGCGCTTGCATAGTTGTTACTGCACCGTTACCTTGACCCCATCAACTGAAATCTTTTTAGAGGCCAACAAAGCCATTGTCCATCCGCCATTGAATGCAGCTCTAACAAGTGTTTCCAATGAGGCTTTTTTAACTGAAAGAGTTCCCTCCGGTAACCCGGCGAGAAGCATCCGAACACAGTCATCCTCTTCTTCTTTGTAGGTCATTCCACTCTCCTCGGCATCTTCTGTCCGCATGTTGGGCAGTTTGATTTTTCGCGCAGTTTGCGGCGCTGATCTCTGAGCCGCTGCGCCTTATCTTTATTTCTGCATTGCTTGCTGCAGAAAATCTTTTCGTAATCGGTCGATCCGTCTTCGGCTTTCAACTCTTTCCCGCAACCACCGACACAGAACCTGGCCATTGATCCCCTTCAAAGATTTCTAAACAGCGGGAGTCCAACCACATCGGGAGGCACGCTGCTGACTTTTTTTATTTGCGCTGGGTGTGACAACTTGAAGTCGCGGCTCACTGGAGGCAGATCGTAATCATCTCGCCGGCCGCGATAGCCTTTGATGTATCTGCGCACACGCGCTGTGAAGTGAATCTTATCTCCAGGCTGCAGATTCAGCTCGGCAAGCTGCTTACGAACGACAAACCACAGGTGATCAGTCACGACCGCGCCGCTCTCGTCGCATACGTCGACGAGCAACATGGTGACCAGCGCGGGACCGCGATACGCAGGCTTCGAGCCGAAGCGCTTTACTGTACCTGTGAACGTGCCCCGCTTGCCCTCTCGTTTTTGCAGCTCTTCACGCATTTCGCCGTCAGACCTCAAGTGGAACGCGGAGCCACAACTCAATCGAACTCCATTGGTTGGTTACAAGATTGGCCATCTTCACCATCAGGTCAGGCTCTCTCACTTCAGGGCAGTAAACAGCGACAAGCTTGCCTGCACCTGCAGCCCACCCCATTTCTGCATGCGCACTTTGTCCACAAGGGTTGACCATAATGCACGCGTCACATTGTTCGAGAGCATCCATGTCTCTCTTGAATCCTTCTTTCGCTCGTGGATGATCTAATGCGGCGATGTAGCTGGCGATATCCGCTGTCCAAAGTTCTTTCCAGCTTGGTTCGATTTCATGCCATCCGAATCCTCCTGGCCCTTTTTCGCCATTGCCCCAACCGTCGCCTGTTCCTCTAAAATCGTAGACTTCATGCCCAAGCACTCGAAGGCGTTCAACAACTTCCTTCTGATATGTATTGCGCCATGAGCTGGCAACGTAAATTTTCATTGGTTATTTTCCTTCCTCTTGTTATTGCGAAGCCGGAACCTGGCATCCGGCCTCGCTCGGGGTGTCACGCGGCGCGACGGAATGCGGCCGCGCGGCAAACGTTAAAACGTTGGTGTTGCATATTCAACGTTGACGCGGATCGCACGGTACTGCTCTCCTGCGTTGAAGAAGAAGCGCGCGCTGACCTGGTCGCCGGCTACTACATCGGCATGATCGGTGGCGTTCTTGTCTTCGCAGTGAAGCTTCTGCCCTGCGGTTGATGGTCCTAGAGCACAGGTGATCTGTGTAACGGTTTGCGTACCGTCAGTGTGGATAACCTTGACCTCCATCGATCCGGAATCATTTCCGGTACCGCCAGAGACAGCGATGGCGTCCACAGTGAGGTTGCCGATCTGTCCGTTCTGAGGAATGCTGACTCCCACATCACTATCAGGAGTTGCAGCGTCATCGCAGGAGCCTGTTGACCAGCGGCCGATTCCATAGATCACTGTCGCGCCGCGTGCGCTGGCCAGAGGAACTGCCTCGCAGAAGCCGGCAAAGTTCCCGCCGCCAGGCGAAGGACTCTGCGCATTCACGACAAATGGGCTGGCGATTGAAGCGCGTGACGCTCCGAACCCATGCGTGATGTGAAAGCCGGTTGGATTGGCGTTAAAGATGAAAGAGCGGACTGCAGCGGAAACACCGGGCGCACCAGGTGTTTTATTTCCGCCGCAGGCGGTGATGGTGATGATGGCTGCTATCAAAACAGTCAATGACAGCAGGGTTAATCTTGCGACTCGTTTCATTTCGTCTCCTTTGTGGATGTTGCATTCTTCAGAACTTGTGGAGTGCAGGCGACGCTATCAGCCATCACGAGCGCGCGGAACGTCGCGGCTGCTGTGAGTTTCTTGATGATTGCGTCATGGTCTCTGCGGCATTTGTTTGGCACGAATGAGCGAACATTGTCAGGCGAGTAGGCGACGGCCGTAACGACGCATTTGCAACTCGTGCTCCTTGCAACCACGAGAACTTTTTCATCCAGCTCCAACTCTGGCTTCGGCGCTGAAGCTTCTCTGGGAGAGACGTCCTGGACGAATCCATTGAATCCACGGAATGAACCTTGTGTCATGCTGCTCTCCTTCTACGGAGTTTTTGTTTCGCCAGGACTTCAGCTTTATGTTTTTCGTACCATGCTTTGGCCAGCCGAGGACGCTTACGAATGCAGAAGTTGCAACTGGTTTTGCCTTGATCTTTGATCCGGCCGCACCAACATTTCCCTTCGGCAATCCGCTTCTTGTAGTGCTTCGTCTGGGCTTTTTGCATGCACTGTTTGCAACGACGGACTAAATATTTCTTATGCGGCTTTTTACCGCTGGCAACATACAGGTTCACGAATGCCCCTGGGAGTTCCAGGTTGTGGCCGTTTTTGCAGAAGCCGATCACTACGCGGCCCTCCGTTTCCTGTTGGCTGCAGCCTTCTGTATGGAGCGCGAGCTGAGAGGGATATTGAGCGTAAGCATCCGTTCGCGGAGCGTGTCACGGCCAATGCCAAGCTCAGCGGCCGCACGCGACATGCATTTGTATTCACGCAGCGCAGCGCGGATGATGCGACGGCGAAGGATATCTTCCAGGTCTTTATAAGACACGCCGCCGAGAGTGGCTGCAGCAATCAGCCCTGTAAGATGGCGCTCGATCCTCTCTCTGACAGTTCCACGGCTCATCGCGTGATGACCTCCGTGTCAGGCGCCAGCGTCTCCGTGTAATCGCGCAGCGCTTGTGCTTCTCGGCGCAGGTCTGCCGGCGTCACAATTTGATTTGTCGATTCCAGGCGCGCAGCAACTTCAACCAGCAGATTGGAAAGCGCATTGATCGTGTCGACTTGGAGTAGTCGCTCGCGATCGTTTTGCGGCGTGGGAAACTTCGCTCGGATGGATGCGTTCATGGAGAAAGAGTTCATCTGTTCTCCTTTGTCACATCAAAGGCAGCGGAATTCTTGACTTGATTGCGTTTTCTGAAGTGTTCCAGGGGTTTGCTCTCAACCCGCTCGAGCTCGCGGCGCTCCTCAATATCTGCGCTGATGCCGGCTGCTTCGGCTAGCGCCAATATGGTTAAGCCGAGACCGCCAATCTCCTGGCGCAGCTCTCCTGGTGGACGATCGAAAACATAGTCGACAAGCTTATGCACCATATCGCGATGACAACCTGCAGCCTGCGCTGTTTCCAGCGCTTCTTCAAGCATTCGAATACCGCGATGTGGAACGCAGCGAGCGTGTTCATCTCCGAACGCCGCTGCACACCATTCAGCGACTTCCTTCTGCCGGTGATTCCGTTCTACGCTCATCGGCCCACCTTTGGATCGTAAGGAGTCCAGCCTCTGGTTAGCTCCTGTTCTGGTGACAGCGATCTAACAACGGTCGGATCAGTCACGCTGCTGACGATGCGCACGCCGTTCACTGTCTTCCGCGCATATTCAGTCTTTTTGCTTTTGCGATTCCAGCGGACCGCAAGGCCGTTCTTGCTCCTGCGAATCGCCTGATGTACGTTCATTGGCTCAGTAACGAGCGTCATGCAGTCTCCTTTTTCTCAGGCTCCGTCAGCAGATCCTCAAGCCAGCGCTGGCCGGCCAGGTCTCCGAGGTCATGCGGATCGAGCAGCACGCGCACTCGCTTCGCCAGCTGGCGGATCTCCGATATATAAGGGTGAGCTGCATCCCGTGCTTCCTCTGCGGTAGTAACAAGGAAATAGCCGACAGGCTCTTTCCGTGATGCGCCGATTCGGACTCGAAAGTCGACAACCAGGGAGCGTGCTGCATCCTTGATTTCGCGCTCGGTCGGAGCGGGTTTGCATACGCGGTCCAGCTTCACCATCAAATCGCGCAAAGGAATGGCACGTTGCGCGCCTGGATGGAAAAGCAGAATACGCAGCAGCTCGCGCTGCAGGTTCGTCGGCTGCCAGGGACCGGAGCGGCCATAGAGCACGTTGCGTGCGTGCGCGTCTGGCGTTTGCTCCAGTCCCATACCGGCAAAACCGAGTTGTTGCTCTTCGCCCATTTAGGCTGCTGAGACTCCGGTTGTGGTTGCGGCGGATGAGCGAACACTCGCGACTTCCTTGTCGATCGCTTCTTTGAGCGCGCTGGCTGCGGACGACAGCGTGCTGTTGGCCGAACTGACGCCCGATGCGGCAGTGGAAAGGTTGCTCTTTGCGAGTGAGTAGTTTTTAAGCGCTTCTTCCATTGGTGCTTTCTCCTCCCGCTGGTTGCGGGGAACTTGGTTGCGATAAGCTCATGCCGGCCGCGCGCATATCGCTCTTGAATTGCATAAAGCTTTCATGCCCGAGATGAGCCGACATGTTGCGCCGCTCCGATTCCTGGACGTGAGCGAACATCCAATTCAGCGCGGTTGTGTGCGTGGGCAGCACGATGTAGACCATGTCTTCATGTGCGCCTTTCACGGTGATGATGAAGTCCGGTCTCATATTTAAAAAATGTCGATCGTTCCTCTGGCTTTTACGCTGAGAATCCGGAACGGCGAGACTCCTCTTCTTCTGGCCATTTGTGCGAATAACTTTTCAGCTTTTTTCACCGCTGACGAGATATTCGCTCCTGCGAGAATCCAGTACGCGCTATCGAGGCCGTAAGCCTTTACGAGCCAGAGATGCTCATCTTTTTTTCTTTTTCCAGGCATGGATCACGCTCCTTCAAGCTGACGCTGGAATAAATTGGCCTTCTCTTCCAAAGAGAGTCGCGACCAGAAACTGTCGAGGTTGGCTTCCGTCACGCAGATCGTGGCGATGCCGCTGGGCTGCGCTACTGGAGTGGCAACTATTTTGCGGGGGGGCGTAGACTTTGATTTGCCTGAGAAATTCTTGGCATCAGGATTGTGGCCTCGCACAAAGGGCGACCTATTTGTCGTTGTCTGCTGACCGCATCCACAAGCACAACGTTTCCGCGATGAGCCAACCTGAGTGTTTTCTTTATTCATCCCGTTTTCCTCTTCTTTCTGTGGCGCTACTTCATCCTGAAGTGGCTCTGCCACGACATGATTTAATGAGGCAACATTTCCTTTGCTTTCAAGATTCAACGCAAGCGCTGGCTTCCGTTTTTTCACCCCTCGTATGGTGACGTGGTAACGCTCATGTACTGGCGTGCGTGTGTCGGTTTGCTTTTTGCGAACGTAAACGCATGGCTCGCCGTCCGTGCAGTCGATACAGAGGCGCTTCCCGTCAACGGTGCAATATGCCTTGCAGGTGTGGCCTTCAGCCCAACATTGCTCGCACACGTCAGGCTGCAGTCCCGCGCGTCCTGCCGGGGTAGTTTCGCTGCGCTTTTTCTCCTTCACCGGCGTTGGCGCAACGCTGCCAATATCCGTAATGGCTGACATCTCTGGGAATGCTGATTCAACGGATTTAGGCATGGAGATCTTCTGTTGGATTGACGCCGGCAGCGGCAGATTGAAATGGTGGTAATAGCACTCAGGCTCTTTCGCGCTAGCCTTATCCGCGCCGTAGTGGGCTACCAGTTGAAGACCGAGTTTTAAGCAGGGTGCGCAGTTGGCCATATCGCTTCCTCTACACAATCGCTTTATCGAACGCGCCGAACGCGTCCGGACTTGAATCTGTTGCTTCTTCCGAGGGAGCGAACATGAAGTGTTCACAGAAGAGGCAGTGAGTCGATCCATTGCGCGAGATGAAAAGAAATGCCGATCTCGAGCACCCGCACCGACCAGGCTTCGCCGAAACGATGAACACAGCGCCATCGCCGAACATGAAGGTGTTTGTTCCTGAGGTGATCATCAGTTCACTCCCTCCTCTGTGTGCTCGCAGGTAAAGAATCTCCGCTTGTCCTGGGCGCGAAGCATGCAGACGATCTCTCTTGTGGCGAGAATGAACTGGTGATTGTTCTCTACGGCGATTTCAAAGGGATATTTGCGAAGCGTATCGCTGTAAGTCTTGGCTGGCGCGATCCGCGCAGCGCGTTCATCCCGTTCGCGCTGCATCTGCAGCCGTTCAGCTTCCACGCGCTTGCGCGTCACACGGACGCGGTGCCACATGTAAATGCGGCCGGCTGAATAAACCCACAGGTCGCGCGCAGCTACTGAAGCTGCGATTAAGAGGAGGTCGCGTATCATGACGGCCTCCTGAGCAGGTGATCGCTTACGTCGCCGAGATCTTCCGATTCGGCAAGGTCAGTATCCAATTTGTTCATTGCTTCGCGCACGAGACTGAGCGCAGTAATTGGTGCGCCATCGAGCAGATATATCTCTGCCAGACCCAATAGTCTCTGTGGGCTTAGGTTTTCGCGTTTTTCGGTCATAGTCCTTCTCCTTGGTGCTTGGGGACCCGGTTTACTTCTTTGTTTTTTCCTTCAGTGATTCCACCTTCAGTGTGGTTGACCTGCTTTCGATCCGCAGCGTTCCGGAAAACGCAAGCTGCAGATTCGCGGCAATGCCAGGCATCTTCGCCGCAAGAGTTGCAATCAGCTCCTGAGCGCCGTCATTGAGGACGAAGACGATCTCGCGGCGGAACAGCTTGCGGAACACGCGCGCCATTCCCCACTCTTTAAGCCTGGTGTGCAGGTTCAGGACTGATGGCGTATCCACTTCCACACTGTGGCTGCGGCTGAGAGAGGCCTTCCAATCCAGGCCCTGTATGCGCATTGACTTCTTTGAGCGAGGAGGAAGAAACCCGTGTTCTTCTATCAGCGATTCAATCTGCTCTTCGAAAACCTTCCTCTTTTCGATCGCGGACTCCACGTTCTTGTCTGCATCGATGTAAAGCTGCAGTAGCGTGTCGATCTCTGAGGCAGTGGGAGCGCTTTTGATTTCGTTTTCCAATGAGATTTCCTCAAGCGGCCTTATCTCGCCGCTGGCTTTTTGCCGGACTATGCCGGCTCGTAAATCTGTCTGAGTCTTTTTGCTGGACGCCATTCCGTGCGTTGCACAGCAGAAACAGCGATGTAATAAACGGCGCGGCGCGCGCAGAAACCGGACTTCATCAAATGAACGAGGTCCGCCTGGAATAGAGCAAACTCCTGCTTACCCAGCTCGTCGCGCAACTGGAAAAGGATTAAAGCTGTGTTCAATCCCTGCTGCCTGTATTCATCCCAGAGAGCGCAAAGCAGCTCTTTAAGGCGATTGTTGAGCAGAAATGTTGTGTGCAGATTCATGCCGTCTTCTTTCTCCGGGAATCCCGCAGCTTCTTTTCTTCCCGCTCCATCACCGTGCGAGCGTGCAGCACCGTGAGCATCTGGATGGCGTCTGTTTCAGGTCCTGGTGGAAGCGCCAGCCCTTCGCTGGTCAGGTACGCGATGCGGTTCGACAAGTGACGGCTCGCGTTCGACAGCGTGATTTCAGCATCAAGAAGGTCGCAATATTTCATGCGGATACTCCTGTGCCGGCAGCGACTGCTTTATGCATGAATCGCTCAACGAGTATTTGCGTGCAACTGTAGCCACAGGTGTGTTTTGCACCGTCTTCCTGAGACAGCGCGTTTGACCATGACTCGATGCAGCACTGCGTTACTTTCTCTGGCTGCTCTCCCATTAACTGCCTCGAGAAATTTCCGATGAGCACAATGAACCACTCGCTAGATTCAACCTTTTGCAGGCCACAGACGTCGCATACGAAAGATTCAGGTTGCTTCATCGAGTCACCGCCATAAACGATCCACGCAGCCACGCGGCTACTACATGTCCCGCGAAGTAGAGGACCGTGGAGATAAAAACTGCGGCCGCTATCAGCTCGGCCAATCTTTCCGGCAAGGTTTTATTCATGCCTTTGCTCCTTTTGCTTGCTGCTGCCGCTCCTGGATGGTCTGGATCGACCAGAAAAGCGTTCGAGCGGAGATGTATTTCACCTCGCGGCCCTTACGCATGTCCGTGGCGTAGCATTTCTTGATGAGTCCCTGAATTTTTTCCTTGGGCTGCTCGCCCAGTTCGGCGCGGATAATGAACTCAGCCTCTTCTTCAGAAACTCCAGGCAGCTCCGCGCCCTGGCGGAGCCGTGAGTGCCACTGCTCCATGTCCAGACGATTGAAGGTTTTTTCCAGCTCGTGCGATCCGGCAAACAGCAATCCGCAGTGAGGAGGCATGTCATGCAGCTCGCGCAAAGTTTCCAGGCAAGGAATGTCGAGGGCCTGCGCCTCATCAATTACAAAAAGCACTTTGCGCCTGCCAAGATCGAAGCGCAGGTTGCGCAGGATGTGATCGATGTCGCCGGCCATGAGTCCACCTGCAGCTTCGGCGACGCGCTTCATCATTTGGTTGGGCGTGATGCCGTTACGCGCGCGAACGTAGAAGGCGCGGCGTCCGTGGCCGTTCTTTGATATCTCGGAGCGATTTAACTCTGCGATGAGATGCTGCAGGACAAATGTTTTCTGCGAGCCAGGCGCGCCGCGAAAGTAGCAAGCCCGTCTCCCATCAAGCGCCTCGTAAAAGCATTTCCGGACAAGCTTGACGTTTTGTGTCTCGTAGAGCTTTCCATTGTTCTCCTGCAAGAGTGCGATCGGGTTTTTCTCCATGAAGTCCCTGATCGCGTCGCAGATGGCCGAATCGTCGCTTGAAATGATGTGGTAACGATCATTTAAAAAAAGATTGACCGTAGTGCGTGAATACGAGCTTCCTCCCTTGGAGCGCAGCCGGTATGCAAAATCGGTTTCGTTGAGGCCTGTGCGCGCCATGTATTCCCTGGCTTGGCGGATTATCTGGTGACGGAGCGCGGCCGTAGGCTTAAGGAGTTCTTTGCGCTGCTCGTTTGAAAAAGCCATTTCAGTTTTCCTCTAAAAAGCTGTCCGCAATGTCATCAGCGTGCATACGCGAAGGCGTAGGCGCATTGACCGCCTTGGGGACAGACAAGGCGTAGACGTTTGGTTTTGGAACGGACTGAGCAAGCGCGCGGCGTTCCATGCTTTCGAGCACGGTGATGTCGCCGGCAAGTGCGCGAGAACGTTCCAGCGTGGATTGGTACTGCTTGACTGCGCGGAAATATGTGCGCCGCACGCGCATTGAAGCTCTTATGTCTTCCTCGGTGGTAGCGCCATGCACCATCATTTCCTGCGAGCGCATGTGTCCAAGAAAGAGACCGTTCTCATCGAACGCAATCGCTTCGCCCAGGTTCAGCGGATCGCACGCGATTCTGACCTCGGCTGTAACGCGCAGCATCATGGCTGCAGAAGATTCGCCATCCACAGGCTCATAGCGTGTGTTGTAGAGCTCGATGCAGCCGCCTTCGCGCACGGTGCGCTTCTGGTAATTCCAGAACAGCGGCGCTATGGAGCGGATGTCGACTCGCTGGCGTTTATCAACTGGAAGCTCCGCATCGAATACCTGCTGCGGTGTCCGGCCGCGCATGCCCTGCCCTGTGTGACGATGCGTGCGATTGAACTCATCCAGCCAGAAACAGGCATTGCGAATAAATTCGCTGGCTGGCGGTAGCGGTGATTCGTCGCCGCGTCCTTCTTTCATCAGCTGCTTATGCTGCGCCAGAAGCGCATCGCATTCTTCCGGACGGTCCTTCGGAGAGATGCCGGCATACGCATCACCCCACGTCACATCAAAGCGCTGATGCAGCGTGCGGAAGAAACTTTCAATCTGCTTGCTCTGTGGATGAAGCGGGAGGCAGTGCTGCGGATGGATGCCCAGGCGGACCAGGACGCCAAGATCAAAGAGGACTTTATTGGCATCCTCTGATGGCGCTGCCAGAGCTGGCGCGTCTTTCGCCAGCCGCTTGAAGTCTTTTCCGTTATCAACGTAAAAGCACTTTGGCCGGCCAAAATTACGGAGCGCAACCTGCAGCGCTGAACTGATTGTGTTGGAGCTGGGATTCACGCACCATGCAGTTCCAACCACGCGGCGCGATTTCATATCGACGATGCATGTCAGATAAGGACGGAACGCGGCATTGCGGTCCAGCTCGCCGAACACTCCATCATTGCGCACCCACACGTCATGCAACATGTGGTCGGAGATCCAATATTCATTGACGCGCTTTGCTTCAATGTCGCGGATCAGGAAAGGCGCTGCCTTCTCGTTGTAGGCCCGCTCGCCTTCTCTCGCCACCATCTTCACCAGCGGGGAGATTTCACGCTGCAGGTAGATGCGAAGAGTTTTGTAATCCGGAGGTTGGGCATCATTGTTCGCGCGCAGCCGTGGCCACTCGCGCACCATCTCTTCATAGATCAGGCGCACACTGATCCGTTTTTCGTTCAGATATTTGTTCTGTGCGAATGCCGCGGCTTCGCGATGCAGCTGGAAGAAAGCTGACTTCCCTTTGTCCTTGCGCGTGCGATCGACAAGATTTGAAACGCCGCCAGGCGCGGTGTACCGCTTCCACCAGTCCCAGATGCTGCGCTCTCCGTAGCCGCTTACTTTCGCGATGTGTTTCGCGATTGCGCTCAGGCTCGTGAACTCGCCGCCTTTGCTCCCCTGGAAAAGAGGTTTGTGGCCATTGGTCTTATTTTTGAAATCGACCATGTGCTTGATGGCTTCGAGGCGCTGCATGGCGATGGCCTGGTCTTCTTTGCTGAATGCAGTGAGCGCCATTGTGACCTGGTCGCTCTCCGGAGCTGGGAGCGTGGCGATTGCCGTGCCGGAATGACGGACAGGCACAAGCGCTTCACTGGCCATCTTCTTCTTCATCAACTTCAGCTGAGCTTCTGTGGGTAATGACGAGGCGGCATATTCCAGGACAGGCTTGCCGTTGCGCCCAGTCTCCTGTGTGGTACGCCATTTCAATTCGCCAGAAGATTGCTTGCGGAAAATGGTGCGCTCGGTCCATCCGGTGAGCTGTTCGACTTCTTTGCGCGAGATCCAAACGGAGTGCGTCATGCGCTCCTCCGTTTTTCATCGCGCATGATGAGCGCAATCAAAACTTTGTGGCCTCTCAAGAGCAGCTGCCAAGGCTGAAGGGTGAGCTTGGATGTTGCTTCGCAGGGAAAGAACGCTTTCAGCAAAAGCTCGTGCCGCTGATCGCTGTTCATCCTGTTCCACTTCGCGCCAGCAGCTGCGAGCGCATACTGGGTGGCATGTTTTGCCCTGCGAGACGTACCGACTGAAACGATCGGGGCGGAGCGCGTCATGCTCTCCTCCGGTGATCTTTTGTTCCCGTTCTTTTGAACGGAGTCATACAGCAGCAACCGGCACAATGCACGATGATGTACTCTGGCTCAACTTGAATACGCGCGGACTTGGGAAGGCGTTTGCCGCAGTGAAAGCAGTCAGGCTTCCGGTCTGGATTGCAGTCAGCAAGAGTCAGCTGTTTTTGCTTACTCATTTACGCGGCCCTCCAGCTTTGGAAAATGACTTGCGGGGGGGGCGAAGCTACAACCTTGCGTGTGCCGATTTCTACGCGTGCAAAGCAGCATCGTTCCATCAGCTAGCACGGCGACAATGCGTCCACAGAAAAGCCGATCGCACCAGAGGCGCTTAGATTGAGAGACTCTGGATAGCCGAGCCGGTGCAGGAATAGAAAAAGAGGAGGCCATTAGAGCGATGACCTCCTGCGCAGCACATTCTCGGCATGGCGTGCCATCTCACCCTCGACACGCTTTTGCTCAATCACGAGTTCGCCAAGGCTCAGCACGTCGGCATCGCTTTTTGGCAGAAGAATGAATCCAGCGAGTTCAGACAGGTGCTCGATCAATCGCCAATCGCCTACTGCCTGACAAAACGCGCGCGCCCAGGCAAAAGGAAATCTGTGTGCCGCCTTTGATCCAGCCGTGTAGTCAAAGAGCATGCTTGCCGATATCGGGCGAGATGTTAGGAAAGACATGCGTTCGGCAACCTGTTCGCGGCTGAAACCCGATCTCTTGATCGCATCAGCCAAAATTCCGCGCGTGACCGCATCGTCATCTGCAGATCCAGGCACGACATCGCCGAACGATTCCTGCTCGGGGGCTTTGCCGTTTTTTTCTTCTGAATCAGGCATAGACATCAGCTACTGCGCGACCTCAAAATTTCTGAATGAGATCACGCTGCAGAGCGCGTCACATTGCGTTCAATTCGAGCCAGCTCTCTCTTTATGGCCGCCGTCACGCGTCGCGATTTTCTGAGTCCGAGCGCCACGCGCCGAACATGAGACCGATCCAAGTTCAGCTTCCGGGCAACGCGGGAGAAAATCCTGGTCTGCATCGCAGCGATCAGGATGTTCTTGTCAACCGTGGTATCTTTGTTAGCCATAAAGATGAGAGCCACAACGTGGCTCTTTATAACCAAGGTTATAACAACCTAGGTTTACCAATGTCAAAGCAAAAATCTCTTAAAATTGGCGGCGAATCTGGGCTGACACAGTGGGCTGCGGACATCTCTTTGTTTATGAAAGCTTTACGCCTATCGCAGCAGGCCCTTGCCGCCAAACTGAATGTTTCCCAGGCGGCGGTAAATCAATGGGTGAATGGCAAAAAGGAGCCTTCGGCAGAGAACTATTACCGGATGGCGAGGCTGGACCAGGCGCTTCCTGAATCAAGGGCTCTCGCAGAACGAGCACGAATTCTTTCCAGAGGCGCTATCGCAGGGTGGCCAGAAAAGCGTGATGCAGCGAGCGGCGCTTCTCCCTCATCTGCGATAGAAATTCCACTGATGAAAGAGACCGCGTTGCCTATTGCCGTGCCGGGGAATCACGACGTTGAGCGAAGCCTTTATTTTCCCCGTTCGTTTGCAGACAATGCTCATGGCGCGCTCGTATGTTTCAAGGCTCAGGATGATGCGATGAGCCCGTTGATCGATAGAGGCTATCTGTTGGGTGTCGATCTAAGCCAAACGGAAGTAAAAATGTTCAAAAACGAGATGGCCGCTCTTTATGGTCCGCACGGCGAATTCACTGCTCGCTGGGTAAGGCGCTCATCCGGGATCAACTATCTAATTTCCAACAACACTACGCGCGAGAGCGTACCTCTTGTCGTTGAAGCAAATGGAACCAACTCAGACGGATGGCGCATTGCAGGGAAGATTCTCTGGTGGGTAGGAATGGCAATATGACGCCATGGTACGACTTTATCCCGATGGTTCTTTCCGAGTGCCTCACTGTGGCGCTGCTCATTGTCTTTATAAAGAGACGAGCATTCGCGATTGTTCCGTTTTTCGGAATTTATATCGTGTATTCGACGGTTGCAGCTGCCGCAAGAATGCTCACGTCATCAAACTATTTTGTTTTCTTTTACGTGTTCTGGGCCACTGAACTTATCTACATTGTTCTCGCCGCGACGTGTGTATATAAAAGTCTTTCCGCTTGTTTCAAAGGGCTGCTGCTTCTTCCAATCGTCAGATACCTTTATCCATCGCTCTGCGCCATTGTCATCGCTTATGCGTGGGTAAAAGCTGCGATCAGGCCTCCGCTAAATGGCTACCCCATCACAAATGTAGCTATAGGAATAGAGATCGGCGCGCAATATTTGATCTCTGCGTCGTTCATTCTTTTTATAGGTGGCATGGCATGGTTGAAGGGATCGCGCACAAAATATCATTTGGAAATTGTTTCAGGGTTTGGTATAGCTTCTTTGGGCATGCTACTAGGAACTCTTGTCCGTTCTGAATTCGGAACAAGATTCATTGAGTTCTCAAAGTACGCTCCCACAGTGGCATATCTATTAGCTCTCGTAATCTGGCTGTCCGCATTCTTTACCCCCTTGAAGGATGCTCAGCTGGTGGACGCAGGCATCACGGCGTCATCGGCTGAACGAGCGCTCGATGAATATAAGAATACTTTAAGGAACACTGGCCGATGGGAATCATGATGGTTGCAGTCCCCCTTGCTGTCCTTTTGCTGCTCTATGCCTTTTCCGCAAGGAAGATGACGCGTAGCTACAGGATCGAAGATCTTCCTCTTGTGTTGCGCGCCGTTAACCTGGAGCAACTGGAAAAACTCCTCGATCCCGCCGAGGAAGCCAATCTCCGCAAAACCATGTCGCACCGCGCGTTCAGGCGCACGCAGCTCAGCCGCCTGGGGTTCGCTATGGAGCAGGCAAAAAGACTCGCGCACAATGCAGCGATTCTGGAGACATGGGCGAATCAGGAGTTCACGAAGAAGCTGATATTTAAAAGTCGATCTAACTTTGACTCGGCAGATCATGCGGTGCTGCGCGTCATTCAAAATGCAGATGAGATCAGAAGACAGACCCTTTTGATGATGAGCAAAATATTTGTGTGGCGTGTGATGCTGACCGCGCGGATCGCGTTCATGCCAGTCCCTCGCCTTGCGGACCTGCGTGAATTGTTAGGCTACGATCTTCTTGAAACTTACGAATCTCTCACCAGCGCGGCCGGCCAGCTCGGTCTCGTCTATGGCGATCGAGAATACGAGCAGCTCCTCGCCGCGCTGTGAGATTGATTTGCGCTAAAGGACGGGCTGGCAGACTTTCCCTGGAGGGCACCACGGCACTGGCGTTCCATCGCAGAAGCCTGAAGCCGATGACAGTACTAAAGCTGCAAAGATGAAAAGACGGACTGCAATTCGTTTCATGGGTAATCTCCTTCTAATGCGTGGTGGAAACACGCCCTAAAAGGATAGCCCGATTTTGTCGGATTGGAACTACCTCGTTAGTCCTTGTACGGAGGAGCAAGGTTTTATGGCCATTTTTTGCAGTAACTGCGGCAAAGAAGCTGAAGGCGCTTTTTGCAGTTCTTGTGGAAAGTTTCTTCATCAGGAAGGCGCGACCGCAGCAAAAAAGAAGCGCCCGAGCAATTTATTTATGGTTTTCATTGGCATTGTCTTCTGTGGCCTGATCGTATATGCCAGCTCTGGCCTCTCCTCGCGTTCCACTGTTGACAGAGCAATCGATGCAGCAGCTGACGCGTGCGGAACACACAATAAGGATTTGCTTGCTTCAAGGATTGTCGCTGCTGAAGAAGCTATTCGGGATTTGCCGATAGATCAACAGGGAACCTATGAGGTCAAGCTGCACAATAAATTGAAGTTCATTATGTGCGAATAGTTCCTGCTGTGATCTAGTTGATTATCAGTCGATGAAAATTTCCACAGGCAAATCCAGCTACTCAGAGTTACAAATTGCCGCATGGAGTCACCCTTCGGCTGGCCTGGTGGAAAAAGAAATCTAAAAAAGGTCCTGCTCGACGCCATTCCGCAACACAAGGCCTACGTGGAAGTATTTGCCGGATCTGCGAAGCTGCTCTTCGCCAAAACCCCAAGCCCATGGGAAATCCTGAACGACATCAACGATGACCTGGTCAACTTCTTCCGCGTCGCCAAACATAGGCCAGCGGAGTTGTCTGAACGCCTGGAGCACGATCTTATTGCAGCCGGCCGCTTCACTGAGTTGAAGCAAGAGAATAAACAGGAAGGCGAGATCGAACGCGCTCTACGTTTTGCCTATCTGACCTGGTACTCATTCGGCTGCAAAGGTGAACACTTCGCGAGCCTGCAAATCAAGCACCTCGGGAAAGCAGCGCATCCTGTGAAGCGATCACTCATCAAAGTGAGAACTCTTCTTGCGGACGTCGCTGAGAGGCTGCGCAACGTGCTCGTGGAAAACCGCGACTTCGCTGAGTGCATCCGCCGCTATGATTCGCGTGACACATTCTTTTACTGCGATCCGCCTTACACGGACTTTGGATCGAATGGGCGCTACAAACCTCTGGGTGATAGAAATCGCGAGCTCTTCAAATTGCTTTCCTCGATTGACGGCAAGTTTCTGCTCAGCTTCGATGACTCTGCTACGGTGCGCCAGCTGGCGCGCGAGTTTTCCTTCCGCGTAACAAAGGTGACAGTTCCTTACACGCTCGGCGGTAGAAGCAAGCCAGTAATCGCAAACGAAGTATTGATCTCCAACTACCGCGTCCGCATCAAAGACAGAGAGAAGAGCGTAAAATAAAAACGTGGCAATGACGGAGCACATCTTGAACGAGCTGATCACAGCTCTGAAAAACCTGAAGGGCGATCCGCGCGTCATTCAGTCGATGGAAGCGTGGGGAAAATCCGCGCCATCAAAAGAACTGCTCACAGATATCTACTCAGCTTTTGAAAACACGAATGCGCCGAGAGAGTTACTTGCCACCATCGGCTCCTGGACTGATACACTCTGCGACGAAGAAATCCTTAAGATGCTGGCGCAGTGGAATCGCGAGCGCAAGCCCTCCATCGTCAACGGCCACTCCAAATGGCCGGCCACGTAGTTCATTGACCTTACATCGCTAGACAAATTCACCTGATGTGTTATGGTAAGGCCCTCCGTAAAAAGGGAAAACTTCTTCACGGTCTTCACTGCCTGCAGCAATAAATACATTCAGAACGCTCCCTCCGTCGATCTCTAATTCAGGAACTCTGCTGTACAGTCCACTCAATTCTCCTTATCTGGTGTGAACTAGGAAACCGGTGACGCCCCGGAAACGTCGCCTGTTTTCATAATGAGGAGGAAAAATGCGCTCCTAGAAAAATCAATGGCCGATTTTCAACCAGCATTTGAATTCACGATGGACCACGAAGACGCTGCGCGGTCCGGAGTGGTTACGCGCGACGGAGACGGCCGCACGCGGTTTGGCGTCTGTGAGCGCTTCCATAAAAATCTGCCTGAAGAATTCTGGAATGGACCTGCCACGGAAGAGATGGCAACTGCCGCTCGCATCTTTGAGCAGCTCTATTGGAATCGCATTCTCGGCAACATGATCGTTGACCAGGCTGTGGCCTCAAAGTTCTTCGACATGTCCATCGTGATGGGAGTGCCTGAGGCCACAACGCTCGCGCAGCGCGCAGCCAACGGTCTCCTGCTCGGCAGCTCCAGGGCACCGGCCATTGATGGATTCGTCGGCGACAAGACGATATCGGCCATAAACGCGTGCCCGCCTGACAACCTGGTTGAAGCGCTTTGCAATCTCTCGAAAATTTTCTTTGCCGAGGATGCGGCGAAGCATCCCGAGAAACAAAAGGACCTGGCCGGCTGGATGCGTCGCGCTGAATCCGTGCCGCCGCATGAGGCGCGCCCTGCGCGCGCGCTGGCTGCGGATGCTTAAACAATTTTTTGAAGGAGGAAGGATGAAGAAACAGTCGTTCTGGAAATCTTGCTTTAGTGGCTTGATGTCTGGCCTTGCGGTGGTTATGTGTTGCTTGCTGGTCGCGCTGCCGGCAGTAGTTATGTCTGGGTGCACGCCGCAGCAGGTCGCAACTTTCGATAACACCGTTAGCACAATTGAATCCCATCTTCCGCAGATCGCGGAGATGGCCACCGGCATCAGCGCGCTGGTTGCGCCTGAATATGCGCCGCTGATTTCACCAGGTGCATCTGTCATCGCTACGGATGCGAACTTGATCAAAAGCCTGGTCGATGGCCTGCCTCAGAATCCAACGGATGCGACGGTGCTCGCCAAAATCGACGGCTACTATCAGGACATTACCTCTCACTTGAATGGAATCATCCAGGCGGTCGGCGTAAAAGACCCGAAAACAACTGCGGTGGTTAACATCTTTGCCGGCGCGGTGGGTGAGATTCTTCAATTCGTTCAGGACTTAACAGCCAAGCAGCCTGCAGCCACAGCGCAGTTCATCCGTTTGCAGATGCCTCATGTATTCGGCGGCTCGATCATCGGAATGCACGCAATTGCCTTCACTACTGGCGATGCAGAAGCGGACATTGTTCTGAGTGAAATGGGAGCGATCGAAACTGCAGATACGCAGGCAATGGGAAGTCTTAGTGAAACTCCTACACAGACCACCAAAGCAAAGCACCCAATTCACAGCGTGCGCTCGGTTGCCAAGACTTGGAACGTGCTGGCGAAAGATCACCCAAATTCAAAAGTGAAGGTTCCGCGAGCGCGAGTCCTGGGAATCCCGATTCCATTTACCGGTCATTGACGATAAAAATCCGCTCGGACGAAACCTAGGGTTTCCACCTTACGCAAACGGGCTGGAGCAACCCTTGGGCGTCCGAGCCTGTGTGAAACGTCACAACCCCCCTTGTGACGTTTCACACGGCCAAGTTTCGAGCATGGTCTGACCTGGCACTGCACTGCAGGAGGTGGTTGGTGGCGAAGATCAGAGAATTTCTGAAGGGAAAGAAGACGTATTTCTCGGCTATCGCGATGGCAATCGTTGCGCTTACCGGCTGGTATTTGAACGCCATCAGCAACACGGAGGCCCTGGCCATCTTGACTGCGGCCGGAGCTGCCGCAGGCCTGGGAGCAAAAGCTGAACGAATCGCGGAAGCGTTACTGGCTGGCGTGGCTGAAGTGAAGCAGGCGCAGGCTGTAGCTGCAGTCAACGCCAAGATCGATCCGAAGCAGCTGGCGGTTGATGTAGCCAAGGGAATGCTGGCACAGCTTGCGAGCGGTGGTGTTGCGCCTCTCAGTAAAAACGGAGTGCAGCCGAAGTGAACCTTTCGCCTAAAGAGTTGCTGTCGAAGGTACCGGGCATTTTGCTCGGCGGCAGCATGGGCGCGGCTGGAACTATCGCCTATGTGCTCGCAACGCGTGAACCAAAGGCGCTGATTGATACCGTGCAGCATTTAGGAACGCCAGCGATTCTCGGCGTCGTGGCGCTTGCTTTTGCCAGCCAGGCAGGATCGCGAGTACTCGATATCGGCGAGCGGCTGATTGGCGTCGCCAAGGACAACGCAGTTTCGCAGCAACGTTTGGCTGACGCGGTGAATGCGATCGCAAACAAAGACAACCAGGAAGCGTATGAGCAGCGCGTGTTGACGGGACACATAGCCACGCAGACAGAAAAAATATTGACGCGGTTTGATGATCTCGAAAGACGAATCAACGATCGCGACAGAGAGAGAGCACACGGAGCAAGCGCATGACGCCATCGCCACTTGCCGTCGAAACGTTTAAACGTTTGCGCGGCCACATTCTGGAACTCGTTGACGAAGGCCACAAGGATCAGCGGTCGCGATTGAACAACGTGATTCTGTGGGGCGTGCTGCAGCGCTTGAAATACGACGTGGGTGAGAACGACGTGATCACGCTACTGCAGGACCTGAAGGATCGCGCCTATCTCACGTTTGACGAACAAAGGGACCGTCGCACGCGGCACGTAACGATCTCCATGATTCAGATTACGCCGCGCGGCCGGGATCTCCTGGAAGGCACTCTGTCTGATCCAGCGGTGCACGTTCTGGGATGAGAGCCAGCATTCAACGCTGCCACGTTTGCAGCGCTCCGGTGATGACTGGTTTCACCTGTGCGAAATGCAGGGACGCAGGACACAGGGATTTGAACTGCGCGAAATGTCGCGAGGATGAAGGAAAGGTGATGTCAATCGCGAATGGCAAATAGACCAAAGACGGGTGAGAAACGGCGCACGCGGCAGCCGCTCAAGATGGACAAGCTTCCGGCCGAGCTCCTGGACCGCGTGATCGCAGAGCGCGCTGCCGGCAGGACGTGGGAAGAGATGGAGGAGCTGTCGCCACGTTTTGAGGAATGGGACAAAACCTCGGAGGCAATACGCGCACAGTTTCCTGGTCTTCGTCTGCCGCGCGTGACGCTGCAGCGCTGGTATGACATTCGCGTAGAGCAGGTAAAGCGCGAAATGCTGGCCGACCAGGTGAGAGCGCGAGAGATTGCGGCGATGTTCAGCAATAAGTCATTTGAAGACCAGCAGGTCTTTAATGCCCTGGGAGATCAGATATTCGGGCTGATGCAAAGCTCGAATTCTGGAGACAAGAAAAAGTCGATTGCGTTTCTTCTTGCCCTGGGCGAGTTGGTGAATGACCGCAACAAGGTCCGGTTGAAACAAAAGCAGGTAGCTACCGACGAACGGCGCATAGCACTCTTGGAACGCGATTTTGAAATCAGGAAGAGGAAGTTTGAAGAAGAGACAGACAAAGCGGCGCGCAAGCTCGGCAAGGGTAAAGCCATCACCACGGAAGACATCAACCGTATCCGTGAGCGGACCTTTGGACTCCCGCCAGTTCAGCGCGGAGCTGCCAGCAGTACTGCAGCTTAGACCATACCAACAGCGCTGGATAGATGATCCGTCGCGCGGTTTGTTTGGCGCTAAGTCGGCACGAATCGGATTTTCTTTTGCCACAGGACTGAGAAGGTTTTTTAAATTGCTGGAACGCGAAAACAGAACGTGCACCGTGCTCAGCGCTTCAAAGGCGCAATCGATTGAGTTTGTGGAGACGGTTCAGAAAAACATTCAGCTCGTCGGCGCGACAGCTCAATTGTTTGAAGAACCATTCGCGGACATCGAAGGTCTTTCCAGTATCACGCAATCGCGCGTGCAGTTGCCGAATGGTTCACGTTTCATCGCTCTTCCAGCCAATCCGCGCACCGCTCGCGGATATCCAGGAGATGCGGTCCTTGACGAGTTTGCTCACCACGAGGACAGCTATTCAATCTGGGCTGCGATCATCCGCCAGATCGCGCTGGGCAACGAGATCGATGTTCTCTCCACGCCGAATGGCGAGCAGGGAAAATATTTCGACCTGGCGAAAGAGCTTGGGTTGACCGATGGAGTGGCTCCCTCGCCGAATCCCAGACAGTCAGGCATGTGGTCATCTCATTGGGTAGACGTGAATATTGCCGTCGCTGAAGGTTGCCCGATTGATATTGAGGCGATGCGCGACCTGATCAAAGACGACGATACCTTCTCTCAGGAATTTCTCTGCGTATTCCTTCAGGCGCGCGGCGCATGGCTACCGCTGGAGTTGCTTGCGACAGCGGAGCATGATGGCGCTACTGTGGATCTGCCCAGCGGATTCAAGCCGAGCGGACCGCTCTACTTCGGCATTGACGTCGGCCGCGTTCGCGACACCACGCTTTTCTGGATGGATGAGAAGATCGGCGACGTTGCCTGGACGCGCATGGTCCTGCGCCTGCACAACACTCCTTTCCCACAGCAGCACGATATCTTGCAGCCCTTTGTTGAGATGTGCACGCGCGGAGCTATCGATTCAACCGGCATGGGCATTGCGCTCTATGACTACCTCAACAAAAGCTGCCCTGGGAAAGTGATGGGCGTTAGCTTCGCCGGCACGAATGACAACGGCGTCAAGATGAAAACGGACCTTGCTGTCCGTCTCAAGAGAAATTTTGAAAAAGGCCGCAATCGTATTCCGCGCGATCGCGATGTACGCCAGGAGTTGATGGCCATTAAGCGCGAGGCCACGGCCTCTGGCGTTACGTTCGACGCTCCACGCATAGAGCTGGATTCTGCAGTGGCTGGCGGCACGCGGCGCAAGGTGTACAGTCACGCCGAATCATTCTGGGCAAAAGCCCTGGCGGACCTGGCTGCGGAAAGCATCGGCCCTGCAGTTGGTGATTCTGTCGAAGCAGAGAAATCCTGGTACCAGAATCAGCAGCGCGGCATCATGACGCGCCAGGCTCAGCAGATTGCCGGACGTGACAACGATGAACAGCAGCTTCCTTCCATGGCGAGGAGGTCTGTGTGGGATCGCTAGTTAAGACCGTCGCAACGAAAATCAAAAACACGATTGGCAAGCTCACTGCTGAGGCTGTCACGCCATTCCTCTTTGGTCTTACCGCTGCAGACGGTGAGGACGCGAAATTCCGCCGCATCACTTCGCCCAACACGATTCGCGACCTGAATCCTCTCATGCACGAGAGAATGCAAGCCGTCGCGTTCTATCTCAAATCGACCACGCCTTTCGGTAAGCGCATCGTCGAAGTGATCACGAGCTATGTTGTCGGCGAAGGATTTAAGCCGGCCGCCACAGACGCAACCGTGCAGGAAGTTCTGCAGCAATTCTGGGAAGACACAGTCAACAATATGGGCGCATCTTCTCGCGATTGGTGCGATGAGCTGACGACGTTTGGTGAACTATGCATCCCTGTTGCGGTAAATCCAGTCAGCGGCAAAGTGCGCCTGGGATATATCGATCCCATGCAGATTGATTCCGTCGAATATGGCGCGATCGAAACAGGTAATGGGTTGCAGCCGATCTTGATTCCTGTCGCTGTGATATTGAAGCGCAAGCAGGGCGAGACTATTGGCCAGCGTCTCGAGATCATCAGCATGGATGAAGATCCGTCTTCTGAGACATTCGGGCAGCTCAAGGGCGATTGCTTTTATTCCGCAATCAACAAGGCAAAAGGCGCGAGCCGCGGACTCTCTGAATTGTTCAGCCTGGCTGATTGGATCGACGTCTTCGACCAGATGATGTTTGACTTTGCGGACCGTGTGCGCTTCCTCAATGCATTCGTCTGGCACTACACCATTACCGGCGCTGGTGAGCCTGAACTTAAACGCTGGACAGACAAAGTAACAAAGAATCCTCCCAAACAGGGCAGCGTCCAGGTCACAAATGAAAACGTAAAGATTGAAGCGCAAACGCCGAGCTTCCAGGGCGCTGATATGTCGGAAGCCACGCGCGCGATCAAGCTCTATGGCCTGGGCGGAGCTGGCCTGCCGGCATGGTTCTTTGCCGATCCGGTTGACAGTAACCGTTCCACTGCCGACGAGATGACAGGTCCTACCGGAAAGAAACTTACGGATCGGCAGAATCACTTGCGCGCTCTCATGCAGAAGGTTGTGGTGTTCGTGATTCAGCAGGGCATTTATCACGGCGTACTGCCTGAAGGCATTGATACCACTGTCACCATTCAGACGCCTGATCTCATGATCAAGGACCTGGATAAAGCTGCTTCCACGATGGCTGCTGTCGTGAATGCCGTTTCCATCATGGAGGAAAACGGATACATCCAGTCGAAGACGGCCGCGCGCGCCTCGCATGCAGTACTCACCCAGATCGGTGTGGAAGTGGACGCCGATGAATTTGAAAAAGCGCAACAGGAAAAGAAAACGCGCCAGGCTCAATTGGTGCCTGAGCAGAACACGCTCGCGCTCGCGCTGAAGCAACTTGAAACGCCGCAGCAGCCAGGACAGCAGACTGAGCCAGGGAGCGTGCAATGAGTCTGCAGCAACAGTTCTCCGCGAAGGTAAATCAGCTTATTGCGCAGTCGGCTAATTTGTCCGTCGACGCCCAGAAAAAAATTCTGGAGATGCTGGATGCCGTTCGGAAAGAAATTATCACCAGGCTAGCGGACCTCGATTCGTCCAGCTTTACCTATGCGCAACTTCAGGTGCTGAAAACGCAGATCAATCAACTCTTCGACAAATTCAGCGGACAAGCTACAAAGCTTCTGGATGGCTATGAAGCACAGGGCTTCAATCTTGGATCGCAGTTAATAGCGCAGCCTGTTGCTGTGCTCGGATCGCAGGCGCTCGGCCAGATATCTCAGTCCGCTCTTGCAATCGCCCAGGGCTATACGGCGGACTTGATCACAGGTCTCTCCAAAGATGCAGCCGCGAAGGTCAACGCTGCGATACAGCGCGCATTCCTCGGCGGCCAGCAGATAACAGACATCATTGCGCAGATCGGGAAAGCGCTCGCCGGCAGTGCCGATTTCACAGGATTGTTTTCACCGATCGGACGCCGCGCCAGCATGATTGCGATCAACGAGATACTGCGCGTGCAATCAATCGCTGCGCAGGCGCGATTGGAAGACCTATCGTCGCGGCAGCCCGATCTGCAGAAACAGTGGAAGCATTTAAATCTTGCGCTCGTGCCTCGTCCTGGTCACATCGCTGCTGACGGCCAGGTTGTGGACGTGAAGCAATCATTCATGGTGGAAGGCGAGGAGTTGAAGTATCCGCGCGATCCCAACGGATCTCCTGAGAACACCATCAACTGCCACTGTCAGATGGTGCCTTACTTCGCCGCTGACGCGCTGAAGCCCTCGCCGTCACAAAAAGGTTTGTTAGACAGTTTAGGAATTTCAGTTCAAGCCGCATAGCGGCAGAGAGGAAACACAAATGGCAAAAATAGAGATTCCGGACGCACCTGCGGGACTCCCTGACAAGGTAGCAAAGGAGTGGAAGAAGACTTACGAGGCATCGTTCAAAGAAGCGCAGAACGATTTTCCCGACGACACGATCACGCAGAAAGAAATGGCTCTCCGTGATGCCAACCGCATCCTGAAGACGCCGGAGCTCACCAGCTACTCGCAGGCCATGTCGCTCGATGATTGGCATTTCGTGCGTCGCGAGCACGATAAGGACGGCAAGACGCTGCGCGTCACAACCAGGCACGGCAAGAAATTTTACTTTGATGTGCCGGCCAAGACACAGAAAGCTATTGCTGACGCAACTGGCGCGCCCGCAACTTCTGAAGCAACGAACTAACTCGATTCCCGCTGAAAGGCTGAAACGATGAAGAAGAAAAAAACGATCACAGGCAAGCACTCAGTTCGTGAAGCTGATATGTCGTTCGATGACATTGAATGCGGACTGCAGGATGCGTTGGTGGATAAGTACGGCACCGACGCATTTGGAACGCCTCTATACGTGCTGGTTGAGTCGTTCCCTGATTATCTGATCGCGCGTGGTCCTGACGGCAAGCTGTTTCAAATCAGCTACAGCATTGATGGGCAGGACGGCGTAACAATCGGCGATGCTCAGGAAGTTGAGACCGCCTTTGTTCCAGTCTCTCAGTCGGGAATGTTCATTGCCTCGGAAGCAGGCTCGGACGCAGATGATTGGGTGTTTCCTGTGCAGGTGATGAAAACTGGTTGGGCGCATGGAGATATCGGTGGTCTGGGCAACGTGCCTCACTACTTCACGCCTGAAGTTGTTGCCCAGGTAGCGCAGGCACTCAACGAGGCAAAGTTCGGCCGCCAGCATCCCGCGAACGGTACCGGCGCGAACGATCCAGGGAGAATAGCCGGCTGGATGAGCAATGGCCGTTATGTAAGCGAATCTGCCACCGGCAACGTTCACCTTCTCGCAAGTGAGACAGCGCTGCAATCCACGCTTTCAGCCGCAAGAAAAGCTGGCAAGCTGGACCTGTTCGGAGTCTCCATGCTTGGGTTTGTCAAGTTCAAAACCGGTACGGTTGAAGGAAAGAATTGTTTGATCTCGCAGTCGCTAGGCAAGCTCATCAGCGTGGATCTCTGCGCTGAGGCTGGAGCTGGCGGAAAGTTTCTGCCATATGCGGCTTCGCGCGAAGTACTCGCCGAGATCGCTGAACGGCAAAAGGAATCGCTGGTGAAAGCCAGTGCACAACACGGCAGCGGTGACGCGGGCCGACTAAAAGGAGCATTGATGAAAGACAGAATCAAAAAACTTCTAGACTCGCTCCGGAAGCACGATGCCGGACGCGCCGACGCACTCACCACTGAATGCGAAGCATTGAAAGACGAACAGCTTCCTGAATTCATGCTGAAGGTGACGGAGGCAGCAACTCAGACCGTCGATAAAGCCATGCAGCAGAGCACTTCGGCGACAGCTGATATGACCGCTCTCGTAACCGAATCGAAAGCGACTCTTGCGGCTGTAAAGCTCATCCAGAGCAACAACCTGGTGGAGACCAAGCTGACCGCATCGAAGCTGCCCGTGCCGGCCATGAATCTCGTGCGCCAGCATTTGAAGGATCGCGTAGTGGCTGAAGCTGAGGTGGATGAGGAGATCAAGCTGGTACGTGAAAGCTTTGCCGCTTTTTCTGATATCGGTCGCGTGAAGTCAGGCGGGCGCGTGGAAATGGGACTGGATTCTCGCGACAAGGTCCAGCTGGCGATGGATCGCATGCTCGGCGTCACAGAAGCAGGGCAAAAAGCGTATGTCGATGTTATGGCGAAAGCAGGAGTACAGAAACAGCTTCTGGCTGGCGAAGCCGGCATCGCTGCCTTCAGAGGGCCTAAGCAAGCGTACATGATTGTCACTGGTGATCGTGATCTCACGTTCGGCCGCAACGGAGAAGGCGGATTCACGAAGGTGACGGAAGCTGTGGCCACAACCGATTTCCCGAATCTGCTGCTCGACTCAATGTTCAAAAAGCTGATTCAGGACTATGCCGAGGTGGGCATGAACGGCCTTGATCAGCTCATCACCGAAGGTCCTCCATTGACCGATTACAGAACGCAATCTCGCGTGCGCGAAGGTTACATGGGCGATTTTCCGATCGTCGCTGAAGCAGGCCCGTACACAGAGCTGACGAAGCCGACAGATGAGCGGATCACGTATGCACCAGCGAAACGCGGCGGCTTGCTGACGGTATCTGAAGAAACGATCCGCGCCGACGATCTCGGGAAGATCAAGCAATTTCCCAATCGCCTTGCGCGTGCAGGGCGCCACACATTGAAGACGTTTGTCACGAACTTCTTCGTTAACAATCCCAACTATGTCCCTGATGGCGTCTCATGGTTCAACGCGGCACATAACAATCTCGGAGCTGTGCCCTTGTCAGTGGATTCACTCAACGCCCAGGAAATCGTGCTGATGAAGCAGACCGAGAAAGATTCGGGCAACCGGCTGGGCATGCGGATCTCCTGGATCATGGTGCCTGTGGATCTGGCTGCGATCGCATGGGGCATCAACAACAGCGAGGAATATAACCCTGGTCCTGGACTGAAAGTGGGTAACCCGTTTTATCAGCGCTTTGGTCCTGTGTCGCCTGGCCAGGCTGCGCCTCCCCGCGTCATCGTCAATGAGCTTCTGACTGATCCGAACGACTGGTACTACGGTGTCGACACTTCACAGGTGCCAACGCTGGAGGTCGCCTATATCGACGGCATTTCCACGCCGCAGATATTTATGGCCGATCTGCAGACACAGGGTACGCAGTTCACCAATGACCAGATTCAGTACAAGGCCAAGTTTCCCTTTGGCGGCGGCATCCTTGATTTCCGTGGCGTCGGCAAGAGCGTGAACTAACGAGTGGCTGCTGGCACAGCTGTTAGCTGCGTCCAGTGTTGAGATTCCCTGGAGTCAACCAGCTCCAGGGGATTTTCCAAACCGCTCTCGTGTGAGAACGGTTTGCAAAATCTGAAAAAGCGGAGGATGAAAGTGAAAACAACAAATCGATTCCAATTCCTGAAAGTCTTGACGTGCGCTTTGCTGGCTGTGTGCATGGTGCTTCCGCCGATGCCGGCACAGGCGCAGAAGACTTATCGCGATGCCACTGGCGGATTCCTGAACGAGACAACGTTCCTGCCATCGGCGGCGTATACCACGAGCAACACGTCGATCACGCCGGTGGATCTCGGTGCGTATTCGTCTGGCTTGATTGTGATCCAGGTCACGGCCGTTTCAGGCACGTCGCCATCGCTCACGGTTAACTTTCAGACATGTGCAAGCTCTCCAGGGCAGACGACACCGCCTGCGACCACGGCGTGCACGCTGCATACGGCATCGTCTGCGATCACGACGACGGGAGTATTCCTGATCAAGCCTCTCGCAAACTTTGCGAGATGGAACACGGTCTCGACAACGATTACGGGTACCACGCCATCGTTCACGATGCAGATCCTCGGATATTTCAAACCGACGTCTTAAGAAAGTGACCGCAACACATCGGCGCGTCACGCTAGCGCGCCGCTGATTTCCTGGGGGATGGAGTTTCGGCGGCGCGTTTTTAACCAGGCTGGAAACTATGGATGCGAAGCTCTCTAAATTCTCGGATCGCGATATCGCCCAGATGATGGGCGCTCTGAACTGCGGAGATGCAAGCATGGCGGCGCGGCTATTGTGTGAAGCGAGTTATCGCCTGGCTCGCGCTGGCGGCCCGGCGTTGACAGAGGAAGATGACGAGCTGATTGAGGACATCATGACTACTGACTATCGCTTGCGCCAGCGCATGCGCGAGCAACGGAGGCAGCGTTCCGAGGTCGTTAAAGGAGCGCGGGTGCCAGAGCAATCAGTGCGCAGCCGGGATAAATCCCAGCTGCGCCTGGTGAAGTAAAGAGAAACTATGAACCTCGCTGATTTTGAAACATATGTCGCGACACGCATCCAGGACACAGCCGGCAGGCTGAAGCCCGCCGATATTGATGACGCGATCAACCAGGCTGTAAAGCAACGATATTCGCAGGACCGTCCGAATGAAATCGTCACGGACGTTGCTGCGGACGGCACGTCGCTGCTTCCGCTGCCGAACGGCTTTGAAATTGGGTTCTCTCTGATCAAGTCGATTGAATGGCCTATCGGAGAGATTCCTCCGAGCTATATCGATGAGCACGATTGGAAGATGTACAACACACCTGCAGCGAAAAAAATCATGCTTCTAATCGACGTGCCGACCAATGGCGATGAGCTTCGCGTGGTATGGACACAGCGCCACATCACAGGAAACAACATTCAGCCGCCAACACAGGGGGCGATCGCGACGAGCGTCCCAGACTCTGACTTTGAAGCTGTGTGCGACCTGGCGGCGTCCATCTGCGCGCTCAAGCTTGCTGCGGCATATGCGCAGAGCCGGGATGCATCGATCGGAGCTGACTCGGTAAACAACTTGAGCAAAGTGCAGGAATACAGGACGTTGGCCGGCGATCTGCGCAAGCGCTATGACAACCAGGTTGGATCGAACGAGGATGCAAACCAGGGCAAGGGTGCGATCGCGATCGGAGACATGGACCTCACGCAGGGCTCTGGAGTCGACAGACTCACACACAGGAGACGTTAGTTGTCGGCTACTTTCACATTTCGGATCAACGGGCTTGCTCAAGCCACCGGGCAGCTGCGCGCTGCCATTCTTGCTGGAGCTGAAATCGGGCTTGAGAAGGTTGGTATTCGCGGCGAGCAGCTCGTCGCCATGCACACGCCTGTTGGTGCGACTGGAAATCTTCATGCCGGCATCTTTTCTCAATTTCATCAGGAAGGCCCGTTGATGTACGAAACGATAGCTGTTGGGCCTCCCGCTGATGTGTACGCTGCTGCCGTGGAATCCGGAACGCGGCCGCACATGCCGCCACCATCGGCGCTGATTCTCTGGGTGAAGCAAAAATTGCACGTCGACAATGAAAAACAGGCAATGTCGATCGCATTTGCAATTGCGAAGACAATCGCGAAGCGTGGCACGCAGGGCGCGCAGATGTTCGGCAAGGCACTCCAGCAGCTGCAAAACGAAGCGCCAGGGATCATGGAGAAAGAAATTGCAGTTGCTCTCTCCGGAGCGGGGATCAAAGGCTAATGTCACTACGCGCACAAATCGACGCCGTCCTTGCAATCGCCGTGGCGACGCAAAAAATCAGCAAGGTATTCAAACACCTGGTCTATGCCAACAACGAGCAGGACATGGTCGCCTTCTTCAAAGACCCAAACTCGGCGCGCATTGATGTGGCCTTTATTACGCGTGAGCAAACGGCTGGCGATGACGAAGGTCCTGACAATGAGTACGACAGGCACACGATCTCGCTGAGCTGGTACCGCAGCGTCTCTCGCTCAGATGACGATTCCACGAATACGGAAGATGGTTTTCAAGATGACGTTGAAGCGGTCAGGACTGCATTCAATACAAACCGGAAGCTCACTGTTAACGGCGTGCACAATTCGGTCTGGAATAAGGTCATGGACGCGCGTGCGGTTGGCTATGTGACTTTTCAGAACGTGCTTTGCCACTATGCCGAGCTGGCTGTTGTCACAAAGGACGGCCCGAACGCGACGAGGTCTGCATGATCAATCGCACTACAGTACCGGTGGGTGATGATCTGATGGAGACCGTCACGATGAGCGACAACGCTCAGCGCGAAGTAGTGGCCATTGGATCTCCTGATGCCGATGGGCTTCTGCAGTTGGCTGACGTAATCAATAGCGAACCTGCCGGCACTGAGATGGGGCTTGTCGTTCGTGATGCTCGTCCGCGTCGGATCAAGGCAGCATTCGAAGCAATGACCGCGCCCTTGATTTCAGAAACGCTCGATGTAAGCAGCGTGAGTCCAAGCATGCACACAATTGCGATCGCTCCGCAGAATACGACCAGCTATAGCTATGAGCTCGAAGGTGCGATCGATGGAAACTTTTTCAGTCTGAGCGGCCGCCGCGATATCCAGGGTGCTGTGCCTGACATGGTCAGCGTCGACGGACGCCCCGTGGATGAAGTGCGCGTGAATCTGATTGATATCCAGGGAGCTGAAGCAACTGTCACTCCGACCTATTTGGGAGTCGCATGAAAAGTAAAGCGCTGCTTTATATCTTTACGTTCTGGCTTTTGTCGCTGGCTGCGATCGGGCAGACTCCTGCGGTTGGAAATACTCCTGCGCCCAATGCGAGCGTGAACGTCAATCAAATCGGAGGAGCAAATCAAAGCGGAGCTGATGTTGTCGACAGCGCTAACCACGCCTTCAAGGTGAACTGCATCGTTGGCTGCTCGGCTACGCCGTCGTTTCTAGATAACTCTTCTTTCACACAGAGCGTATCCGCTATCGCGAACATCGGCGGCGTGTTCAATGATGCGCTCAGCGCGCTGGCAAGTGGATCTGCTGCAGGCGTGCGAATCACGGCAAACAGAGCATTCCATGTAAATATCCGCAACAGCTCCGGAGTGGAGCTGGGAACTTCGTCTAACCCGTTTCGCGTCGATCCGACAGGAAACACCACGCAGCCTGTCAATGTTCTCAACTTCCCAGGGACTCAGCCCGTATCGCTGACGAGTGTTCCTTTGCCGACCGGCGCTGCGACTTCAGCGAAGCAGCCTGCGCCTGGCACGGCAGGCACTCCGAGTGCTGACGTCATCACAGTTCAAGGCGCGACTGCCGGCACGCCAGTAAAGACAGATGGCTCTGGCGTGGTACAGCCGGTGAGCGCGTCCTCTCTCCCACTTCCTTCGGGAGCTGCCACCGCAGCGAAGCAACCTGCGCCTGGCACGGCAGGAACTCCCAGCGCTGATGTCATCACCATCCAGGGAGCGAGCTCAGGAACGGCAGTAAAGACGGACGGCTCTGGCGTGGTCCAGCCGGTCAGCGCGTCCTCTCTCCCGCTTCCTTCGGGAGCTGCCACGTCAGCGAAGCAACCTGCACCTGGCACAGCAGGAACTCCCAGCGCTGATGTCATCACCATCCAGGGAGCGAGTTCAGGAACGGCCGTAAAGACAGACGGCTCTGGCGTGGTACAGCCGGTGAGCGCGTCCTCTCTTCCACTTCCAACTGGCGCGGCAACAGCGGCGAATCAATCCACTGTGAAAGCTGCTTCGACAGCTGCAGTAAGCACGGACACGAGTACCGTGGTTCAGCTATCTCCGAATCAGCCTCAGCTCACTGTGCCGCTCAATGTTTATGGTCATCCGGTAAACGCGACTGGCTGCTATGTCATTAACAACCGCACTGGGACTTATTCAGCGCTCTCAGCTGGCGCGATTCTTTTCTCGATGCGCTGGACATCCAGCACGTCTGTCGCAATTATTCAACGCGTCAAGGTAAATGTAATCACCAGCACTGCGGCCACGACAGCTGGCGAGGCCGAGCGCGAGCTGCACATCGTGCGGAGCTTTACGGCATCGGATACAGGCGGTACCGCTGTCACGCTTACAGGCAACAATGCCAAGCTGAAAACCAGCTTTCCGACTTCAGCTGTGGGTGATATGCGCTTTGGCCAGCCACTCACGGCAGGCACTGGTACTGCCGATGCGAATGCCGTTTCTTCTGTTGTGGCGTGGCTTCCGCTGAATTTCACCGGCGTCGATATCGGCTGCGGTGGAGCATCCGCAACAGGCGCTGTGTGGTCTTGCGCTGGTGGCGTGGGCGCTGTCGATTTGCTCAATGCGACAAACGGTCAGGAGTGGCCGATTGTGCTGGCTCAGAACGAAGGCATACGTATCACGATCGGTAAAGATGCAATGCCATCTTCAGCGGTCCAGCAGACAACAGGAACTATTGAATGGTGTGAGGCACCGAGTTTTAACTAAATGCTGATTCCAATTCTCAATAAAGCCATCAGCGCAGCGCCTCCGCCGCCGCCTCCTCCACCGCTGCAATTTGTGACGGTTGGAAGTGTGCCGCGCATAAGAAATCACACCATGGCTGCTGTAGCTCCGCTGCGCCGCCTGGTGAAACGTACCCCAAGGAAGGGCAGGTAAATTACATGAGCGATTTTGTAAATGTTCAGCTGAGTAAATTCGGCGCGGATCGCGCGGCCGGCAGCGTGCTGCAGGTGCATGAAGGCCAGCATTCTTTTTATTTCAAGGCTGGAGAGATCCAGCGTGTAACGCGCGCCTTCGATTGGAATCGCGTCCTGAAGCATCAGCACGTCAATGGGCACTCTTTGTTTGAGCTCGTGCCGGACGCCGAGGCGCAGGGCGTTGAGGAGCTGCAGGACCTAGGCATCCAGGCGACGGCCGGCAAGCATGAAATCGATGTCGAAACACAGGAGGTGAAACTTGGATAGATTAGTCATCTGTCTCTTTAACTGGATTCTGCGCTTCTTCGTCCTGCGCTTTGCTTACGAGCCGCAGGACGTGCTCGATATTCGCAATCTTGCGATCGCGCCGAACAAACAAAATACCTTTCTCACTCCTGTGGCGGCCGCCAGCTATACGCAGCGCCCGCGCAACCAGGGCAATTACAACGCTGTGCACACACCGACGTTTTATACGGATGAGCAGATGGCTAACAAAGGCCATCAGTTCGGCGCTGTGAAGTTGCGTCAGATGGAAGACACCTCGTTCGATGCAACGATGGATGCAGATGCTTTCCTGATCGGCTGGTGTCTCTTCTTCATCCTGGGCAGCGAGACCGTGACAGGCTCTGGACCGTTCACCCATACGATGAAGTTCCTTCAGGCGACAAATCAAGCGCCTGTAACCACGCTTCTGCTTCAGGAAACCAATGATGTGATCTATCAATTTCCTGATATGGCCATTCTCGACCTGGTCATCAGCGGAAAAGAATCAGGACCCATCTCGCTGCAATGGAAGATGCAGGGCAGCGGCAAAAAAGTTGATGGCGCTGTCGCGTTTCCTCAGCTGAGCGCGCCGCTCTTTCTCTTTGGCTCTGATGCCGATATTAAGATCGGTCCATCCGCTCCGGACGTGACAGACGCGCGCTTTCCATTCACGCTGGCAACCACAGTGCTGGGCGCTCAGGCCGCTCGCACTGCATTTTATAAATTCACTTACGTGGACGCGGCCGGCGAGACATTGGGCAGCCTTGAAGTTTCTATCGCTGTGCCCGCCAACAGCGTTTCCAAGGTGACGATGCCGGCCACACTTCCTCCTGGAGTAACAGGAGTGAATGTGTATGCGTCCATAACAACAGGCACGGAAACAAAGCAGGCTGGCGGTCCATTCGCGGCTGCAGCTACGTTTACGGAACCTGCCACTGGGTTTGTAGCCGGCGCAGCGCTTCCAACCGCAACCACGGCGCTCAGCAGCATCAAAGAGCGCGTTACTGATTGGCAGGTTCACATCACCGCAGAGATGACTCCAAACCGCGCGCCTGGCGGCGGACTCTGGGCAACGATGATGAAGGTGCTGAAGCAGCGGGCTAACTACTCGCTCAACGTGAAGGCAACCAGCGCTGATGACATGCGGACCATTTCAGAGAATGACACGCAGAAAGAAGTGCTGATTTCCATCAACTCTGGCGCGGCGCAGCAGGCAACATTCGATTTTCCTTACAGCATGCCCGATGTATTCCAGGTCGGCACAACTGGCGAGGAAATGATGTGGGCGCTGAATGCCGGCGACAACGCTGTGCTCAAGCCAGCGACGCAGGAAGTGTTTGTGGCCACGGTCATCAATAACCAGTCCGCGTACGGAGTTGGTGCTTGATTCCTGTCTATACAGAAGACTCAGTGATGGTCATTGGAGATGACGTAGGCTTGCGCGTGGCATCCACGCTCAAGCCTCGTGATCTCAGCATGCTGGCTCTTCTGGTCCAGGGCAAGCAGAATAAGGACATCGCGGAGATCCTTGCAATCGGCATTGACGCGGTGAAGAAACGCTTTAAGGCAATCTTTGATGTAACAGGCATGAGCACCAGGCTGGAACTGGCAGTGTTTGTGATCGACCATCCGGCATTGCACGTTGCTGCTGTCGGCGCACTGATCACAACGCGGCAAATAAAAAGTTGTTCAGCGCTGGCGCTCGTGTGATACATAGTAGTTATCTGCAAGACATCAGCATCACTTCGCTGATGAGTGACCGCATCACTTCGCGGCACTGCTTGGGAGCACCGCTTCGCTCCTGGCAACTGGCAAAAATCGCAAAATATCACAAATTGTACAAATCAGGAGACAAACACCATGGAAGCGGCAGCTACCTCGACTCTTTTAATGCTTGACCAGCCTCGCGTGATCAGCGTCCGCGAAGGCAAACGCCTTTACACCTTTGAATTCCGTCGCATTACGCAGCAGGACTGGGAGCGGTACTTCAACGGTCTTTATGTCGCGAGCAGGAATGATGGCCAGGGACAGACAAACACCATGGACCTGCAGACTGCCGGCATCGAGCTGTTTGAATCGACTGTCAGTAAGGTCACAGGATACAGGCGCGAACTCAATACGCCAGAGGACTTCAAGAAAGTGTTTCCTCGCCATGCCATCAACGTCTCGTGGATTCTGCGTTCAGTATTTGCTTCGACCGAGGAAGATGACAGCCCTCTTGACTGTGACACGGTGGAATCGCGCATTGATGCCGTGTGGTCGCAAACCAAGGCGGGCGATGAGACCACGATGTTTAAAGGGCTCGTGCATCGCTTCCTTCCTCCGTCGATCGAGCAGAAAAAGAAGTATCTGCGCACAGGTTCTGTGAGCAAGATCATCGGCGGATCGCGGCGCGGCGGCACCACGATCTACACCCTGCGCAATAAGGTGATGCTCGATCTCTACGATGAGCTCATTCAATCCGTGGAAGGTTATGGCGTGAACGGCGCTCCATTAACAGGCGCGGAAGCGATCAAGCGCGAGATGGACGCGTATCACAAAGTTGAAGCTGTGAGCCAGATATTCAACGTTCAGCAGGAAGCAGCCGCGGAGTCAGCAGCTTGATCGTAACGCAGGACAATGCCGGCATTCGCACAGCGGCGCTGGAGCTGATGGTTGAGTCTCTCCGCGAGGAAGATACAAACCGCCAGCTGGATAACCTGTTGATGCAGGACCCTTCTCCAGAGACCGTTGCCAAGCTGATGCCGGCACGCAAGCTTGCGGATGGTTTTTATCCATATGCCTCATATCTGATGTGGCTGCGCGGCATGATCGCGTCGAACATAGACGTGAGTATTTACGCGGATGAGGCAGAAGGACTGCGCGAGATAGAAACTGCCGCGCAGCAGTTCGCACGCGAGCATCCAGCGTGTCCTCGTTGTGAGACGCGCCAGTATTCAAAGACACCGATCAGCTGCCGCAAATGCGGCATGAGCTTCAGGAAGAAATAAATGGCCACACCTGTTGAACTACAGATTGTTTTCGATCCGGGCGGCGCGGTCACTGGGTTTAAGGTCATTGGCGATGCCGGCGACGCGATGGGAGCGAAGATCGTCAGCGCTTCGCAGGCGGCCACTCTCGCGCTCAACAATCAGATATCGTCAACATCGAAAGCGGCCGGGCAGGTGGCAATTCTCACGGCGCAGTGGGAGGCTGAGCAGGAAGCTGTAACCAAGGCTAACCAGGCGCTGGGTGCACAGTCGTCCACTGTGAACGCGGCAACATCGTCCTTCCAGGGCCTCACGAGCGAGCAGACGCGCGCCAATGTCGCCGGAAGGCTGCTCGAGCAAACCTTTGGCCTTCAAAATCGCGCGCTGAATCAGGTGTTATCGCGCAGCGCCACGCTCGGTCCTTTACTCGCGAGCGCTTTCAATATTGCGATTTTTGCCTCTGTGGTGCCGATGATCGAGAAGATCGGCGAGGAGATCATCAATGTCACCAACGATCTGGGCGGCTACACCGCAGGGGTGCAGCAGGCCTACAAGGATACCGTCCAGGCATCGCAGCAAGCGTTTATAAACCCTAAGACGATTGAGATCGCGCAGCAGCACCTCGATCTTGTTAACCAGGAAGTGTCTAAACTAAATGCCGCATCCACGGCGCAGGTAACGCGCAATCAGCTCGTCTCTGCGCAGACTACGCTCGAAGGAAAGATCATTGCCTTTCTTGGAAACGGTCTCATTCAGCAGGCCGCGAGCGCGAGCCTTCAGGCAAAGGCCGTAGAAAAAGACCAGCAACGCGTTCAACTTCTGCAGGCTCAGGCAGACCTTACCAAGCAGATGAATGATGCTATTGCTCAGTCGCAGGAATCGACAGCACTGATAGGCAAAAGCGGCTTCTCGCAGATCGCCCAGCAGCATACAAATGCCCTTGCCGATATCAATAGGGCGTTTACAGGCACATCATCAAACGGAGCGGCGGCGCAGGCTGCGCGAATCGATGCCGAGAACAGGATGAATGCTGAACTGCTGCAGCTTCGTAAGCAGCTCGCACAGGAAACGATGACGATCAATGACCAGGTGACGGAAAACAATCTCACTGGCCTGGCGAAAATCAAGCAGGAAGAAACTGATCACATCAATGAACTTCGCGTGCAGCTCGCTACCAAGTTGGGATTGAGCCAGACAGAAGTTCAGCAGACAGCTCTTTACCAGGCGCAGATTCTCAAAATCCACCAGGACACAGCCGCTAAAGAAGCAGCTATCAATGCTGCTGGAGAGCAACAAACCGAGACGATGGAAAAAGCTGCGCGGGATGCTGGTCTAGCAGGTGACGCGAAGATCCTCGCAGACAAGCAGGATTCCATCAACAAAGCCGTATCTGCGTTTGCCCAGGGCAACATCACTGTCACGCAATATATTCGCCAGATCGTTGCCATCAATCAACAGGCAAATGCCCAGATCCTCTCGAATGACAAAGCCACGCAAGATGCCCGCGCGCTGATGATGAGTAAATCCCTGGAGCAGGAACAGGACGCGCAGTCGGCAACGGCGATGGCTATGGTTCCTCCATATCTCAGGGCTTATGCGCAGATCAATGATGAAGAGAATAAGCGGCTTTTACAGATCGATCAGAATCAACGCACGCTGCACGATAAGTATCAGGACGATGCTGGCGCCCTCGTGCAGATCGACGCCTCTGCGCAAGCTCAACGTCTGGCTGTGTGGGCTGAGACAAATCAAAAGATCGAGGAAGAAAACCAGCGGCTCACTCAGCAGCTGGGCAGCGATATCAAGTCTCTCTTCGATGACATCCTGGATGGCAACATCGGCAAACGCATTCTGAGCAATATTGAAGCGCTCTTTGCGCAGATCGTGGCGCAATGGATTCTTAGCCTCGGCGTGATGAAGTCAGCGTTTGGTGGATTGTTCGGATCGATTGTGTTTGGCCCAGGTAGCACAGGCGCGAATGTATTCGGTGGTGGCGGGAATCCATTGTCCATGTTGGGGTTGGGTTTTGGCTCAAGCGCTACCCAGGTTGCTGGCTCTTCATCGGGATCATTTAGCATCCCTGGATTTTCCTCGCAGAGCACCAGCGTTGCAGGTCAAAGCTTCACGCTGCCTGGAATTTCAGCAGGGAGCGGACTGGGAGCTGCAATAGCCGGCACAAGCGCCACATCCGGGTTCGGCTCTGCAAGCTCAGCGCTCAACACGGGTACGCTCGAGGATGCATTGTTCGGAATCGGTGGTTCATCACCAGCCGCAAAATCGTCAGCTTCTAAAGGTGCAGGATTGTCTGCTTTGTTTTCTGGCGGCAACCTGGCTGTTCTGGGTGGTCTAGGTCTGGCTTTAACAGGAAGCATGTTGGGCGGCAAGACTGGGCAGGTTGGTGGCCTTCTGATGGGACTTTTACTCAGCGGGAAGCTGGGCGGCGTGATCAGTACTCTCTTTGGCACAAGTTTAGGACTCGCAGGGACTGGAGCTCTGGTTGGAGGATCAATTGGTGGATTACTCGGTTTTGGTGTTGGCCAGAGCAGCGGTGGACTCCTTGGATCGTTAACTGGCGCGGCGTCAGGTGCGCTTAGCGGCTTTATGGTTGGTGGACCTATCGGCGCGCTCGTAGGTGGCATCATCGGATTGATCGGCGGCATATTTGGCGGCATCTTCGGCGGCAGCAAACGGAAGAAGCAAGCCAACGATTACGCGAACAATACTGTACTTCCTGATATCCAGCAGATCGTGACGGGCTTTGATGGTTTTCAGATCGACTCCTCCTCCGCGATCCAGCAGCTGGAGCAGTTGCGTACTGATTCGCAAAAGCAGCTTTCCACACTCAAGAGTCAAGGCAACGATGTGTTCAAAAACACTGTTTCCCCTGCCATCGATGCTGCTGAAAAGCACATCAACGATACGCAGGGCGAACGTAATGTGCGCGCCAACACGCTCTTTGGCCCTCCTCAATTCGATACTGGCGGCATGTTTTCAGTGATGCGCGGCAGTGGCAATGCAGGACTCGCCGTGTTGCACGATGGCGAGTTTGTTGTGAATCCGCAGGCGACGAAAAAGAACCTGCCGGCATTGATGCAGATGAATTCTGGCGGCGGTGGCGGAAACCAGTTTGGCGACATTCACATTCACCCAACCAGGCTTGATCGCGCCTACATGAATGATCCGAACGGTTTTAAAAAGGACCTGCGCACCACGCTTAACCAGATGCAGCGCGAGGGACAGATATGAGCGAACAGAACATCCTCAATCCAACCGCGCAAAGCCCGTTGAATCCTACTTATTCGATTCCCCACAAAGATCCTCAGATCATGTCCAGCTGGCAACCGCGCAGCGGCAAGCCTTTTTCCCGCTACATGATGGCGCGGGGCAAAGAGTTTGATTTGCACTGGGACAACGTTCCTGAGTCGACCTATCTTTCGCTGAGGCAGTGGTTCAGGCAATATGAGCGTGGGTTCTTCACGTTTTTCTACCTCAGTGACGGCCGCTATTATTCGGGACAGTTTCTCCAGCAACCGCAGTATGAAGAGATCGGCAACAACAACTTCAACATAAGCGCTACATTCATTGAGCTGCCTGGAGTGCCGAGTTTTATTTACCCCAGCAATTGGGGCGTCGATTCCGTCTTTCTGGATGAACGAGACGATTTCAACCAGGATCTGGTTAAGCTCACCGGAACGTGGGACCATCTTGATAAAAACTATCTCTTGTTTTCTGAGCAATTTGACAACGCGGTCTGGACCAAAGAAACGAACGTCACTGTCACACCCAATAATCAAGTGGATCCGCTTGGAGGAAATACAGCGGATACTCTGACCACAGGCGTCACTGCATCCCAAGGCGTTTTCCAGATATCGGCCGAGGGCGCTATTCCTGGCATTCCTGTGACCTTTAGCGTGTGGCTTAAGGCAGCTGCAAACACTCAAGTTATCCTTCTTATTGATAGGAGCGGGTCTGATGTTGAATCGACAACTGTAACTGCAACGAATGCCTGGCAGCGGTTCACGTTCACTCACTCCGGAACGTGGACTGGCGTAAATGGTCTTCTGGCTTTGGTGAGGATCGTAAATGCTTCGACATCAGTGTTCTTGTGGGGTGCTCAGCTTGAGTTTGGTACTGCAGCATCAACATACACATCTACTACGAATGCTTTTCTTACGTTGATTTCTCCTGCGCCAAATGCTTTATTCCATGCCGGAGCATCTTACGTGAATCTCGGGACTGTGAATACTGACGCGTCAGAATGGCTCTATTTTGGATATGGGTTTCGGTTATGGTCATACAAAGGCCCTGGGATGGGCATCGTTCAAATATTTATCGACGGAGTGAGCCAAGGAACAATTGATCTCTATTCTGCTGCAGCTGTGGCCTCAGCTCCCGTGTTCACGCTCCAGAACGTTGCTCTCGGGCAACACAGAGTAAAGATGTCACCAACAGCTACAAAAAATGCAGCCAGCTCTGGTTTCATTGTTTCAGCCGATGTTATAGAGGTGATGCGCTAATGCCTGTAACTCAGCCGGCCGGGACAGAAGCATTTATCGCGAAGCAGGGCGCGTCGTTCATGCCGATTCTTCTTCTCGATATTCAAACGTTGGACGGATCGCAATATTTTCTATCCGATTACGAAGGGAACTTCCTGTCAAAGCTCACTGGCCTCACCCAGTTCTATAGCGCATGGATCAAGAGCGGCTGCAATTTCACGCGAACGCGCGACATGACGACGAACGCAGGCGATCTCACGTTGCAAAACATTTCAGGAAACACAATCGATCGGGATGTGGCAGCTGCCCTTAAGAACCATGAATTCGAAGGCGCATATGCCGTCACCAGGTTGTGGGTGCCGCTTCTCGATGTGGCTATTGATGAATTCCATTGTGCTCTTTCTGAGCAGAATCCAAAGGAGGATGAGGCTGCATTTCGCCAGCTCCAGCTGTTTGATCCAACGCAGTACTTTGTTGCTTCCGATGTTGAAGCTGAGACCTGCACTTGGCGTTTTAAAAGCGCACAGTGTGGTTCAACAGGAACGGCGACTTCATGTTTGAAACGTCTGATCGATTGCCAGGACGCGACACGCGCGGCACAGGAACGCTTCAATGCAATTCTGACAACCGTGCCTTCAACTGTTATTGCGCCGGCCACGTCGCTCGGAAGAGGTCCAATCTCTCGGCAGCCTGGTGGTCCTGCGGGCGGCGGAGGGTTCAGGTTGGATAGGACCTTCTAAGCAAATATGCCCACAATTACTCTTGATCCCGTTGATGTTCAGAATGCGCAGATAGGAATCAATCTTCCTCTCATCTACGGCTTCGTGCGTGGGCAGGGCAACGAGATTCTGAACCACTCCCTGGGCAGCAAAAACAAGGTCATTATTCGCATATTGTGCGAGGGAGAAATTGATGGGATCGAGCGGCTCTTCATTAATAGCGCGCTTGCCAATGCAGCGGATACGACTCTCATACATTTCCATCCTGGCATTGATGCAACGCTCGGAACTGGCCTTACGCCTGTGTCCACTGGAGGCGATCAGGGGGTAGATGCCTTCTGGTCTCTTCTGCCGGCCAACTTTCAGCCCACAACGTTCAGCCGCAAGGCGTACATGATGCTCAATGTACCGCCAGATCCGGCTGCGCCAAGCGACACGGTAACGATCGTTACAGATCTGCGGGGCTGCAGGGTAAGGCAGTTCGACGGCAGCGGAAATCAAACCGGGTATGGCTTCTCGACGAACGGCGCGGAGCAGGTGCTCGATCTTATCCTGCGCACTGTGCTTAAACCCGAATGGAACACAGCTGCTGCAGCGGCCGGAGGTGGAGATCTTACGACTGCTGAAAAGGCTCGGATCGACTGGCCTTCTTATGCGTCCTCCGTCGCCTGGTGCAACGCTGTGCTGTCGAACGGGCAAAAACGCTTTGAATCGTCGGTTGCGTTTGTCAACGCCATCAGCCTTAACGATGCGCTGACTCAGTTGCTCCAGATGTCTCAGCTCTATATTACCGAGGCGCGCGGTCGCATATTCATACTTCCGGATCAGCCCAGAGCATCGACGTTTCTTCTCACCAAGGATCACATCGTCCCCGGCACGGCATCATTCGACAAGATCAATCTCCATGGGGCAAATAATCGTTACATAGGAAACTTCAATGACTTGAACGCGCAGGGAATGGTAGATATTGATACACCTGCGAATAATGCGCTTGTAAGAAATGGCGCTGGGCTTGTGACTGTTCTTTTCAAGACCGCTCACCCATTCAGTGTGAACCAGAATGTGCAGATCACTCCTCCTCAGGATGGGAGTGTGCACGATATAGGCTTTGATGGTGTCTTCGGCGCTGCTTCTCTTCCTGCTGCTAACAAGATCACGTATCTTCAGAGCGGCAACGCGAACTGGTTTCTGCACTCTGAGGAATTTGACAATGCTGTATGGGTGAAGCAGACAGGAATTACCGTAACAGCCAACAATGCAACTGATCCAATTGGAGGCAACTCGGCAGACACTGTTGTAGCGACAACAGCGTCGGAACTGCTCGGCCAGATATCCGCGCTTGCTGTCGTGAGCGGCGTTAAATTCACGTTCAGCATTTGGCTTCGGTGCACCTCTGGAACTATGACCGTTGCTCTCCAGATCGGATCTGCGCCTGTTGGAAACATCGCAGGGGGTTCAGATGCTGAGATTAGCTCAAATATCACGGTCACGACGGTCTGGCAACGCTTCAGCTTTACGCATAGCGGAGCGTGGACGTTAACGAGTGATTTTGTATATGGTGGCGTTCGATTTGTTGGTGCCGCAACCGTCATTGCATGGGGGGCGCAGATTGAAGATGGATCAGCTGCCACTACATATCGTCAGACCACCACATCCACGAGCGGCGTGATTAGCGGCAATGGCACAGCAGGAACGCCGGAGAGCAGATTTGCCCAACGCACGGTCATCGTTAACCACGAGCAACACCAGCAGGCAATTGGGCAGCGAGGGCTTGGTCTAACTCCCATATTCCGCGTTTCTCCGGTAACGCTGGATCTCGGCAACAATACCTGGGAGCGCGTCAATCGCATTCTGAACTTCTTGCTTGCACGCAATCTAGGTCTGCAGCAAACGCCCTACAATGCGCCATTTACATGCCAGGTCACAGCGTTTATGGACGCCGTCGATGTATCGACTGGAGTTCCGCGCGCGCTCATTTCTCAGCTGGCTGGAGACACCATTACGATCGATGCCACAGTCAGCGAAGAGTATCAGGGCGACTATGAAATAAAGCAGGCAGTGTACACGCTGCCCGGCAGTGATGACAGCTCCAACAGTGATCCGCAGTCCAATGCAGCCACGATCGCGCTTACGTTGCTTCAATACCTGCCGGCTGCATTCTCTGATTTTGTTGTTCCAGGTCAGTCTCTACGGGCTTCTGCGCCTGCGCATGTCCTGCCTATCGGGATCGTTGATCCGAACGGCATTCTTAGACTTGCGGGGGCTTTTAAAAATAATCCTATTTCAACGAGTGGGACGCTCACAGGTAACAACCCGCTGAGCCAGAGCGGGACCACCACCACAATTCTTGTTGCTGCTTTCACTGTTCAATTTGGCGACGGACAAGTGTCTTATAACTCGGGATCGGTTAACCCTGGATCACTCGGTCAGTGGGGTGTGTACTGTATCGATCCCAACTTTACAGGTGGATCGGTTGTGTTCTTTGCCACGCAGAGCACACACATTAAGACCTCAAATAATGGCATTATTTTTGTTGGGACGATAACGACATCAGGTGGCGGCGGCGCTGTAGGTTCAGGTGGTGGCGCTGGCAGCGGCGATGGATTCGGCGGCGGCGGCGCTCTTTTAACGAGGTAAAGAAGATGGCTCACTGCACTTATACGACTTCGATCACCCTTCCCGATGGAACGACTGCTGAGCACACAGCAGAAGCTCTGTCCTATAGCCATGAGAGCGATGGCTCGATCTCGATTCTGGCAGCTTGCTGTGGAATGGTTGGTGGAACATTGTGCGACTGCTGTAACGGCGCTGGCTGCGCCGCTTGCGGATTTGTAGGACTCACAGCAGTAATTCCTAAGGCTGAAGACACGCGAAGCAGGCACACCTTTTATGACATTGGCAGGCCGACGTCTGATGGTACTCAACTGGTGGAGGCTGACATCCAGGCTGAGGTTGCCGGACACGTCCAGCGCGTGGCGGAATTGCATGCTTCTCGCCACTTGGCCAAGGTGTCTAAATTGGATTTATTGGTCCGTCCTAAGGGGGTGCAGCCTGGTGCGAACTCATAGCGAAGGCGGCACTGCAGCCGAAATCGCCCTTACTGCAGCCGATCGCGCCCTTTACTGCAGCCGAAGTCGCCCAGCCCCACCTGAGCTGAGGGCTTTCTTGTCACTTTCTCTGTTTACAATGTGAAAAATGGATTCTCAACGGCAACAGGTATTGGGCCTGACCCTGTTGGCCCTGCTCATTCTTTTATTCGTAGTGCTGCGGCTAATCTGGAGCGGCGTATGAACCTGCCTTTGCTCGTGGTCATTCTGGGGCCCACAGCCAGCGGAAAAACGTCACTCTCACTGTATTTAGCCGAGCACTTTCGTGGCGAAATTGTGAGCTGTGACTCGGTTGCTGTCTACCGTGAATTTGAGATTGGGACAGCCAAGCCTTCGCAAGCCGACCGGCTTCGTGTACCGCATTACATGATTGACATTGCTGATCCGATGGAGTCTGTTACTGCCGGCGATTATGCCCGGCGCGCTCGGGAATCACTGAAAGATATCGCACAGCGCGGACACGTGCCGATTATTGTTGGTGGTTCAGGGCTATATTTACGCGCGCTACTGGAAGGATTGTTCCCCGGACCGCCACGATCCGAAGAATTACGCAAGAGATTGCGTGAAAGAACCAGCGAACGTGGCGCGGAGTATCTGCACAAGCTGTTGCGTCGTGTTGATCCAGCGGCATCACAAACAATCCATGCGAACGACATACCTAAAGTCATCCGTGCATTGGAAGTAAGCCTGAGCGCGCGACAGCCGATGACTGATTTGTGGCAGCAAGGGCGCGATGCGCTACAAGGTTTCAATATCCTGCGTATTGGTTTAAACCCTGAACGAAAAGCTCTGTATGAACGCATCAACCATCGCGCAAGCAAGATGTTTTCCGAAGGCCTGGTGACAGAAGCTGAAAGCATTAGCAAGAAATACGGAGCTTCACCCTGGCCGTTGAACTCTTTGGGTTATAAGCAAGCCTTGCAGAATCTGCGTGGAGAGATCTCTTTAGAAGAGGCAGTCTCTTCAGCACAACAAGGGCACAGAAATTATGCCAAGCGGCAGATGACGTGGTTTCGCCGAGAGCCCGATGTTCACTGGATTGCAGGTTTCGGCTCAGATTCAGCGGTGCAGCAGGAAGCAGAAGATTTAGTTAGAGCAAAAAGAACTGACAGCGATACCTGATCAACTTCTTACAACAACGTTCCGGTGCGGTTCCAGCGCGTGTGAGAGAAGAAATTTTCTGCGATGGAAGCGTAAAAAGACATGCGGTGCTCAAGGTTTTCATCGAGCCAGCGTGAGGTAGGCGCGTCATATGACCAGTAAATGAACATCGGCGAGCCAATTACATTGCCCAGTGGAACATAGCCCCAGTCCCGGCTATCGCTGGAGTTGTCGCGATTGTCGCCCATCACGAACAGCTTGCCCTGCGGCACAACAATCGGTCCCCAGCTCTCCAGCGGATTGTGCAGCAACGCAATATGCATGGCATAAGGCTCCTGTACGAGCTGGGAATTTACATAGAGTATGCTGTCGCGGATCTCCACCCGGTCACCACCTACGGCAACCACACGCTTGAGAAAAGTTTCTGACGGATCTTTGGGATAGCGGAAAACAATGATGTCACCGCGATGAATTGCCTTGAGTCGCGGCAGCCGCCAATGGACAAGAGGAATTTCCGGACCATACAGCAGCTTGTCCATAAATAAGTGATCGCCAACAAGAATCGTGCCTTCCATGGACGCCGTTGGAACCACTGAAGCTTCACCCACGAAAATCCTCATGCCAAGAACGATCAGCGCCAGAACTATCAGCCGGCGGGTAGATGGACGCCAGAGATGCCATGAACTGGTGCGCGGTACAGCAGATGTATGAATATCTGGTCCAACAGCCAATTGAGCAACAGGAACGGTTTGAGCTGGGTCGAGCGCAGCGGGCTCGTCACCAGGGGCCGTTTCCGCCAGGGCGGGGCGTTCACATAGTTCAAGGGTGTGCATATAGACGAAAGGGGGGAGTAATCATTCTTGGCCAGATGGCCTTTAAGGCACAATCAGGTGAATACCTGCTCTGAATGGGCAATTGGTCATGAACCTGTGGTAATGCCATTTCCCTTAGTGGAAACACATGGATTCCCACCGTTGCACTTTTACGTTCCATTTATCGCAGCGTGGCCAGTCGCGAAGGTGCAGTGCTTGTCTTTTTTGACCTGGACTCCAGCTGCGTATGAGAAAAAGCAGTTACGAAAGGAATTACCAACCGTTACAAAGTCGGGCAAAAGCTGGGGTATAATCAGTCTTGCAGATACGGAGCGCGCAGCACGTAACGCCATCCTGATCCGTATCATTAAGAAAGACCGTAATTTCCTTCCGTTTATGTCGGGGAGTGGCTCAGCCTGGTAGAGCACCTGGTTCGGGACCAGGGGGTCGGAGGTTCAAATCCTCTCTCCCCGACCAATTATTTCAATGACTTAGAAGGGAATCTCCTCCATCCATTTGCCTACCATGGGGACCCTGCGATTGGACGACGAAATTGACGTGCATTTCTCATTTGTAATTCAATCAAAACTGCGCATCAAGACTGCGCATACTATCTAGCCAACGTTTTCTTTGAAAGCCCCTTGGGCAACATTTTTCGGCTGACGCATTTCAGCAATCAAACTGAAGCGGCGTTTGTTGTTTGTTTCTCGCAGCCGCGTTTGAGCCGGTGGGATGGAGACCGTCTGCATCGGCGACCTGCGCAGACCAAGAAACGCTGCTTATCTAAGTCGCGTCGTGGAAAATGATGCCGACGGTATAGCGATGGCCAGACCGGATGCGGCTGACCCCGTGCCGTAAGTTTACGCGATACATGCTGCGCGCACCTTGAACGGGACGATTATGGACTGCGAAAACGACGCCATCGCCTTGGCGGAGCGGTACGATCATTGGCCTGGTCTGCATGCGTGGGCGCTGCTCCGTCATGACAAACTCACCACCCGTAAAATCTGTATTGGGCTCGGAAAGCAGAATTGCCAATTGAATTGGGAATATGTGCTCACCGTAGAGGTCCTGGTGCAAACAGTTGTAGTCATCGACTCCGTATTGAAGGAGAAGCGGTGTCGGCCGCCTCTGACCGGTCTTGTGGCAACGCTCGATGAAGTCGGCATGCGTGTCCGGAAAGCGTGTATCGATTCCCATTGCTTCGTTCCATCGATTTGCAACGCCTACAAGATGCGGATAAATGCCTCTGCGGAGCCGATCCAGGAGATCGGGTAGAGGATAGCTGAAATACTTGTATTCCCCACGTCCGAAACCATGCCGCCCCATAACTACGTGGCTGCGAAACAAGTCATCATTCGAGTAAAGACCTGCAATAGCGCGGCACTGCTCTGGAGAGAGAAGCCGTTGCATTACGGCGTTACCCTGATGGTCCAAGTCTCTTCCGATCTGCTGCCAGTCAAATTCCCTTAGCCGCTCGATGGACGACTTCAAGCGACGCCCCATCTCTCCAATTCCTCCTATCTGGATCATTTGTTCTTCTCCTTCTTGATAAAGCCCTCGTTCATTGGATCGCTCATTTTTCCTGAGCTGAGGTTAGCGAACGCTGTAAGTCCATACACTCCAGTTCTTGCTTTCAAATTGCGCACGTTACCTGCTAATAGTGGCCCGAAGATGCATTTCACCGGAGTCACTATTTTGCGCATCAAGGATGGAAGGATCGCTGAGGAAATTGGATTGGATGACGGTGTCGCAGCACTGGCTCAGCTCGGCATTCTCCAGAGAACTTAGAACTGGCGGCCGATGTCTCAAACGGCCGCCATTTTCAAAATGGCACCGAGAATATTGTTTAACCTCATTCCTAGTCTCTTGGTTCATCGACGTCGCGCACCGGATATGCATAACAACTACACTCCTACGGGTTCGGATCGACTGAATTTGAACTGCGCATTCTCTCTGATTTGCACGCGTTGGCTAGAAATATGTATCGGGCAACGGTTCCTGCAACTAGCCTTTTAAGGAATTCAAAAGCAAGATTCGGGGTGGTTGACTTAACTCATTTGTTTAGTCTCATGGCGAAAGTTTTTAACGAAATCCAAATAGGAAGTCGTAAGGGATGTGCATATAAGCAGAGGTAAAGTCGGCAGAATCCTTAGCGCCCAATTTATAAGAAAAATTTCATGGTTAAAGATCCATTAAAACTATGTCTTTAGCAGCCGCGGAATCTACTACCGTGCTTAATACGCGCCCCTTGGCTAGACCTGAAGCTATTAACTGTAGAGCATTTACTAGCGCGCTTGCCCTACAACCCGTTAATTTTCTCTAGTACCAACCATTCCTATTTAGGAACTAACTCTGCTTAACTTTTAGAACCTTAGCCATGACAACCGGAAGCTCTCCTCATCGGTTCCAATCCAGCAAGTCACAATTTGGAGTGTTCGATGAAATCCATTGCATTTCGCTATTTTGTTACTTCAACTTTCATGTTGTTTTTGTTTTCATCCTATTCCGCTGGAGATTCTTTCCAGAAGGATACCCACACACCGAAGTGGGAGCAGGCGTTGAGCTTGGGAGGCAGTGGCGCAGACAGCGGCTCCGCCGTTAAGGTCGATACGCATGGCAACCGATACGTGACCGGCGGTTTTTCCTCAACTGCAAGATTCGGGAATAAAACACTTACATCGGAAGGTGGCACTGACATCTTTCTGGCAAAGTTTGAGGATTCTGGTGAGCTGCGCTGGGTGCTCCAGGCTGGCGGCGCCGGAGATGATGTTGGGAACGATATCGCCTTAGATCGGGAGCAGAATATTTATGTGGCTGGTTCGTTTACTGACAGCGCAACCTTTCCTTCCATCAACGGCCCAGCCAAGACGGTGACCGGCGCAGCAGAGACGATTTTTCTGGCGAAATACGATCCCTCAGGCAAACTCGTCTGGGTGCAAACCGGTACCGGATCGTTCGGCGGCCAAAATGAGGCCTTCGGCGTGGCTGTAGACCAGGCAACTGGAGCGGTGTTTATCACCGGCAGGGGCCAGGGGGACGACACATTTTCGTCGTCTGACGGTACCCAACACACAGTTCCGGGAGTTGGCGACTGGCATATGTTCCTGACCAAGTATGACAGCCGCGGCAATTTCCAATGGGGTCAAACAAATGAAGCCGAAGTCAATACTGTCCCGCATGAGGTCGCGGTTGACGCACGCGGCAACGCTTATGTAACCGGCTGGTTCGAAGGCACCGCCATATTTCACAGCAATAACGGCCAGGACGTGACCATCAACGGCCTGAGTGAACCTATTCAAAGTTTTCCCGATTTTCCCGATGATGCTTTCATCGTTAAGTATGACTCTGCAGGCAACGCAAAGTGGGCCAACTTGATTGGCGGCTATAAAGGCATTGGGACTGACATCGCCGTAAGCGATCACGGAGAGATCAGTATCACTGGCTTCATCGGAAACATCGCCGGTACACCTCAGCAAGCTGAGACTATCGCCACATCGCAGAATGGAAAAAATATCAATCTCGGTGGAGGTCAGTTGACGAACCCCTTTAACAAGGACGCATTCGTTGCAACTTACAACAGCGCTGGAGTGTTGCTAAAAGCACGCCGGATTGGAGGGATCCAGGATGATGGCGGCACTGGAATAACCTACGACCGAGACGGCAACTTATTCGTGGCTGGAGTCTTTCAAGGCACGATCGACATCGAGGGCAAATCTCTGACAGGTGAGAAGCCCTTCAACCTCTTTGTCCTCAAGTTCAAGTCTGGAACCGGTGGACTGGAGTGGGCCAAGAAGGCCGATGGACCCGGCCAGGACAATTTTGAGGCGAATCTTCGAATGGATGTGACATCGGAAGGCAATGTCTTCGTAACCGGCGCGTATCAGGGTACTGCCGTCTTCGACAAGATCACATTACACAGCGCCGGAGACCTGGACATCTTTTTTGCGGAGCTGAATGCCAATCGTGATGATGACAATTGCAAGGGCCGAGACTGCGGCGACCAGGATGATGACAACCGCGGAAATGACGGACATGGAGGAAAGGGTAAAGACTAACATTTTACGAGAAATGACTGGGGAAGGTACTCAGACGCTGTCCCTTCCCCAGCACCTTCACTTAGCAGCGTTATTCCGCGGGATCGTAGTTCAAGTTTTGTCCGAGCCATCTCTCAACTTCAGCCACGCTCATTCCCTTGCGTTTGCTGTAATCGGCAACCTGATCGCGATCAATTTTGCCAAGACTGAAATATCGCGATTCCGGGTGTGCGAAGTACAGGCCGCTCACACTCGATCCGGGCCACATCGCAAATGACTCCGTAATCACGATTCCGGTATTCGACTGAACATTGAGCAAATGCCAAAGCGGGCCCTTTTCCGTGTGGTCAGGGCACGCAGGGTATCCAGGAGCCGGCCTGATGCCGCGATATTTCTCTTGAATAAGGTCAGCGTTGCTCAAGCCCTCCGCACGACCGTACCCCCATTCATCGCGAACGCGTTTGTGCAGGCATTCGGCGAAGGCCTCAGCGAGGCGATCGGCGAGGGCCTCTGCCATGATCGCGTTGTAGTCGTCATGCTTTGTCCTGTATGAATCGCACAGTTCTTTTAATCCAATTCCGCTGGTTACCGCGAACGCGCCAATATGGTCGGGCAATCCAGTTTCCTTCGGCGCGATGAAGTCAGCGAGAGACCGGCACGGCTCGCCGCCTTCTTTGTTGGATTGCTGGCGGAGGAAATGAAACTGCTCAATCATTTCTCCGCGTTTCGCATCCTTATATAACTCAACATCGTCGCCAATGGCGCTGGCAGGAAATAACCCGTATACGCCTCGCGCCGTAATCAGTTTTTTCTCTATGATGACATCCAGAAGCGCGTTGCCTTCGCTGAAAACCTGGCGCGCCTGCGCACCATGCTCCGGATGCTCGAGAATCCGGGGATAAATTCCTTTTAGGCCCCAGGTATGGAAGAACGGGCTCCAGTCAATAAATTCTCGCAGTGTCGCCAGAGGAAAGTCGTCCAGCACACGCACTCCGGTAAATTCCGGCACAGGCAGATCTTGCGCGCGCCAGTTGATCGGCGTCCGTCTCTTGCGCGCCTCCTCAAGTGAGACAACGCTTAATTTCGGCGCGGAGTGGGCCTTGCGCAGCGCCTCGTAGTCAGCGCGATGCTTCTCCACGAACGCAGATTTACCCTCGTTGCTCAGAAGGCTGGTTGTGACCGGCACTGCCCGGCTGGCGTCGAGTATATGGACAACCGGTTCACTATAATGCGGCGCGATTTTTACCGCCGTGTGTGCCCGGCTTGTAGTTGCTCCGCCAATAAGGAGCGGCAACTTGAACCCTTGTCGCTCCATCTCTCGGGCCACGTGCACCATCTCGTCCAGAGACGGAGTGATCAGCCCGCTGAGTCCGATCATGTCCGCCTTCTCTGCCTTGGCGCGTTCCAGGATCTTTTCGCACTGGACCATTACTCCCAGGTCGACCACGTCGTAGTTATTGCAGGCGAGAACCACGCCGACAATGTTTTTGCCAATATCGTGAACGTCGCCTTTGACCGTCGCCAGAATGATTTTCCCCTGCGCCCTGACTATTTCCCCTGCCGCGGATCTGGCTTCCTTCTCGGCCTCCATGAACGGCGTCAGGTGTGCCACGGCCTTCTTCATCACGCGCGCAGACTTGACTACCTGGGGCAGGAACATTTTGCCGGCTCCAAACAGATCGCCCACCACGCTCATGCCGGCCATCAGCGGACCTTCGATTACCAATAGCGGCCGGCCCAGCTTGACGCGGGCTTCTTCGGCATCGGCTTCGATGTAGGTGTCGATTCCCTTGACCAGCGCATGTGAAAGGCGCTCTTCCACCGTGCCGTTGCGCCATTCTTCAGCCTTCTTTTCCGTCGTTGCTGTGCTCTCGCCTTTGAGTGATTCGCCAAACTCAACCAGTCGCTCAGTTGCGTCAGGACGGCGATTCAGCAGCACGTCTTCAACCAGCGTCTTCAACTCAGGTTCAATCTCTTCATAGACCTCAAGCATGCCGGCATTCACAATTCCCATATCCATGCCGGCCGTGATGGCATGATAAAGAAACGCTGAATGAATCGCTTCGCGTACCTTATTATTCCCGCGAAAGCTGAATGAGATGTTTGAGACGCCGCCGCTCACCTTTGCATGTGGCAGGTTGGCCTTGATCCATCTCGTGGCGTTGATGTAATCCAGGGCGTAGTTGTTGTGCTCCTCCATGCCCGTGGCAATGGTAAGGATATTGGGATCGAAGATAATATCTTCCGGCGGAAATCCAACCTCGTCGACGAGAATCCGATAGGCGCGTTCACAGATCCGGATCTTGTCTTCGTAAGTCGCAGCCTGGCCCTGTTCGTCAAAGGCCATCACCACTACAGCCGCGCCATACTTCAGGACTTTCGCTGCATTCTGGCGGAATTTTTCTTCGCCTTCTTTCAAAGAAATTGAATTGACAATGCCCTTGCCCTGCAGGCACTTCAGCCCAGCCTCAATGACCTCCCATTTCGAGGAGTCCACCATGAAGGGCACCTTGGCGACTTCGGGTTCGCTTCCCAGCAATTGCAGAAAGCGTGTCATCGCCGTGACACCATCAATCATGCCCTCGTCCATGCAAATGTCCAGGACATTGGCGCCGTTTTCCACTTGCTGCCGGGCTACGCTGACCGCTTCTTCATATTTGCCTTCTTTGATCAGTCGGGCGAACTTCGGCGAGCCGGCGACATTGGTCCGCTCGCCGATCATGATGAAGACATTGGCCTGTTGGGTGAAAGGCTGTGAACCGGAGAGACGAAGCGGTTTTATCTTTGCCGACGCGACGGTCTCTCTCTCAGGTAAGCTCACCGGATCAGAAACGCTCACACACGACTCTCAATCTGCTGCGCGAAGGATTTATCAGTCTGCGCCACTCCCCACTTGCGCGGAGGCCGGCCTTCCAGGGCCTTAGCGATGGCCGCGATGTGCTCCGGAGTATTGCCACAGCAGCCGCCTGCGATATTGATCAATCCGCCGTGTGCGAATTCGCTGAGTGAACGGGCCATATCCTTCGGCCCCAAATCGAAGCCGGTTTCCGCAAGCGGATTCGGCAGACCGGCATTCGGATAGCAAGAGATCGCAACGTCCGCTTTCTCTGAGAGCTCTTCCAGAAACGGATACATGAGATCCGGGCCGAGCGAGCAGTTAAGGCCCACTGACAGTGGTTTCACGTGCCGCACTGCATTCCAGAACGCCTCAGTCGTCTGCGCGGAAATCATCGTCTCGCCGCCGCGCCCCACTGCCGCTGAAATCATGATGGGCAAACTCTTTTTATCTTCATCAAACACTTCACGGATGGCGACCAATGCCGCTTTTGCGTTCAGCGAGTCGAAGATCGTCTCAACCAGTAATAAGTCTGCGCCGCCGGCCATGAGTGCGCGCACCTGCTGCGCGTAGGCAGTTTTAACCTGATCAAACGTGACTACCCGAAAGCCTGGGTCGTCGGCATCCGGCGAGTTTGAAAGAGATACAGTCAGCGGGCCAATGGCGCCTGCCACAAACCGTTGCCGCGAGGTCGCCGTTCCAATGCGATCCGCCCATTCACGGCATTGCCGCGCCGACTGCTCATTGATGTCCCAGGCCAGGTTGCCGAGAGACGGATCATCGATGATCTTTTGATAGAACTCGGGATCTTTTCTTCCGCCACGTTCCCTGGGATCGTCCACAAAGAATTCGCTCTGGGCAATGGTGGTTGCGCCAAAAGTGTTCGTCTCAATAATGTCGGCTCCGGCCTCAAGAAACCGGCGATGGATGTCGCCAATCATTTCCGGCTTAGTCAGCGAGAACAGGTCACCGTTATTGAGAAGGCTCTTTGTCGCGTCCTTGAATCGCTCCCCTCGGATATCCGCTTCCGTCATGCCGTACGTGCGGATGGTCGTTCCCATCGCTCCATCGATAATGGCAATTCGATTCTCGAGGATCTTTTCAAGAGGATGTGGGTGGGTTCTCGTCATATTTTCCTGCCGGACTTTGCCGCTTTCTGTTCAGCTCTAACTCTGCAACATTTTCAGCAGCAAGTCTCATTAACTATTATAGCGATTTTGGCAAGCGATTCAGGCTCTGGGAGACAGCAGATCATCCCTGAGCTCATGCTCGTGGACGGTAATGAGGCTAAGGAATAGGGCTGATTTTCACAGTCGTACAGAGCGCGTGGCGCTGGATTCGCCTATTTATTCGCGTCCGGGACCGGCGTCCAGGATTTGTCTGGGTTAAAGCGCTCCATCCGTATGAACTCCTGGAGAGTGGCCGGACCCATGTCTTTTTGATAGACCACTCCCTCGTGGCTGACAATGAATGTGTTTACTCCAGTCATGCGATATTCAGCCGGCGCAGCCACCAGCGCAAAGCCACCAATCATCACGTCTTGCACTACAAAATCCATCTGTCCCAGCGGCGCAGCCGAGCCTTGGCCTTTTAGAATTTTGAAGTAATAGCCGTGATACGGCGACACGTCCTTGTCGTAGCCCTGTTCGATTGCGCGCGCTATCTTCTCTCCAATAGGACCATCCCATGTGCCATCGGGATTTTGCCACGCCAGTCCATCCTGCTTGCCGCTTGTGCTCACGATCTGTTGCGCATACTGATTCACCGCGTAACCTTCCCGCTTCTTGTACGCGTACTCATCCTGTGCCTCCACATAGCCACGGCAGATTTGGATGGCATCCAGTTCGTTGTAACCAATGCGGCGGTAGAGAAGTTCCTGTCTGCCTGCTTTGGCGTCAAAAGACCATTTACCCCCTGTGTTCACAATCGGCACAGGGAACGGCCAGTTTTCATTGCCCACAATAAGGTATGCACGGTTCTTGTTCTTCGGATCGAGAGCAACGCTCATTTTTTCGCGCCCCTTGGCGGCGAAGGTAACGGCGCGCTCACGGTCCTGCGGCATTTCACCGGTAAGAACAACATCCTCGCCCTGAGTGCCGAAAATGGCGATGAGTTCCTGCTCATCGAACTTCTCGGCCGCATTGATGAGCGCATCCGCGGCCTGCTTGGGACTGGCAAAGGTTTTAGCAATAGCGGCCGGAGCGCTTTTCGCCGCGTCGGACTCCTGAGCAGACAAAGGGATTAATGTGGAGAGGGAGATCCACGCCGCTGCGCCGATGATCAAGACAAGTCGGTGAAGACTCCTGTGCACGCGTATTGATTTCATGCCATTCTCCTGGGCTCTGCCTTCGGAATTGGGACGATCTATCTGCGCCGTCCGCCGCCGCGCGACCCGCCGCCCCTGGATCCCATGCTCGACGAGCCTCGACTGCTTGCGGAGCGAGCACTTGATCCGTTGAATCCACCACTTCCTCCTCCGAAAGCGCCACTGCTACTGCCGCCGCTACTTCCGCTGCCGCGCGAGACATCCCGGCTTCCGATACTTTCAGCTCCGCCTCCGGTTCGATTAGCTGCACCGCTCTGCGCTCGATTGGCTGCGTCACCGCTGCGGCTGCTGGCATTCGAGGCCCGATCACCAGCGGATTCGCGGGCCCCGGCGGCTCGATCAGACGCCGCATCACGGGCACCGGCAGCTCGATCGCTCGCATTCGTGCGCGCTGCGTCGGCTCGCTCACCCGTTCGATTGGCTGTGCCACCTTCTGCACGGTTACTGGAGAGATTGCCGCCGTTTTGCTTGATCTGCTCCCGTGCTCCGGCCGCACGGTTCTGCGCGGACTCTCTGCTCGCTGTGCCACCATATCTATTTGCGGTTGACTGGTCGCGATACGGTGCGCCGCCACGGTGTTGTGGATTGTGTTGCCATGTTCCGTTGCGTGCCCCATTCACGTTTCGCGTTCCATTCACATTGCGGGTTCCATTCACGTTGCGGTTGATGTTCGCGTTGCGATTGAAATTGTTGTAGTTATTGATCTGGACATTACCGCCGCCCCAGCCGGAGTTCCATCCCCAACCGCCACTCCACATTGCACCCATGGCCACGCCAACACCAAAAGAAATCGCCACGCCGGCGGCGTAGTATCCCGGCGGCGGATAATAAATAGGCGGATAGGCATAGACGGGCGCGCCATACACAACCACCGGATTGTATGTAGGCACATACACCACCTGGGGATTGGCTTGTTCGACTACAATGACTGTTTTGTTCTCAACTTCCTTGGTTTCCACCTTCTGCTGCTCGGTTGATTTCAAATTGCCTTTGTCTTTGGCTTTCTTCCGCATGCGTTGCACCGCATCCATCACATCCTTTTCCTGGGCCAGAAACGCATTGCCCAAGTCGGTGGTCCACTGGATGTCATCAGCCAGGCGTTTTACTACATCCGGCAACGCAGCCATCGCCTGAACGCTTGGGTCCCACGGTTGCTTCGCTACCGCAGTTGCTAGCTCTTTTTCCTTCAGCTTTGAGTTTTTCGCGAGCCATTGCTGGAGCTGGATGATTTCAAGAGGATATGTGGACGCCGCCAGTGTCTGGGCCAGCAAAGGGTCTGGATAAAGAGCAATCGGCGCAACCAGAGAATCGAGCTGATCTGGAGGAATCTTGGCGGTTTCTTGTTTAGCTGCGCCTTCTGCGGTTTGTGACTGGGCCGGTTGTTGCTGTTGTGCCTGCGCTGGTTTCTGCTGCTCTTGCGCCGGCAAAAACGGCCCCGCCCACGTGAGCATCGCTGCACACAAAACAGCGGTACACTTTCGTGCAATCCACGATACTGCTGATCGAAGTTCCATCTTTTTCATGATGGCCTTTCCTCGACAACAACTCATCTACTGGCAGGTACCGGGTTAAACGCTGATTCTGGAAAGCTTTGTTACGCTTCTAGAAGTCAAGAGGCGCACAACATCGGCCCTCCTACCGCAGTGAGTGCCAGTGATGATCTGAGTATGCTCATGCTCCGCGCCTCCATGCCTAAAGATGAAACTCCCATGTCTTAAAGTTGCGAGATACTGCGATCAAAGCCCCGCTGTCGGATGGGTATTGGGATTGACCTTAATATGGTTCTCGACCTTTCTCCCTCCGGCATGTTCGCCGGCAATCTTGGCAGCCTGGCTCTTGGCCGTAGACGTATGCACGGTTCCAGTCAACATGATTTCTGTGTCGGTAACATGCACAGTGACGTTCGAATACGCCATGTGCTCATCTTTACCCAAATCGTCCTTAATGGATTGCTCCAGGGTGCGATCCTCAGGATTGGGTTCCGCATCCACGTGCGGAGGTGGCTGATGCTCCTGGAACTGATTTGAAGCCGGCGGATTTTGCGATTGGGGCTGCTGAGAGAACGCATAGACACCCGCAAATACGAGTGTCGACAGCAGTGCGAGTTTGATGGAAAGGTGCTTCATCCTTGATCCTCCTGTCTCTTAGCCTATGGACTCGAATCATCTGCGCACAAGGTCTGGCGTTGTCCAGCTTGCATTGAGTTGAATCAGCGAAAAGAAAAAGCGGAGACATTTAGTGAGGGTCAAGCCGATCGGGGGTGATCGCGTCTGAACGATGATTTCCGGCCGGCAAAGACGATTGCCGATGCGGCCTTTGTTCACTGGATCAATGACACAGTGCTGACAACAAAGTTCAAGAAAGCAATGGTCACGTTGATTTCACGATTTGACCTCTCGTTAAAAGTCAGCAAGACTTCCGCCCGCTGGCTCAAGTGTTCTGAAGCTTAACCATCGCATTGATTGCGATCCACCAATCCTGCTGCATACGATTGAATTCGTAGGCACAAATGAAAGAATATCCCGCCAGATTGTGCCGCTAAAAAGGACAATGAAATGGCTACACACGCGATTCCCAAAGAGCCACTGAAACCAAAGGTGGTCGAGGCGCCCAGCCAGGCCGACTGGACGAAACCACAGGCAATGGCGATCCCGAAAGAGGGTTACTTCAATGTGGAGCAGGGACGATACGGTCCACTCTTTCCCAAAACGCCGGCATGCCACGGTTTCACGATCATCGCGAAAATCAAGCCGGGTACGGAAGAAGAGATCCGGCACTACGGGAAAAAACTTGAAAATGCTCTGGCCGGCGATCCCCAGGTACTCGCACCGCTGCAGCTTCATTATCTGCGGTGGGTTCTCTTCAGCGTTGGCCCGGACAAATATTTTATGTATCAGGGAATCTTCGACACCGATTTTGATAAATACACTGAGGACGCGGTTGCGCTGTTTACTCAGACCGGTATCAATACGATTTTCGAGAAGCTTGAAGGATTTCCCTCAGACTGGAAGACGAATGTGCCGGCATTCATCAAGTTCCTGCGCGACCACCAATGCCCGAGCTTCCTGGAGTACGGCGAATATCCATACGTTACAGCCGGTGAAATCAAGAAGGCTCTGAAACTGAAAGATGCTTTCTCAAATATGCTCGATCAGATGCAATAAGACCGGCTCTCAACCGGAAAACTGACCAAAGGCTGCAGAGGTTGCCAATGCTGGACTTTGACGATATTCAGCACTTCCTGCTCACGCGCACGCCCGCGCTCGCGGCTCGATACGAATTTCTCACCTTTCGCACACCTACCGCCGGACGCGATTGGCTGGCGGGCATGATTGACAAGGTGGGTACAGGAAAGTCAGTGGGATCGGCGTCACCAGATTCGCGATGGGTGACCGTGGCATTTACCTTTAACGGTCTGCGCGCGCTGGGCGTTGACGAAGCATCGCTGTCGACGTTTCCTGAAGAGTTCCGCCATGGCATGGCTGCACGAGCAGCAATCGTGGGGGCGACTGGCGCTAATCATCCAGACAATTGGGTGGGTGAGTTGGGCAGTCTGGCGTTGCACGCCATCGTCGTGCTTTTTGCCCGCGATGTGGAAGAGCGTGAGCGTTGCAAGAAGGAGCATGATCGCTATCGCACATTGATCGACGGCGTGGATGTGCTTTCGGGATTGGATTTGGAAGCCGCTCATCCAGGCGAGCCACGAGAGCATTTCGGATATCTCGACCGGCTGTCGCAGCCGGTGATCGAGGGAACAGGCGAAGTGCCGGCCCCGGGTTCAGGTCCGGCCATCAGGGCCGGCGAATTCATCTTGGGTTACCTCGATGAGAGTGGATCGAAACCGATGATGCCGCAGCCGGAATCTCTTTCGCGTAATGGCAGTTATCTTGCCTATATAAGGATGCAGGAGCACGTGGGAGCCTTTCGCGACTTTCTCCGGCAGCAAGGCCAGACACATGATGAGCAAGAATTGGTGGCGGCCAAACTGATGGGACGCTGGCGCAGCGGTGCTCCACTGGTGTTAGCGCCGCAGAAAGATGACCCGGTCCTGGGCCGGGACATGCAGCGCACCAATGATTTTGCCTACGCAAAGACGGACCCTTATGGCTACAGTTGTCCCGTTGGCTCGCACATCCGCCGCATGAATCCGCGTGACACCGCGGAGAACATGCAGCGGCGCAAGATGATCCGGCGCGGTGGCACTTACGGCCCGCGGCTGCCGGAAGGCGCGCCGGAAGATGGCGTGGAACGGGGGATTGCCGCGTTCATCGGATGCGCGAGTTTGATCCGCCAGTTCGAATTTGCCATGAACGTCTGGGCGAACGATGCAAAGTTCAAAGATCTCGGCAATGAGCGGGATCCCATCATCGGCACCCAGGACGGCACGCTCGACATGACGATTCCCAGGCGGCCAATTCGGAAACAAATCAAAGGTCTGCCGGCCTTTACCACAATCAGAGGCGGCGCATATTTCTTCCTGCCCGGCATCAAGGCGTTGCAGTTCCTTGCCTCCGGGGATGCGGCGGCCAAACCAAGACTCAGGAAAGTGTCTTAAGGAGTTCAGCCATGGCACAGTTAAAAAGCCGTCCCAGAACCTACAATCAGATCCAGGTACCGCGGAAATATACCGCAGGAAAGCCGCGCTTCAGCATTTATTGGACATGGAGCTATCCCTGGGAAGCCAATCGCAACGTGGCTGAACTCGATAATCGCTTTTCCACCATCACAGAGGTACGCCGGGTTGCATGGCCCGATTATGAGACAGAGCAGTATTCGGAAAAAATGTTTCTGCAAGGGATTGCTGGAACGCTGGAGCTATTTCATCTCTCCCTCCTGAAGTTCCAGTCTCTGGTAGGTGAAGTGACAGAGCATCCCGTTGCGGTCTATCAGCGGATCGATCAGGCAGGGCAGAAGCAGCTGATTGACGAGCGTATGCTGGAAGATACAGACACGTTGATGGTGTTCGGTCTTGATCACCTGGTGACCGAACAGGAAGCGGCTCCGGAAGAAATCGAAGCAATCCGAAAATTCCTTACGCGCGAAGGGACCTGCCTGGTTTTGGGGCCGCACCATGACGTTGGCGTTTCGCCCGATTTCAGAGAACGCAACATGGAATACCTCCACCATGGTGATCCTCTGGTTCCCCGGCAGCAGCGTTTCGGCAAATACACGCGTTCTTTGATGAAAGGATTAGGTACGCCGGTCGAAAATCGCTATGGTTTGCGCCCTGCGGTAGTTAAAGGGACCAATCAAATTGCACCGTTAACGGCGATAAGAGACCTGGATGAACGCGGCTGGCTCGATAACGTCACGACCTTCAACTTCCATCCGCATTTGCCCCACTATGCAGTGACACCTGAAAACAGCAAGGCCATTCACGTTCTTGCGAGACAACCGATTGATCTATCGCGGCCGCATCCATTCACTGAAGCAGGAAACCGTGAATTCAATATGTTGCTGTGGATGCCGCCGGAGGGCAATCGCGCCGGCGACATTGTGTTTGCCGATTCCACAATCTTCACCACGCTGTTTGGCGGCACGGAATCGCTGGAGAACTTCTGGAGGAACCTGGCGCGATCGCCTCGTGCCAGTAGTGCTCAGAAGCGAGTTGCTTGAGCGGCGATGGCGGCTCGCACAGTTCGCATGGCCGATTGGTTTCGCATTTTCATCCTCGTGGCAATTTCCGCCCAACTCGCTTGCGCGCAGAGCAGGGGCGTCTATCCTCTTGGCATGAGCGCCACCAACTCCGGTGTCACACCAGAACCTGGATTTACTTACTCCAACCAGTTGCTTTTCTACGCGCGTGATGAATCGAAGGACAATGATGGTTCCACGCTGCCAGTCACTGGAAGTAACTCGGTCTTAATGGATATGAACTCGCTCATATGGGTTAGCGAAAAGAAAATCCTGGGCGGTGCGCGATACTCTGCGATTGCAACCCTGCCATTCGCAACGAACGATCTCACATCAGATATTCACGGCAACATCAGCGGCGGCAGCGGATTTGCCGACTCGTACTACGTACCGTTTATTCTGGGCTGGAATAAGGAGCGCATGGGGCTCCGTATTCTCTACGGATTTCTTGCCCCAACCGGCCGTTTTGCCGCCGGAGCCAGCAACAATGTTGGTTCAGGTTATTGGACGAATGCCTTCTCGTCGGGTCAAACGTTTTATCTGACCAGAGATAAGTCGTGGGCCCTCTCAGCGTACGAAATGTATGAATTCCACACCACGCAGGAAGGCACCGGAACCCATCCCGGAGAAACTTTCGATCTCGACTATTCGTTGATGAGAACTTTTGCCTTCATCAAAAGTACCTCGTTGCAAATCGGGGCCGTCGGTTACGAACAGCGTCAGACCACGGCCACTCGGGGGCCGGCGGTTCCTCCTGATGAGTCGGCAACGCGTTACGCCGTTAACGCGTTTGGATTGGCATCAAGTGTGACGTTACCAAAGCAGAAACTAAACCTGGGCCTGAAATTCTTCGAGGAGTTCGCCAATCGATCGACGTTCCAGGGCTTCTCACTGCAGGCATCTGGCTCAATCCGTTTCTAGGATGTTCTAGCGTGCAGCCGGCAGTTCATACAAATTCTTGCACCTTTAACCAGAGTGACGCGACAGGCGAACGTTATTGACTGCTGCGCAAGCAAGCTTGCAGACAGCTGATTGGGGGCAACTGTGTTGAAACAGCGGAAATCACATAATTCGAAACTTGGCGAACCATCAGATTGGCGCAGTTCGATTTCGCGAAAACATCTGGCAACGCCTACCGCCTGGTAGCACTGGTAGTAGGCCGGTTTGCCATGCAGGAGAACGTTATGCCCGGACAAGAGCATCGTAACCTGTCTCGCGCCGGAGCCATGAGTTGGTATCTTCTCTGCTCTAGTGTGCTCTGTGGATTGATGCTGCTCTTGTGTGGTTGTCCATCCGGCGCTACCAGAAGAACTTCATCGGTAAAGTCTGCAAAAAACGTCGAATCTTCCGCCCTGGAGTTCAACTCGCGCAACCGATCGTTGCTGGCCGTTTATTCGGCGGAGATCGAAACCGCTGCTGATCAGATTATTCTTCAGTCATCCTCTTCCCGGGCTCGAAGACAAGCGCTCGAGTGGAAAGCCGATGCAATTCCTGCGTTGCAAACGTCGCTACTGAACGATGATCCGGTTTCCGCCAGTCTTGATGCCTGGGTATTCATTTTTCAAATGATGGCGTATATGCAGCAGCCAGCCGTGAAAGAGAGTTTTGCCGGCTCATATCCGGTGGTCGAAGCAACACTCAAACACATGGATGGCGAGATGCAGCAGCTCATCCAGGTAGCTGCACCTTCAGCCAACATAAGTGCTCTTCGTCAGCGTTTTGTTGCCTGGGCTCAAGCTCATCCACTCCAGGGCAGTCTGGCAGGGCGGCAATCATTCGACCCGGAACGGATACGCGCGCTTGGAGAATCTGATCTGGGAGCCATGGCGTCAATCAAGGCGCTGCGCGAAGGCCTGGGCGATCTCACAGCGCGCCTGGATTCGTATAATGCTTACCTCCCTAAACAAACACGCTGGCAGGCTGAACTCTTGCTCAGCGACATCGCGCGCAACCCTGAGTTCGGCACCGCAATGACGAATGCTGCGGTCCTTTCCGATGCAATGGCAAAGACCTCAAGCAGCATGGAACAGATGCCCGAACTGGTGGGGCAGACGCGGGCGGGTGTAACAGCCGATGTTGAGCGCCAGCGTCTGGCCGCACAAGCCTTCCTGCGTGAGGAGCGCGAGCAAGCCTTCAATACGTTGAAGCAAGAGCGAATCGCCTTGACCTCTGATATATCGCGGGAGCGGCAGGCTGCCATCGCCGGCATCAGCGTGGAAGCCCAGAAAATGCTGGAAGCCCTGCACGATGAGCGCCTCGCAGCTACAAGCGACCTGAGCGCTGCCAGTGAAAAGACGCTGCAGGATTTCGACAGCCGTGCCCGTGCTCTGACCAACCGGTTGTTTCTTTTTGCTCTTGGACTCATGCTGCTGACGATAGTCTTGCTTTCGATTGTGGGGTGGCTGTTGCTGCGACGCTTTACAGCGGCGCGCCCAGTACGAGACCAGATGCTGCATGACCGCGCAGCCTGAGGCCAAAGATACTGTACCGACGCTAACAAGATCGAATGCTTCAATTTAGACAATCCTGAAAGCCGCCTTGGAGGATTGAACGATATTGTCGGCAGGTGAGTTAGGTGAGAAATGAAATCAGGAATCTTCTCCTGCATGCTATCGATCGTGATTATTCTGGCTTCAACGCGGCCGCTCTCGGCACAAATGGGAGAGACATGGTGCGGAGATGACTGCAAAATCAATAGCAACCTTGCATTCACCGTCCACGTACCGTTGAATCCCACAGCCCAAGTGGCTACCGTCGGCTGGGGAGGAGTAGGAGGGGTCGGCTATAACTTCAACAAGCGTCATGCGATCATCGCCGAGTTCATGTGGAATCGCACGTATCCTGCGGGCGATTCGTTGCAGCC
>Ga0210397_10000024_pt1 | contig 186123 bp, 175 predicted proteins | sample IncBWH2OmetaG_FD_160126 | JGI IMG/M metagenome (GOLD analysis project Ga0210397, IMG submission 160126) | Forest soil microbial communities from Barre Woods Harvard Forest LTER site, Petersham, Massachusetts, United States - Inc-BW-H-2-O ... | reverse complement strand
CACCCAGATGCTCGGCTAGCCGCGCGGCCACCTCAGCGTGAACATGCCTTAACTCCCGTGCTGTCCGCAAACTGGAAGTAATCCAGATAGGGACATGCGGATCGGTAATCAGAAGTCGGCTTGTCGTCACCCATCGTTTGAGCATTGCTAGCGCGTTTACCGGGACTGATCGTGGTCTGCTTCGGTCGGTCTTGGGTCCGTGGTCTCCCATTCCCAAATGCGAGGCACTTGGGGCATCCATTTCAGTGGAAGCACACACTTCCATGGTGCCTTGGCCCCGCCGCCAAAGTCAGAATCCTCTGCTTCAAAAATCTTCGGCCATTCCTGCACTACCGTGGCCTTCAAAACCACGTTTGAGGTATTCACCCGGGCTAGCCCCAACAACTCGCTTGAACGCCTTACTGAACGCAGCGTCGGACTCGTAACCGACCGACCGAGCAACGTCTATGAGCTTCTTGTCACGCTGTTGTAGTAACTGCATCGCCTTCTGCATCCGCCACTCGGTTACGTATTCCAGCGGTGTTTGTCCGAGTAGCTCTTTAAAACGTGCTGCGAATGCGGAGCGAGACATGCCCGCCGCTTCGGCCAGGGATTCGACCGTCCAGGGTGTATTCACTCTGTCGTGAATGGCACTCAGGGCAGTGCCCATTTGAGGATCGAAAATCGCACGAAGCCATCCTTTGTTGCGTTTCGGTCCCGACGCGATATGCGCCCGGAGTACCTGGATAAACAGAACCTCGGCTAGCCGAGTCGCGACTACGTCAGATCCCGGCGCCTGTTCTGCCATTTCTGACGCCAGCGCCTGCATTGTGATGTGAAGAGCAAGCGTACGTGCCTGATCGGCTTTAATCAGAATGAAGCTCGGCAATAACTGAGTGATCGGCTTCAGGCTGGCGCGATCGAAACTCAGGGACCCACAGACGATTGTCGTCGGTGCGCCACCACCTCCATAATGCGCGACATTGTTGTTGGCTTTGGCCCCGATCTCGCGGAAACTCCACCTCGGACGTGTTCGCGGGCTGTCGCGCAAAACAATCGAAGTCCCCCGGGCAAGCAAAAAGCAATCACCACCGGTGAGGGGAATCGGCTCCGGAATCCCTTCCACACTCAGCCAGCAGTTGCCGCGCGAAAGCATGGCGAAGTGCGCCGAATCTGTGGGTGACATCTTTTTGTCGGAAGGCGTGACTTGTTCTTCGGCCTGCTTTTCCTGTTCTGCGCCCCACGGGGCTGTGGCTTCGAGCCTGTGCAGACCGAAAGCGGCTACGTGCATCGTTCTGAAGATGTCTGTTACCGGGTCCAACTCCTCCTCCTATTTTGGACGAATAGACAAAATATTAGGACTCCTGAACAGTTCTCGTCCACTGCCAGAGACATCTACTACCTGTCCGCGATGCTAACACATCTACCGAAGGGAGTAATTATGGGAAAGCTTGAAGGAAAAGTTGCAGTCATCACGGGTGGATCGAGCGGCTTGGCGCTGGCGAGCGCCAAGCGGTTCGTTGAAGAGGGTGCCTACGTTTTCATCACGGGTAGGAGGCAGGAGCAGCTCGATGAGGCCGTCAGGCTGATTGGCCGGAACGTGACCGGCGTGCGCGGTGACGCCGCAAATCTCGACGACCTCGACCGTCTGTTCGATACGGTCAAGCGAGAAAAGGGCAAGATCGACGTCTTGTTCGCGAGCGCTGGCAAGGGCGAGGCCGTACCACTGGGCGAGATTACCGAGGAGCACTTCGATGCGGCCTTCGGCCTGAATACGCGCGGGACGCTGTTTACGGTTCAGAAGGCGTTGCCGCTGTTCAACGATGGCGGATCGATCATCATGACCGGATCAGTTGCTTCGGTGAAGGGTTTTCCTGGTTTCGGCGTGTATGCGGCGAGCAAGGCAGCATTGCGCTCCTTCGCACGCACGTGGCTCAACGAACTGAAGGGCAGGAAGATCCGGGTGAACGTGCTGGGCCCGGGGCCGATCGCCACACCGATGCAGGAAGAAGTTCTCACCAAGGAGGCGAAGGAGATGTTCGAGTCCCTAATCCCGCGGGGAAAGATGGGTCAACCTGAGGAAATCGCGACGGTCGCGCTGTTTCTTGCTTCAGACGATTCGAGCTTCGTGAATGGGGTGGAGTTGAACGTCGACGGCGGCTTCTCGGCCATCTAACGTCTGCAGACCTCTGCTAGCGGCTGACCTTCCGGCGGCCCGCAAAGTGATTTACCGCGGGACGTTTACGGAAGATCGTCACAGAACGGAATTTGATGTCCCGCGCCGTCGAAGCCTGGGAATCAATATCAACACGGATCGGAGAAACATTATGAGCTACGCAATTATAGGATTCGGAAAGATAGGTCAGGCCCTCGCCCACGCCTTCGCCCGTAAAAACATCGACGTGACCGTTGCGAGTCGCCGGCCCCCCGAGGCTTTGGCACCGCAGGCTCGAGCGATTGGATCCACGGTCGTCGCCATGCCGCTGCGGGATGCACTCGAGGCCGACACAATCATCTTGGCGGTCCCGTTCGGGGAACATCGCGAGGTTGCAAAGGCCCTGCCGAATTGGAAAGGCAAGACGGTCATCGACGCGATGAACGCCTTAGTTCCACCTGAGGAACTGGACGGTCTCCCGTCCTCCGCCTTCGCTGCGAAGTCCTTCACCGGCGCTAAGTTCGTGAAAGGTTTTAATCACCTGGTTGCGGCCACGCTGGCGACCGATCCGGTCGTCGAGGGGGGCCATCGGGTCGCCTTTCTGTCGAGCGACGACGAAGACGCGATCGCTCCCGTAGCGGATTTGGCCAAAGAACTCGGATTCGCGCCCGTCAAGCTGGGAAAGCTCAACGAGGGTGGCGCGCTGGTGCACGCACGCGGCCGCACTTGGGGTCAGCTCATCTTCCAGGACTTGTTCAAGAAGGAGCAGTAATCGATCTACGACCGTGTGATTTGGTCCGAGAAGGATGGTTCCGAAACGTCCGATTAGATCGGACACACTTGATGTAAGGGAAAGGAGAGATTTCGATGAGCATCGAAAAGAATGTCCAGATTGTGAAGAATTTTCTTGCGGCACTCGGCCGCCGAGATAAGCAAGGTTTGCTGGCGTTGTCTGCCGAAGATATTGAGTGGATCATTCCGGGCGAGTGGCCGCTGGCCGGCACGCACCGCGGGCACGCGGGATTGGAGAATTTACTTCAGAAGGCTAACGAAACGGTAGAAACTACCTTCCCAGAGCCCCCCGAGTTCATAGCGCAGGAAGACCGGGTTCTGGTCGTCGGCTTCGCTACGGGGAGAATCAAAGCCACGAATAGGACGTTCGAGGACCATTTTGTCTTCGCCATTACCGTTCGAAATGGCAAAGTGACGAACATCCGGGAGTATATCGACACGCTAGCACTGGCGCGGGCCTCCGAGATGGCCGCGAGCTCGAGGCCCTTACCCATCACCGAGATCCGATAGGTAACCAAAAGTCGGCTAGCAGTTACAATTCCCAAACGCCGATCATTGATGACGCATCTGGTTCCAGACCAATGTGATCGTTGACCGCATCACGGAAACGCTGCTTGCACCCGAGGTAGCGTTCCGTGGTTTGGACGGAGACATGACCCAGCAGAAATTGAATCTGTTCCAGTTCGCCGCCAGCCTGATGGCACAGTCGTGCACAGGTACGACGTAGATCGTGCGGTGCGACTGTTGGAAGGCCGCAGCTTTTCGCATTAGCTTTCACAATTGCCCATATCACTTTGGGAGTAAATCCGTCTCCCCAGATCTTGCCTGCTTTGTTGATCGATCGGAGGAGCGGGCCTGCGTTGATGCTGGCTGCCAGCGTCCAGCGGTCGAAATGCCACACTGTCAAGAATGCAGAATCAAGCGACGGGACTCGAACCCTCGATCTCTTGCTTGACAGGCAGGCGTTCTAACCAACTGAACTATCCCCTCGAAAACTGACTAAAAATGCCTTCCCGCTCCTTCCGCAAGCTTGCAGTGTCTTGCACTTCCTTGCACGTCCTTCGACCTGACAGGGCATCGTTCTCGACATAGCCTAATCGATGCGAGCGGTTCTGCCTTCACCCGAAGGGTCTTAACGCCCTGAGTGTAGTGCCATCCGGCAAATCGTGAAGTTGACAAACGGTTGACAAAACGGGTTTTTGAGAGAGAGCTCCGAAAAGGGGAAAAGTGAGAATAGCCGCGTATTTACTGGTGATTTGAATGGTGGGCCTGGGTGGACTTGAACCACCGACCTCGCCCTTATCAGGGGCGCGCTCTAGCCACCTGAGCTACAGGCCCAAATCGAGGGACAACTTTAAAATTCTAGCAGGCGACCGATACCCGGCACAACTCCAAGCTGGCCGTCGCACGACTCATCTGAAAACTACGGCCCCTACTGCACAAAACCGACGGTGGGCGCTGGTGTGCTTCCTTCCGGCGATTCCTTGATGTTTCCGTATTGCGCCTCGTATCGTGCCAGGTTTTCTCCGAGCGCCCGCCAGATGCGTTTCGCGTGCCCGGGACTCACGATCGTGCTGGTAAGCAGCTTGCCCTGCGCGCCGTTGGGAAAAATGTAAATAAAATTCAGCGTGAACTCTTCCAGATTGTGGTGAATCATTACCAGGTTGCTGTACTGGCCCTGCAATTCCTTTTCGTCGGCCTTGATCTGTACTTGGCCCTGCACCGGCTGCTGTTGGTCCATCTCATTGCTCTCCCTGAATGCCGATTCGAACTTACCATAAGCGCCTGCGGTTCGCTCATCCCGGCGCGTTGCTACTGGTACTTATTGGCGTTCGTACTACAAGGAAAGCACAGTCCTATTGACAGTCGGGCATATTAAAGGTAGTTTATAAAGCGTATTTAGCATAGTTAACTCCAAACATGGCACGCGCGCTCCCGCCACAACTCGAGACCGATCCGCCCGTCGCCAGCGAAACTCCCGACGTCGCATATACCTCCACGGAAACACGTACCCGGATTTTGTCGCCTTCATTGCCTGAAGCGCACCGCACTATCCCTTTTTCCGCAGGCGCCTCCTGGATTCGCAAGGTGCTGGCCTTCGCCGGGCCCGGTTATCTCGTTGCCGTCGGCTACATGGACCCCGGCAATTGGGCGACGGACATCGGTGGCGGCTCGAAATTTGGCTACACGCTGCTGAGTGTCGTCCTGATCAGCAACCTGATGGCGATGTTTCTACAGGCGCTTTCCGCGAAGCTCGGCATTGCCAGCGGACGCGATCTGGCCCAGGCTTGCCGCGAGCATTATTCCCGCCGCACCGGGTTGTTTCTCTGGGTGGTCTGCGAAATTGCCATCGCCGCCTGTGACCTTGCGGAGGTCCTGGGCTCTGCCGTCGCGCTGAAACTGCTTTTTGGGCTGCCACTCCTCGCCGGAGTGCTGATTACTGCGTTCGATGTGCTTATCGTTCTCGCGCTTCAAGGCCGCGGCTTCCGATTGATCGAAGCCTTCGTCGTCACGCTGATTGCCTCCATCGCCGCCTGCTTCGCTTATGAAATCTTTTTCGCTCATCCGCTTTGGCGTGAAGCCGCCATCGGCTTCATCCCGCGCGTGGAAATCCTTCGCAATCGCGAGATGCTTTACATTGCCATCGGCATCCTCGGCGCCACCGTGATGCCGCACAATCTCTATCTGCACTCCAGCATCGTGCAGACGCGTGCGTTTGGAGCTTCTACTCGCGATCGCCGCGAAGCCGTCCGTTACGCCATTTTCGATTCCACGCTCGCCCTCGGATTCGCGCTTTTTATCAACGCCGCCATCCTTGTTCTCGGTGCCGCTGCGTTTCACACGCGCGGCCTCCAAAACGTCGCGGAAATTGCCGACGCTTATAAACTTCTCAGCCCCGTCCTCGGCGTGAGCCTCGCCAGCACCGTCTTTGCTGTCGCGCTGCTCGCCTCCGGCCAGAACTCCACGCTCACCGGCACACTCGCCGGCCAAATCGTGATGGAAGGTTTTCTCGACATCCGCCTCAAACCTTGGCTTCGCCGCCTGATTACGCGCTCGATCGCCATCATTCCCGCCGCGCTAGTCATCGGCATCGCCGGTGAAAACAAAGTCACCTCGCTCCTCATTCTCAGCCAGGTCATTCTCAGCTTTCAGCTGCCCTTTGCGGTGATTCCGCTCATCCAGTTCACCAGCAGCCGGGCCAAAATGGGTGAATTCGTCAATTCCCGCCTGACCATCGTTATCGCCTGGATCGTTGCCGCCGCCATCCTCTTCTTCAACGGCGAACTCCTCTGGCTCATCTTCCGCGCCTTCTAAGTGCGAGTTTTCTCTCTCAGATTCTTCTCACCTCTCCGCGAACCCTGTGGTCGCCGTGTCCTCTGTTTTAAGGAATTTTCTTCGAACCGCGCCATGCATCCTGTCTTTCGTTGCCGACAGTGATGTGCGAAGATTTTCTTGGTGATCATGCCTGCAAACGCCTCGCCAAATCTCAGGATGCGTAAAACTCTTTTTGCCTCGCTTCTCCTGATCATCTTGGTCGCGGTTGCCTACACCGCGTATCAAGAAAACAAACCTTGGGTCATCCCCGAAGAAGCCAAAAGCCGTAAGAACCCCCTCCAGCCCTCAGAAGCCGCGCTCAGGTCTGCTCGGGGTCTTTATGGCGAAAACTGCGCCCAATGCCACGGCGACGCCGGAAAAGGTGACGGCTCCGAAGCGCTCCGGTACGATCCCAAACCAGCCGATTTCACCGACGCGCCACACATGAACAGCGTCACCGACGGTGCGCTCTTTTACCAGATCAGCCAGGGCAGAAAACCGATGCCCGCTTTCAAAAGGCGCATGACCGAAGACCAGCGCTGGCAATTGGTTCTTCTCATCCGTTCGTTTGCGCCGCGGGCCGAAAAAAAGTCCGCCGCACCCAGCACAGCCGCGACAAACTGATTTCGCCCGAGGTCGCGCTTCACAATCGACACCCTCCGGATATATCCTCCACAAGCTCGCTTCACACTCTTAAGGAGTCCCATGCGCAAGTTTTTATTCGTGCTTCTCTGTGCCTTTTCATTCTCGCCGATGGCTTTCTCCGCTCCCGGCGCTGTTCGCTGCGGCAAGTTTGTCGATGTTCGCTCCGGCCGCACGCTGACTGATCAAGTCATCGTGTTTGATGACAACGGCATGATTATCGCCGTCGGCCCCGTCGCATCCACGAAGCTTCCGGCGGGCGTCTTCCCCATTGATCTCTCGAATGCCACGTGCTTGCCTGGCCTGATCGATGTGCACACGCACCTTACCTTCGATCCAACGAACAATGGCTACGCTGGCCTCGGCGTTTCCGTTCCCCGCGAAGCTGTCACTGGCGTAAAAAACGCGCGCAGAACGTTGCGCGCGGGATTTACAAGCGTCCGCAACGTTGGCGCAAGCGGCTACACGGACATCGCCCTCCGCGACGGAATTAACGCCGGCGACGTGGAAGGCCCGCGCATGCGCGCTTCGGGTCCGCCCCTCAGCATCACCGGAGGCCATTGCGATGACAACCTGCTTCCATTTGAGTTTCACCACAAGGCGGAAGGCGTCGCCGACGGTCCCTGGGCCGTGCGCGCCAAAGTCCGCGAAACCGTAAAATACGGCGCCGACGTCATAAAGATTTGCGCTTCGGGTGGCGTTCTCAGCAAGGGAGATCAGCCCGGCACTCCCCAATACACACTCGAAGAAATGACAGCCGTCGCCGAAGAAGCTCACAAGCTGGGCCGCAAAGTCGCCGCGCACGCACACGGAACGCAATCCATCAAAGACGCCATCCGCGCGGGAATTGACTCCATCGAGCATTCCAGCCTGATCGACGACGAAGGCATCGCCCTCGCCAAACAGCACGGTACGTATCTTGTGTTCGATATCTACAACGACGACTTCATTCTTCAGGAAGGCGCGAAAGCGGGAATGCTTCCCGAGTCCATCGAAAAAGAAAAGAAAATCGGCCGCTTGCAGCGCGAGAATTTCCGGCACGCGTTTCAATCCGGCACGAAGATGGCCTTCGGCACGGATTCCGGCGTCTATCCGCACGGCGACAATGCCAAACAATTCGCCAAGATGGTCGAATGGGGCATGAAACCCGTCGACGCCATTCAGGCTGCGACTATCAACGCCGCGGATCTGCTGGGCTGGGCTGATATGGTCGGCGCCCTCGAAACCGGCCACTATGCCGACGTAATTGCGGTGACTGGTGATCCCACGTCCGACGCGCGCGTTCTTGAATCCGTCAAGTTTGTGATGAAAGGCGGCAGCGTCGTCCGCAACGACTACGCCGCCAAGCCAGCAGCGAACTAAACCCGGCTCCACGCCGCGCAAAACTCAACTTGCCCAAAACGAAAGCGGGCCGCTCCATCCGATCGGGCGGCCCGCTTTGCTTTTCTTTGCTTCTTTATTTCTTTATTTCATTACTTCTTCTTTACGCCGTCGCCGCCTTCACCTGCGACAGTGCCGCCGCCACTTCCTTCAAGTCCGGCACCACGGGGATGTCGTAGTTCTTGAACCACGCCACTTTGCCCGCCTTGTTGACGATCGCGATCGCCCGGCCGGTGATCCCTTTATCGGCAAGGAACACACCATACTTTTCGCTTGCGGCTCCACGCGGCTGAAAATCCGCCAACAGTGAATACTTGATGCCCATCTTGTCCGCATAAGCCTTGTGCGACCATATGCTGTCAACGCTTATGCCCAGCACTTCCGCATCCAGCGTTTCGAATGCTTTCATCTCGTTGACGATGCAGACGTGCTCATTCGTGCACGTCGGACTCCAGTCCAGCGGATACCAAACCAGAACCACATTTTTCTTCCCCGCGAAATCCGAGAGCTTCACTTCCTTTTTTTTCTGATTCAGCAACATGAAATCCGGCGCCGTTTCTCCCACTGAAATGCTCATTGTTGTTCCTCCTGTGTTTCTCAAGTTCCGCCAAGCATTCTACTCAATCCCGGCGCGCCAGCCAATTCGGTCTCGCCAGCCGCCAGTTCCTGCGATTCGAAGGGCCCGGCGGTATACAATATTTCCGCGCGCGGAGTATGCACGCCCGTGTAACGAGCCAAATGATTTGGTATCAATGCTTGCTCATGAACAATCCGACGCCGCTGTTGATCGAGACCACCTTTCCGGCGTGGCCACCCACTCATGCTGACCATCTTCGCCACGCCAAAAGCGTTCCGCGGACACATTAACGTAATCCAGCGCAACGCCATCAAGAGCTGGTCCCTTCTCCCCATCAAGCCGGAAATCATTCTATTTGGCGATGATCAAGGTGCGGCGGAAGTGGCGCGCGAGTTTGGCCTGCGGCATATCCCTAAGGTGGCTCGCAGCGATTCCGGCGCTCCGCTGGTGCACGATCTGTTTGCCCAGGCCGAACAGCTTTCCCAGAACAACTTGCTCTGCTACCTGAATGGAGACATCTTGCTGTTGTCGGATTTCTCATCTGCGGTGGAGCGCATCGCTCGTGAACCACATTCGTTGCTCATGGTCGGCCAACGCATGGACGTGGACATCACCGAGCCAATTCATTTTTCTCATCCGGACTGGGAACAAAATCTGCGCCGCCAGGCCGGCACAACGGGAAAGCTGCGCCCGCCGAACGCCATCGATTACTTCGTTTTCACCAAGGGCCTGGGCAGCGATCTGCTTCCCCTCGCGCTTGGGCGTCGTGGCTGGGACAACTGGTTTTTGTGGCACGCGCGTTCGAAAAAGGCCGCGGTGATCGATGCTTCGCGCGAAGTTTTGGCCCTCCACCAGAATCACGACTATTCGCATCTTCCCGACGGTTCGAAAGGCGTATTCACCGGGCCGGAGGCGCAGCGCAATCGCGAGCTCATCGGCGAGTGGTATCACCTCCACACCACGGAAGACGCCACCCATCGCCTCACGCCGCAAGGTCTTTCGCGCAGCTACTTACATCCTTGGCTTGTCATCAAACGTGCCTGGTCGCATCCCCGTGGAATGGCACTGCTCATCATCAAGTTGCTTTCGCGCCCCTTCCGCAGCGACTCGCCGCCGGCCTGAGCCAACTTGAACATTTTCACGGAAGAATCAGGCTGATCCGCGTCCGAAAAACAGGCGCGCGCTTCGTCAAATTCTTTTCTTCTCTGCATCACCGCTGTACACTTTCTCCCAGAGGAGCACGATGTCCTCCGAAGCCACTCGTCAAGTTCCCATGATGCCTCTAAGCAAGCTTGTTGATCACTATCGCGCTCTTGCTGGTGAATTTGGTCGGCCCGTGCCGCTCTCGGCGTTTCAGCTCGGCCCCGCCGAAACGGAACGGCTCTTCTCCGGCTACGACGAGGACTACCACATCAGCCGCTTCTTTCATTTCTCCGAAACTGGCGGCACGCTCTTCTCCATCAACGGCTTCCCCGCCACCCATGTCTCCCTCGACCCCGAAATCGAATCCATCCTCTGAATGCATCTATCCTCGGGAACCTTTCGAGCGTTGCCACCGTCAATAGTATTCGAGTAGTATCGAGATCCTAGATGCGCCGGCGCGCCTTATCGCTTTTGTTCCTGCTCGCTGCGGTTGCACCCGCATTATGGTCCGCTGATGCGATTTCCCTCAAAATCCGGCAAATTGGGCTCGAAAACGTCTACGCCACCGATAACAGTCCGACGCTCATCTCCTTCGACGCCCGCAACACCACAATGCAGAGCATGCCCATCTCGCTGGTTGTCGATGAAGTGAGTCTGGAGAGCAATTCGAATTCCGTTACGACGTCGATTACTTTGCCGCTAGTGCTTTCGCCGGGCGAAGAGCGCACTTTTCGCGTTCCCCTAAACATTATTCCGCAAAATAACAACAAGCTGGTCATTTACCTGGAAGCGAGAGACGTTGGTAATCTCGTCGTCGGTCGTGCGGCGCGGCTCGTCGACCCAAAAACGGAGGGCCAGGTCCTCGGCCTGATTTGCTCCACGCCTGAGCTTTGCCGCGGCATTCAGCAGTCCATCCTTCTCAGCGGCAGCCCCGACGAGCAGACTTACAAGTCGCGAATCCTGCGTATGATTCAATTGTCCGACCCTCCATCCGAAGGATGGGCTTACGCCCCCGCGAACACTATGATTCTTGCCGCACCCATCGCGCGCCTGTCGGAAGACCAGCGCCAAGCTCTCGAGATCTTTGTTCGCAATGGGGGCAAGCTGGTTTTGATCGAGGATCAGATCGCCGATGGTGTTTCGTCCAACCCCGGGACCAATCCCACCACCGCAAAGCCTTCTCCAGCGGATTTCAATCGCATGTGCCGCAAAGCCTTTTTTCTTGAGCTTTATCGAATCCGGCTACCGTTCGGACAGTCTCTGCGCGTGGGTTCCGGCTATCTTGTTCGTCTACCCTCCGTCACCAGCAAGGAATTCTCTACCTATTTTCGGCCTGTCGGCTTCTCCCAGAGCACGCCGGAGGAGACGCGTCGTCAATTTCCACGCGATGCTGGCGGCTGGGGGCCAGGAGACTTCAGCCAACCGGCGTGGCTAATGAAGCGCCTCGGTACCAGTTTTCGATTTCCGACTTTTTTGGAGATTCTGCTTTGGATGATCGGTTACGTCCTTGTAGTCGGTGTCTTCAACTTCATCGTCTTAAGAAGGATGGGCAGGCCAGAGTGGGCCTGGTTCACCATTCCGGCCATCGCGATTCTCACTTCCGTCTTCCTTTACGGCACCAGTGCTCGCCATCGGCCGCGCAATTTCAATCTCGATGACATGGTTGTCTATCGTATGGACAATCTCAGTTCGCTCGCCACAGCGGATGCCAAAGTTCGTATCTCCTCCCCGCGGAGATCAACCGTCGAGCCCGTCATCCCTGTGGACTGGATCTATTCGCCCCCGCGCAATCTTGTAGCAGACATGTTCGAGGGGCCCCTTACGCCCAACTTCAGCAATACTGCTCATGTGAGTGGATTTGTTCTCGACAAAGCTTGGGAAACCAGTCTGGCCCTTCGCAAATGGTCCTTTGCAGAACTCAACTTTGCGGGCTCTCATCGCTTTGCGGGAACGATTTCCCGCGATGCGCTGGGTCACCTCCACAACGATACGGGAATCTCCTTCAAGCAAGCCATTGTTGTCGACCATAGCGATGTTTTTCTGCTTGGTTCGTTTCCCAACGGCGAGACCTTGGATCTCGCCAAGGTCCCACGCCGGGAATTCCAGAAGGAATCCGGTCGCTCGGTCTCACGCTTGCCCGGCTACCCCGGTCCGCCCTTTCAGTGCCGCAAGCCCACCGACAGCGGGAATCGCGCGTTCACCGAGGCCGAGTCACAGCAAATGAACGAAGAGTGGGACAATCTCGGGGCGGAACCTTTTTCGCTTCTGGAGCTGCTCCGCGGCTGGTCCACCAACGGTGATGACGTGTTTGCTGAAAACAAGGCCGTTTTCTTTGGTCTAAGCGATCAAACGGGTCTTGTCCCTGTTCTTCGAGGTCAATCTCCCGACCGGAAATCCGCTTCCCTGACGATTGTCACCTTCGGAGCGTGGCCATGATTGAAATCGAGGCGCTCCGCAAGTCCTATCGCAAGTCCCGGGGTTTGGACGGTTTTTCTCTGCGCATGGAAAGCAATGAGCTCGTCGGCCTGGTCGGCCCCAACGGGGCAGGGAAGACGACGCTCATAAAAATCCTGGCAACGCTTCTTCCGGCGGATGCAGGTTCCGTCCGTGTTTCCGGCCACGACGTATCACTCGATCCTGCGTGCGTACGTACAACGCTGGGTTATCTGCCTGATGTCGCGGGAATCTACCAGGACATGCGCATTGGCGAATTCCTCGAGTTCTTTGCCGATGCTTTCCGGCTTAAGAAGCCCAAACGCACCGCAGCCATCGAGCGCGCGCTCGAGCGTTCCGGCCTTGCCGATCGCCGCGAGGATTTCGTTGAGCATCTTTCCCTCGGTTGGAAGCAGCGCCTGCTTCTGGCAAAAATTCTGCTTCACGAACCCAAGTTGCTCCTCCTCGATGAGCCCGCTACTGGTTTGGACCCGCTGGCCCGCATTCATCTTCGCGAGCAATTGAAACGTCTGCACGCGGAAGGTGTGGCCATCTTGATCTCCTCGCATATTCTCAGCGACCTCGAGGACATCTGCACGCGCATTGTCTTCATCGCCGATGGAAAAAATGTCGAGGAAGCACAAACTACTCCATCAGCACCCAAGGACCACGCCCCAACCATCCGGTGCGAGGTCGAGTTTGCAGGTGCAAGCGAAACCATAGATCGCGTTATCGCCGGCCAGCCCGGCGCGCGTGTGCTGGAGCAAAAGGACGGCTTCCTGCTCTTGGAACTGCCGGGCAGTTCCAAGGAAGCTTCGACTTTTCTTCAAACACTCTTGACGGCGGGGATCACCATCCTTCACTTTGACGCGCGCGGCCCGGGCCTTGAGGAGCGCTACCGCCGCGCCTTCGGGGAGCAAACTCGATGAAGCGCTACGTCACTAACCCCATGATCATCAAGGAGCTTCGCCAGCGCCTCCGCGAACGCCGCGCATGGCTCCTCCCGACGCTGTATCTTTTTGTGCTCTCCGGGGTTGTCATCTGCGCCTACTACTTTACGACCGACACTGGTCACCGCCTTCACGGCGCGGAGGTCCAGGGCGCGGACATTGGCCAAGCTATCTTTCTCGGTGTGGTCTTCACCCAAATCACCGTGCTCCTGCTCATGGCCCCCGTTTTCAGCAGCGGTGCCATCACCCTTGAAAGAGAACAACGTACTCTTGCCGGCCTCTTGACCAGCCTGCTCTCGGCTCCTCAGATTTGGTGGGGAAAGTTCATTGCCGCGCTTCTTTATCTCCTGCTTCTGGTCGCCAGCGCGCTTCCCTTGCTGGCTCTTCCGTTTGCTTTCGGAGGTGTTGAGCCTCTCGATATGCTCAAAGTCCTTGGCTCGACCATTCTCACGCTCGCCTGTATCTGCGCCATCGGCCTCTGGTGCTCAGCTGTGTTTCGCCGCAGCGTCCACGCCACGGCGTCTTGCTATGCCATCGTCCTTGTCCTGACGGTTGTCACAGCTATCGCCTACGGCATGTTGTATTCGCACTGGCAGCAAAGCCACCCGGGGGCTTCCGGTCCGCCCGCGCACATTCAAGCGCCTCTTTTCCTAAACCCTTACTACCCATTGCTGACGTTCATGGAAGATAACGATTTCGGCATGCACGCCTATCCCGTCTCCTCGTGGCTATTGTTTGGGGCACTTGGTTGCCTCGCCGCGGCTTTCTCCATGAGGAGCCTGCAGCGCTCCGGCGAGCAATTGTGAGACTTATTCGAGATCGATGCCTTCGGTTTGACGCAGACCTGCAAACTGTTTTCGACTAAAAAATCTTCTGGGACCCGCGAATCCATCCTCTGATTCGCGCGTCCCAGCCCGCGCACATAAATTTCATTTGAAAAAACCTGCAATTTGACTACCCTACACCACGCCGGAGGTCCTCCGATGGCTGGTTCCCCGACTCTTTTGCCCGAGTCTCGACTCGGGAGCACTTTGCGACGCGACCCCTGGTGGATCGAGATCCTGCCGGTCATCATCGTGATGGGCGGCTTCAGCATCTACGCCACGCTACGCGCCTTCGAAGGGGCTTACTATTCCTGGGGGCCCTACCTCTCTCCGTTCTATTCGCCGCTCATAGACCCGCAGCATCACTGGTGGCCGCTCTCACCAGCCCTCTTGATTCTTGCTGGCCCCCTCGGCTTTCGGGCCACTTGCTACTACTACCGCAAAGCTCTGTATCGTGCGTTTCTCCTCGATCCGCCCGCGTGCGCCGTCGGTGAACCCTCCCGCCGCAAGTACAGCGGAGAAACAAAGTTTCCTCTGATCCTCCAGAACGTCCACCGCTATTTTTTCTATCTCGCGGTTCTCTTTATCTGCTTCCTTTGGTACGACGCCATTCGCGCATTTTTCTTCGACGGCCACTTCGGCATCGGTGTTGGCACGCTCGTCCTCACACTCAACGTTTGCTTGCTTTCGCTTTACACTTTTTCCTGTCACTCTCTCCGTCATCTTGCCGGAGGCAAGCTCGATTGTTTCTCTTGCGCCACTTTTGGCCGCTCCCGCTTCGCCGCCTGGCGCCTTTCCACCTTCCTGAATGAGCGCCACATGCTCTTTGCCTGGTGCAGCCTGTTTTCCGTCGGCTTTGCCGATTTCTACGTGCGTCTGGTCGCCTCCGGCGCTATCCGTGACCTGAGGCTCCTGTGACCGCAAACTACGAGACCCGCGAGCACGACGTTCTCATCATCGGCGCCGGCGGCGCGGGATTACGCGCGTCGCTCGAAGCGCTGGCACAAGGCGCTTCGGTCGGCGTGGTCTGCAAATCGCTCCTTGGAAAAGCACACACGGTAATGGCCGAAGGCGGCATCGCCGCGGCCATGGCCAATGTGGACACCGCCGACGATTGGAAAACTCATTTTCGTGACACCATGCGCGGCGGAAAATTCCTGAATAACTGGCGCATGGCCCAGCTCCACGCCCTGGAATCTCCCGATCGCGTCCGCGAACTCGAACAGTGGGGCGCCCTCTTCGACCGCACCGAAAAGGGCGACATTCTTCAGCGCGCCTTCGGCGGCCACACCTTCAAGCGTCTCTGCCATGTCGGCGACCGCACTGGCCTCGAGATGATTCGAACTCTGCAGGATCGCGGCGTCCAGCAGGGCATCGATGTCTACATGGAATGCACGGTCACGCGCTTGCTGACCGACAGCGGCCGCATCGCCGGCGCCTTTGCCTACTGGCGCGAGACCGGCCGCCTCATCGTTTTCAAAGCCAAGTCCATCGTCATCGCCACCGGCGGCATTGGCAAAGCCTGGCGCGTCACTTCCAATTCCTGGGAATACACTGGCGACGGCATGGCCCTCGCTTACGAAGCGGGCGCAGAACTCATGGACATGGAATTCGTGCAGTTCCATCCGACCGGCATGGTCTGGCCACCCGGCGTGCAAGGCATTCTCGTCACCGAAGCCGTTCGCGGCGAAGGCGGAATCCTCCGCAACAAACTCGGCGAGCGTTTCATGGAAAAATATGACCCCAAGCGCATGGAGCTCTCCACGCGCGACGTCGTCGCCCGCTCGATCTACACCGAAGTCAAAGAAGGCCGCGGCACCGAGCATGGCGGCGCCTATCTCGACATCTCTCAGAAGCCCGCCGAATACGTAAAGAAAAAACTCCCCAGCATGTATCACCAGTTCAAGGAACTCGCCGATGTGGACATCACCAAAGGTCCCATGGAAGTTGGCCCCACCTGCCACTACGTGATGGGCGGCATTCGCGTGGACGCCGAAACCGCGGAATCCACCGTGCCCGGCCTTTTCGCCGCCGGCGAAGCGGCCGCTGGTCTTCACGGCGCGAATCGTCTCGGTGGCAACTCCCTCTCCGATCTCCTCGTCTTCGGACGCCGCGCCGGACTCGCCGCTGCCCAGCATGCCAAGCGCGTATCCGCCCCTTCGATGGATAACTCGCAGATCGAATCAGCCGAAAAAGAATTGCTCGCTCCGTTTTCCAATTCCGGCACGGAAAGCCCGTATGCCGTTCACCGCGATTTGCAGGAACTCATGCAGAATCTCGTCGGAATCTTCCGGACCGAAGCAGATCTGGGCAAAGCCCTCGTTGAGCTCGAAAAACTGAGGGCCCGCGCCGCCAAAGCTGGCGTCGAAGGCTCCCGCCTGTTCAATCCCGGCTGGCATCTTTCCTACGACTTGAAGTCCATGCTCACCGTTTCCGAAGCAGTCGCACAAAGCGCTTTGGCGCGAACGGAGAGTCGCGGCGCACACAGCCGCATCGATTTCCCAAAGCTCGATCCGCTCTGGGAAAAGAAGCACAACATCATCGTCAAGGAAGCCGGCGCCATGAAACGCCGTGAATCTCCCGTTGAGGAGATGCCCGGCGAGCTCCAGCAAATTCTGGCCGCAGACTAGAGATTGTGTTACACCGTGGCTTTAGCCTCGGCGTGCGAAGGCAGAGAACAGGCAACGGAGACTACTCATGGCCGAAGCAACCTTGCGCGTTTTTCGCGGCGATTCGAACGGCGGCCAAACCGTGGACTACCGCGTCCCCATCGCTCCCGGCATGGTCGTTCTCGACGCGCTTCATCACATCCAGGGTCACCTCGCACCGGACCTTGCCGTCCGCTGGAATTGCAAAGCAGGGAAGTGCGGCTCCTGTTCCGCGGAAGTCAACGGCCGTCCGCGCCTCACCTGCAAAACACGCATGGATGACCTTCCTCAGGATCAGCCCATCACCGTCCTTCCCATGAAATCCTTCCCTCGCATTAAAGACCTTGTCACCGACGTTTCCTGGAATTACCGTGTCAACCGAAAAATCCCTGCATTCGAACCGCGCCCCGGCACGGACTGGAAAATCTCCCAGCTTGACGTCGATCGCGTGCAGGAATTCCGGAAGTGTATCGAATGCTTTCTCTGTCAGGACGTGTGCCACGTTCTTCGCGAACACGACCAGAAAGAAAAATTTGGCGGCCCGCGCTTCTTCGTTCGAATCGCTGGGCTCGAGATGCACCCCCTCGACGGCCGCAACCGCAACGCCCTGCTCAAGGACGAACTCGGCCTCGGGCTTTGCAATATCACCAAATGTTGTACAGAAGTCTGCCCCGAGGAGATTCGCATCACTGACAACGCCATCATCCCGCTCAAGGAGCGCGTTGTGGACGAATTTTATGATCCGCTGACCAGGATGTTCCGGAGGATCCGCGGCAAGTAGTGCGAACGAGGAGGCCCCATGCCACACCAATTGAAATCCATCTCCAAAGCAGGCATTCCCGAAGCCGTCGCGAAAGCCGAGCTCTACCGTTACATCAACGAGCCCGAAGAGGCCGAATCCATTTGCCGCGACATTCTCTCCATCGTTCCCGACCATCAGCTAGCCCTCCGCATGCTCGGCCTCGCCATCACCGATCAATTCCTCGGCGCCGCCGGCGACCGGTATCCGGAGGTGCTCTCTCTCTTCCAGAGCTTGCGCGACCCGTACGAACGTTTCTACTACACGGGCTTGCTGTACGAACGCCGCGCAAAAGCCCAGCTCGTCGTCGGCTATGCCGCGCACATCCTTCTCCCTCTCATCGAAGAAGCCATGCGTTGCTTCGCCGAAGCGGAAAAAATCCGCCCCGTCGGCAACGACGACAGCATTCTCCGCTGGAATCGCTGTGTCCGGCTGCTCGAAAGCCGCCCTGATTTTCATTTTGATCGCGGCCCCGCGGCCTTTGACGCTGAGGATTCGCCGCCCGTCAGCTCGCACCCGCGCCGCGTCGGCGGTCATCACTGAAGTTGGAATTTGTTTCGCCTCAGACCCGCGCAGCGAGCAGAATGCAATCGGAAATCACGGAGGCAAGTCGCCGACAATTCCACCGAGTCAATTCTTGGTCGCAATTGGTTTCCACTTATTGAGAAAATCTAGAATGTCTTCCGGCGCCATCGAACGCGCCGCTTCAAACTCACCGCGCTTCTGGCTGAACAGAAGTTTCCCGTCGCTTTCCAGCACCGCAATGGCCGGGACGCCGCGGTCCAGCGGCACATCATATTGCTTCGCGAGATCCAGATTCTTGTCCATCTGGCCGATATCCACGTCCACTAATTCAAACGATTTCTCCAACGTCGGCAAAATCTCCAGGCTGTGAAACGCTTCGTCCAATACGTGGCAGTCGTAGCACCAGTTCCCTCCAAAAACAATCAGCACGCGTTTGTGGGCGCCTGTCGCCCGGTGCACGGCCTCCGCAATCTCCGCTTTTGCATCCGCTGACGCAGGATACAAATCTTTGTTCTCCATAGGCTGTTTCAATCTTGCCGCGTCTTGTCTCTGTACGTAAACAATCTTCCAGGTCTCCCCTACCTGTGCCCAGGCCTGCGCCATCCCCACGTAGTATCTTTTGACCCCCTCGTCCGTCTTCACGGACATCACTACCTGCGCCACCACCACATGCACCTTGGGCTGCGGATCCTGTTCCTGCGCGATTTCTACTCGCACATCGGTTAGACCTTTGGTTTTCCACCCCGCCCAGAAGTTCACTTCGTCCTGGACGGCAATAGGCTTTTCATCAGCGCCTTTGATTTGCGGCGCCGGAGAAGTCACGAACATCCGCTCCAATGCCGCCGAATCACCCCCCGCGACGGCGAGCCGCCATTGCTCCATGGGCGCAAAGGTTGCGGCTGGCCGTTCCTGTGACTTCGCAGGGATCGCCGCGCAGGCAAGGGTAAAAAGGAGAAAATGCATACAAATCGTGTCGCGGCGCATTCGCACCTCCCGGGAGGAGGCTTTACTCTAGCAGGAATTTACTTGTTCTTATCGGGCGGCGTTCGCTACGCGCTCGAACCGCCGCGCCAGTTTTTCGTGCTCTTCGCGAATTTCGCGCGGCAGCCGCTCGCCAAATTTTGCAAAGAATTGTTTCGAGTCTTCCAGCTCCGCATCCCAATCTTCGGAATTCACACTCAGCAATTCCTTCAGCGCCTCATCGGAAATCTTAAGCCCATCGAGTGTCAACCCGTTCATCGCCGGAACGTATCCGATCGGCGTCTCCTGCGCCGCACCGCGCCCTTCTACCCGCTCCAGAATCCACTTCAGTACGCGCACGTTCTCGCCGTATCCCGGCCACAGGAATTTCCCATCGGCTCCCTTCCGGAACCAGTTCACATGGAAAATCTTTGGTGGCTTTGGAATTTTCTTCCCCATCTCCAGCCAGTGGCCGAAATAATCCGCCATGTTGTAACCGCAGAAGGGCAGCATAGCCATCGGGTCGCGCCGGGTAATCCCCACGTCACCCGTTGCCGCCGCGGTCGTCTCCGACGCCATCATCGCTCCAATGAACACTCCGTTTTGCCAATCCAAAGACTCATAAACAAGCGGCGCCACCCGCGCTCTTCGTCCGCCAAAAATAAACGCCGAAATCGGCACGCCTTCCGGCCCTTCCCACTTCGGCGAAATGCTTGGCGACTGCTGCGCCGGGACGGTATAACGCGCGTTGGGATGCGCCGCCGCGCCTTTCGATGAATCCCACTTCTCGCCCTTCCAATTGATCAATCCCGCTGGCGGTTCGTCCCCGATTCCTTCCCACCACGGCTCTCGCTCGGGCGTCATCGCCACGTTCGTAAAAAGCGTGTTCTTGTGCAGCGCAGCCATCACATTCGGATTGGTACGCATTCCGGTGCCCGGCGCCACTCCAAAAAACCCGGCTTCCGGATTGATCGCGTGCAAATACCCGTCGTCGCCGATTTTCATCCATGCAATATCGTCGCCCACCGTCCACACGCGGTAGCCCTGGCTCTCCAGCGCGGACACCATCATCGCCAGGTTCGTTTTTCCGCAAGCGCTCGGGAACGCCGCGCCCATGTACGTCACTTTTCCGTCAGGCGACTCCAGCCCAAGGATCAACATATGTTCCGCCATCCACCCTTGCTCGCGCGCCATCACGCTCGCAATCCGCAGCGCAAAACACTTTTTCCCCAGCAGCGCGTTTCCCCCGTAACCCGAGCCCACGCTCCAGATCAGTTTCTCTTCCGGGAAATGTAGGATGTACCTCCGCATCGGATCCAAATCCCCCAGCGAATGCAGCCCCGGCACGAAATCGTTCGAAGTACCCAGCCGGTCCATCGCCACTTTGCCCATTCGCGACATGATGTGCATGCTCGCCACCACGTACGGGCTGTCCGTGGCTTCCACGCCCACCTTGCTGATCGGCGAATTCACTGGCCCCATGATGTACGGCACAACGTACATGGTTCGGCCGCGCATCGCCCCGTCCAGCAGCGCGCCCACTTTGTGCTTTGCCGCGCCTGGGTCCATCCAATTGTTAGTCGGTCCCGCGTCATCTTTATCCGACGAACATATGTATGTCAGGTGTTCCGTCCGCGCCACGTCGTTCGGGCTGCTGCGATGCAGGTAACAATTAGGGAAGGTTTTCTCGTTCAGCGCATAGGAATCTCCCCCGCGCAGCATCTCCGCGATCATTCGCTGGTACTCGGCTTCGGACCCGTCGCAGTACACCACGGCGTCCGGCTTCGTCAGCAATGCCGCTTCATTGACCCAGGTTTCCAGTGGAGTTGCCACGCTCTTCTCCCTGTCGGTCCGCCAGTTCGTTGCCACGCAATCCAAAGCCCGCCGCACCGGCCGCTGGCGGCAACACTTTTACCGCGGATAATGGCCCCGACGGGGTCGAAGCCGTGCAACGAAATGGACTTCGCCATGCCTGCTGGCCCTGCAGAGGAGGGAGCTTCCGGCCAGACTGGCAGGCAGTTACTTTCTACCCGGCCACAGTCTATGTTACCCCTCGCCGCCCGCGCAAGCCGACGCGGCTACCAGCCATCATGCCGGGCTGGGCCCGGAACCTCACCTCAAAGAAAACTTGTAGATCGTCGCGCTGTAATAGGTCGCGCCCGGCCGCAAAATCGCGCTCGGAAAGTTTGCGTGATTTATCGCATCCGGATAGTTCTGCGTCTCCAGGCAAACCGCTCCCAACTTCCCATAGACCACGTCGCGCTTGCCGTGAATGCTCCCATCCAGCCAGTTCGCCGTATACAACTGTACGCCCGGCGCCGTGGTCCACACTTCCATCGTTCGCCCGGAAGCCGGGTCCACCACCCTTGCCGCTTTACGCAGTGCTCCGTCCTGTCCGTCTACGACGTAGTTGATGTCGTACCCGCCCGCTTCCTTCACCTTTTCGAGCTCGGCGATTCGCGATCCGATGGTCATTGGTTTTGTGAAGTCATACGCCGTGCCCTTCACCGGCGCCAGTTCTCCCGTTGGGATCAGCGTGGAATCCACGGGAGTGTATCGGCTGGCGTTGAGAGTCAAAATGTACCCGAGAACGTTTCCTCCGCCGGCTAAGTTAAAGTAGCTGTGATTCGTCAAGTTGATCGCCGTCGCCTTGTCGGTCGTCGCGGTGTACTCGATTTTCAGCGCGTCGTCCTCCATCAGCGTGTACACGACCTTTACCGTCAGCGTCCCTGGAAAATGCTCTTCGCCGTCCGGACTGACGTACGTCAGCCGCACCGCGGCCCCCTTCGCAACCGGGAGCGGCTCGCCTTTCCATACCCGGCGGTCAAAACTCACTTCGCCGCCGTGCAGCGTGTTCGGACCATTGTTCGTCGCCAGTTGGTATTCCTGCCCATCGATGCTGAATTTCCCTTTGGCGATGCGATTTGCGAATCGCCCGATGATTCCTCCAAAATGCGGGTGATCTCCCAGGTAGCCCTTCAAGCTGTCGAATCCCAGCACCACATCGCCTTCCTGTCCCATGCGGTCCGGCACCCACAGCCCAGCCAGAGTCGCTCCATAAGTGATGATTTCCGCGGATGCACCCCTGGAATTCCTCAAGGTGAAGGCCTCAATCACCGTACCGTCGTCCAGCTTTCCGAACGCCGCGCGCTCTACACCCGTCTTTTGAGTGATCTGCGCGCGCACCGGCCCCCAGCTAGTCGCCAGCAAAAGGCAAGCAAGCACTCCGGCAATGCCCATCACTCCAAAACCATAACCACGTCTCAGTCTCTGCTTTGCTTCCATCATCCCTTTTCCTCGATTACCCTCGCGCCGCATTTGGCTTCCGATCGCGCCGCTCATTCTGTCATCCTTCGTCTCACTTGCACTCGCCTTTTTCCATCTCGCAGCAGAGAATACATTAAGTTCCTTGTCCACCCGCTCCCAACTCGATCACCTGCGCGTCGTCCTCGTCAATACGCGCAATCCGCTCAATATCGGCGCCGCGGCACGTGCCATGAGCAACTTCGGCTGCTTCCACCTTCGCGTGGTGCATCCCTACGAATTGGCATTTCGTGAAGCGCGCTCCGCCGTCGGAGCCTCCCCCCTCCTCGCGAGCGCCGAAGAATTTCAGTCCGTCGATGAAGCTGTCGCGGACTGCACCCTCGTTGTCGGCACCACTTCGGTAGGCCACCGCGAATTGCAGCATCCCGTCAAACGTCTCGAACAAGCCGCTCGCCTTATCCGCAAGCGCCATGCCACAAGCCGCGTCGCTATTCTGTTCGGTTCGGAAAAGCGCGGCCTCTCGAACGAAGACCTCAGCCACTGCCACTGGCTCCTGCGCATCCCCACTCGTGAAGAGCATCGCTCCATGAACCTCGGCCAGGCTGTCGCTGTCTGCCTCTACGAACTTGCCCGCGATCCAAAAGCCGCCGCGTCTTTGGAGAAACACACTGCCGCCACTGCCGCCGATCTCGAGCGCATCAACTCCATCCTCCTCGACGCCCTCCGCGCCAGCGGCTACGTCAAATCCCCTGCCTCCAACTCCCCAAAGCGACGCTCGGCCGCCCCCACCGACGAAAAAATTCGCCGTCTCGTCCACCGCCTCAACCTCTCCTCCACCGACGCTGAACTCACCCTCGGCATCCTCCGCCAGATTCTCTGGAAATCCCGCTCCGGCAACGACCCTGCGGTTAGACCGCACGACTAAACCTGTTCCTATTCGCACAGACGTACAGCTACCGATGCGTTAGTCTAATCCCGGATCCTGATTCTCAGGGGTCTTCAGCCCCAGCCGCTCTCGTGTCAAAATGAAATTACAAGCTAAGTCCTGTTTGAAGTGTCTCCCGGTCATGCTCGCGGTTTCCTCTGCGCTTTTCGCTCAAAGCGTCGCGACGGACAAACCCCAGGATCAATCTGGCGTACTCGATGCCCGCCAGATCGTGAAGCAATCGATCGCCGCCACCGAGCGTAGTTGGCAGGCGCGTGGCCATTACACCTTCATGGAGCGTGATCAGGATCGGCGTCTCGACGCGCTCGGGCAGCTGAAATCCGAGAATATCGACATCACCCGGATGATTCTCGTCAACGGCATTCGTTTTGAGCAGCTTATGGAACACAACGGGCAGCTTCCATCGGCTGAGGAACAGAAAAAAAGTGCCAAGGATCTTGAGAAGCTGAAACATGAAACGCCCGACGAGCAGTCTGTCCGGCTCCGCAAGGACCAGGAAAACCAATCCTACCTCCGCGACCTGCTCGAAGCTTTCGATTTCCAGCTCATCGGCGAAGAGAATATGGGCGGCAGGCCGGCTTATGTGCTTCAGGCCACGCCCCATCCGGGTTACCACGCGCACGGCCGATACGGCAAGCTGTTCTCCCGCGTGCAAGGCAAGCTGTGGGTAGACAAACAGGATTTCGGATGGGTCAAAGTGGATGGCGAGGTTACGGAATCGTTTTCCATGGGATTATTCGTTGCCCGAGTCCAGCGCGGTTCGCACATCATTCTGGAGCAGACCTGCGTTGGTGACGCCGTCTGGGTGCCCACACGCCTCGAAATGCGCGCAAGCGCCACCATCCTCTTCCTCAAAAGCCTCGACGTCGAAAGAATCCTCACCTATTCCGACTATCGCCCCGCGTCCGACGGCGCGTATTCCGTTAGCCGATAGAAGTAGCAAATTTGGCTGCAGGGAAGAATTTGGGTGCTCCACGTGTTTTTCCCGCGCACCTCCTAAGCAGGCCGACTCCTCCAGTTTCCTTTTTCTAGTTTCTGGTTCCTGTTTTCTAATTTGAATGACCCCACCCTTGCAAAACCCCGCAAGGATGGGCCACCCTAATGCGTTTTTCGGATCGAGGGCCGGCCACCCGCCGACGAAACGGCTAAATGATCAAGATAATTTTGCAATATCACGAACACACGCTAGTCACAACGCAATTTGTTGGCACGACAAACACGCTATGATAAATACAGTCTTGCGTCATGCACAGAAACATCTACTTAGCCGTTTTCCTATTAGGAATTCCATTTGATCCCGCTCGGCTTGGTTATGGCCCGTCAAGACCTACACTCCCGCAAAGACCAACACTTGCTTGTCAATCCAGAAACAATAGATGTGATGTTTCCTTATGAGTCCCACTCGAACGAGGCGGCCTCGACGGCGCTCATCTACGTGACGGCACCGCAAAGAATACCCCTCGGCCATTCGGCTCCCGTTTCAATCGAAGTGTTTACCCCCCAAAGTAGACGGCCCAGTTTCCGTCTATCGGCGTCCGGCTTGGAGGTTGAACCGAACGATTGGATATCTCTTCATGCGATCACTGACAGTCACTTGATTGCACTTTGGTCTATTCGCGCAAGTAGTCCGGGCTCGTATTCTCTTGTTTTTAACGCGAAGATTGACCAGCAGTCGAACAAAGTAGAAACGCTCGTCGTTCGCTTTTTGCCAAGCGACAACCTTACTATCAGAGTCGTGCGCGGATGGGATGATTATCTCAATATGGCGTCAGGGCCTTTTGTCACGTTCATGGGAAGTCTGCTTACTCTTCCTGGCATAATTTTGTTCTTAAAGAATCGCAAACGCGAACGTGAGGAACAAAGAAGAGCTAGTCAAACGTGCAAATGGGGCGGGGGAGCGGGGACAGGGGAGCAGGGGGAGCGGGGACAGACGGAAAGTCTCCCTTACCCTGAGGATCTCCAACGGAGATGGGGAAAAACCGTGGCTTCTAAATTCGTGAAGGGAACGTACGTGGTTGGGTTCGGACATTCAGGCAGGCGACCGAGGTTGTTTGAATACTTGGAAGTGCAGCAGGGGACGATCAATATCCAACTTTCGCACGATGTGGCAGAGGATGTTTTGATCCCTCGTGAAATAATCCCCGGCCTCGACCCGATTGACGTTAACCAGAGTTTTCGAATTCGAGCGTGTAGGTTGAAAGAGATTACCGGCTATCAGATTCTTCCTATAGATAAGCAAACAGGAGCCCATAGAGGGCATTATGGGGAGAAACAGATTGAGGTTTCTCTCAAAAAGAAGATTGATTTGGAGCCGTGTGAAGAGCTCGAAGTTGAATTACAAGGATTCGAAGGTTAGGGCGGGTGGCCACGCCTTAATTCCGAAAAACGCCTTTGGGTGCCGCATCCCTGCGGTTTTCAGGGTGCGGGCTTTGACTTTGCGAAATCAACGACAGGCGTGACGTTTCCACTTTTCAGGGAGAATCTCCATCGCGAACCACTACTATTCCTCGAAGGCCAGCTCTTGACGCCTTCTCGCCCACGGCTAGGACTTACGCCATACTCACAGCCCCTGCCGTTGGCTGGTTTTCAAACGTTCGGTGATACACTTCGTTCGGGAAGACCACGAATCCATGAAACCACCATCGAACGTCAAGACGCCGGCGCAATACATCGCCTCACTCCCCGCCGATCGTGCGAAGACCATCGCGACGGTGCGCGCATTCGTGAACAAGCACATTCCGCGCGGCTACCAGGAGTGCCTCGTCTGGGGCACGATCGGCTGGACCATCCCCCTGTCTCGATATCCAGACACCTACAACAAGCAGCCCATCTGCTACGTCGCGCTCTCGTCGCAGAAGAACTACTGCTCGCTCTACCTGATGGGCGCGTTTTGGAGTGCGAGTCAGCTCGAGCAGTTGAAGGCGGCGTTCAAGGCCGCGGGGAAGAAGCTCGATATGGGGAAGTGCTGCGTTCACTTCGAGTTGCCGGACGATTTGCCGCTCGAAGCGATTGGCAAGCTGATCTCGGCGATTTCGAGCGAGAAGTGGATCGAGATGTACGAACAATCGCGCTTGAGGACCAAGGCGGGGCAGGCGCAGAGGGCGAAGCAAGGCGCCCCATCGACGACCAAGCTGTCCGCCCAGCGCGTCCGCACAAAGCGTCGGCGGTAAACTTTCCCACCACGACTCGCCGCGGGATTTTTTATGCAACCCCTGGTTAGTCGTTTACCAGCATTCATTGCTTGAACAGAAATCGAAGATCCCTGCCAGACTACGCGACCGGTGTGGCTGCCTTCGCGGCACGCCGACGCTCCCGGAACCGGCGAACGGTTTTGATCAGGAACCATAACCCGGGAATAATCAGGATCAACCAAGGAATGATAGCCGCGATGGCGGTGATGAGAGCGGCGAGACTGTCGCCAAGGACGGAGCCGGAATCCCGCAGCGCTTCGCCGACCGACGCGAACGCGCCGCGGCTAATCGTGCGCTGTTCGGCGTGGAACGCGATTTCTACATACACCTTCTCGGTTTCGTTGGCGAGGATCTTGCGCTGCGTCGCTTCGCTGTCGAGCTCCGCTTGAGCTTCCGCGAGTTTCTCCTGGATTTGCAGTAGGTCGGCCACGCTGACGCCGGGCTTGGTCAGCATCCTGCGCAGACTGTCGCGAAAATCGGTCTGGTTTTTGAGTTTGGCTTCGACGTCCACGATCGCCGCGGTCTTGTCTTCTGATTCCGTGGCGTGCTGCGCGATTTTTCCTTGTTTCCCAACGAAGTCGAGGAATTTGTTCAGGTCTTGCGGCGCGACGCGCGCGGCGATGCTCCCCGAAGGGGACAATACGGCCGTTTCATTGGTGACGCTCGATGAGAGCACCTCGCACTGGAGGGTGCCGCAAAACGCGACCACGGCCTCGATCGATTTTGCAAGTCCAGAGCTGGCCTCGACGATTTCCAGCTTGTGCCGCACGGAGACAAAACGCGGCGCGGCTAAGACTTTGCCCGCATCCCCAGCCCCGCTGCTTCCAAAGCTCGCCGTTGCCAGAGGGGCATAATAGGCTAGGTGAACCTGCTCACTCTCGCCCTCTGACAAGCCAGTCGCCTTCTGGTACGTCGCAGCTTTGTGCGCGCAGCCGGCACAAAGGACTGCGCCAACAAAGAAAAAACCGAACGATTTGCGCAACACGGGCGTCCTCCAGAGCAAGTTATTCTTGCCTAGCTTGCATTAGAACGCTACAAGTCCGACACCTTGCAAGCTTAGACACCGGAGGGTTCCCGTGAGTTGCTGTCCCTTACCCAAGAGCAGCGCCTCGGCGGCGTCAACGGCTCCCGTGAAGACTTCGTCTTGGGCGGAATGGCCGCGCCTTAATTCCGAAAAGCGCCTTTGGGTGCCGCATCCCTGCGGTTTTCAGGGTGCGGTCTTTGACTTTGCGAAATCAACGAAAGGCAGGGCATTTCCACTTTAGCTGATCCGATCCTCCGGTTCCGGCGGAGTATCGGGTGCGTTGCGAAGAAACTTCATTAGGCCGTCGCCCTTTGCATTTCCGGCGCGCTTTTGGAAAAACGCTGCAGCCGTTTCCACCACGCCAATCTTTTCGGCGACTGCTGCGGCAATCCACTGGTTCAAGGAAACGCCGTCCTCCTTCGCCAGCCGTTGCGCGGCCTTTTTCACGGAATGGGGCAGCTTCAAAGGATAAGTAGCCCTGCTCATGGTTTCATCCTGATATCACCTCCGATAGGATGTCACAAACACAGTTCCCGCGGTGGCGCATCCTGGTGGCTGACGCATCCTCGACGCGTGACCTGCTATCCCCGGCCTGTCTTTCGCCAGCCTTCCCAACTTTCAAACCTTCAAACGTGCAATCTTCTAACGTGGTTTAGCTCTATCCCCTTTCTCTTCAATCCTTTAATAATTTTCCTTGACGAGTACGGTACTCATCAAGTAACATGAGTCGTGATCGCCAGCCGCTACCTCCCGCCATTCTTTCTGTCTCGACCTTCAGACGTTTTGAGACCTCCCGACAGTCTTCGTCCTAAGTCCTTACCACATATATCGTTAGCAGCCCCCCCCACCCCATAACCCTCATCGAATCACATCGTTACAAAAACCATAGGGGGGCAGGGTGTGCCCTCGACTCTTCGACCCTTGTACCCTTGGACTCTTGCACTCTTCTACTCTTCAACCCTTGTACCCTTCGCGCTCCGAGCGGCTCGGAGCGCGGCCACGCCCGCCATCGCCAAGTTGCAGGATTCCAGCCCCTCGTGGAAGAATGCCACCATGCCTAAAACAAAAAGCCTGCTTCGCTTACTGCTTCCCCTGTTTGTCTGCTGCGCTTCCGTCCGCGCGCAAACCACGCGCCCCGAAGCCGAACAAAAGCTCGCCCACGACATCTACAAGGAATTCGTCGAAATCCAGTCCGGCTTTACCACTGGCGCCACCACTCCAGTTGCCGAAGCCGCCGCCGTCCGCTTGCGCGCTGCCGGCTTTCCCGAATCCGATATCTTCCTCGGCGGCGCCAATGCCAAAAAAGGCAATCTCGTCGTTCGCTATCACGGCACCGGCGCTCTCAAGCCCATTCTCCTCCTCGCTCACATTGATGTCGTCGAAGCCAAGCGCGAAGACTGGTCCATGGATCCCTTTCAACTGATTGAGCGCGACGGCTATTTCTACGGTCGAGGCACCGGCGACGACAAAGCGCAGGCGGCCGTCTGGATCGCCAACTTGATTCAATACAAAAAGGAAGGTTTCAAGCCCGATCGCGACATCATCGTCGCGCTCACCGCCGACGAAGAAGGCGGAGGCCCCTACAACGGCGTCGCCTGGCTCCTCAAGAATCATCGCGATCTCATCGAAGCCGAGTTCGCTCTCAATGAGGGTGGCTGGGGCGAATCCCTCGACGGCAAGCGGATTTCCAATGATCTCCAGGTCAGCGAAAAGTACGTCATCAATTTCCGCCTGGAAGTCCGCAACAAGGGCGGTCACAGCTCCATGCCCGTTGCCGACAACGCCATCTATCGTCTCGCCGCCGCGTTACAGCATCTCGCCAATTTTGGATTTCCGCTCAAGACCAACGAAGTCACCGCCGCCTATTTCCAGCAAATGGCCAAAATTGAAACCGGTCCCATGAAAAAAGACCTTGCCGACGCTGCCAAGGCTTCGCAGGAAGCCATGCAGCGCCTCGCAGCATCATCGCCCGCCTGGAACGCCACGCTTCGCACCACGTGTGTCGCTACGCTATTGGAAGGCGGCCACGCCATGAACGCTTTGCCGCAGCTCGCCGCCGCCACCGTCAACTGCCGCGTTCTCCCCGAAGACTCCGTTGAATACGTGCAATCCACATTGCAGAAAGTCGTCGCCGACGATCAGGTCAGCGTAGAGCTTCTCGGCGAGCCGACTCCCGGTCCCGCTTCCGCGATGCGCCCGGATGTCTTGGCCGCCGCCAGCCATGCAACGGAAGCACTCTGGCCCGGTGTCTTGGTAGTCCCGATTATGGTGATGGGCGCGACCGACGGCAGGGAACTGCGCATCGCCGGTATTCCAACTTACGGAATCCAGGGCTTTTTCTTCGACCGCAACGATATCCGCTTTCACGGCCGCGATGAACGCATAGGCGTTCAATCTTTTTACGAGGGCCAGGCTTTCCTCTACGAACTAGTCAAGATGCTTTCCAAGGCCACCCCGGCAGGTCAAAGGGGCGCCCAGCGCAACTGAACTCATTTGCCGTAAAAAAAATAGTCCGCCGTATACGCTACGCGGCTCTCCTGTCCGTCGTGCGCGGAGTCACATCCCCCGACGGGCGCTTTGCCGCCCTTGGTGTTCAAACGCTGGATATTCGTCACATTCGCGAGAACGCCGTCTCCCAGGTGCGCCGTCGCCACCAGCAAGAGCCACGCGACCGAATCCGCGTCGGGCGAAGGGGAGCTCGTCATCATCTTTCCGGTTACCTGGCTCTTGTCGCTCCATTCCCACGTCGGCCCCGCGAAGTGCCGCCCCACCTTTTTTCCCGCCTTATCAAAAAGCTCCGCGTCCGGGCCCTTCAGCGTCCAGTTGAATCCCTTCCCGTCGTCCTTGCACGTGTAAACCTGAAAGCCCTTGGCATGCGCTTCCGCCGCCAGCGCCTGTCCCTCCGGCGGTTTCAGTTGCTCCGGCACCCCCTGCTGCGCTCCCGACCCTCGCACTATTACCGCGCCAGAAATCAGCCCCACCCCCAGGACAATCCCTACCGCTCGTTTGGCAATCGCCTTAGCCATCTCAGTTCTCCTCGAACTCCACCCATGCAATTTCGACGTCCCCTGCCACATCTGTGCTCGCCCGCATCTTAACCCAAATTTACGGCTTTCCTCCCTCTTGCTCCGAAGTCCGACTAGTGTAAAATCCGCCGCAACGTGGAGTCCACGAGGCATACCCGTCTGACCCAGGGAACTCTATTCTCGTTCCCCAACTGCTGTGTGTGTTTCCTCGCTCTACTCCCATCTTGGAGTCCAACACCAGGTCTGATTGTGAACAGAATACATTGCAAATCAGAAAGGTGGTCGCCATGCGTGACGAGGCAGAGAAGGACACATTATCGCGAAGGGGTTTTCTGGGAGTGAGCTCAGCAGCTCTTGCCGCTGCCGGCATGCGCTCCATGGGGGACTTGGCGGGACCGAAGCAATCCGATTACAAGCAAGGCTCCGATAGAAGCAAGAGCGATCCCGGCCCCACCAATCCAGCGATGGACGCGGCCAATCTGGATTCATTCAACCCGCCCCCTACGGATGCCGGTGGCGTGCAAACTTTCAAATACCCCTTTTCCATCTCTCACAAACGCCTTCATGAAGGAGGCTGGTCCCGCGAAGTCACGCAACGCGAACTGGCCGTCTCCAAAACGCTGGCCGGCGTGGATATGCGGCTCACCGCCGGCGGCGTCCGCGAACTCCATTGGCACACTGCTGCGGAGTGGGCCTTCATGCTCTACGGCACCGCCCGCATCACTTGCATTGACGCGGACGGCAAGAGCTTCGTCACTGACGTCAAGGAAAGTGACCTGTGGTTCTTCCCGCCGGGAATTCCCCACTCGATCCAAGGCCTCGGCCCTGACGGTTGCGAATTTATCCTGGTGTTTGATGACGGCAACTTTTCCGAATACGAGACGGTGCTGCTTTCCGACTGGATGGCGCACACGCCCCCAGAGGTTGTCGCCAAGAATTTTGGCGTCAACCAAAAAGCTCTCGCCAACATGCCCAAGAAAGAGCTCTTCATCTTTCAGACCGATGTGCCCGGGCCCCTCGAGCAAGATCGCCGCGTGGCCGGAGGAGCCTTGGGTCCTTCACCGATTGATTTTGCTTTTCGCACCATGCAGTTTCCTCCCACGAAGAGCAACAAGAGCGGGGAAGTCCGCATTATTGACGCGAAAAGCTTTAAAGTCTCCACCACCAGCGCCGCCATCGTCACCGTCAAGCCCGGCGCCGTTCGCGAACTCCATTGGCACCCCAATGCCGACGAATGGCAGTACTTCATCTCCGGCAAGGGACGCATGACCGTTTTTGCCACGGGCGGACGCGCCCGAACCATGGACTTCGAAACCGGCGACGTCGGCTATGTCCAGAAGACTTTGCCTCACTATGTCGAAAACACGGGCACCACCGACCTGAAGTTCCTGGAAATGTTCAAGAGCAGCTACTACCAGGACCTCGCGCTCTCGGAATGGCTCTCGCACACTCCGCCAGAGCTTGTCGCCGCGCACCTGCATCTCGATAAAGCAACGCTAGACGCTATGCCCAGGGAAAAACCGCTAATCATGCCCGAGTAGTGTCTGCCGCCAAAGATGCCATCGCCGGGCCGTTCAGATTGCGCTTTTGCATCCCGACCTGTGGGACGTTCCCCTTTCGCCCCATTCACCAACTGTGTTCACTGTTGTACAGTTTTCCCGCATGCCGCGCCAGAAAATGGTATGGTTATGACTGCCTATCAGGTTTCACACACCGGGCACTCGCGCAATTTACTACGCAACTCGCCGGAGAACACATGGAATTAGCAGCAACGCGACAAGAGCGCCCCTGGGATCGGCCCTTCTGGAAACCCGTCCACGGCAAAGAAGGTGTCTTTACATATCTCGTCCTGATCCACTTTCTTGCGGTCATCGGGCTGATTCTCTTCCCGCTGCCCAGTCTCAAAGTTGTCGGCATGACGATTCTCAGCATCGCCTTTGGCGGCCTCGGCACCACCGTGTGCTATCACCGCATGCTCGCCCACAAGACTCTCAAGACCAATCGCTTTATCGAGCAAATTTTGATTTTCTGGGCCGTCTTCAACGGCTCCGGCCACCCCGCAAGCTGGGTCGCCTATCATCGTCTCCACCATTCCGTCACCGACACGCCCGACGACATCTCCAGTCCCAAGCAGGGCGGTTTCTGGTGGGCGCATCTTCGATGGCTCTATCAAACGCAGCCCGCCGACAAAAAACGCTGGGCGCCTGAACTTACCGGCGGCGTTTACAAAATCTGGGGCTGGGCTGAAACACCTGTCATCGTTTTCTCGATTTTCGTTGGCTTGATTCTCGGCTTCGGCTGGATGGGTTTCTTCTGGATGGGCGCGATTCGCCTCGTCTACTCGCTGCATATGCAGTGCCTGGTGAACAGCCTTACGCATCTCAACCACGTTGAAGAAGGCGACTCCAGCATGAACGTTTGGTGGCTCGGCCCCTTCCAATTGACCGCCTGGGGCGAAAACTGGCATCAGAATCATCACTCCCATGCCGGCTCCGCTCGCCTTGGCCTGCGCTGGTACCAGACCGACATCGGCTGGTACTTCATCTGGATGCTCGAAGCCGTTGGCCTTGCCCATTCTGTCAAGCGCCCGCGTACTTCTTAATCCGCCCCGCGGTTCGCGGCGGCTCTGATTATTTTTCTGGCATGTACGCGCAAAAATTCAACGTAACCGTCGTAATCCGCGGTGAATCCCGCGCCTGCCCGCTCGACTGGCTCGACCAGTTCTGCATGCGCAACTTCACGAACTCCGCCGATTTCGACGACACCCTCCCCGTCGCCGACGGCAAACTCGAAGCCAGTTTCCGACTCACCCCCGACCGTTTCGCCGAAGGTTTCGCTGCGTGGCTCACGCAGCGCGGCAAAGGCGAAGGCCAGCCCGTCCTCGTCCGGGTCAGCCGCGAATAGCTTTTGTGGAATCTTTCGAACTGAGCGTTCGAAGAAAGCTTCCTCTACAGAAAACGCATTGATCTATGCTGCCGAATCGCGCTTCTCCCCGCGAAGCGCTGCGCGAATCTGCGGCAACGCGGCCAGTGTAGCCGCTTCGCCCGCCGCAACCATTTCCGGAGTCTTGCTGAAATCGTCCCAAACGAAGGGCTTTACATCCGGCTCGATGGTAACGTCCGCTTGCGCCCGCCAGCCAAGGTCCGTGTGGCGCTGTACGATCGTGAATGACCGGCTGAGAACATCCGTGAACGTGCGGGGCTGTTCGAGGCTGCCTGCTTCAAGGTACACCGCAATGACGACGTCGGCCCCCAGAAGTAGCGCTCCCTCCACGGGCACCGGCGCGGTCAGGAATCCATCAACAAGTGTTCGTCCATCGTACTGGATCGGCAGAAAGAGGCCCGGATACGCGCAAGAAGCACGCATCGGCGGCATGATCGGTCCATGGGAATAATAAACTGATACTCCCGCATTGATATCGGTTGTGGCGATGGCCAGAGGCGTCTTCAATTCTTCAAAAGTTTTTGCCGGGGTGAATCGCGCAAAATACTTTTCCAAGCGCTGATTCGTAGCCAGGCCAAGCCACGACGGTGTCCACCGCCCGAAATCTGTAAAGCTGGTGGTCAGGCCAATCCTTTCCATCTCCTCCAGCGACGTCCCGGCGCAGTAGGTCGCGCCGATCAGCGCGCCGACGCTCGTTCCGGCGACGCAATCGATCGGGATACCTGCTTCACGGAGCACGCGTAGCACGCCAATATGCGCAATACCGCGCGCAAACCCTCCCGCCAGCGCCAGTCCGACGCGTGGGCGCTTCGCAGGTTCGTCCTCATCGCCACGCCCAAACGCATTCAGCTTATCTTTTGCCGTGCGCAGCCAGCCAAGCGCTCCCGAGACCTTGCCTTCTTGTGCCATCCTTCTATTCTAGTGCCTCCGCCGAAGTCCACGCAGCCGTTTGACCGCCGCATGCTGGTTTTGTAACCTGTCCTTCCGTGCAAATCCGGTCAAAAGGCGCGCCATGAAACGTCGCATCGAAAAAGCAGTCGTGTTGGGAGCAGGAACGATGGGCTCGCGGATTGCCGCGCATTTCGCCAACGCCGGTCTCCCCTGCATTCTTCTCGATATCGTTCCGCCGAATTTGCCGCCTGGTGCGCCGCTAAGCGACCGCAACAAAATCGTGCGCGCAGGGCTGGAGGCAGCGAAAAAGTCCAAACCCGCGGCGTTTTTCACGTCGGCCCTCGCGGAAAAAGTCGCCATTGGAAATTTTGAGGATGATCTCGCGCGCTGCGCCGAAGCCGACTGGATCATCGAAGTCGTCGCGGAGAATCTCGGGATCAAGCGAAATCTGCTCGCACGTGTAGCCCAGTTTCGAAAGCCGGGAGCGATTGTAACCACCAACACCTCCGGTTTGCCCGTCCATTTAATTGCCGAAGGAATGAGCGAAGAATTCCAGCAGCACTGGGCAGGCACGCATTTTTTCAATCCGCCGCGCTATTTGAAACTGGTGGAAGTCATCCCCGGTCCCAAAACGTCGAGTGAAGTCATCGAGACCCTCAGCGAATTTTGCGACCACAGGCTTGGCAAGGGTGTGGTCGTTGCCAAAGACACGCCCAACTTTATTGCCAACCGCATTGGAACCTTCTCGATGCTGAACGCCTTGCGCTTGATGGGCACGCTGGGAATGACCGTGGAGGAAGTCGACGCGTGCACCGGGCCCGCAGTCGGCTGGCCGAAGTCCGCGACGTTTCGAACGGCGGATATCGTTGGCCTCGACGTGCTGGTGCACGTCGTGAAAAACATTTACGAAACCGCTCCAAATGACGAGTCGCGCGAAATGTATAAAGTTCCCGCGCTCGTCGAGGAGATGGCCAAGCGCGGCTGGCTGGGCGACAAGACCGGCCAAGGCTTTTACAAAAAAGTAAAGGGCGCAGGTGAAAAAGAAATTCTGACGCTCGACGTCAACACTCTGGAATACCGCCCGCGGCAGAAGGCTAAATTTGCCTCGCTCGAAATGGGCAAAGCCATCGAGGATACGCGCGAGCGGCTGCGCGCGCTGGTTGGACCCCTGCTGGAAGGCCAGAAAGGCGACAAAGCCCAGCGGTTCTTGTGGGGCGGCCTTTCCGAAACTTGTCTCTACGCTTCCCGGCGCGTGCCGGAGATTTCCGACAACCTCGTGGATGTCGATCGCGCCATGCGCTGGGGCTTCGGTTGGGAACTTGGCCCGTTCGAAATGATGGACGCCATCGGGGTGAAGGCCTTCGCGGCGCAAGTGCAGAAGGAAGGACGCTCGCTCCCCCCGGCGATTGAAAAAGTGCTGGCGAGCGGGCGCGCCGGATTTTACGAATCAGCGAAAGGCGCTACGACGGTTTTCGACATTGGCACCGGCGGCTCCAAAAAAGTCGAAGAACCGCAAGGCATCATCGTTCTGAAATCGCTGAAGGATGCCGGGCGCGAAGTGGAGCGCAATTCCGGCGCCAGCCTGATCGATCTCGGCGATGGCGTGGCCTGCGTGGAGTTTCACGCCAAGATGAATGCCATCGGCGCCGACCTGATCGCCATGATGCACAAAGGCTTGAAGCGTCTGGAGACCGACTTCGACGCCATGGTCATCGCCAACCAGGCCGTGAATTTTTCCGTCGGCGCGAACTTGATGCTGGTCCTCGTCGGCGCCCAGGAGCAGGAATGGGACGAATTGCACATGGCCGTGAAGCAGTTCCAGAACATCAACCTCGCCCTCAAATACGCGCCAAAGCCCGTCGTCGCCGCGCCGCAAGGAATGGCCCTTGGCGGCGGCTGCGAGGTAAGCCTTCATTCCGCGAGAATTCAAGCTGCGGCGGAAGCCTACATCGGGTTGGTGGAAACGGGAGTCGGCTTGATTCCCGGCGGTGGTGGAACAAAGGAAATGCTTATTCGTGCCAACGAGCACGCAGCCGGCGGCGAAGACCTGGATCTCTTCCACGCGCTGAAACCGGTCTTCGAAGCGATCGCCATGGCCAAAGTTGGCACTAGCGCCGAAGAGTGCCGCGACCTGGGTTTCTTGCGCCGCGAGGATGGCGTCTCTATGAACCGCGACCGGCTGGTCGCTGACGCCAAGGAAGCCGCGCTTGCGCTTGTCCGCGGCGGCTACAAACCTCTCGCGGCCACCTGGCAAGAAGGCGCGCAAACCACGCAGATCAAAGTGCTCGGTGAACAATTTCTCGCCGGCGCGAAGCTGGCCATCCACATGATGCTCCGCGGCGGCTATGCCTCCGAATACGACGCTCACGTCGGCCGAAAACTGGCAAACATTCTCGCAGGCGGCGCGCTCTCATCGCCACAACTGGTCAGCGAACAATACGTCCTCGACCTCGAGCGCGAAGCCTTCGTCTCCCTGCTCGGCGAGAAAAAAACCCAAGAGCGCATCGCCCACACTCTCAAAACCGGCAAGCCGCTGCGGAATTGAGTGTTCACCGCCACATACGTCAATGGCGGTCATGGATGGCAACGGGAGTTTGTCTTTCGATGTTCGATGATTGACCAACGCTCGCCAGGGGTTTAGCATCGCCAATATGGCCACCACAACCGTTTCCGCGAGAGAGCGGGACAAAGACATCGCCCTGACGATTCAAGTCTGGAAAGAAGAGTCCAGCCACGTCGCCTACGCACCCGAGCTGGACATCTCCAGTTGTGGAAAGACCGCGAGTCAGGCCAAAGCACGGCTGCGCGAGTCGGTGACTCTTTTTATCGAAGAAACCGCCCGGATGGGTACTCTTGAAGAGATTCTTGCTGAAGCGGGATTTGAACAGCGCGGCAGGACCTACCGGCAGCGCCCGATCCTCGCTCGCGAAAAAATGCGGCTCACCCTTCCCGCCGTGTAACACCTTCAGCAGATGTCGCACATCGTTCCTATCCCCTTTCAAAAGCTGGTACGCGTCCTGGAGATGGAAGGATTTGCCCTCGTGCGGGAACGTGGCGACCACATATTCAGCAAGCCGGGGATCTTAAGGCCATTGGTTGTTCCGCGCTATGACGCCTGCCCGTTTTCATCGTCAAAAACGTGCTACGCACGGCCCAGATCAGCCGAGAGCGATATCTCGAACTTCTAAGTCGCGTTTAAGAACTCCGCAGTGGGCCGGTACATCGACGCCAAGTCTCAAATGTATAAAACCGTATTGCTATAACGATTAGCGATGCGGTATTCTGCGGATTCGCAGGAGGCGGATGGTGCAGAAGCTGCTGGCGCCGCGGGAAGCGGCCAATATTCTTGGTATCAGTTATCCCACCTTGAAGCAGTGGATTTACCGCGGAAAGATCAAGTCGGTGAAGACCCCAGGAGGCCACCATCGCGTCCCCGAGAGCGAGATTGACCGGTTGTTCCCCAAGAAATTCGAGCGCGGCACAATCGAGACGCGCCGCGGAAACTTGCGCAAGATCAGCGGACGAAACCAGCTCATCGGCCGCGTGCTGGAAGTGAAGTACAGCGGCCTGCTGGCACAGGTCAGGCTCGCCATCGGCGAGCAACAAATCACCTCGATCATCACCGCGGACGCGGCGAAGGAGATGCGCTTGAAGCCCGGGGAGCGCGCGGCGGCGCTCATTAAATCCACTGAGGTCATGATTCTGCGAGTCTGAAGCAAGTCAGCGAACAGGCGAAGAGTAGATGAGGCTAGTGGCCCGTATTTGTTTGACACTGATTCTGGCGTCTTGCCTTACTGCGGGAGTTAACGCGCAATCTGAAGCGGTGCGCGTTGCCGCCGCGGCGGATTTGAAGTTTGCAATGGGAGCGTTGGCGGCATCGTTTGAAAAACAGACGGGAACGAAGTTGGATGTAACCTATGGCTCCAGCGGAAATTTCTTCTCGCAGTTGCAGAATGGTGCGCCGTTCGACCTGTTCTTCTCCGCGGATATCGAATATCCGAGGAGGTTGGAAGCAGCAGGACTCGGGGAGCCGGGAACCCTCTACGAGTATGCCGTAGGGCGAATCGTGATTTGGACTCCTGCGGATTCGAAATTGGATGCCACCAAACAGGGTTGGAAAACCCTGCTGGATCAAAGAGTCGAAAAAATCGCCATCGCCAATCCGGAGCATGCGCCTTACGGACGCGCTTCAATTGCAGCGCTGCAAAAAGCGGGAATCTACGAGCAGGTGAAGGCCAAGCTTGTCTACGGCGAGAATATCTCCCAGGCTGCGCAATTCGTGCAGTCCGGCAACGCCCAGGCCGGAATCGTCGCACTTTCCCTGGCGATTTCTCCACCGATGAAAGATGGGAAGAGTTGGGAGATTCCCGCGGAGATGCATCCCGCGATCGAACAGGGAACGATTATTTTGAAGGATGCGAAGAATAAAAATGCTGCGCGGGCGTTTCTGGAATTTGTCAGGAGCAGGGAAGGCCGGGCGATTCTGGAAAGGCACGGATTTGTGACTCGCGAGCCAATCAACAGGAGTGCGTCCGCATCATGAATATGGAGGCTCTCTTCCTTTCTTTGCGATTGGCGTGCTGCGTTTCGGCGATTCTGCTGGTGATCGGGATGCCCGTGGCGTACTGGCTGGCGTATTCGAACTGGCGCGGGAAATTCCTTTTGGAATCGGTTGTTGCTCTGCCGTTGGTGCTACCACCCACGGTACTTGGGTTTTATGCACTAGTGGCGATGGGGCCGCGCGGCCCCCTGGGGAAGCTGTGGTCCGCGCTTTTCGGCCACGGCCTGGCTTTCACCTTCAGCGGACTGATTCTCGCGTCGGTGCTGTACAGCTTCCCCTTTGCGGTGCAGCCTTTGATCGCTTCGTTCGAAAGCGTCGACCGAAAACTGCTGGATGCCTCGGCAGTGCTCGGTGCCGGGAGCCTGCGCACATTTTGGCGCGTGATCCTGCCGCTATCGCTGCCCGGAGTGGTCACCGCCATCGTTCTGAGTTTCGCGCATACCCTCGGCGAATTCGGCGTCGTGCTGATGGTTGGCGGAAATCTGGCCGGTGTGACGCGAACCGTTTCCATCGACATCTACGATCACGTGCAATCGCTGGAATACGGCCAAGCCAATCGCATGGCGCTCGTGCTCCTGGTGATTTCGTTCGGTGTGCTGTCGGTGGTGTATGCGGTGAACCGCCGCGTGTGGACCCCTTGGACGGCGAAGTAAAATCCGCGATGCTCACCGCGCTAATCCGCAAGGAGCTTCGGAAGGCTGGCGCCGCTCCATTTATTCTGGATATTTCCATCGAAGTCCCACCTGGCATCACGATTCTGTTCGGACCATCGGGAGCGGGGAAGTCAACTCTCCTCGATTGCATCGCGGGCCTGGCACTGCCCGACGAGGGACGCATCGTGGTTGGGGGCGCGGTGCTCTTCGATTCGGCAAGTGCAGCGAATCTCCCAGCCCAAAAGCGCCGAATCGCCTACGTGTTCCAGACCCTCGCGCTCTTTCCGCACCTGACCGTGGAAGAAAACGTTGCTTACGGTCTGACTCATCTACAAGCAGACGAACGCGCGAAACGGATTGCAGAAATTCTCAACGCGTTTCGCGTGGAAAAATTGTACAAGCAGAAGCCCGGTGAAATCTCCGGAGGCGAGAAACAGCGAATTGCCCTGGCGCGCTCATTGGTGACGGACCCTTGTGTTTTGCTGTTGGACGAACCCCTGACAGGTCTGGATGCTGAGCTGAAATCCGCGATTGTGGACGATTTGCGATCGTGGAATGCAGCAAAACGCATCCCGATCCTCTACGTAACCCACAGCCGCGAAGAAGTGGACGCGCTGGGTGAGCGCGTCATCGCCATCGACTATGGACGCGTAGTTACCGCCGGCGCCCCCATGGACGTGCTCGATGCGCCGCGCCGGAAGCGTCTTGCGCAAGCCGCGGGATTCGAAAACCTCCTCGATGGCACCGTCCTCGACTTGCGAGAAGCCGATGGAGTAATGCGCGTGCGGCTGGGTGCAACCGCTTGCGAACTCGAAGTCCCCTTAGGCTACGCCGCGGCCGGAGACCGTGTGCGCGTGGCCATCCGCGCCGGAGACATCTTGCTGGCCACCGAGCACCCGCGCGGATTGAGCGCTCGCAACGTGATCGAAGGCCGTATTTCTTCGCTCGAATCACGCGGCACCATGGTGATTGCCCGTGTGGATTGCGGCGTTACTCTCGCCGTACACATTACGCCCGGAGCGGTTCGGGCACTGGAGCTGGCAGCAGGACGCAAAGTTTGGCTAGTGCTGAAAACCCATTCCTGTCATCTCGTCGAGTAGGAAAATCTCTCAAACTCAATTTCTCGACGCTCGCTCAGGATTTCGGTTTTGGTGTGCCGGGCGCGGCGGTTTTGGGCGCTGCCGGAACCGAGAATTTGATTTCGTCGGCTTCCAAACTGCTCTCTTTGGGAGTGGCATGAATGACCACAAGATCTCCGACGGCCAGATCCGAAATCTTCGCCGGTTTGTTTTCATTCGCGTCGGTAGTCTTCGCCGGATTTTCCGTCACATGCAGGAGGTACACCGTCGACGCAACCAGCTTCACTTCCACGGATTTCCCTTCTTTCGTTTTCACCACGACCGAATCGGGGTTAATTTTTTCCACCGTGCCAAGGACGTGTACTTTATTTCCATGCGCAAAAATGCTTCCCGCCGCAAACACGAGCAATACTGCAATTGTTACCGCACGAAATTTCATCTACCCCTCCCAGGAAAATAATAGGCAACATCGCGCCGCCTCATTCCACGTGATGATCCTTCAATTCCGGTTTGGCCTTTGGCGCCGGTCCGTTCAAAAAATCGTTTTCTTTCTGCTCTTCGGCACGGTCGTCCGGCCCTTTGGGATTGTACCGCTCCATCTCGGCGCGTTCCTCTGCGGTTAGATGCGGAAGATGCCGGATAAAATGAACCAACTTCCAGCTGTCCTGATCTCCGCCATGCTGGCCGCCGTTCGCGAACGCCGGCATTCCCGTAAATCGCACGCCGTTTTCAATCACCCAGAAAATCTCGCCGTCCGTCAGGTTCTGCGTTTCCGGAAGTCGCAGGTCCGGCGGCCTCGGATAAAGGCCGTCGCCGATCATCGTGTGGCTGCTGCCATCGTTGCCATGGCAGATGGCGCAGTGGTCCGCGAAGTGCAGCCGCGCGTCACGCATGTCTTCCGGCGACTCCAGCACCGGATTTTGCGCTACTCGCGCGCTCGCAGGGATTGCCAAACGATGGGCACTGCGAGCTATCGCCGTCTCCAGCTTGGTGGGAGTCGCACGGGAACTGAGCCCGTCATGAAGCATGGAGGCCGCCACCGCTACTCCGAAGCCAAGTACCGCAAGGCCGATCACGATGAGAAGTGTGCCGCGTTTCATGGTCTCCATGTATGGTAAAGGATGCTGGCTGCGCGAGCCAGCCCACTGCTCGCTCCCGGGGACAAGAAAATTCACCGGGCCGCAAACACGGGAGCGCCTTCCTCTGGTAGGATACGCAGGAAATGGCTACGGACGAAACAAACGTGCGCGTTTTGGCCGCCCTGGAGAACTGCCCCGCGGGTGCCCGCGAATTCCTCCTCGCGGTGATGGACGGAGCCGAGCTGACGTTCGAGCAAGGTTTGCAGTTGGCGACCGCCGAAGGCGCAGCGTTGGACGCCCTGGTGGCCGTTGCCGATCACTTGAGGCGCGAAGCCGTAGGCGACACCATCACCTACGTCGTCAATCGCAACATCAATTTCACGAATGTCTGTTTCGTGGGCTGCAGTTTTTGCGGATTTGGCCGCGGCCCCGGTGCCCCGGATGCCTATTCGTTTTCCTTCGAAGAAGTGGTTCGCCGGGCGCGCGAAGCTTGGGACCGCGGCGCGACCGAAGTCTGCATCCAGGGCGGTTTGCCTCGCGATCTCGACGGATTTTTCTATCGCGATCTTTTGCGCGCCATCAAGCGCGCGATCCCCGCCATGCACGTGCACGCCTTTTCCCCAATGGAAATTGATTTCGGAGTCGCCAGAACCGGCATGGCGCTGCGCGACTATCTCCAAATGATGAAAGACGAAGGGCTCGGCAGCATCCCCGGAACCGCCGCGGAAATTCTCGACGACCGCATCAGGCAGGAACTGAGTCCCAATAAGTTGCCGGCCGCCCGCTGGGTTGAAATCATTACCACCGCGCATCAACTCGGCATCCCCACAACTTCCACGATGATGTATGGCCACGTCGAAGAACCCGCCGATTGGGTGCGCCATATCCTCCTGCTGCGATCGATTCAGAAGCGCACCGGCGGCTTCACGGAATTCGTTCCGCTCGGCTTCATCCATGAAAATACCCGGCTCTATCGCCACAGCGGCGCGCGGCCCGGTGCGAAGCGCGACGAACACTTGCGGGTCCACGCTTTGTCGCGAGTGCTGTTACACGACGCCATCAAAAATCTGCAAGTCTCCTGGGTCAAACTCGGATTCGAAACATCCCTAGCCTGTTTGCAAGCCGGCGCAAACGATTTCAGCGGGACGCTCATGGAAGAAAGCATTTCGAAAGCCGCCGGCGCCACTTTTGGCGAGTACGTCTCCCCGGAAGAATTCCACGCCAGGATTCACTCCATCGGGCGAATCCCCGCCGAGCGCACCACGACCTACAAGATTCGCCGGATGTTTGACCTCGCGGAAGAGAAAATCCGGGCAGCTGCACAATTGCAAATGCTGAAAATAGAAAGCCATGCGCCTTACACCGAAGGCGCCTACTGAGTTATTTCCATGCGCGCCCTCCTCCTGCCGATCAAGGATCTAAGAAACGCCAAAAAAAGACTAGTCGGCGCGTTGACCCCGGAGGAAAGATTTGGCTTGGCGCAAGCCATGTTGGCAGATACGATTCGCGCCGTACGAGGCGTGCAGCGCGCGGAGAAGGTTTTCGTAGTCACCAACTACGACCCCGCGATGCTTGTTGCCGAGGAAAACGGCTGGGAGATTCTGCCCGAAGAACACCAGGTTTCCGAAAGCGATTCCGTCGACGCTGCCTCACGGCTCTGCGAGCTGCGCGGAGTCACCGGGCTGCTCCGTGTGCCGCTGGACGTGCCGTTGGTTCAAGCCGGCGATATCGATGATTTGCTGGCGGTTGAATGCGAAGCGCCAGCTCTGGTTATCGTTCCCTCGCGCGATGGCATGGGAACCAATGCGATTCTGCGGATGCCGCCGGCGTTGTTTCCGTCGCATTTTGGCGTGGGCAGTTTCGCGAAACACGTCGGCGAAGCTGAACGCGTCGGCGCCCGCGTGATTTTCCGGAGAAACACACGGCTGGAGATGGATGTGGATGACGAAGCCGATTTGCGCCTGCTGCTGAAAAATGATTTGAGCGGCACCGAAACGGGCCGATGGCTTCGCGAGAGCGGGGTGGAAACGCGGCTCCGATCACACCTCAAGGCAGGAGCGATGGGAGCGCGATGAAGCAGAAAGTTTTTGCCAGCCTCGACGAGGCGGTCTCCGGTATTCCCGATGGCGCGCGCATCATGTTCGGAGGTTTCGGCGGCGCAGGTTTTCCGAATAATCTGATTCAAGCCCTCGCGCGGAAAGGAACAAAAAACATCACCGCCATCAGCAACAATTGCGGAACCCGCGAAGGCGAGCTCGGCCTGATGTTCAAGAACAATCAGATCAAGCACGTCATCGCCTCGTTCCCCGGCCCGCACGCGAATCATTTTCAGGATCGTTACGCCGCCAGGGAAGTCACGCTCGAACTCGTCCCGCAGGGGATTCTTTGCGAACGCATGCGCGCTGCCGCCGCAGGCTTGACGGGTTTTTACACCACCGTCGGCGTGGGCACCGAAGTCGCCGAGGGAAAAGAAGAGCGCATGATCGGCGGAAAACGCTCCATTCTGGAAATGCCCATCCACGCCGACTATGCCTTCATCAAAGCGCAAAAAGCCGATGAACTGGGAAACTTGACCTACCGGCTTGCGGCAAGAAATTTCAATCCCATCATGGCCATGGCCGCTAAAATGACGATCGTCGAGGCGGAGGAGATCGTGCCGGTGGGCTCCATCGATCCGGAAAATGTGATCACCCCCGCAATCTTTGTCCACCGCATCGTGCAAGCAAAAGGACTCCGTTATGCCGGGTGACGGCATTCAGAAAAATGTCATGCCCGATAAGCCGCGCTTGAGCCGCGAGCAGATTGCCCAGCGCGCTGCGCAGGAGCTCACCGACGGGGCCTATGTCAATCTAGGCTGGGGAATTCCAAATCTCATGGGCGAGTATTTGCCCAAGGGGATCACCGTTTATTTTCACAGCGAAAACGGAATCCTGGGCATGGGCCGCCGGGCGCGCCCCGGCGAAGAAGATTTCGATCAAGTCGACGCCATGAAAGTCCCGGTCACGTTGATCCCTGGCGCTTCTTTTTTTCACCAGGCTGACGCACATCTCATGACCCGCGGCGGGCATCTCGATGTCGCCGTGCTCGGTGGTTTTCAGGTTTCCGAAAAAGGCGATCTCGCCAACTGGAAAATTCCCGGCGCCAAAGGTTCCGGCGGTATCGGTGGCGCCATGGACATCGCCGCCGGTGCGAAAACGCTGATCGTTTGCATGGAACACACCACAAAAGACGGCGCGCCCAAGATTGTGAAGCAGTGTACCTATCCCCTCACGGGCCTGGCTTGCGTGGACACCATCGTTACCGATGTCGCGGTGATCGATGTGAACCCGGAAGGCTTGGTGCTCCGCGAAGTGGCCCCCGGTTGGACGGCCGAGGAAGTCCAAAACGTCACTGGCGCTCCGCTGATCGCCAAAGAGCGCATACCAGACATGACTTTAGGTTGATTTCGCAAGGAGGAAAAAATGTCTCAGGTAATTCCACAAGGCTATTTGGATCTCTTGGAGAAGCCGGCGTTCGGAAATCTCGGAACGCTGATGAAGGACGGCAGTCCGCAAGTCACCCCGGTATGGGTGGACTACGATGGAAAACATGTGCGCATTAATTCTGCGAAAGGCCGCGTGAAGGACATAAACATGCGGCGCGATCCGCACGTTTCCATTGCCATCCAGGACCCTGCGAATCCCTACCGCTATCTGGAAATCCGCGGCAAAGTCGTGGAAATCACCGAAAACGGCGCCGACGACCACATCAACAAACTATCCAAGAAATACCTCGGCAATCCCGTCTATCCCTTCCGCAAGCCCGGCGAAGTTCGCGTCACCTACAAAATCGAACCGGAAAAAGTCAGTTCCATGGGATAACCGGCCAACACGGGCTGCAACTGGAAATTTCGACTTGATGTCCAGGACCAACGACTAACAACTAAAACGAACAACTCAGAACTTACAACCGGGCCGCCACCCGCGCCGCCGTTCGCCCATCCGCCGTGCGGATGATCAGCACCAGCCGATCCGTCAGCGGCACACCCGCGCTGGGAATGGTGAATCGCAGGAACCACTGGAAGCGCATTGGTAATTCCTCTTTGCTCGCTTTGTTGTAAGGCTCCAGCGCTTCGGCGATCGCCGCTTCCGGTTTCAGATTTTCGATGTGCCGCAGCTCGATGCCACGTTTCCAGTAAAACGAAAAGCGCAGCGACTTCATCATTTCTTGCGTGAGATATTTCTTCGGGCCGGGGCGCTGCAGCCGGGGGTCGCAGGAAATATCGAACATCGTAAACGACACCTGGAGTTCCTCGGGAAACTCGTTTACAACCTGCTGCCCGCTTTTGAACTCCGTCCCGTTATCGTCATCGATGCGTTTGAACTCGTCGAAGAACCCAGGAGCGTACGCGCGGCCAGACACGCGGAAACATGTCAATTCGGAGAGCCCCCCATCCGTTTCAAAAAGAATGCCGCCGTCAAAATTCAGTACTTCTTTCCGGAGCGGCTTTTCTTTCTTCTTCTGGTTTTGTTGCGCTGGGCTCGTGCTCGCGGCCGGAACGAGCAACAGCAGTATGGCGAGGACGAAAAAAGAATGTCTTGTAAAGAAGCGGCCCATTCCCATCTTTCAGCGCATTTCAGTGTATTCCCACAGCCCCGGACTTCATCAGAAATGTGATGCCGTCGGTCGTATACAAAGTTTTCCCGTCCTCGCTTTTTCCCGGCGGTACTTTCCCTTCGCGAACGGTCTGAATCGCCACGACAAGCCTGGGGAGAACATCTGGATTCGCAACTGGAATATTGTGAGCCCCCAAGACCGTCTTGACTTGCGGGGCCAGCGCCGCGAGCCGCTTCACGGAGGCGACATACGCATCGAGATCTGTTTCCGGTCGGAAAAGCCAGATGGGCGCCGGATAATAAGTATCGCCGGTGAACAGCAATCCGTTGGCGCTATCGAGTAGCGAAATGGCATCCGGAGTGTGCCCAGGGGTTGCAAGGACTTCCAGCGTACGGCCGCCTAGATTTATTTTGAATCCGTCATGAATAAAGTGCGAGACCTTCCACGGCTTTGTCGCATACGTTTTCGCATTAAATCCTTTGGGTAAATCACCGCAGATTTGATCGGGAGTAACTTCTGCTTGCGCATCTTCGCGCGAACCTTTTGCGTTCGCGCGTGTGAAGTCCGTGTCCATGCCGTACACGAAAGAGAATTCCCAGTTGTCGCCCACGTGATCGTCGTGCGTGTGAGAGTTCAGTACGACGACTGGCCGCGAGGTTAGTTTCGCAGTGATTTTGCGAATGTCGCCCATACCCATGCCCGTGTCAAAGAGAAGAGCCTGCTTGTGCCCGACAATCAGATAGGAGATTACTTCTTCCGCTTGATGCGGCTCGTAAATGGCGAATACTCCGGGAACAACTTTGTAGACCTCAAACCACGGTTCGGTGGGCAGCACTCGTTCCAGGGTTTTGTATTCAGGCCGAGGCAGCGGACGGCACCACTCTGGAATCTCCTTCGTCTGTCCCGCCAGCAGCGCCGACAGCAAACAGAGCAAGGCAAGTCCTGATAGAGTTCTCCCGACTTTCAATATCCCTCCAATATGTTCCCGCCGCGGATGCCCTGCGGAAAACTATGGTATAGGGGAGGAGCCCCACTCGCAAACTTTCCAACTGCATTTGTTGGGAGAGAAACGAATTATTTGCCGTACTTCTCGTAGAACTTGTTGGTGAATAGTTCATCCGGATCGTACGTTTTCTTCGTCGCGAAGAACTCGTCCACACGCGGATAGGCCTTGCGCAGTTGCTCCTTCGAATAGAAAAGCTGGTAAGGAAGATAGTACGTGCCGTCGAGTCCCAAGGCGAGATCAATCAGGTCGGTGGTGGTCTTCTGCAAGATCTGCCCTTCGCGCTCATTGAATTTCTGATTGAAGTACAGCACGTAGGCGAACATATCCTCCCGCGCGTAATTCAGCACCGTGATGTCGTCCTTGTGGACGATTCGAATGGTCACATTGATCAGATTGGCCCCATTCGATTTCACAATGCTGTGCAGCCCGTCTACGAATTGCGGCATCTTGTCCCGCGGAATGAAATATTCCTGCAGGATGTCCGTGTCCTTCAGCCGGTTTTCCAGGTAATCCATTGAATCGTACATTTCCTGATTGCGTGAAACCAGGCAGCCTTCTTCGCGGCTCATGGCTTCGTTGCGCGAAATGCACGTGTGCAGGTGCGGCTCTCCATACTTTTCCATCACCCACCGGAAGCGCCGGCCGGTGTCACCCGTTTTTGAAAAATTAATGATGAACCGGTCCAGCCACACATACCCCGGCAGCTTCAACGGAACCAACGGCACCGCCGTGTTCGTTTTTTCATACGTGTGAATGGCGGTCTCTTTCAAGAACGAAGAAGGAGACATCGAAAGGCGCCCATACGCCAAACCGATGTTGTCCTTGCCGTCCACGTTTTTCTGGTAATAGTCCGCAAAATCCTTGTAATCCATATAATGCGTTTTCCAGAGATACATCTCATTGTCGACCACATCCAGGTCCACATCCAGAATGATGCCCATCAATCCATAACCGCCCAGCGCGTGATGAAACAGCTCCGCATTTTCCGTCGGGCTGCAATTCTTGATTTCCCCGTTGCTCAGCAGGATTCGAAACGACCGCACCGTCGGCGCTACTTGGCCGGGGTTATGCGCAATCCCGTGTGCATTCACGCTCAGCGTGCCGCCCACCGTGAAGATATTGATGGACTGCATGGCTTTCACCGCAAGCCCGTATTGGTCGAGATACAATTGCAACTGCTTCCACGTGGCTCCGGTTTGTACGTTGAGAATTTTGTGCTCTTTATCCAGCCGCACCTGGTTGAATCCGCGCATATCCAGGACCAGGCCGTCCTTGACGAACGTGTGCCCGCCCATGCTGTGCCGCGACCCTGCGGCCGTGACTTTTAATTTGTGCTCGCGCGCGAACTGCACCGCATTCTCGATATCCTCCACCGTCGTGACTTTGACGATGCCGTAGACCGCTGTCTTGTTCAGGTGGCTCGCATCATTGATAAATCCGCCGACCTGTTCGAATGGCACCTGCGACGCCGGCGGAATCTGCAGCACCAGCGTGGTCGGCTTGGTCTGGTCGGCATTCGGCGGATAAACGAAGTCCGATTCTTTTTCCCTGGCCGGCGGGGCCGCATAGTCAAAAAATTTTTTCGCGGCTACGACGAGCAGCGACGCCATAAACAGCAGCGCAACCAGCCAGCGCTTCCTTCGCGAAGGGGACGTTGTCTTTTGCATAAGTCAGCCGAAGATGGTGCTTTCCCGAGAAGTATAGGGGGAACTATGCTGTCACCAAGCTTCCCGGGGGCTTTCCATGCCTAAACAAATAACGACGATTCAGAAGTGTGCCTGGGGATTTGCGGCGCTGTTTCTCGGCGTCTACCTCCTGGACTACGTTCCCGAAATCATGGATTCGAACGGCCTGATGTTCGGCCTCTTCCACATGACCAGAATCGTGGACCTCGGCCATCTTGCCGCAGGCGCGCTGGGAGTGATCGGGGCGCTGACTTCGGCGCGGGGCGCGCGAGTTTATTTTTATGTGCTGGGGACCTGGTACTTGATCGATGTCGTCGTTTATTTTGTCAGCCACCTGAATCAGGTCCCGCTGAAAACGAATATCCTCGTCAACCTGCCGCACATCCTCATCTTCATCGCTGCGTTCTGGATCGCCGCCACCGTGAGCCGCAATCTCTCGGAAGCCTGAGCCCGCGATGCGCGAAGGCGTGAAGCGCTTCCTGAAGCGAAGGGTCCTCCCGTTTTTCCTGATTTGCTTCGGCGCGCTGGTTTTGTTCGTCGCGGTTTTTTGGTTGAAGTGCGCTTTCCTGAAGCCTGCCGTCGGGCCTCTGCCGCAAACATCGTTGAGCGAAAAAAATCCAGCGGCTGACGTCGGAGAGAAAAATCGGCGGCCGGTCGAAGATTCGTATTTTTCCTATCCCGAGTGGTACATCGTCTGGAGTTATGAGGAACGCGCGCAATACCTGCCGAAAAATCTGCCGAGCGGATTCCCGTATTTCGCTTCGATTGGCCAGTACTGGAAATCGTATTGCTTTATTTGCGGGCTGACGCAAAGCCGCCACCAATTTAATTTTGGCGACCACTTGAGCTCATTTGTGCTGGGGGGAAGTTTTGCCTTGGAATACACGATTCGCGGCGCGTACGAACAAACCATCGGGCGCTTGAGCGAATGGACCAGTTTGCACGAACTGGTGGAAGAAGACGCCTACGCCGCTCGCGTCGCGCGCGAATACGCCGATTTTGTTTACATTCGTCCGTTTTACGAATTTCACTTCGCGCATGCGCTCAAGCAGCTTTGGAAAGAAACGTCGCTCTGGGGTAAGCACCCGATCCGCAAATGGGAGCGGAAATTCATCCTCAGCGTGGATTACGGTATCGAAGCGCTCTACGCGGAGGCCATGCAAGCGGCCAGTCACCTGGCTTACGGGGCTGAAAGCGACGAGACGTACACCTGGCTGGAGAGCGCGCCGGAGAACGTTTTCCGGGAATTCCCGCGCGTGAAGATCATTCAGGAGACCGCCCGGCAATCTTACGTCGTGTCGGTTCCGCGGTATCAGGAATTCACCGAGCTGGCCGTCGCAATGGCGAAACGCGACGTCCACTTTGCGCAAATCGCCGGCAACGACGAAATCATGCTCACCGTGGTCGCGCCGAAAAACTGGACCTTTGATCTGTCCGCCAGCGATGCCACCTTGCTCTTCACCGAAGACATCCTGACCCAGCCCAACCTCCAGCGCCTCGCGTTCGAATGCCCTGTCCGTTCCTTGCATTCCGTCCTGAATCATCTCGCAGCCGCTGGTCCCAAAATCGAACACATCTACGATTACTGAAGTCTCCAGCCCGCCGGCCATTTCCCACGGAACAAATCACCAGGGCCTGCCGTATCTACCGGCAGCAGTTCATCCCTAAGAGCAGGTGTGCCTTCGGGAGGTTCCAATGACCAATTTCTGGCAAGACATCCGTCATGCGTTGCGCGTGCTTTCGAATAGCCGTGGATTCGCCGCCATCGCCATTCTGACGCTGGCACTGGGAATCGGCGCGAACACCGCGCTCTTCTCCATCGTCAACGGCGTGCTCCTGAATCCGCTGCCGTTCCCGAATCCCGACGAGCTTTACGCGGTCTACTCAAAGACCACGTCATTCGAACAAAGCTCGATTTCCTACCCGAATCTTCTCGATTGGCAGAAGCAAAACCATTCTTTCGCCGCTTTGGGCGCTTTCCGCGCCGACGATTTCAATATGACCGGCGCGGGCGAGCCGGAACGCCTCCACGGCCACATGATTTCCGTCGAATTTTTTCCCGCCCTCGGCCTCACCCCCATCGCGGGACGCAACTTCCGCCCGGAAGAAGACCGCGCCGGCGCTGGCCCCGTGGCCATCCTTGGCGATGGGCTGTGGAAGCGCAAATTTGCCTCGTCGCCGGAAGTCGCCGGCAAGAACATCACCCTCAACGGAAAATCGTACACGATTGTCGGCGTTGCCAAGGGGCTTTTGCCGGGGCTCAGTCCCTCGGACGTTTACGTCCCGCTCGGCCAGTGGACGGACCCCACGTTTCTCGATCGGCGCATCAGCATGGGGACGAATTCGATCGGACGCCTAAAGCCCGGCGTTTCGCTGGCGCAGGCTCGCGCGGATATGGATTCGGTGGCGCAGAATCTCGCCAACGCGTATCCCGAAGTGGACAAAGGCACGGGGATAACGCTCGTCCCGCTCAAGGCGGACACCGTGGGCAATGTGCAGGGAATCCTTCTCGTGCTGCTGGGCGCGGTGGGATTTGTTCTGCTGATTGCCTGCGCCAATGTTGCGAATCTCTTGCTTGCGCGCTCTACGGGACGCACGCGTGAATTCGCGATTCGCTCGGCGCTTGGGGCCAGTCCCGCGCGCGTGGTCCGGCAGTTACTGACGGAGAGCGTCCTGCTTGGCATAGCCGGCGGCGGGCTCGGCCTGCTGCTCGCGAAGCTCGCGATGCGCAGCATGCTCACCGCGCTCGCGGACGTCCTTCCGCGAACGGATGAGATCTCGCTCGATTCGCATGTGCTGCTCTTTACCGGCGCGCTGGCCATTCTCACGGGCGTCGTTTTCGGGCTTGCGCCGGCGATCAAAATGTTGCGGCCGCAGCTCAGCGATACGTTGAAGGAAGGCGGCCGCGGATCGAGCGGCGCGCGCAATCGGACGCAGAGCATCTTCGTGGTCGCCGAAATGGCCCTGGCGCTGGTGCTGCTCGTTGGAGCGGGACTGATGATTCGAAGCCTGGCCGCGCTCTGGGGAATCAATCCGGGATTTGATTCGCACAATGCGCTTTCGTTTGCAACTTCTCTCACTTCCGATCCGTCGGTCACCGCCGATCAGCTGCGCGCGAAATATCGCGAGAGCGTCCGGCAATTCTCGAGTGTGCCCGGCGTAGAAGCCGTCTCCGTAGTCGGCGGCTCGCTGCCGATGACCGGCGATTCCGAAGTTCCTTTCTGGCACGAAGGCGAGGCGCCGCCCGCGAACCAAAACGATATGACGTTTGCGCTGTTCTATCTGGTGACGCCTCCGTACCAGCAGGCCCTGCGCATTCCGATTCAGCGCGGGCGCTTCTTGAACGACCGCGACGACGAGCATGCGCCGGCGGTCGCAGTGATCGATGCCACCTTCGCGCGTAAATATTTTCCCAACACCGATCCCATCGGCAAACGCATCAACGTCGGGCTGCTGAATATACAGCCGGAAATCGTGGGCGTCGTCGGCCACGTCGAGCACTGGGGCCTGGGCGACAAAAAGCACGAAACGTTGCAGTCGCAGCTTTACCTGTCCGTCTGGCAAGTGCCGGATCGCTTCTGGCCGTTGCTGGCGAACGGCTCCGGCTACGTGGCGCGTACAACGTCTACTCCGCTTAACGTGGTGAGCGCGATTCGCGCAGCGGCGGGGAAAGCGGATCCGAGCTCCGTCGTTTACGGCGCGCGGCCGGTGGAGGACATTGTCGCCGGGTCCATCGCGACGCAGCGGCTGGCGATGATTTTGCTCAGCGTTTTTTCCGCGCTGGCGCTGGTGCTTTCGGCGATCGGAATTTACGGCGTCATTTCCTATCTGACCGGGCAGCGCACGCATGAAATCGGCATTCGCGTGGCGCTCGGCGCCTCCAGCGCCGACGTGCTGCGCATGATGCTCGGCGAAGGGATGAAGCTCACGCTCATTGGCGTGGCTATCGGAGTCGCTGCGGCGCTTGGACTGACGCGGCTGATGGCGCAATTCATTTACGGCGTTGGCGCGTCCGATCCCATCACGTTCACTGGCGTCGCCGTTCTTCTAACCGGCGTCGCGTTGCTCGCCTGCTACATTCCCGCACGGCGCGCGATGCGCGTGGACCCCATGATCGCTCTGCGCTACGAGTGACTGCGCTACATTGGTTTCGCCGGACGCGGAATCAAGATCGAGCACATCTGCGACGATTAGCTCGCCATATTCAATCCAACTTTAAACTTGTCGTATCCAAATCTCCTTCCTGGTTAAGCCACTCCGGATTTTGTGTTGCTGCAATTCCTCCAAAACGCTGGTCATAAGGATCACATAGAAAGGAGACGTTTGGATCCGCTGGGTTGTAGCGTATGGTGATGTCACCATTAACCCTGTTCTGCAATTGCTCTGCACGCTCCTGCCCACATATGAGAGCAAAAAGGGCGGCGTAACGAGTGCCGTTGAGAATGTATGCGTAACCGAAAAAGCTTCCGTAAACTCTGGATCCCTTTGAGCCAGCCAGCGGCCTCACGCCGCCCTTTTGAATGACTGCCGACACAAAAGGCCAGCGGCGGCTTGCGATTCGTTTTAGGTAGTGGCGGATTTGAGTGCCATACCACCAAGCCATGGCGGCCAACAGTATGAGGAAGAAAATCAAACCGAATGAGCTCGACGAGTCCATGGCGCTAACTCATTTCACGGGCACAAAGATGGATTTAGGGAGCATCATGTGGACGCCTTTGTTGCCGTCGACGAGTTCGGTGATGTGGAGGTCGGCGGCGACGCTCGCGAGCATGTAGGCGTCGTCGCGGGAGAGATGTTTTTCGGTGACGAGGAAATCGATCATCTCGCGGACGGCGAGGGTGGCGCAGGCGTTCAGGTCATCGTTGAGGCCCATGGTGATGTAGTGCGTGGGCGTTTCGGCGCGCGGCCACTTCAGGTGCAGGTCCTTGCGCACGATGAATTGAAACGTGCCGATGAGCGAAGTTTCGAGCGCGGTGATGTCCACTTCGCCGTCGCCCTGTCCGGCGTGGCCGTCGCCGACTTCAAAGAGCGCGCCGGGCGCGTGCACGGGAATGTAGAGCGTGGTGCCGGCGACAAGGTCCTTGTTATCGAGATTGCCGGCCATGACCCACGGCGGCCCGCTGTTCCAGCGTCCGGCGGTCTCCGGCGGCGCGTCGCCCATGCTGCCGAAAAAGGGATGCAGCGGAATCTCGATGCCGGGCGCGAATTTTGCGACCATGCGCTTTTCATCGAGCGGAATGATTTTTATTTTCGCGTACGGGAAATCGTCGGGAAGATAGCCGCGGCCGGGGCCGAAGGCGTTGTAGGCGTAGGGAATAGCGAGCTTGATGGCGAGAATTTTGACTTCCAGCACATCGCCGGGCTGCGCGTCTTCAATGTAAATCGGCCCTGTGAGAATGTGTCCGCCGGGCCCTTTGTCCTTCACCTGGTCGGTAATGTCGCGCAACGATTGCTCGACCTGCTCCGGCGGCACGCCCGCCTCTTCCAGCCGCTTCGGGCTGTTGGTGAGCAGCGTCTGAATCTCCACCGTATCGCCCGTCTTGACGCGCAACACCGGCGCCGCCTTCGCGTCGTAGTAACCCCAAGCCACCGTCTTCGGCGTGGGCTTGAGTTGAATCGCGCTTTGCGCAACCGCGCTTTGAATACACAGGAGACTTGTCACGAAAAAAATTCCGTAGTGCAGTTTCAGGCGCAATTCGGTTGTCCCTTCTAGAAGAGGCATTTTCGCGATCGGCTAATCTGCTAAGCCGTTGGTCTCCGATATCATGCACTAATGCTGCCGCTTGACATCATGATGCCTAATCTGCAAGCATCATGATATGCGCACGACACTCTCCCTGGACGACGACGTTGCGAAGCTCTTGCGCCGGGAACTCCGGCGTACCGGCGCTTCGCTGAAGGCCGTAGTAAACCACTGTCTTCGCCTGGGATTGATGGTTTCGGCGAAACCCGCGGCAAAGCCTTTCTCGGTTCATCCCCGGCCCTTGGGACTGCCTCCCGGTCTTAGTTATGACAATGTGGAGGATGTGATTGAGGCGCTGGAAGGCCCGCTCCACCGGTGATCGTTCTCGACGCCAACCTGTTGTTGTACGCCTACGATTCGGACTCGCAACAGCACGCCAAGGCTCGCGCATGGGTCGAGCAGACATTCTCGGATGGGACACCGGTTGGTTTACCATGGCAGACGGTGACGGCCTTTCTTAGGATCGTCACGAACCCAAGACTCTCCGGAAAGCGGTTCACGCCGGAGGAAGCCGTCCAGATTGTAGATCAATGGATGGAGCAGCCTAACGTGCGTCTCTTGCCAGCCGGAGATCAGCACTGGAGCTTGCTCCGGCGAATGTTGCTGGACGGCCAAGCTCGCGGTCCGTTGATCAGTGACGCCGACTTGGCGGCGCTGACCGTCGAGTATGGGGGCACGCTCCACACCACCGACCGGGACTTCGCTCGTTTCCCCGGGTTGCGCTGGACCAACCCGCTCGAGTAGCTGATTTCGCGGCCTCACTTCAATTTCCTCCAAAACTCCTCATCCTAATAGCCCCAAGCCGCCGTCTTCGGTGTGGGCTTGAGTTGAAACGTCGCTTGCGAAAAGAGATTCTGTTCGCCAAGAAAGATTGTGAAGACTAAAGCTCCGAGGCTGAGCGGTTGTACTCGCAAGTCAGTGGGTGCCTTTTTTCGAAGATTTTGGCAATGGACAATGGTCACACACCGGAGGGCTGGCTGTTATTGTGACTTCATCCGGAAGGTCCATAGTGATCCAGTTGTCCGGCAAGATGTCCTCGCTGTCCAGCCAATACTTGAACTTGATTGTGTGCTCGAAAGGGGAATTCGGCGGACACCCGACACAGCCAAACGTCCACTTTCTGACCAGCTTTTCCGCGTCACTGCGCAGAATCGGAAATCCCGTCGTATCCCTATCTCCCGGCGAGGATTCTGTGCTGAGCACTGTCCCGTCGGCGGCGATCGTAAGCCTGATCATGATCGTTCCAGCCAGCCGCGCTTGTCGCGCGAGCGAAGGATATCCACGCGGCGGCTCCAAATGCCTAACGTAAATGATTGGCTGCTTCTCGTCCTGAGCAGCCGTCGATGCGAGAGGCGTCTGAATATCCACCGTGTCGCCCGACTTGACGCGCAACACCGGCGCCGCCTTCGCATCGTAGTAGCCCCAAGCCACCGTCTTTGGCGTCGGCTTCAGCGTGTACGTCGCCTGCGCATAAGCTCCTTGTATGAATAGAGAGCCCAATGCCACAACTAGTCCAGCCGCTTTCAGTGCTCTCTTCACGAGTGCTCCTTATTTAGGCGTTCTTTCAGCTCATAAATCGAAAAAGGCGGTTCTCTTCTGTGGAGCATGGCGTGGCAATTCGGACATACTGGTACCAAATCGGATTCGGGATCTAACTTGTATTCTTTACGGATCGTAGCGAGTGGTCGCACATGATGTGCGTGGATGAAACCTTCTCCTATTTCGCCATATCTATCCGTAAATAGAAGATTGCAGACCTGGCAGCGGGTTCCGTATTTCTTGAGGCAGGCTGCGCGCGCCTGAGGATCGCGCTCGTACCGATTTACGAGGACTCTTGTAACGGCGCCCTCGCAATAGTCGTTCCGTTCGAGTAAATCATCTGGATAAACGATTGGATTGCCCACTACATGCGGTGGCGGAAACGGGAAATTATCTAAAATCCGTTTCTTAGCAATCGCGAGTTCTTTCTCAGAAAACATATGGCGGAATTCGGCTGATAAAACAATCGACTCTAACGCTAGTTCTGGTCGATTCGCGTCGATGAGTCTCTGGAGACCCTCAGTTATTCCGCCTTTCGTTTTGTTGGCGAGGATACGTCTCGCCACAAATAGGCCGCCGTTCTTATCAAGAGTTCGGCGGAACCGATAGGCCCTGTATTTGAGTTCCTTCCCCGTACGTTGATAGCTACGATACAAGGTCTGTGTAAGCGGGTCTTGCTGCATTTGCTTGGCCTCCGAGATTCCAATTAAGTTCTTTCCAGATTGGGCCGAACGAAACGCATGTACTCGAAACCGAATGCTGCGGCGCAGAGCCCTTCCATTGCATCCTCAGCTGTAACTGCGGCGGCTTTGGCGCCCTCGTGAATGATGTCATTCCTTTTTTCTCTCATTTTGTTCAAAGAGCCGCGAAGTGCATCGGGCATCCTTGCAACTTGTGTCTCTGCGCAGAGATATGGAAGAACTACGTTTAAGGCGTACCCATAGGTCAGCGCCCCTCGCATGAAATTCTTCACACGTTCTGTAGAAGCGTGTCGGCGAAACCTTTCCTCGATCAAGGGCATCATCGAAGTTTCAACGGTGGACTGCGCAAACACCAAAGAGGGCGCGAAATCGCCAACCGCCGCAGCCTCAAAAGCGGTGACGAGATAAGACCATTCGTCGGACTCCTCGCGGCGAATCCAAACCACATTGATCCCGACGGGACGTGGACCCGACACAGTAGTTTCACCGAAGGGAATTCCGAGGAGACGAAGTACTGTTCCGGGGAAACGCAGCGGAGGCGCGTTGCTATGCCACTCAAGCACGCTCATGTCGCCGCTCTGGCCGGTGTAGATTCGTCTGAGGATTCTAGCGTCGTCCGGAACGCCACGCTTCGTTAGTTCAACTTCGCAGACCTTCCAAGCCTCGACTTGTATTACGAATGATGTTTGGACTGCACCGAACGAGACGAGGGCTAAGGCACCGTGAAACCTCAAGTGGATTGCTCTGTCGAGTGCCGCTTGCCACAAGTCGACTCGATCACCACAATGGCCACACCTCACGAACCCCTGCGTGAAGTACACAGGTGCGGACTCCACCAGGCGGGGCAAAAGGTATCGGCACTTCAGGCATGATCCGGCTCCTTCGAGTGTTGATAAGGCGTCTTCGTTAATAATCATATCCATGGATGCTGACTCTTATGGGTGGGTCATGTCCTCGGGTTTGACGAGGGCGTCGAATTCTTCGGCGGTGACGTAGCCGAGTTTGAGGGCGGCTTCGCGGAGGCTGATGCGGGAGTGGTGGGCGGCTTTGGCGACCTGGGCGGCCTGGTCGTAGCCGATTTTGGGGGCCAGGGCGGTGACGAGCATGAGGGAATTGTGGACGTAGTGTTCGATCTGCGTGTAATTGACTTCGATTCCCTGGACGCAGTGGCTGACGAAGCTGTTGCAGGAGCCGGCGAGGAGCTCGACGGAGTGGAGATAGTTGAAAATCATGACGGGCTTGAAAACGTTGAGCTCGAAATTGCCCTGGGAGCCGGCAAAGCCGATGGCGGCGTCGTTGCCCATCACTTGCACGGCGACCATGGTGAGGGCTTCGGCCTGCGTGGGATTGACCTTGCCGGGCATGATGGAGGAACCGGGCTCGTTTTCGGGAAGAATGAGTTCGCCGAGGCCGCAGCGCGGGCCGGAGGCGAGCCAGCGAATGTCATTGGCAATTTTCATGAGCGAGGCGGCGAGCGTTTTTAATGCGCCGGAGGCGAAGACGATTTCGTCGTGTGCGGAAAGCGCGGCGAATTTATTGGGATGCGAGCGGAAGGGAAGGCCGGTGAGCTCGGCGATTTTCTTCGCGGCGCGCTCGGCGAATTCGGGATGGGCGTTTAGGCCGGTGCCAACGGCGGTGCCGCCGATGGCGAGATCGTAGAGGCCGTCGAGAGCGACGGCGACGCGGCCGCCATCGCGGTCGAGAAGATTGACGTAGCCGGAAAATTCCTGGCCGAGCGTGAGCGGCGTGGCATCTTGCAAGTGGGTGCGGCCGATTTTTACGATGTCGACGAATTCTTTGGCTTTGGCGTCGAGCGCGTCGCGAAGATTTTTTACAGCGGGGAGCAGGCGGCGCGCGGTTTCCGTGGCGGCGGCGATGTGCATGGCGGCGGGAAAGGTGTCGTTGGAGGATTGCGACATGTTGACGTCGTCGTTGGGATGAATGGGCTTCTTGCTGCCCATTTCGCCGCCGGCAATTTCGATGGCGCGATTTGAGATGACTTCGTTGACGTTCATGTTGGTCTGCGTGCCGCTGCCGGTTTGCCAGACGCGCAATGGAAAATGGTCGTGGAGTTTTCCTTCGATGACTTCATCGGCGGCACGGGAGATGAGGGAGCACTTTTCGTGCGAGAGCTTTCCCAAATCCTGATTGACGAGCGCGGCGGCTTTTTTGAGGATGCCGAAAGCGCGGATGAGCTCGGGCGGCATGACGTCTTTGCCGATGTCGAAATGGATAAGCGAGCGGGCGGTTTGCGCGCCGTAGTAGCGGTCGACGGGGACGTCGATCTTGCCCATGGAATCGGACTCGGTGCGAGTCGGAACAGAGGGTGAGGGCTTGGCGGCTTCAGACATGAGTGGCTCCTGGAAAGTTTGATGGTTTGAGTTTAGCAGCATGGAGGAAAGGAGGTAATGAGGGAACGAAGTAAGGAGGTTGAGAGTCGTGAGCTGACGGATGAGATTGGAGCATAGAAAGGATGGCAGCCCCCTGTTTTTTGTAAGTGTTGCATCTAAAGGAGTTAGCTTTTGCGTAAGTCTTTTTGTTTGCAACACTTGCGCGGGAGTCCGTAAGTGTTGTATTTAAACGGTTTACGAGGGTGAGCTGTTGACAAAAAAGTAACGGTCTGGGATGGGAGGATTTTGGAGGGGTTAAAGGAACTGCCTGGTGGGCGGCCATGACTGGCGGGGCACGGAAGAAGCGTGCCAACCTATGCGCGGAGTATAACACATCGGTACAGTTAAGCAAGGATTACTTGTAAGTGGTTTGGATGGAGTGGGATAGCGAGCGGCTAGTCGGAAAGCCAGATCTTTTTTACTTCAGTGCCCGTCCAAGCGTAGAGGATCGCCGAGGACCCGTACCAGCAAAGGACGACGACAGGATTCTTAGCTCGAATGGGCTTTTCCTCCTGGTACATACCCTCATACTTGCCGGGCCCCTCGCGCCACACCACCGGCGTCCCATCGGACGCTTGCAACGATCGAAACTCCCAATCGTTGCTAACTTGATGAGCCACAACCAGTTCCGTTTTCCGCTTTCCGACTTCTCCAGCAATCGAGACTAGAGCCCAGGTTGGTTTTCCGTCACCGTAGAAATTAACGCGGACTAGTCCTGGGCAGCGCGTGCCATGGTCCTTTTGATACAGTTTTCGATCATATTCCTCGAGATCCGCCAGGCTGACGAGGTGGGTTCCGGGGTATTTCTTGGAGATTTCGTCGCTCAGGCCCGGCGGATACTCGCATCTGTTTGGCGGCGCGGCGGCAACTGCGTGACCGAAGGCCGATAGAAAGATAGTCATTATGCAAGTCAGTTGTGATTTTGACCGCATACCTAATTGTGGCATGTTCTGGTTAGAATTTCGGCGGCGCTCCGCGTAACTGAGACAAAGAGTTATAATGACTTCGCATCAATTTGCGGAACCGTATGATTAAGCCACCTGCAAACGTTCTCGAATTGCCGCTGTCCGAGCGCGGCTTGATGGCCTTAAGGTTCGCCGTCGAAAAGGTAATAGACGAACACGTCCGCGAAGGACTGCCGCTGTATATCTGGCGCGATGGCAAGGTGCTTGCGGTTCCTGCCGAAGAGTTGCGCGCGCGACCCTGATTGCGGCGTCGCGGCTGGTTTGTCTCAAGAGTGCTGGCGCACTCCCACCGGATAATTCCCCAAATGCAAAGCCGGCTTATTTCTGATTTGTGGCCCGGCATAGTACGGCTGAGACAAAGGCTGAAGCGGGGCTCGGCGGGGTCATGTATAATTTTTGGCAGGGGATTCTGCTTCTTTCATGGCTGAGGAAACAAAGGTAGTTCGGGCTAGCGCAAAAACGCTGCTGCGGAGACGGCTGCGGTTTGCGCGGACGCGTGTGCGCGAATTGCGGATGATCGGGAAGGCGCTGGCTTCGACGAAGCATCCCATCCTGGTGCATGTGATTCCGATGCGGCGCTGCAACCTGGCGTGCACGTATTGCAACGAGTTCGATGACGTGTCGAATCCGGTGCCGCTGGCGGAGATGAAAACGCGGCTGGATTTACTGGCGGAGATGGGGACGTCGATTATTACCATCAGCGGAGGCGAGCCGCTGATGCATCCGGAGCTGGACGAAGTGATCCGGCACATCCGGCGGCGCGGGATGATCGCCGGGATGATCACGAATGGATTTTATTTGAACCAGGAGCGCATCGAGCGGCTGAACGAGGCGGGGCTGGAGCACCTGCAGATCAGCATTGATAACGTGGCGCCGGATGACGTGTCGAAGAAAAGCTTGAAGACGCTGGATGGGAGGCTGGAAATGCTGGCGGAGCACGCGGTGTTTCAGGTGAACATCAATTCGGTGCTGGGCAGCGGAGTGAAGGACCCCGAAGACGCGCTGAAGATTGCGCAGCGGGCGGTGCACCTGGGATTTACGAGCACAGTGGGAATCATTCACGACAATAACGGGCAGTTGAAACCGCTGGGCGAGCACGAGCAGGGAATTTTTGAAGCGGTGATGGAGCTGGGGAAGCGGTCGTTTTCGAGATTTAACGATTTTCAGCATAACGTGGCGCGCGGGAAAGAGCATGATTGGCGGTGCCGGTCGGGTTCGCGCTACTTGTACATTTGCGAGGATGGGCTGGTGCACTGGTGTTCGCAGCAGCGCGGGTATCCGGGGATTCCGCTGGCGGAATATACGCCGGAGATGCGGCACCGGGAATATTTCACGGAGAAGTTTTGCGCGGCGCGGTGCACGGTGTCGTGCGTGCAGCAGGTGGGCATATTGGATAACTGGCGCGATCCGCAAAACCTGAAACCGATGCCAATGACGCCACCGGCGACCCCACAAACGCAACTGGTGCAGATTGGACAGGGGCGCGGCGACTCCTGATTTCTGGCTGATTGGTTTGCGTTGTTTTCTTCCCGCTGTTCCTTCGCTCCTGTTTCACTCCGCGCACACCTTTCCGGTTGATGGATTGACGGTCGGCTCCGGCTTGCCAACAATGAATGCATGCCAGGTTCAGCGATTGAAATAGAAAATCTGACCAAGGAATATCCCTTCGGTTTTCTGCACCTCAGAAAAAAAACGTCTCTCGAAGGGCTCAACATGCAGGTGGAGACCGGAGAGGTGTTTGGATTCATCGGGCCGAACGGCGCGGGGAAATCGACGACGATCAAGCTGCTGATGGGGCTGATTTTTCCAACGGCGGGAAACGCGCGAATCCTGGGGAAACCGATCAGCGACGTGGAAATGCACCGGGACATCGGCTACCTGCCCGAGCAGCCGTACTTTTACGATTATCTGACGGCGGCGGAAGTGCTCGACTATTTCGCGAGGTTTCATGACCTGACGGCGGCGGACCGCAAAGAGCGCGTGCAGCGGATGCTGAAAAAAGTCGGGCTCGAAACCGCGGGGAAGATCCAGCTACGCAAGTATTCGAAAGGGATGCTGCAGCGCGTGGGATTGGCGCAAGCGATCCTGCACGATCCGAAGCTGGTGATTCTGGATGAACCAATGTCGGGGCTGGACCCGGTGGGCAGGCGGGAAGTGCGGGACATTATTCTGGAGTTGAAGCGGGATGGAAAGACGGTGATGTTTTCGACGCACATTCTCTCCGACGCGGAGGTGCTGTGCGATCGCGTGGGCGTGATCGTGGGAGGAAAACTGCGCGGGGTGGGCGCGCCCGGCCAGATGGTGGACATGAAGACGCAGGGAATGGAAATCGTATTTGAGCTGCCGGCGGGAAGCAACGCGCCGCTACTTTCCAAAGTGACGAAGATGGGCGAGCGCTACCGGCTGCAAGTGCCGGAAGAAGAGTTGTATGCAGCGATCGAGCAGCTTCGCGGAGCGGGAGCGCGCATTCATTCGGTGACGCAGGTGAAAGCGACGCTGGAAGAGTTCTTCATGAATCTGGTAGAGGCGGATCGCGCGCAGGCAGCAGCGGTCGAGGTGAACGGGAAATGAGGCGCGCGGGGATCGTGGCGTTAAATACATTTCGCGAAGCCGTGCGCGACCGTGTGCTGTACAGCCTGGTTTTTTTTGCGCTCCTGATGATGGTGGCGGCCATCGTGGTCGGGCAGATTTCGATCGGGATCGAAGAGAGCGTGATCGTGAGCCTGGGGCTGAGCGCCATTTCGGTGATCGGGCTGCTGATTTCCATTTTTCTCGGAGTCGCGCTGGTTTCGAAAGAGATGGAGAAGCGCACGCTGTTCGCGCTGCTGGCGAAGCCGGTGCGGCGATGGGAGTTTCTGCTGGGGAAATTTGGCGGGCTGGTGCTGACGCTGGCGGTGAACACGGCGGCGATGGCGCTGGGGCTGCTGCTGGTCATGCTGTACGTGAAGCACACGCTGGAGCGCAGCGACGCCGTGGTGCTGGTGGCGGTGTATTTCATTTTGCTGAAGCTGGCGCTGATCGTGGCTCTGGCGCTTTTGTTTTCCTGTTACACGACTCCGCTGCTGGCGATTCTGTTTACGGCCGGGTTGTACATCGTCGGGCTATACGTGCAAGAGTTGCGCAACCTGCCCGTCGATGTGATGAACCCGGGGACGGCGGCGTTCACGAAGTGGCTGTCGTATCTTTTGCCGAATTTTGAAAATTTCAACGTGATGGCGCTGGCTGCGCACGGACGCGCGGTGCCGGGAGCGCTGATTCTGCAAAACACACTCTACGCGGTAATTTATTGCTCGATGGTGTTGACGGCTGCATCGGTGGTTTTTTCAAGGCGCAACCTGAAATGAAATCGCAGAAATCCATGGCGTGGGTGCTGTTGCTCGTGCTTCCGCTGGGACTCGCGGGGATCTGGCGGCTGCAGCATAGCATTGACGGGCAGCGCGGGACGTTGAGCCAGGAGCGGGATGACATCCTGCTGCGCTCGGGGAAGTTGATGAAGTTGATGAGCCTGGAGTACGCGCCGCTGATGGCGGACATTTACTGGACGCGCGTGGTGCAGTATTACGGCAACAAACATTCTCAAGGAAAGACGAACCTCGAACTGCTCTGGCCGCTGCTGGATATCACGACGACACTCGACCCCAAACTGCTGGTGGCCTACCGGTTCGGCGCAGTATTTCTCGCACAGGCGGCGCCGGCGGGCGCGGGGCGGCCGGACCTGGCGGTGGAACTGATCAAGCGAGGGATCGAAGCCAATCCCGACTACTGGCGCCTGTATGAAGACCTGGGATTTGTCTACTACTTCGACCTGAAGGACTACCAGAAGGCTTCGGAAGCGTTCCTGGAGGGAAGCAAGAGACCGAACGCGCAGGTGTGGATGAAAGTCATGGCCGCAAATATTGCGGCGGAAGGCGAATCCTTCTCGACTTCATTCTTTTTGTGGCGGGATATTTACGAGTCGGCGTCGGATCCTTCCGTCAGGAAAAACGCGCTCATGCAACTGCAATTGCTGAAGGCCAAGGAAGAGTGCAGGCAGCTGGACGCGCTTGCGGACGAATACCAGAAGCGAAACGGGAAGCGGCCGACGCGCATGGCCGAACTGATCCAAGCCGGACTGTTGCGCGGGGTGCCCAAGGACCCCGCAGGCTTCGTGTACGTCTTCGGGGAATACGGGAAAGCCGAGCTCAATGTGGATAGCCCGCTGCTGGAACAGCAGTTGTTGATGGAACGCTATAAGAAGTAAGTTCGCAGATAAATCTCATCTTATTTAGTTCCTCTGACGCGGACGCAAAACGCGAGATTAAGGCTGCGGAGAAATCTCCAAAGCGACATCAAGGCTGCCGAACTGCAAAAGAGAACGCACTCACCTATTCCGAGGTGCAGAGCAGGGTCAGTTGTGGATCGATGAGAAGTTTGCGAGGCGCGACGGGCGCGATGAAATGAAACGGCGTTTCTTCCCCGGTTGCCACCACGGTGCCGAGAAACGTTTTGCTGCCACCACCAACTGCTGCATAAAGAGGGACGCGGGCGATGAAAGCGCGCGGCACACCGGTCTGATAGAGCTTCCCACTGACTGAATAGCCTTTTTCCGAACTATGCACCGAGTATTCGAGGCGATAGTGCGGAATTCCTGTGCCGCGCACCCACTCTTCAAAAAACCACTCCATGGAGCGGCCGCCTTCCAGGTCCATGGATGGGGTCATCACCGCTTCCACTTCGCGCTGCAAATCATCGGTGGAAAGCGCGCGATAGGCGTATTTGGTCACCAGCGTTTGCAGGAGAGCAACGAATCGCGCGTCCGGATTCTTGCTACCGGGCTGGCCTGCTGCGACCGCGGGCTGGCCTGGCGCGGGAGGCTGACGCAGCATTTCGCGCAGCATGTGAAAAACCCAGGTCCCCTTGCTGTAGATGACTTCTTCGTAAGCGAGTGGGGATTTTGAGGAGGTAAGGCGAGTGCCGAGAATGAGCGCGCCGACATCTACCGGGGGCATGCTGGCGTCGTGCGGCTTTTCCACGAGTCTCTGGCGAAAGCGCGCGAGCCATACATGGAGATTGCGATCCGGATCTTTCTTGGTGTCGGCAAAGAGCAGCGCAAGGTAATTTGCGATACCTTCATCAATCCATTGATCGCGGTAGCCGGACCAGCCGACGACGTTGCCCCACCACTGATGAGCCACTTCGTGGTAAGGAACCAGTTCGGTGAACTGCTCCTGGCCGGCGGAGGTCAGCCCGGCGCGGCGCTGAGCCTCGGAAGGCAAAAAAGAATAGGTGGAAACGTACAGGAGGCCAGGCCAGCCTTGGGCAAAGGTTCCGGGAATCTGCGAAACGCTGAGAGTATGAATGGGAAAGGGGCCACTGAAAGTCTCATAAAAATGAATCGAGGAATCGATCTCCTTGCCAAGCTGTTTGAGCGCATCGGCGGGGCTGGGGGAGGATGGGGGAGGCGCGACGGCGTGGCCTGTCGCGGGACCTCCGAGAGGCCCTGATGGCACACCTACGGCATCCGCATCCGAAAAAGAGAGGCGATTCTTGAGGGATTGCTCGAGCTGGCGGTTGGCGTAGACGTCCACGGAGTGGCCAGCAGAGGCAACGGAAACGGTGGCATAGTCGCCGAGATTAAATCCCGCGACGGACGCAGGCTTGTCCGTTTTCCAATGACCCACGCGGAAGTCGCCTTCCTCGTGCTCCTCGATCTTGGCGCCGGTGGCCAGCAGACGCAGCTTGCGGGGCCAGCGCATGGTGAGTTCATAGGAGGCGAATTCCGCGGCGTCCCCGAGGTGGGGATACCAGCTTTCCCTGGCACCGACAAAGAGCACGCCGTTCCCCGCATTCTCGATAACGTTTCCGCGATAGTGAAAGTGAAGAGTGAACTCTTGATCGCGCGCTGGAGCCTCTGGAAGCACGACGTTCAGATAGTCGCTGCCGCGCACGCTGCGCTTCTGCAGGTTCAACCCCTCATTTTGAAAAAACGCCAAGGGTTGATCCTTATCGTTTGCGACTTTGTCTATGGAGAGCTCACGGGAAAGCTGAAAGACGATCATGCGTTCGCCACCGGTTTCGGCGCGGACGCGAACGGTTGCCACTGCGTCGAGCGAGTTGTCAGGGAGAATGGTCGTCTCGATGGAATAGGCGAGTCCACGGAAGTCTGGGGTGTGGACAGGCAGGCCGGCGATGCTGTGGGAAGTCCAGACGTCGTAAAAGGTTTGGCCGTTGGCCTTATGGAATTGACCCAGAAGAAACTGCTCGTTGCGTTGCATATCCAGCATGACATCGAAGAAGCCGGTCGCGGCGCCGTCCAGCCCGGCATAGAAGTAGGGCTTGGGATTCTGCGAGAGGCGATCGAGGAGAAGGCGCAGAGTCTGGCTGGGATTGAGCTTTGCCAAGCCAGGCTCCCAGCGAACGGCGAAGGAAGAATCGGTCTGAGGCGCGAGGTTGGCGGTGTGGAATTGGCCAAGGAGTTCGTTCACGGTATCGTCGGTGAAACGGAAATAAGCAGAGAAGAAATCCTGGTCGAGGACCGGAGCGCCCAGGAAATAACCCATCTGCTGTTTTTCGACGGGATTGCGCGGAAGGGCCAGTGCATGGCCACTGCCCGAGAAAACGGCGCCGATGATCCGTCCATCCAGCGGGGAGAAAAAGGCGAATGTGCCCTCTTCGAGAGAGAGGACGGCGTCGCCGCGGCGAAGCTGGATGTGGTTGGCGGCAGCGATGTGATAGACGGCGGAAGGGTCGACGCGCGCGGAATTGATGGCATCATACAGTTCGTGAGGTGTCCGTTCGGTTGCCGGGAGAACTGCCGGCGCCAGAAGACACCCCAACGCGAATAGCCTCGCCCCTGCCCACATATACAGAGTGTAGTCACTTTCGGCATGAGGGAACAAGGCGGGCAACGGCAAGCGCTGCGCCGGAATTAAGATGGTGAGATGCGTCGGATGAATTCCTTTCCACAAGTGCGCCCAATTTTGTTGTTTGCCGCGCTGCTTTCGATGGCGCACGGAGCGGCGGCGGATACGATTGTCCTGAAAAACGGGCGGCGCATTCTTGCATTGAGCGCTTTTGAGGAAGGGGACAAGGTGAGATATCTGACTTCCGCAGGAGAACTGAGCCTGCCGAAGTCCATCGTAGATCACATCGAGAAGGGCGGGGCGGTGCCGCTGGCGAATTCGCCGGAGTCCGCGGCGGCAAACCTTGCGATTGCGCCGCCGGAAACACAGCCCAGCGCAGCAGGAGGCGGCGGGGAGATCGAGCGCGCGGTGGTTCATGATGGGTCGATAGACCGGGGATACATCGCAAAGCTCGAGGGTGAAGCGCGAACGGGAACGAAGGAGGCAAGCTTCAAAGCCGCCATCGGCCACCATGCGGCGGCGACGTTTGAATTGTCGCGCGGCGACCTGGAGCATGCCTTGTCCGACGAACGCACCGCGCTGACCTACGCGCCGGAAGCGGCGGGGCTGCTATTGAATGTCGCGTACGTCTACTTGCGGCGAAGCGAATACAAACAAGCGCTGGAATATCTGGAAAAAGCGAAGCGGGTTGCGCCCGAGAATCCGGAAGTGCCCAAGCTGACGGGGTGGTCGTACTACGGTTTGAACAAGATGGACCTGGCGGTGGCGGAATGGAAACGGGCGCTTGCGCTGCGGCCTGATCCGGAAGTGCAGGCGGCGCTGGAAAAGGCGCAGCAGGATAAGCTGGAAGAAGAAAACTACAAGGAAAATGAGAGCAGCCACTTCAAGCTGCGCTACAACGGCGCGGCGGAGCCGGCGCTGGCGCGGGATGTGTTGCGCACGCTGGAGATGCATTTTTCCGCGATCGAGTCCGAGCTGAACTACACGCCGCCGGAATCGATCGGCGTAATTCTGTACACGCAAGAGGTTTTCACGGATATCACGCGGGCGCCGGCGTGGGCGGGCGCGCTCTACGATGGAAGGATTCGCGTTCCAGTGCAGGGATTGACGAATGTGGATGAAGAGCTGTCGCGCTCGCTGAAGCACGAGCTGACACACAGTTTTATTGCGCAGAAGACGGGAAGCGCCTGTATGGGGCTGAAAGAGAGTTGCGCGATCCGCGCGCCGACCTGGATTCAAGAGGGAATGGCGCAATGGATGGAAGGAAATCGTAGCGGACAAAATGCGAGCGTCTTAATCAGCGATTATAGCGACGGGCATATGGTTTCGCTCGGGCAACTGGAAGGCGACTGGACGCACATGAAAGCGGATGACGCGCGCCATGCGTATGCGTGGGCGCTTGCGAATGTTGAATTCATTGTGGAGAAGGACGGGATGGGAGATATCGAGCGGATCCTGGATCGCATCGGATCGGGGATGGCCACGGAAGCGGCGCTGAAGGAAGTGCTGCACAGCGATTACAGTGATTTGATGCAGTCCACGGTAGAGTACTTGAAAAAAACTTACGGGCGCTGATCGAAACTCGCCGGCTTTCCGTGATCTTGTCGGCTACGCGAAATCTCCAACAATTCCACGATTGCTATCTTCACATCGACGCCAGTAGTGCGGCCAGGAGTGCGACACGAGCGGGCATGGTGTTGATTAGGATGTGTTCGTGGGCGGAGTGGGCGCCGTCGCCGACGGCGCCGAGGCCGTCGAGTGTGGGGATGCCAAGCGCGGCGGTGAAATTTCCGTCGGAGCCCCCGCCGACGGTGCATTCGCCCAAGGAGAGATTCATTTGATTTGCGAGTAATTGAGCGCGTGCGAAGAGCGATGCGCTCATTCTGGCTTCGAGCGGAGGACGGTCGAAGCCGCCGGTGATCTCCAGCCGGGCGCCAGTTTGAAACGGACGCAGGTCGCGCAGGCGTTCTTCCAGGCTGAGCATATCGGAAACGCGAAGGGCGCGCAGGTCAAGAACGGCGCGGGCGCGTTCGGGGATGACGTTGGTGCGAGTGCCGCCTTCGATGATGCCGGCGTTGATGGTCACGCCGCGGCGAGGATCGTTCCATCCTATTATGCGCGTGAGTTGTTCCGCCAGCTCGTGGATGGCGTTGATTCCTTTTTGCGGCGCGAGACCCGCATGAGAGGCGCAACCGTGCACGATCAATTCGACTTCGCCGACGCCTTTGCGCGCCGTCTTCAGCAGGCCGCGCGGACCGAAGGATGGTTCGAGGACGAAAACGGCGTCGCTGCGGCGCGCTTCAGCTTCGAGGAGTTTGCGGGAAGAACCGCTGCCGATCTCTTCGTCGGAGGTCCAGAGAAAGACGAGGCGTTTACGCAAGCTGGCATTTGTTTCTCGCAGGGCTTGCAGCGCGAAGAGCGCCTGAACGATTCCCGCCTTCATGTCGAAGATTCCAGGGCCGTAGGCTTTGCCTGATGAGATACGGAAGGGCATCTTGCGGAGCGCGCCGCTGGAATAAACGGTGTCGTAATGGCCAAGGACCAGGATCTGGCCCGCGGGGCGGGATTTGTGCGGCCAGTGCGTGATGCGAAGATGATCGCCGCGATGCTTCTGTGCCATCCGTTCGACGCGCACGCCCTGTTTGCGCCAGGCTTCGGCGATAATCCCGCAGCAGCGGGCGGCAGCGGCTCTTTCGAGGCTGGGAGATTCGGCCTCGACAAACTGGCGCAGCGTTGCAAGCATCCGCGGCAGGCGCGGCTTTAGAAGACGCAAGAAATCTTTGGGTGAGGTGGACTCCGGCATGGTGGGGACATGCTAGCAATGCAACGAAGAAGCGGCAACCTGGCGAACTCTCGCCAGCCCATGTGGAGCTTTCCGTGCGTGTATCGCGGAGGGCTGAGGTTCGCATATAATTAGAAGTTTGCCGGGCTGAACAGGAGCGCCGCAGGTGGAGTCATGGCGCGACGGAGAGCGTGAATGATACTGGACGTTGTGGGAATTCAGAAGATTCTGCCGCACCGTTATCCCTTTCTGATGGTGGACGCCATCCTGGAGATGGAGCGGCTGAAGCGCATCGTGGGCGTGAAAAACGTCACCATCAATGAGTCGCATTTTCAGGGGCACTTTCCGGGGCAGCCGATTATGCCGGGCGTTTTGATTATCGAATCCATGGCGCAAACCGGCGGGCTCTTGCTGCTGACGGAAGTTCCGGACCGGGAAAAGAAGCTGCTCTATTTTGTGGCCGTGGATGGGGCGCGATTCCGCCGGCCGGTGGTGCCCGGTGACCAGTTGAAAGTGGAGATGAAAGTGCTTTCCTGGCGCGGCGACTTCTGCAAGCTGGAAGGGAAAGCGACAGTGGAGGGCCAACTGGCGGCAGAAGCCACGCTGATGTGCAAGATGGTGGACCGCGAAGCCGTGACCAAGCCGCAAGAATCCGCGAAATGACAAAGAGTGAGATTCATCCGCAGGCCACCGTGGCGGCAAGCGCGAAGCTTGGCGAAGGTGTGCAGGTCGGCGCGCACGCGGTGGTGGGCGAAGAAGTGGAATTGGGCGATGGTTGCGTAGTACGCGCGCATGCGGTAGTGCAGGGGCCGTCGAAGTTCGGCAAGAACAATGTGTTTCATGCGTTCAGCGTGGTGGGCGGCGACCCGCAGGATTATACCTTTCGCAACGAACGCACTGAGCTGGTGGCGGGCGACGGAAACATTTTCCGCGAATACGTGACCGTGAGCCGCGGGACACAAAAAGGCGGCGGCAGGACTTCGCTGGGCGACGAGAATTTTTTTCTGGCGTACTCGCACGTCGGACACGATTGCGTGATCGGCAGCCATACGCTGTTCGTGAACGGCGCGACGCTCGCGGGACACGTCACGGTGGAAGATTTCGCGACGATCGGCGCGTTCTGCCCGGTGCACCAGTTTTGCCGGATCGGCCGGTACGCATACGTGGGTGCGTCCACGGTAGTTACGCAAGATGTTCCGCCGTTTTCGAAAATCGTTACCGAGCGGGAAACGAAGAGCTTCGGTGTCAATGCGATTGGGCTGGAGCGCAAAGGATTTTCGCCGAAGCGCTTGCGCACGCTCAAGCAGGCGTATCGGCTGCTGCTGCGTTCGAAACTGAATACGTCGCAAGCGCTTGCGGAGATGCGCAAAACACTCGCGGATTCGCCCGACGTGCAGGAATTGATCCAATTCGTGGAAAGCGCCGAGCGCGGCATCGTGAAGTAACACGCCTGACGGCCGAATTCATGCCCGACGCAAACGTCAATTCGAAAGGCTGGGGACTCATCGCTGGAAACGGGCGATTTCCGTTTCTGGTGCTGGAAGGCGCGCGGAGCCAGGGAATCGAAATGGCGGTGATCGCGCTGAAAGAAGAGACCTCGCCGGAGCTGGAGAAAATCGCGAAGCGGTTGCATTGGGTGAGCCTCGGCGAACTGAGCAAGACCATTGAACTGCTGAAGCGGGAAGGCGTGACGCAGGCGGTGATGGCCGGGCAGGTGAAACACAACAAAATTTTCAGCGCCATCCGTCCGGACTGGAAACTGGCGAAGCTGCTGTTTTCGCTGCCGCGAAAAAATACGGATTCGCTGATCGGAGCGGTGGCGCGAGTGCTGGAAGAAGAAGGGATTCAATTGGTGGACTCAACGCTGTTTTTGAAACCCTTGGTGGCGGATGCGGGAGTGCTCACACGGCGCGCGCCGAATGAGCATGAAGCGGAAGACATTGCCTATGGACTTGGAGTTGCCCGGCAAATCGCGGGGATGGACGTTGGACAAACGGTGGTGATTGCGGATCGCGCGTGCGTTGCCGTGGAAGCGATGGAAGGCACTGATGAGACGATTGCGCGCGCGGGACGCATCGCTGGCGGCAAGCCGCTGGTGGTGGTGAAAGTCAGCAAGCCTGGACAAGATATGCGCTTCGACGTACCCGTGGTTGGCTTGCCGACCATCGAACAGATGAGGGGTGCTGGCGCGACGGCGTTGGCGGTGGATGCGGGACGCACACTGCTGTTTGACCGCAAAGAATTGATTGCGCAGGCGGATGCAGCGGGAATCGCTATCGAAGCGTTCCCCGCGGCCGCGGCAACGGAACTAAAAGCCAGTTCCGGGGGAACTAACAAAAAATGAGCGCGGCGGCTGGGCCACCGAAAAAGATTCGTGTCGCCGTCGCCGGTACCGGCGAATTCGGGCGCAATCACGCGCGCGTGTATCGCGAGATCGAGGGCGTGGAGCTGGCGGGCATTTATGACCTGGATTCGAATCGCGCCGCGGCCGTGGCGGCCGAGTTCCACACGCGAGCCTTTGCGAGCCTTGAAGACTTGCGCGGCAGCGCCGATGCGGTAAGCGTTTCCGTTCCGACCGTTTCGCATGCAGAGGTGGGCTGCCGGTTGCTCGAGATGGGACTCGACATCCTCGTCGAGAAGCCCATGGCGGTGAATCTTGCGGAAGCCGACGCGCTGCTCGCCGCCGCGAAAAGAAGCGGGCGTATTCTTCAGGTGGGGCATGTCGAACGATTCAATCCCGCGGTGATCGCGGTTGAGCCGATTCTGAACCGCCCGCTGTTTTTTGAAGTACACCGGCTCGGCGTGTTCACGGCGCGCAGCCTCGATGTGGATGTGATCTACGACTTGATGATTCACGACCTGGACATATTGCTGGCGCTGGTGAAAGAAGCGGTAACCGAAGTGAAAGCCGTCGGCATACCCGTTTTGACAGACAAAGTGGATATCGCGCATGCTCGATTGGAGTTCGCGGGAGGAGCGGTCGCCAATGTAACGGCGAGCCGTGTTTCAACCGAGCGCGTGCGCAAGATGCGGTTCTTCCAGCAGCACGAGTACATCTCGCTGGACTATGCGCGGCGCGATGCGCTGCGAGTCGGGGTGAAGAAGGCCGGGCCGCAGCCGGAATTTGGATTTGAAAAGCTGAACGCTCCCGCGGTCGAACCGTTGCACGCCGAACTTGCAGCATTTGTGGATGCCGTGCGCACGCGCGAAGAGCCACGAACAAACGGTGCGGCGGGCCGCGCAGCGCTGGAACTGGCCAGCCGCGTGATGGCAAGCATCCAGGAGCACGCGGCACGCGTCAATGTATCAGGCGGCCGTGGGACGGCCGGCGAAGAAGCATTTGCCTCGCAAGATAAAACGACAACAAGATGATCGATAGAATCCTGGTTCCGATTGATGCACGACCGCCGGCCACGATTGATGCGCCGACGCAGCGCCGCCGTCCGACGACCCTGGACGAGCGGACGCTGGTTCCGGCGATGCTGCCGATCGTAACGCTTGACGGGCACTCCACGATTCCGACAAACCTGCCCCTCGAATCGATCGCTGCGCGCGTGGTGGTGCCGCGCGACGTCAGCCGCGAAGCGTATGGCGTGAAGGAAGACATGTCCATCCCGTTGCAACCGACGGACATGGATGAGCGCATCGTGCTGCCGCAAGGCGCGGCGCCGCCGGATACCGCCGATGCGCTTCCGATTCGACCGACGGACATGATCGCTCCCGACATTTTCATCACCGGCGAAGTCCAGTTGATCGCTCCTCCGGCGTCGGAAGAAAAGACCAAGTGGCAGGTGGCGACGCGCATCTCTTCGATCGCGTTCCACGTCCTGGTAATCGCCGCGATTCTGCTGCAATCAAAATTGTTCCCCAAGCATGCGCCCACGCAGGAAGAGATGGACTTGGCGCAGCGGCAGATGGTGGTGCTGCTTCCGCCCGGGGCGTTAGATGCTCTGAAGCCAACAACGCGGCCGGCGCAGCCTGCTCCCAAGGTGAATGTCGATCCGCGCGTTTTGCGGAAAGTGGCCCCGCCGATCGAGCCCGCGCCTGCGCCGACGCCGCAACCGGAACGGCCGGTGAAAGAGTTGCCCAGTGCGCCGGTGCCGAAGACAAACGTCGCACAGACGATGCCGCAGACGGATGCGCCCACGCCTAAAGCGCCGTTGAAGCTGGAAGCGCCGGATACGCCGCAGCCGCGGCCGGGATTAGTGCTGCCCACGGCGAAGTCGCCCGGCGAGAGCATCCAGGAATCGTTGCGAAACGCTGCGAAGACCTCCGGTCCGCGGCCCATTGCGGGCGGCGGAGCGATTCCAGGAGGCGGGTCGGGTGGTGGCGGAGGTGGCCATGGCACCGCATACGGCGGCATCGAGATGCTCACGCCGAATGAAGGCGTGGACTTCAGCAACTATCTCAACCGCGTCTACGTCACCGTAAAGCGCAACTGGTTTGCGGTGATGCCCGGGTCGGTCGAACTGGGTGAGAAGGGCATCGTCGTACTTACGTTCAAGATCATGCGCGACGGGAGCGTACCGTCCGCCGAGCCGGTGATCCAGCGCAATTCGGGGAAGGAGCCGCTGGACCGCGCGGCGTACTCCTCCGTGCGTGCATCGAACCCGTTCGAACCATTGCCGCCGCAGTTCAGCGGCCCGTACATCGAACTGCGTTACACGTACCTTTACAACATTCCGCCCGAATATCTGAACCAGCTCAAGTGAAGATTCCGCGCCAGCAGGTACTCGGCAGTCTTCTTCTCGCCCTTGTGGTGCTGGTGATTCTCTTCTGGCGCGCCCGCCACATCCTTTTTCGATGAGCGATTCGAAAACGCTTTTGCCTCTCGTTGCCGTTGTGGGTCCGACGGCTTCGGGGAAGTCGGCGCTGGGCGTGTGGCTGGCGGAGCGGCTTGGCGGAGAAGTGGTGGCTTGCGATTCGACGCAGCTTTATCGCGGGTTTGATATCGGCACGGTAAAACCCCGCGCATCCGAGCGGGGCGGCGTTCCGCACCATTTGATCGACGTTCTTGGTCCGAACGAGGAAGCCACCGCGGGCGGCTACCGCCAGTTGGCTCTGTCTGTTCTTGCAGAGTTGCGGCAGCACGGACGATTGCCGGTCTTCACGGTAGGCACAGGATTGTATTTGCGCGCGTTGCTCGAAGGCCTTGCGGATGTGCCGCAGCGCTCGGAAGAATTGCGCGCGCGGCTCCGAGCCAGCGCGGAAGAACATTCGACAGGCTACCTGCACCGGCTGCTGAAGCGGCTCGATCCGGAAGCGGCGGGGAAGATCGCGCCCGCGGACGAACAGAAGCTCCTGCGGGCCATCGAAGTCTGCGTGCTGGCGCGCAAACCCATCTCCGAAGTCCATCGCGCGGGCCGGTTTCAGCTGGAAGGCTGGCGCGTCCTGAAGGTGGGTTTGATGCCGCCGCGCGAAAAGCTCATCGAGCGGATTCACGCGAGAACGGAAGCCATGTTGGAGCAAGGATGGATAGAGGAAGTGCAAGCCTTGTTGGCAAGCGGCCTGAGCGAAGATGCAAAACCATTCGATTTTATCGGCTATCGCGAACTGCGCGCCGTCTTACATGAGAAAATGACACTCGCCGATGCGCGCGAAGCGATTCGGCAGGCCACGCGGCGCTACGCCAAGCGCCAGATCACCTGGTTTCGCAAAGAGCCGGGTGTGCAGTGGTTTTCCGGGTTCGGGGATGATGCCTGCGTCCAGGCCAGCATCATCGAGTGGCTCAAATCCAAGGGATTGAGCTAGCCAGTCCGTTTACGCAAGCTGAGCCTCAAGGCACAGCGACAAACTCACTTTTTGCTCACGCCTATTTGGGTACAGCTTCGGTCTTGTCCTTGGGCTGGATGGAGAGCAGTTCCACTTCAAAAATCAGTGTGGAATTCGCGCCGATTTCCGGGCTCGGGCCCCGTTCGCCGTAGGCCAGCTCGGAAGGGATGAATAGCTGCCACTTCGATCCCACGGGCATGAGCTGCAGCGCTTCCGTCCAGCCTTTGATGACGCCATTGACCTGAAAGGTCGCCGGCTGGCCACGCTTATACGAGCTGTCAAATTCAGTGCCGTTTATGAGCGTGCCGCGATAATTGCACGCGACAGAATCGGTGGCCGTGGGTTTTGGTCCTGTGCCTTCTGTCAGGATTTTGTATTGCAGGCCGCTGGGAAGTGCGACGACGCCGTCCTTGGCTTTATTTGCGGCCAGAAATTCCTCCCCCACCTTTTTGTTGGCGTCTCCTGCCAGTTTTGCCTTCTCCATCATTTGGCTGCGGATCTCGGACTGCATGGCCATCAGCACGGTGCGCGCTTCGTCTTCCGTCAGGACGGTCTTGCCGGCAGCAAGGGCGTCTTTCAGGCCGCGTAGCAGAATGGCGGGGTCTACGTCGACGGACTGTTTGTGCAGGTTGTCGCCCAGGTTCATTCCCAGCGCGTAGCTGAATTTGTCTTTCTGCGTCTTGAGCACCAGCGGCGGCTGGACTCTTGGTTTGGTGGCCGTTCCGGTTTTCGCCGCAGGAGTTTTCTGGGTCCCGGTCGCGGGAACCGCTTGCGTTTTTGCCGCGGGCGCTTGCTGAGTAGCCGGCGCGGGAGTCTGTTGCGCTCTAGCAGTTCCAAGCACCAGTATCCCGGCCGTGAATAGACATACCTTTGCTATCGTGAGTTTTCGCATGAATTCATTTTCGCATTGGTTCCAATGGTACGCAAATCGTCGTGCAGGAACGCAAACCCGGACGGGCCAGATCCTTCCCGCAACACTCCTTCGGCGGATATGGGGTATGAATCAGTTTCCGGGTATCCCTGCGGGCACTGGCTGGCCAAGTCGAAAGCTTTCGAGAGTACTTGCCAGCGCGCGTTATCCTAAGCGACAGGTGAAAGGCTCCGAAGCTCGTCAACCATCCTCCTAAGTTCGGCTAATGCCTTAGCGTCTTGCGGGTCGGGACAGTTAACTTAGGGTCCAGCTCGTCACATCTTTTTCGGTATAAATCTAGCTTTCCATCTGGATGCCTGCTCTCAACAAAATCATTCCATTCCTGCGGGTACAAACTCTTACCATTAACGAAACGTTCGATGAGGTCCGCAATTTCGGTTGCGGTCTTAGGCTTGTATTTCATAGCTGCTCTCTGTCCGCCATAAAACACAAAGAAAAAATAGACCATGGCTGGCACTGCGAGAGCAAACAAAAACTTGCCAAGAGAACCGGCCTTATTGATTGGCGCATCCTCTGGTGTCGTCGAGACGCACCATACCCCGACTAGCAGCCCAATCGCCGCTAGAATGTGCGCGTATTTGGGAAGCCAGAATCGCGTGCGCGCCCAAAAGATGAAGAACCCGAAGGCCATGAGAACCGCAAGGACCCCATGTAAAAGCTGAAATCCTCTAAACAAGTGTCCAAGCCTAAGACTGCCTCGTAGTATCACTGAGATGCAGTCCCAGGCGAACAGCGAAATTGTGGCGTAGTGCTTGATTCCGCGGAAATCGAAAACTGAGCCACCGCTTGGAATTGAGACAGGTCGCCGAGGGGTCCGGAGAAGCGTATAATTGGGTTCAGGGCCGAGCCCCGCACGAAATGTCCACCACCGCACGATGACTCCCGGCTTATCCTTGTGACGAAAACACAACATCAGGTTTCTACGGCGGAGCGCGCATTGCTTGTCGGCGTGGGATGGAAACGCGCGCCACGTTTTCCCGGAATGCCTGCGGGCGAGCAGGGACGCGAATCGCTGCTCGAATTGGTGGAACTGGCGCGCAGCGCCGGCGCGGACATTGCCGGAACGGTCTTTCAGGTGCGCGACAAAGCCGACTCCGCGACGCTGGTGGGACGCGGCAAGCTGGATGAAATCCGCGCGGAAGCCACGGCGCACAAAGCGCCGCTGATTATTTTCGACAGCAACCTGTCACCGATGCAGCAGCGGAACATCGAGGAAGCGACGGAGCGCCGGGTCATCGATCGCACGCAGCTGATCCTGGATATTTTCGCGCGGCATGCGCGCAGCCGGGAAGGGCAGTTGCAGGTCGAACTGGCGCAGCTCAACTACATGCTGCCGCGGCTGACGGGAAAAGGAACGTCGATGTCGCGCCTCGGAGGCAAAAGCGGGGGCGGTGGCGCTGGAGGAGCAGGCGGCGGGGCAGGACGGATCGGCGTGCGTGGACCCGGAGAAAAGAAACTGGAGACCGACCGACGGCGGATTCGCGATCGCGTCGGAAAAATTCAAAGAGCGATTGAAGAAGTTCGCAAACAGCGCGCGCTGCGCCGTGAAGCGAGAAACGCCGTGCCGTTGGGAACGATTGCGCTGGTGGGTTACACCAACGCCGGCAAATCCACTCTGTTCAATGCGCTCAGCCGCGCCGAAGTGCTGGTTTCCTCGCGGATGTTCGCGACGCTGGATCCCACCATTCGCGCGTTGCGCCTGCCCTCCAACCGTCGCGTGCTGATTTCGGATACCGTGGGATTCATCCGCGATCTGCCCAAGGGATTGCTGACCGCCTTTCGCGCGACGCTGGAGGAAGTGCAGGAAGCGGCGCTGATTCTCCACGTGAGCGATGTATCAAACCTGCATCACCACGAACTCGACGAGGAAGTCGAAAAGATTCTGCAGGAACTCGGCGTAGCCGGCCGCCCGACGTTGCGCGTGCTGAATAAGATCGACCGGCTTTCCACGGAAGAGCGCAAAGCCATCACGAACGGCGCGGAAAGAAATGGCAACGCTGCCGGCGCGCCCGTGCTGGTGTCCGCGCTGACCGGCGAAGGAATTGAAGACTTGCTACGGCGCATGGACGCCGAGACGCCTACGGATCCGGTGGTTATGCTCTCGATGCGGCTGCCGATGGCGGAGGGACGCACGCTGGCTCTGATTCACGCGCTGGGACGCGTCCTTCATTCCGAGGTGCAGGATTCTCACATGCTTCTGGAAGCCGAAGTTCCCGCCTCCATCGCCAAGCGCCTTCGACTCAATGACTTCGCGATAAAGGAAACTTTGCGGCACGTGCTCTCGTAATGTAGAGTGTGGGCCGGCCGTTCCCGGGGCCGGACCAAGCGAGGTTGCCATGGCTGCTTTTTTCCTGTGGATCATTCTGTTTATCCTGTGCTGGCCGCTTGCGCTGTTTGCGTTGGTGATGTATCCCATCGTGTGGTTGCTGCTGCTGCCGTTGCGCATCCTGGGGATCGCCGTTGACGGCGTTCTCAAATTGATCAGTGCGATTTTTCTGCTGCCGGTGCGGTTGCTGCGCGGGCCGCGAGCGATATAAAGCAGTTGGACGAATTGTCGCGGCGGTAACTCTCGGGTAAAACCCAAAAAAACCTTTGTTTTTAGTGATTTGGTCGACCATTGGTCCCGTCTTTTGCGGGATTTTTGCGCCAGGGCACTTGTGGAAAAGACTGTGGAAACTCCGGCAACGGCCTTTGACCAGTGCGCAAAGAGGTGAGAGAGCGCAGAAGTTGCCTGGCCCGCGATCCTTGTAAGTAATTGAAAAGGGGTATGTTAGTCGTGGTGGAGCTAAGTGTAAGCCCTTATTCGGGGCTTCCTCACGGGAGGTTGCCGTTTTCACATTTGCACAGCTTTGCAGCAGCTGTGTTACGAAAGAGTATCGCTTTTTAATCTTTTCCTTCGCGCTTTTTTGTTAACCCCAAAGTACTTACTGTCTTAAATGAGGGCCAAATCCGGGGTATTGTGAAGCCTGGCTTTGGCATGTCCGGAGGCGTTGACGCATCCTTACACGAAGTCTATAGTAAAACTGCGGTGGCTGAAGCCGCACCGGCGGCGCCCCCCGCCGTCACGCGCCCATGAATCTTCCTAACTCACTGACGTTGCTGCGGATTTTCTTCGTTCCCGTTCTCATTGTAATCCTGCTGACCCGCAGTCCCAACGTCGAGCTCTGGGGCTACACGATGCACTTCGAAGTTTGGGGAGTGCTGATCCTGCTGCTGGCGGCCGCAACGGATTGGGCGGATGGGTATCTGGCGCGGCGGCGGCTGCAAGTGACGACGCTGGGAATTCTTCTCGATCCCATCGCCGATAAACTTTTGATCTCCGCGGCGTTCGTTTCTCTGGTGGACATGCACCTGGTTCCTGCGTGGATGGTGGTGATTATCATCGGGCGTGAGTTCACGGTTCTTGGTCTGCGAAATATTGCCTCGGCGGAGGGATTCACCATCGAGGCGTCGGCACTTGGCAAAACGAAGATGGTTCTGCAAGTGTGCGCCGTGGCCGTACTGATCGCAGGCGCGGGCCACCCGTCACTGAAACCGCTGGCGCTTATCCTGCTTTGGCTGGTGGTGATCAGTGCGCTGATCTCCGCGGCACAGTATTTCCGGCGTTTCTGGAGTCACGTGGACGACAGCATCAAGCAACGCCGGCGGCTGCGCATGCTTGAGGCGCGCAAGAAGTCTGAGGATGCCGTCCCTCTCTGAAGCAGAGAGGCGCTCCGCGCTGGAACTGGCGCGCACGGCTGTGGTTGAAACCGTTTCCCACCGTAAGCTTCCAGACCTTATCCCACGTGACGGAATCTTCGCGGAGCGCCGCGGCGTCTTCGTTACCCTGCACGCTCGAGGGCGCCTGCAGGGTTGCATCGGCGTCGTCGAACCGGATGAACCGCTGGGTGCGGCTATCGTCCGCTGCGCCGCCAGTGCGGCGTTGGAAGATCCCCGGTTTCCGCCCCTGCGAGTGGACCAGCTCGGCGAGCTTTCGATTGAGATTTCGCTGCTTTCGCTGCTATCGCCGATCGCCCCAGAAGCCATTGAACTCGGGCGCCATGGCCTACTGGTAGCGCTCCACGCCCAGCGCGGGCTGCTACTGCCACAGGTTGCGCTCGAACATCATTTTACCCGTGAGCAGTTTCTGGAGGAGACCTGCCGGAAAGCGGGACTCCGGCGTGAAGCGTGGCAGGACACGGAAGCGCGCCTCTTCGGCTTTACCTGTGAAGTGTTTTCAGACCACGAGAAGGGTGGACTGACGTAAGAGTTGCCGCAGCTTTTTCCCGGCAAGGCGCACGACGAGGTCACAAAGAAAAGGCCCGGGCGGATGGAGCCGCACGGGCCAGAATCACGCAACAAAAAGGTATTGTTGTCTATTCGATTTCCACGTAGTCGCCTGCGTAGACCTCGATCGTGCTATAGGTAATCATCACTGTCGATGAATTGGGGCTGACGTTAATCACGATGCCCTCGCCAAGGATTTCACGCGGCAGATCGTTCCACGAATAGCGTTGCGGGGCACTCCCGAAACCATACATGGTGTACTGATAGTCTTTGGTTTGCGGCACGGTCTCCACGTTTGTGCCCTGGTAGCGGAAGATGCGGAAGTAATCGCCGACCTTGACTCCCTGCTTGGTGCCTAGGTTTACATAGATCGTTTGCAGCTTGCCGTAGACATCCGAGAAGTCCAATCCTCCAACCACCATGGCCACGGGTTTGCCGCTGACGGGAGCGAAATGGTCAAATGCCGCTGGGTCCTTGAAGGGGGGCTGTGGACGGTCGGAATAGGGCACCACCGTATCGCCGCGCTGCATGTAATCGCAGGAGAAAGTAACCTCCGCGATGGAAACCTTGGGTTGAACGTTGACTACCCGCAGTTGCCCCTCATCCTGGTATTCCGTGCCCATGGCCTTCATGAGCTTGGCCTGCCACTTGAACCAGGGCACGCGATTGGGATCCTCGATTGGCCGGACAACCGAGAAACGGTCGCCGACGCGCACGCCCTTGTCCTGGCCGCGATTGATATAAACGAGATCGCCGCGATCAAAAGTAATTTTGTAATTGGATTGCTCTCCGGAGATGACCGCGATGGCGTTGGGTATCTTCTGGTCCGTGACAAAACCGGAACAATTCACAGCACTAAAGGTGACTTGAGGCGGAACCCGGTTACCCTGCGGTCCGCCCTGGGCGTAAATAACGACGGCACCCAGGAGAAGTACAAGAGACAAAGCTGCTAGTCTAGCGCGCATGCCATAACTCCTTCGAAAACACGCCCTAACGGGCCGTGCAGGGACGTTTCTTAGCGAAAATAGCAGGGCTATCCCCCCTCGTCAACAAGTAGGCCAGGGTTGCTTTACACTTTTGATACTGCGCATACTAGGGGCCTTGTTTTCAATGGATTGGCGGCGAAGGCGGGGCATGGGCTTGTTTGGAACAGGGGTACGGGGCATCTGCGCGGTCGTTGCGGCCTCCACCGCAGATGAAATGAGCAGACAGTTCCGGTCAGCACTGAAGGAAACCAAGACCGTTGAATTGCGGCTCGATTGGTTGCGCAGCGACTCGGAGCGCGTGCGCTTTCTCCGCTGGCTACGCAAGCACGGACCCAAGAGTGCGACACTTCTGGCGACCTGCAGGCGCCGCGAGGGCGGAGGAAAATTCACCGGTGACGTTGACCGCGAATTGTATTGGCTGATGCAAGCGCGCGAGGCGGGTTGCCAGTGGTGCGACCTGGAAGTGGAGACTTTGCGCAAGCTGCCGGATCAATCCGTTCGCGAGTACGCCGTGCCGCCGCGAGTGTTGCTCTCCATGCATGATTTTGAGCGGACGCCCGCGCTGCCCCGAAGCGTGAGTGTTCCCACGCGTGGAGGTGTGGATGCCGTGAAAATCGCGGCCAAGGCGCGGACCATCTCGGATAGTCTGCGCTTGCTGCGCCTGGCGCGGCGTTCGAAGAATTTTGTTGCCGTTCCCATGGGCGACGTTGGGCTGCCCGCCCGCATTCTGGCGCTGCGCGAAGGGAGCGCCTTGGCCTATGCGCCGGTCGCGGAAGCCACGGCTCCCGGCCAAGTTTCGCTGGACGAGTTGAAGCACCTTTACCGCGCGCATCAGATCACGCGGAAGACGCGAGTTTATGGCGTGATTGGGGATCCCATCGGTCATTCGCTGTCGCCGCTCCTGCACAACACAGGTTTCGTGGCCCGCCGCGTAGATGCAGTCCACTTGTCGTTTCTCGTCCATCGGTTGGGAGATTTTCTTGCGGCCGTTCCCGAGTTTGGCGTCCGGGGTTTCAGCGTGACGCTGCCTCACAAGCAGACAATTCTGAGGCATCTGAAGGATTGTGAGCCGCTGGCCGCGGACATCGGCGCGGTGAATACCGTTGTGGTTCGGCGTGACGGTGGGCTTTACGGTTGTAACACCGATTATGTCGGTGTGCTTCGGGCGCTGGAAAAAAAGCTCCGTATTCGCGGGAGCCGCGTGCTGATCTTCGGCGCCGGCGGGTCGGCGCGTGCGGCCGCGTTCTCGCTGGCGCGTGGAGGCGCGATGGTCAGCATCTGCGCACGCCGCAGCAAAGCGGCGAAGGAATTAGCGCGCGCCGCTGGTGGAGAAGTCGTTCCGCGCCGCGCTCTGCGCACGGAATTTTTCGACGCCATCCTCAACTCCACGCCGGTTGGCATGCACCCGCAGGAAGGAATTTCTCCCCTCGCGACCGGAGAGTTGAACTGCCGCCTCGTCATGGATCTGATCTACCGTCCGGAACGTACCCAGCTCTTGAAGCTCGCCGCCAGAAAAGGCATTGCCACCGTTTCCGGCGTGGACATGTTCCTTGCGCAGGGAATCGCGCAATGGGAGATCTGGACGGAAAAGCGCGCGCCTGAAGCGCTCATGCGCCGTGCCGTACGCAATGCTCTCCAGGTGGAAGATAAGCCGGACCGCCGCTAGTCTCCCGGACTTTGATGAAGAAATGTAATAATGGTGCTCTTTTTATTTTGGACTGTAGACTGTCAGCCGTGAACCTACTCCAATGATTCAGCCCGACTTCCGCGAATTCCAGCGCCTTGCTAAACAGGGGAATCTTATCCCCGTGTACGACGTGTTTTCCGCGGATTTGTTGACGCCCGTCAGCGCTTATCTGCGTATCGCGCAGGGCTCGCGGTATTCGTTTTTGCTCGAAAGCGTGGAAGGCGGAGAAAAAATCGCGCGCTATACGTTTGCCGGCGCGCATCCGGAAGAAGTCTTTCGCTATGCGGCCGGCGCCTGCGTGATGGAAAGCCGCGACCGGGTTGTTTGGGAAGAGCGCGATCCCATTTCGTTTTTGCGCGAACGCATCGAGCGGTTCCGCCCCGTGCGGCTTCCGGGCTTGCCGCCGCTGGTGGCGGGGGCGATCGGCTATTTCAGTTACGACATGGTGCGCCTGATCGAGCGGCTGCCCAAACGTTTGCGCGACGAAATCGGGCTCTACGATGCCATGCTGATGTTCTATCACGGCATCATCGCGTTCGATCATGTGCAGCACAGGTTGTGGATCGTGCGCAACGTTTTCACCGAGGGCTCCGGTTCGCTGCGCACGAAGTACAACGCCGCGGTGCGCGAAATCAAGGAGACGCGCCGCCTGCTCGCCGAACCTGTTGCGGCCGAGCTCCCCAGGAAGCAATCCGCGGTCAAGAAGAGTGCGCCAGTCAAAGTGACTTCGAATTTCCGCCGGCCCGAGTATCTCGCCGCCGTTCGAAAGGCCAAGCAGTACATTCGCGCAGGAGACATTTTCCAGGTAGTGGTGAGCCAGCGTTTCTCGGCGAAGACCAAGGCCGATCCTTTCGAGATTTATCGCGAGCTGCGCGCGCTGAATCCTTCGCCCTATCTTTTCTACCTGCAGATGAACGACGTTTCCATCGTCGGCAGTTCGCCGGAAATGCTCGTCAAAGTCCAGGGACGCGACGTTTTCTACCGGCCCATTGCGGGAACGCGCTGGCGCGGAAAAGACGAAGCCGAAGACCAACGCCTCGAACGCGAATTGCTTGCCAGCGAAAAGGAGCGCGCCGAACACATCATGCTCGTCGATCGGGGGCGCAACGATCTCGGGCGCGTCTGCGATTACGGCACGGTGCGGCCCGAAAAGTTGCTCACCGTGGAGCGCTACTCCCATGTCATGCATCTGGTTTCCAGCCTCCGCGGCTGCTTGCGCGAAGATGTGGATTGCTTTGACGCGCTGATGGCTTGCTTTCCAGCAGGTACCGTCTCTGGTGCGCCGAAAGTTCGCGCCATGGAAATCATCGAAGAGCTGGAGCGCGCACGCCGCGGAATCTATGCCGGCGGCATCTTGTATCTCGATTTCGCTGGCAATCTCGATTCCTGCATCGCTCTGCGCACCATGGTCGTCAAGAATGGCATAGCCTACGTGCAGGCCGGCGGCGGCATCGTTGCGGATTCCACGCCCGAGGGCGAATATGAAGAGAGCGTGAACAAGGCCAGGGCGTTACTTGCGGCCTTGGAAGCCGCAAACGGTAGGGGCCGATTGAGAAAGCCGTCATGATTTTGCTGCTGGACAACTACGATTCGTTTACCTACAACCTCGCGCAGTATCTCGGCGAGCTGGGGTGCAACGTCGAAGTGCACCGCAACGACAAGATCACCGTGGAAGAAATCACCCGCCGCAAGCCGGAGCGCATTGTGATTTCGCCCGGGCCGTGCACGCCACAGGAGGCTGGCATCTCCGTGGAGCTGATCGAACGCTTGGCGGGAAAATTTCCAATCCTAGGAGTCTGCCTCGGGCATCAAGCCATCGGCGCTGCATTTGGTGGAAAAATTGTCCGTGCCCCGAAACTCTTCCATGGCAAGACCAGCCAGATCCATCACGACGGAAAGAATATTTTCCGCAAGCTGACGGATCCCTTCACGGCCACGCGCTATCACTCGCTCATCGTGGAACGCAAATCGCTCCCGCGCGAACTCGCCATCACTGCCGAAACCGATGACGGCATCATCATGGGCCTGCGCCACCGCCGCTGCAAAATCGAAGGCGTCCAGTTCCATCCCGAATCCGTCCTCACCGAATCCGGCAAGCAGCTCCTCAAGAATTTCCTATCTTTGTAGGGGCGCAGCATGGTGCGCCCTGCTCGTCGCGGCTTATCAGTGATAGCATCACCAATTCAGATCTGCCAGAATCACACCGTAAATTTCCATGCCGCGCCAGAGATTGCCGAGCCGCAGGTTTTCGTCGGAGCTGTGCTGGTGATTGTCGTAATTCACGATGGGCACACCGATCCAGGGCAAACCGAGATCCTCGAAAATGTACATTGGCACACTGCCGCCCAGCCCCGGCGCAATTACCGTGTTTCCGCCCGCCGCGCCCTGAACCACCTCCACCAGCGCCTTCGAAACGGGCAAATCCATGTGCGTCCGCGACGCGCGATACCCGCCTTCATTGATGACCTTGGCGATCAGCGCGTGAGAGCGCCGTTCTTCCATTGTTGGCTCTCGATCGATCACCAAGTAACCCTGCTTGCGGATAAACGCCGCGATCTGCTCAAACTTTTTCTGCGGATCTTCGCCCATCACGAGTCGCGCATCGAGCGACGCCTCCGCGCGATCGGGCACCACATTCTGTGCCTGCTCCCCGACGTACGCGCTGCGCAACCCTCGAATATTCAACGAGGGCTGCGTCAACAGCTCGACAAGTTTTTTTCCGCCGCCTTCCGGTTTTGCGATCCCCAATTCGCGCTCGAGATCGGCGTCGTTCTGTGGCATTTGCGCGAGAGCCTTTTTCTCCAACTCACCGAGCGGCGTGACATCGTCGTAGTAGCCGTCAATCAGCACGCGCCCATCCGCATCTTTCATGCTCGCCAGCAGCCGCGACAGTTCCATCGCCGGATTCGGCGCCCAGTTGCCATAGTGCCCGCTGTGCAAAGCGCGCACTGCCCCATATACCGTGATGTCCAGCCCGATGTCGCCGCGGTTGCCGAAGAAAACCAGCGGCCGCCCGCTCTGATGCACCGGCCCGTCACCGGTGATCAGCAAATCTCCGCCAAGAAGATTTTTGTGCAGCTCCAGGGTGTGCTGCAGATTGGTAGAACCTGCTTCTTCTTCGCCTTCCAAAATGACTTTCAAATTCACAGACAGGGGAATTTTCTTTTCGCGCAGGGCATCCAGCGCTGCGAGAAGCGCGACGATAGGAGATTTGTCATCGGAGGACGACCGCGCATAAATCCGCCAATCGTCATTATAGATCGCGCCGTGTTGCGCGCTGTTTTCAGGGAAGGGAATGCGCTTTCCGCCCGCCTCAATCGCCGCGTCGCGCAGCGCCGGCTCAAAGGGTCTGCCATCCGTCCAGGCTGCCGGATCGACTGGCTGGCCGTCGTAATGCGCGTAGAAGATCACCGTGCGTTTCGCCTCCGGCGAGGTTAGCTTGCCGAAAACCACCGGGCCGCGTCCCGTGATGGGCAGCAGATGCGTCTCAATCCCGCGAGCTTCGAGCATCTCCACTAGGTGCGCCGCGTTTTTCTGAATGTTGGGGGTGTCGCTGGCAACATTGGGGATCGCAAGAAACTCCGTCAACTCGCGAATAATGCGGTCCTCGTTGGCTATGCGATAGTCGCGCACCTGCTGCGCTACCTGCGCGGGCGCCTGAGGAGTAGGCTTCTGCGCCAGCGCTGGGTAACCCGCTAGGGCCATCAACACCATGATCACGATTTTTTTCAAAGTTACGTTCCCCCCAATTTTCCCCGTAACACTCTTGCTCGCCAGCTCCATTTGAAGCACGATTACGCCACACGTCAATTCTATCTGACCTTGTGAAGCTTTGTTTCGCGCGCACCTGTCCGTTGGAACAGCTGTACTTCCGGACAGGCTGCGTCTCTGCTTGTGCAGAAGCCGCCAACACCCGTTTACGCACAGTACCAGTGTGCGCGCGCCTGCTCCTCCCTAAACTGAAACTGCACTTCCCTCGGAGGATTCGCACAAGTATGTTTCGCCGCAGTCTGGCCACGGCGCTGGTGATTTTGTTGACGGGTATTTCTCTGCCCGGACAGACCTCGCCGATTGGCGCCATCACGCAGTCGACCGGCGGGCACTTGAACAACACGGCGACTTCGGCCGGAACAACGATCTATGCCGGTGACCGTCTCTCGACCGAGGTTGGCGGCGCGTTAACCCTGCGCTCCGGCCCCGTGCAACTTACCCTTGCCGAGGATAGTGTCCTGTATATGAATCAGGATGGCGGCAGCTTGAGCGGAATGCTCCAGCGTGGCTCCGTGGCTTTCCGTGTGGAAAGCGGCGGATCGCTGAAAATCGATGCGGTTGACGTCCGCGTTCGGCCTCAGACGCCTGCGCTCACCGCCGGACAGGTGACGCTCGAAAACTGCGCCGTGGTGGTCACCAGCCGCGTCCAGTCCCTCGAAGTGACTGCCGGCAAGGAAACCAAAATTATCGAGGAAGGAAAGTCCTACCGGGTCTCCATTCCTGGGGCGTGCGGCGGGCGTTCCAACCATGTGCCTCAACCCTTAGTCCACGGTCGCTTCCTGGCCATACCCATCGCCATCGGGGTGATCACTGTCATTGGCGTGCAGGAAGCTCTGGAAAGCCCCGACCGGCCGTAAATCACCTGCTTTACAGTGATGCGATTCAGGTTTAGTGCATTCCGCGTGTGTTTGTGAACGCTGCGAGCGCTCTGAGTTTGTCCGCCGCCGTGCCTGAAGAGATGGTCTCGCCCGCAAGATTCGCAGCCTCACGAAAATTTGGAGCGACCCCAGCTGCAACAAAAGCTGCAGCCGCATTGATCACTACGATGTCGCGCGGTGGACCAGCTTCGCCATTCAGGACTCGGCGAATAATCGCGGCGTTCTCCGCAGCGGTTCCACCGCGCAACGATTCGAGCGGGGCTCGCGATACTCCGAACTCTTCCGGTGTCAGAGTGAAGCGCCGAACAACGCCATGTTTTATTTCCGCGACCTGCGTGTCCCCGGAAATAGAAATTTCGTCGAGCCCGCCCGCTCCGTGCACCACGAACGCATGCTCTGCGCCGAGCTCCGCGAGCGTCGCTGCGACCAGATCGATTACCTCCGTGGAGAAAACGCCGAGGACTTGCGCTTGCGCTCCCGCAGGATTCGTCAGCGGGCCCAGCAAATTAAAGATTGTACGCACGCCGATCTGTTTTCGCGCGGCGGCGGCACGCCGGGTTGCCGTGTGCGCCGCCTGCGCGAAAAGGAATCCGATGCCGATCTCCCGGATCGCTCGTCCGTACCGTTCGAACGGCAGATCGATCCGTACGCCAAGCGCTTCCAGTACATCGGCCGAGCCGCACTGCGAACTTGCGGCACGGTTGCCATGTTTCGCCACACGCGCGCCGGCTGCCGCCGCCACAATCGCAGCCGCCGTCGAAATGTTAAACGTGTTCGAAGCGTCGCCCCCCGTGCCGCATGTATCCACCATCCGCTCCGGCCGCGTCTCGCCCTCCGCGAACACCCGCGTCGCGCTTCGCCGCATCACCCGCGCAAACCCCACGAGCTCCTGCACTTGAATAGGCCGCTGGTTCAGCGCCGTCAGCAAACGCGCGATCTCCGGCGTCTCCATGCGCCCCGAAAGCAGCTCTTCCATCACCGCTTCCGCTTCGGCACCCATAAGGATGTGGCCTGTTTCGACGCGCTCGATGTGTTCGCGAATTTCCTTCATTTGCCGCCTGTTTTGCGCGTCCTTGCTCCGTTTCCGGCTTCCGGTTAAACTTCTATGTTTCGCATCGCCTCAAAATTCTAACACTCGCTGACTGCTTTAGAGTCACACGGAGCACGGAACCTCAATGAAGATTCATGAGTATCAGGCCAAAGCGATTCTGACGCGCTATGGCGTGACCACCCCGCGCGGCGAAGTCGCTTTCACCAAGGAAGAAGCTCGCGAAGCCGCGCAGCGCCTGAAGTCGCATATTTGCGTCGTGAAAGCGCAGATCCACGCCGGTGGACGCGGAAAGGGCGGCGGCGTCAAGCTCGCACGCTCCTCCGACGAAGCCGCCGATATCGCCAGCCACATCCTGGGCATGAAGCTCGTCACGCCGCAAACCGGCCCGGTCGGCCGCATCGTGAAGCGCGTGCTCATCGAAGAAGGCCTTGATATCAAGCGCGAACTCTACCTTGGATTGCTTGTCGACCGCGCCAGTGGCCGCGTTGTGTTCATGGCCAGCGCCGCGGGCGGCATGGAAATCGAAGAAGTCGCCAAGGATAATCCCGGCGCCATTTTGCGCGAGACCATTCATCCTGCTGTTGGATTGCAACTCTATCAAGCGCGCAAGATCGCTTTCGGCCTCGGTTTGTCCATCGAAGCCGTCAATCAATCGGTTCCTTTCCTCCAGGCCCTCTACCGAGCGTTCATCGATACCGATGCCTCGATGCTCGAAATCAATCCTTGCGTGCTGACCGGTGAAGGCAAACTCGTCGCTCTCGATGCCAAGATGACCTTCGATGACAACGCGCTCTTCCGTCACAAGGAGCTCCGCGAACTGCGCGATCTCGATGAAGAAGATCCGCTCGAAGTGGAAGCTTCGAAGTACGGGTTGAACTACATCAAGCTCGAAGGCAGCGTGGCCTGCATGGTCAACGGCGCGGGCCTTGCGATGGCCACCATGGACATCATCAAGTACGCGGGCGGCTCGCCCGCCAATTTTCTCGATGTTGGCGGAGGCGCCTCAGCCGATCAGGTCAAAAATGCTTTTCGCATTCTGATGAGCGACCCGGCAGTCAAAGCCGTCTTCATCAATATTTTCGGCGGCATCCTGCGCTGCGACGTGCTCGCCACCGGCGTCGTCGCCGCCGCAAAGGATCTTCAATTGAAAGTTCCCGTGGTCGTGCGCATGGAAGGAACCAACGTCGAACTCGGCCAGCAGATCCTCCGCGACAGCGGCCTGAACTTCACCATCGCCGACGGCATGAAGGACGGCGCCCAAAAGGTCGTTGCTCTCGCCGGGGGTGCGCGATGAGCATCCTCGTTAACGAAAAAACACGCTTGCTGGTCCAGGGCTTCACCGGCCGCGAAGGCACTTTTCACACGCAGCAGATGATCGAGTACGGCACCAACGTGGTCGGCGGTGTCACCCCCGGCAAAGGTGGCACGAAACATCTGGAGCGACCGGTGTTTAACACTGTCGCCGACGCGGCGAAAGCTACCGGCGCAAACGCATCCGTGATTTTTGTTCCGCCACCGTATGCTGCCGACGCGATTCTCGAAGCCGCGGATTCAGAAATTCCGCTGGTGATTTGCATCACGGAAGGCATTCCCGCGCTGGACATGGTGCGCGTCGCCGCCACCGTGGATTTCAAGAAGACTCGTCTCATCGGCCCGAACTGCCCGGGCATCATCTCTCCTGGCAAGTGCAAAATCGGCATCATGCCCGGCCGCATTCACAAACAGGGTAACGTCGGCGTCGTCAGCCGCAGCGGAACGCTAACCTACGAAGCCGTGGATCAATTGACCAAGCTCGGCATCGGCCAATCCACTTGTATCGGCATCGGCGGCGATCCCATCATCGGCACTTCGTTCCTCGATGCCATCAAGTTTTTCAACGACGATCCGGACACCCACGCCATCATCTTGATCGGCGAAATCGGCGGCAACGCCGAAGAGCGCGCCGCTGAATGGATCAAGGTCAACGTGAAAAAGCCTGTTGTCGGCTTCATCGCTGGCCAAACCGCTCCCCCGGGCCGTCGCATGGGCCACGCGGGCGCGATCATCAGCGGCGGCCAGGGCGCCGCGAAGGACAAGTACGCCGCAATGGGCGCCGCCGGCATCCGCTGCGTCGAAACCCCAGCGGATATGGGCGCCACCGTCGCCGCAGCACTGAAGTAAAAGTGTTTGTAAAGGCGGCTTTACGTCGCCCTCACTGCGTTTCATTTCGATAAACCGGAGGAATTCGTGGCACTTGAGCGTACTTTCGCAATCATCAAACCCGACGCTGTCAGTCGCGGCGAGCAAGGTGAAATTCTGGCCCGGATTCACAAGGCCGGGTTCAAAATCGTCGCGATCAAGGGCATGCGCCTGACGAAAGACGAAGCTGGCGGCTTCTACGCCGTGCACAAAGCCCGGCCCTTCTTCGGCGAACTCACGGACTTTATGAGTTCCGGCAAAATCTTCGCCATGGTCCTCGAAGCCGAAGGCGCCATCCTCAAATGGCGCGACACCATGGGTGCCACCGATCCCAAGAAAGCCGCGCCCGGCACCATCCGCCACGACCTCGGCACCAGCATCGGCAACAATTGCACCCACGGCTCCGACGCTCCCGAAACCGCCGCATTCGAAATCGGCTACTTCTTCGCCGGCCTCGAACTCATTTAGTTCGCCTTGAAATCAGGTCTCCTGTAGGGGCGCAGCACTGCTGCACCTTTGTGGACGATGGCCGTCCCGCCTGTCCTGACGCATTGCTGCTACTTTGCCAGGTTCATTCGCCGAAGCAATTTGGCGAACCGTGGGTCCGATCGCAACCCGTCAAATGTGGGGTCCACAGCCAGGAATTCCATGTGGGAATCCCGTAGGGTGTAGCCTTTTTCCAGCCACGCAATCGCTTCATCCTTTTGCCCAAGCCCCGCGCATATTCTTGCGATATAGGTTGGAGGAAGATAAGCCGACTTCGATCGCAGCACGAGTTCGTCGAGAATTTTTTCCGCCTCCAGCTTCCTACCGGAAATGGCATAGACATGTCCAATCAAGGACCTCGCTTGCAACGTAGGTCCCTCCGCTTGATGAAACTCGGCGAGCGCTTTGGCATACTCGCCCTTCTGCGCGTAAACCTCCCCCAGAAAAAGATGCAATGGCCAAAAATAAGGATTGGTCTCGAGAAATTGCTGAAAGGACTTCGCGGCACGATCGTATTGGCGCGCGTGAAAGTATGCTCTCGAAAGTTGCAAACCGACTGCGCCAGCAACCGGATCCAGCTCGCGTCCTCGGGTTGCCATGGCGATAGCCTCGGCATGGCGGCCTTGAACCGAGAGCAACTCTGCATAGTACATGAGCGCGCTGGGACTATTGGGGCTCAGCTCAATGGCCCGCTTATGTTCGCGCTCCGCCCCCGCCCAGTCCCAGTCGTATTGTCCGAGAACCAGCGCCAGCGAAGAGTGCGCTTCCCCGAGCTGCGGATCCAATTCTATGGCCTTCAGCGCCGCCTCCTTTGCCTTGGGAAAGGCCTCTTGCGGCGGCGCATCCGCATTGAACGGTAGGAGATGATAGGTATTAGACAGGGCCACGTAGGCCAGCGCATAGCCCGGATCGATCTCAATCGCACGGTTGTATTCAACAATGGCTTTCTGCATTTCATCCGGCGTGTGAAAATTCCAATGATAAAGCCCTCTAAGGTACGCTTCGTACGCCGTGGTGTTCACTGGGCGCGAACGTTCAAACCGCGCCTGTTCCTGCGGCGTCAATCGCACGCTGATTTCTCCCGCGATGGCGCGAGCCACTTCGCTCTGCATCGCCAGCACGTCCCGGAGATTGCGGTGGTAACTCCGCGCCCACAGATGCGTGTCGTTCCGCGCGTTGATCAGCTGCGCCGAAATACGCACTTCGTCTCCGGACCGTTCCACAGAGCCTTCAATCACTGCGTCCACACCGAGTTCCCTGGCGATCTCCGGCAACGGTTTCTGGCTGCCCTTGTAACGCATCGTTGAAGTTCGCGAAATTACTCGCAGTCCGCTGATTTGCGCCAGCTCCGTGGTCAGTTCCTCGGTCATCCCATCGGCGAAATATTCCTGCGCCGGATCTGCGGAAAGATTTGCCAGCGGCAGAACGGCCAGCGATTCGAATTTTGGACCTTTAGTACTTCCCGGAAATCGATCACGCCACCCCCCGACATTCAACAGGGCCAGCGCCCCAAGCAGCGCGGCCAATCCAACTACGGATGCCAGCGCAATCTTACGGACGGGGCCGCGCCGTTTGATTGCGCTTGCTGAGCTTGGCGCCGTGCCGGGCGCACTCAGCCTCCGAAGATCCGCACTCAGCTCTTTGGCCGACTGGAAACGTAGGTCCGGTGTCTTCTCCAAGCATTTCAGAATGATTTGTTCGAGTTCCGGAGAAATACGCGGATTCAGCACTCGCGGGGCCACCGGAGCGTCATGTAAAATCGCGTCGGTTAACCGGGTAGTCTTCGTCTGAGGAAACGGCCGCTGCCCCGTGGCCATCTCGTAAAGCACCGCCCCAAGCGCGAAAATATCGCTGCGCTGGTCCACCGGCTCTTCGCGCAATTGCTCCGGCGACATGTACGGCAGCGTTCCCGACATCCCTTGCTGTGTCTCGCTCAGCGTGTCGGCAGCCGCCATCGCTCCGCCCGGCCGCAGCAACTTGGCCAGGCCAAAATCCAGTACCTTCACTCGCCCCTTTGGCGTCACCATCACATTCCCTGGTTTCAGGTCTCGATGGACAATTCCGCGTTCATGGGCCTCTTCCAGCGCATCCGCAATCTGGCAGCCCAGCCGCGCCACATCGGATTCATTGAGCGGCTTGTTCGCAATTTTTTGCCCTAGCGTTTCACCAGCCACATATTCCATAGCCAAAAAGTCCACGCCGCCGTTGGAATCAAAGTCATAGATCGTGGCAATATTCGGATGGTTCAGCTTGGAGAGTGCAAGCGCCTCTTTGCGAAAGCGCTTGCGCGCCGCTTCGTCGCTCAAGGCTTTCTCAGGCAAGACTTTCAGCGCCACATCGCGCTCCAGTCTTTCGTCGCGCGCGCTGTATACTTCGCCCATTCCGCCGGCGCCGAGTTTCACGACAATGAGATAGTGGCCAAGGACGCGGCCAATCATGGAGGGATTTTCCATCGAGCGGGCATCTTAGGTTGCGCGCGAGGGCAAGTCAACGAATCGCGCGATTCGCCTGCCTTATTCTTGATTTCAGATTTCTGGTGCCGGGCTCCTGTTTTTGAAGGCGTCCCGCGAAATCAGCTGAGGAGCTCGACGAAAGATTTCCAGTACAATCCAGGAATGGATCCAGCGCGCGATCTCGGCCGACTCCTGATGCTGCTTGGCGCCGTGATGGTCGTCACTGGCGCGATGTTGTATTTCGACGGCAGACTCCCCTTTCGCCTTGGAAAACTCCCCGGCGATATCCTCCACCGCGGTGAGCACTCCACTTTCTATTTCCCGATCGCCACCTGCCTCCTCCTCAGCCTTGGGCTTTCTCTGCTCTTCTGGCTCTTCTCCCATTTCCGGCGCTAATTTTCGTTGCACTCTGAAATAACGCTCGCAATCGCATCCCACGGACACGCCGCAAATTCGCGTCTCCGGGGAGCAGGGTCATTGCAGGTCATCAGCGGCAGGCATAGCATGGCAGAGGCTTCTCTATGCTAGAAGCGATCGGCCAATATCAAATTCGACGCAAGATTGGCGCCGGCGGGATGGGTGTCGTCTACGAGGGCTGGGATGAACGTCTGCATCGAGCTGTGGCTATCAAGACGTTGCACCAGTCGTTCGAGAATCAGGACGCTCGCGCCCGCCTCTGGCGCGAAGCGCGCTCCCTCGCGCGTGTCAGCCATCCGGGAGTTTGTCAGGTTTTTGAGGTCCTGGAAGGCGGAAACGATCTCTTCCTGGTGCTCGAATTTCTCGACGGTCAATCTCTTGCGGAACGCATCGCCGGCGGCGCCATCCCCACACCGGAAGCGGTGAATATCGAGCGGCAAATACTGGCTGCGCTGCAAGCTCTTCACGACCTCGGCATTGTCCACCGCGACCTGAAACCCTCCAATGTTTTTCTCACCAGGCATGGCGTCAAACTCCTCGATTTCGGTCTGGCTCGCTCTACCCTCCAGGAAGGCCCCGGCGAAAGCGACCCGCTCCAGACGGCCACTCTCCTGACCGCGTCGGGCATGATCATGGGCACTCCCCACTACATGGCACCGGAACAAGCGCGTGGGGAGATCGCCGGCCCATCCGCGGACATTTTTGCGGCCGGAGGCATCCTTTACGAATTGCTCTCTGGCAAACGTCCCTTTGACGGCGTTTCGAGTGTCGATGTCCTATACGCCGTGTTACATCACGACCCGCCTCCCCTCACCGGCTCCCGCGAAATTGAAGCCCTGGACCAGGCGCTCCGCGTGGCCATCGCCAAGCGCGCTGAACATCGCTACTCTTCCGCTCACAAAATGCTCGATGCGCTGAATGACATCACCATCTCGACCAGCGCCATCGCTCTCGTCCGGCCTCAAACCGTCACTCGCCTGATCGTTCTACCGTTCCGTTTGCTCAAGAAGGACGAGGACACGGATTTTCTTGCCCACAGCCTTCCCGACGCGGTCAGCAATTCACTCTCCGGCATTGATAGCCTGATCGTGCGCTCGAGCATCTCGGCTGCCGCCTTTTCCGGCGCTCCCGATCCCAAGCGAATCGCAGCGGAAGCTGGAGTCGACGCCATCCTCACCGGGTCACTCTTGCGCGCAGGTGATCAGATTCGCGTCACTTGCCAGTTGGTGGAGGCGCCCAGCGGCACCGTGCTCTGGTCGGAAACGGTAAATTCCTCCCTCCAGGATCTCTTCCGCCTCCAGGACGAATTGTCCCAGGGGATTGTGGAATCCCTTATGCTGCCCCTCAGCGATCGCGAGCGCCGCAGTTTTCGCCGCGATGTTCCCGCCAGCGCCAAAGCCTACGAGTATTATCTGCGCGCGAATCAGCTTATCGCCAGCCGTACACCGGAAAACATGAACCTGGCGCGCAGTCTCTATCTCCACTGCCTCGAAGAGGATCCCCAATACGCGCCGGCCTGGGCGCGGCTCGGAAGAGTTCTTCGCTTCCTGGACAAATTTGCCGAAAACGTGGATCTCGGCTTCGAGCGGGCCAACGAAGCCTTCGCCAAGGCTTTCACTCTCAATCCGGACCTCACCATCGCCCACAATCTCTACACTCTCATCGAATGCGATCAGGGCCACGCGCAGCAGGCCATGCTGCGGTTGCTCCACCGGTCACGCTCCCGCCGCAACGATCCGGAGCTGTTCGCCGGCCTCGTTCAGGCTTGCCGCTATTGCGACCAGTTGGATGCCTCTCTCGCCGCTCATTTTCGTTCCCGTCATCTCGATCCCCAGGCCATCACCAGCGTGGCGCACACTTACTTCCTCCTTGGCGAGTATCAAAAGTCTCTCGATTGCTACGATACAAAGGCAGGCTTCTACCTCGACTGTGCAGCGCTGGCTTGCCTTGGCGAGACTGGGACCGCGTTGGCAAAACTCCGCGACCGTGAAAAAACGGGCGCCATTCCCGGTCCCCTTCGCGCCATCATGCAGTCGCTCCGAGCCTATCTCGAAGGCAACTTTCAGGAATGTCTCCACGCGATTGAAGCCGGAGACTTGCTCACGCAAAGGGATCTGGAGAGCCAATTCTACGTGGGGCGCCAGCTCGCCCGGATCGGTCGGGTGGAGAAGGCCATCAACCTTCTTCACCGTGTGATTGATGACGGGTTTCTGTGCAGCTCCTCTCTTACCCGCGATCCTTGGTTCTCGCCGCTGCACTCTTCTCCTGCCTTCGCCGAACTGCTCCATCACGCCGAAGCGTGCCGCAGCCAGGCCCACGCCGCCTTCCTCGAAGCCGGCGGCCCACAGACTCTCAATCTCGTTTTGGCCGCTCCAAATCTCTGAAGAAATCTCCCCTGCGTGTGCCGGCGGGAACGGATACTTGCAGCTAGCTGATAGAACCCAAACAGTTTGTTAGTTATTCTTGACAAATAGTACCTATCTGTTATAATGTGTTATGAATTTCGCAGACCACTCTCGTCCTGCCGACTTTTCTTTGCCTGTGCTTCTTCTCGCTTCCCGACGCTCAACGCTTCCTACACAGAAATCACTAAGCCATTTAGAATGCGCAGTTCCGAAAAACGCGCCCATAACTCGTTTAGAATGCGCAGTTCCAGGAACAAAGGGCTTAAACTCCTTTAGAATGCGCAGATGCGAAAAAAAGGGGGGTAGGGGAGTAAATTGTTAACAAGATTCTCTGCCAAAGTTTATTCTCCAGCCGCTCCCTATCCGGTCGATCCTATAGGTCGCCAAAAATGACCCAGCTGACTTTCAACCTCATGCCCGAGCGCCGCATCATGACCGTCAGCGAGCTGACCGGGAAGATCCGCGATCTCCTCGCCAAAAACTTCACGGACGTCTCCGTCCAGGGTGAAATCTCTAATTGCCGCGAAGCGCAGTCCGGCCATATCTATTTCACCTTGAAAGACGATCGCGCCCAGGTCCGCTGCGTTTTCTTCAAGCAGCAACAGCGCGGCATCAAGTTCCGCCCCGAAGACGGCCTGCAGATGAGCGTGCGCGGTTCCATCAGCGTTTACGAAACCCGCGGCGAATATCAAATCTACGTCGAAAATCTCGAGCCCATCGGTCTTGGCGCGCTCCAGCTTGCTTTCCAGCAATTGAAGAAGCGCCTCGAAGCCGAAGGCCTCTTCGATCCCGCACGCAAAAAACCGCTGCCGCTGCTTCCCAGCCGCATCGGCATCATCACTTCGCCGCGCGGCGCCGCTGTCCGGGACGTCGTGCGCATTCTCACGCGACGCTTCCACAACGTGCATCTCACCGTCTATCCCGTCCGAGTCCAGGGCGAAGGCTCCGCCGAGGAAATCGTCAAAGCGCTGAAGTTTTTCAATGCCAGGAAAATGGTGGACGTACTGATCCTTGCGCGAGGCGGCGGCTCCATGGAAGATTTGTGGGCCTTCAACGAAGAAATCGTCGCGCGCGCCATCTTCGCCTCGGAAATTCCCGTCATCTCCGGCATCGGCCACGAAACCGATTTCACCATCGCCGATTTCGTCGCCGACCTGCGCGCCTCCACTCCTTCCGCCGCCGCGGAGCTCGTCGTCCAGACGCGCGCCGAATTCGACAAGCACATCGCCGACCTGCGCGAAACTCTCGCTGGCCTGCTTCGCTATCGCCTGCTGGAACTGTCCCGCCGCGTTCACGAACTCTCCGCCCGCCGGGGCTTTCGCCGCCCGCTCGATCTCTTGCGCCAGCAGCGCCAGCGCGCCGATGAAATGACTTCACGCCTCGCGCTCGGCCTCCGCGAGCGCCTCCGACAATCGCGGCAACGTTTTACTACTGCGCACCTGCGCATCGCCTCGTTCGATTTTCGCGTGAAGATTTCGGCCTTCCGCCTGCGCCTCGAAAAACGCAACGCCGATCTCGGCGTCCGCATGGAGCGCCAGCTCCGCAGCAAACGCGACCGCCTCGAAAAATTATCCTTGCAGCTCCAGGAGCGCAGCCCCCTCCGCGTCCTCGAACGCGGCTACGCCATCGCCACCGACGCCGCCGGCAACCTCCTCCGTGACGCCGCCCAAGTCGCCCTCGGCGACACCGTAGCCATCCAGCTCCATCGCGGCCGCCTCACCACAGAAGTCAGGAAAAAAGAAGAGAGATGACCCTATCGGTACACTTCGCTCCGATGCCCAATTTCAATAACGGTGACGGTCTTTTCGATGTCATTGATTTTGTAAATCACCCGGTAGTCCCCGATGCGTATCCGCCAGCCTTCCCGTTCGCGAAGTTTTTTGCATCCTTGTGGTCCGGGGGTGTCGCGGATTGCGGAAATTTTAGTTTTCAAGGAATCGTAGATTGGGGAGTTCAATCGGGAAAGCTGTTTTTCTGCGTGTGGCAATATGCGAAGTGTGTAACTCACTTACTCTTTCTTTCGCGCTCGATCCTCTCAACGGCTTCATCAAACGGCACCGGCGTTTCGCCTAAAGCCATGGCTTCGTCGTATGCGCGGACATCTTCGAGGTCCTCCAGGTCTTCGAGAATCTTTTCGTATTCCTCGATGCTGATGACCACGGCGACCTTTTCGCCGCGCTCGTTTACAACGTATTGGCGTTCTTTGCCCATAGAAAGCTCACTGACGGCAGTTTACTCCGGAGAAGAAAGGCGGACAACAGGAACCTGTCTAATGGTTCCGAAGCTGAAAACTATTAACTGCAAACCGGCGACTGAAAACCGCGAGCTATTCGTCGTCGGAGGAAGAGGCAACTTTGAGGACTGCAAGGAAGGCTTCCTGCGGAATATCGACCTGGCCGACGCGCTTCATGCGGCGTTTGCCTTCTTTTTGCTTTTCGAGGAGCTTGCGTTTACGGGAAATGTCACCGCCGTAACACTTGGCAAGAACATTTTTGCGGATCGCCGCGACGGTTTCGCGCGCGATCACGCGGCTGCCGATCGCGGCTTGAATCGGCACTTCAAACATTTGCCGTGGAATGAGTTTCCGCAGTCGCGTCACCAGTTCGCGCCCGCGCTCCGCCGCAAATTCGCGATGGATAATCAGCGCCAGCGCATCGACCGGTTCGCCGGCGACGAGAACATCCAGTTTGATGAGGTCCGATTCCCGGTAATCGGCAAGATGGTAGTCCAGCGAGGCGTAGCCGCGTGAAACCGATTTTAGACGATCGTAAAAATCGAGCACGATTTCGTTCAGCGGCAATTCATACGTAAGCATCACGCGCGTCGGCGAAAGATACTCGAAATTTTTCTGCGTGCCGCGCTTTTCCTGGCAAAGCTGCAGGATTCCGCCGACGGAATCTTCGTTGGTGATGATCATCGCTTTGATGATTGGCTCTTCGATTTTTTCGATGTCGCTGGGATTTGGAAATTTCGCCGGGCTGTCGACTTCGATCACTTCGCCGGTGACGCGCGTGATGCGGTAGCGCACGCTCGGCGCGGTAGTGATCAGGTTAAGGCCGAATTCGCGCTCCAGGCGCTCCTGCACGATTTCCATGTGCAGCAAGCCGAGGAAGCCGCAGCGGAAACCGAAGCCCAGCGCGACGGAATTTTCCGGCTCGTAGAAAAATGCCGCGTCGTTCAATTGCAATTTTCCGAGCGCGTCGCGGAGCGGTTCGTAGTCATCGGCGAGCACCGGAAACAATCCGGCGAAAACCATCGGCTTGATGGCTTCAAATCCCGGCAGCGCCGGAGCGGGCCGCGCCACTTCAATGACCGTGTCGCCCATGCGCGCATCGGCCACGCGCTTGATGTTCGCGACGATGAAGCCGACGTCGCCGGCTTCGAGTTCCTCGAGCGCGATCGGTTTTGGCGTGAGCGTGCCGAGCTGCTCGACTTCGTAGGTTTCGTCGCCGGCCACGAGTTTGATTTTCACGTGATTCTTGACGCGGCCTTCCATCACGCGAACAAGCACAACGGCGCCGCGGTAAATGTCGAACCACGAATCGAAAATCAGCGCTTGCAGCGGATTTTCCGCGTCGCCTTTTGGCGCCGGCACACGTGCCACGATGGCCTCGAGAACATCCTCGACGCCGATGCCGCTCTTCGCGCTGATCAGCAGCGCGTCTTCCGCCGGAATGGCAAGCACGCTTTCGATTTGTTCTTTTACGAAATCCGGCTGCGCCGCCGGCAAATCAATTTTGTTAATCACCGGCACAATCGTGAGGTTGTGCGCCGCGGCAAGAAACGCATTCGCGACGGTTTGCGCTTCCACGCCTTGCGAGGCATCGACGACCAGCAGCGCGCCTTCGCAGGCGGACAGCGCGCGCGAAACTTCGTAGGAAAAATCCACGTGCCCCGGCGTATCAATCAAATTCAAGCGATACGTATTTCCATCCTTAGCTTTGTAGTGCAGTCGTATGCTTTTTGCCTTAATCGTGATGCCGCGCTCGCGCTCCAGGTCCATGGAGTCGAGGAATTGTTCGTGCATTTCGCGCTGCGTCAGCGCGCCGGTCATTTCCAGGAGGCGGTCCGCCAGCGTGGATTTGCCGTGGTCGATGTGCGCGATGATGCAGAAATTCCGTATGAACTTCGGGTCCATTTTTTCCTGTTACCAGTTTTTTCTGTTACCGGTTTTCTCTGATGCCGGCAGGAGTTCGAATCGCCTGCGGGCGTTTTTCCGGTGGGCCCGCTGCCTTCGAACGAGCGACACACGCAGCCTAAAAACCGTGCCGAACAAACATTCAGTTTGCCATAAATCGTATTGTCGCGCAGCCGTGGAGCCGTGGACGTTCGCGTCAGCGGACGAATCGAACCTGTGGAGCCTTCGTGTGAATTCGAAAGAGGTCCGAGCAGACATCGAGACGACGCGAGCAAGGATTACGGCGTTCGGACGGCGGCTTGCTTGCCGGGTGCAGGCGGAAGTGCCGCCTCGTAACGCGCAGCCTCATTGGGCTTGCCCCACGATTGATAAAGAGTCATCAGACGACGCGCGGCTTCCAGAGTCGACGACCCATGTTCGCCCTGAACATTTTTGATCTTGACGTAACTCCGCAAGAGAAGAGGCTCCGCTTCGGCATAGCGTCTTTGCGATGTCAGGCACTCACCCAAGGCGCCCTCCGAAATTCCGATCAACTGATTTCCAGCGGGCAAGAAGCGCGTGCGGATCGCAAGGGCCTCCCGCAGATAGGTCTCCGCCTGCCGAGAACGGCCAGTTTTGTTCAGGATCAGGCCCAACTCCAACAACGGGTTAGCAAAATAGATGTTGTCTTGCGGCACGGAAAACGCGCGGCTGAAGACTTGCAGGGATTCGCTGGCGGCACTTTCCGCACCTGGATAGTCGCCCTCTTTGTAGAGGAGATCGGAAAGACGAAACAGACTCATGGCGGTATCGGGATGCGCGTTGCCCAGCATTTTCCGGCGGAGCTGCAAGCCTTCGCGCACGAATGGCTCGGCTTGGGAGTAATTTCCCTTTTTGATCAGCACCGCACCCAGGTTCGAAAGTGTGGCAGCCATTTCCACATAGGTGCCTTCAGGAAGCTTGCGATACTCGTCGAGGGCCGCGCGGTTCAGGCGCTCCGCTTCATCCAAGTCACCGCCGCGGTAGGCCACGTCGCCGAGATCGTTGTCAAGCATAGCGACGTACGCGCGGTCCTTGCCGGTGAGCCGTGAAGCATATTGCAAGGCTTCACGAAGGTAGCCTGCAGCAGCTTTGTCAGCCCGCTGGTCGAGCATCGAACCATAGTCGCCAAGGACACGGGACATGGTGAGGACGTCGAGATGTCCGCGTTGCAGTTCTTTGCGCTCAACGTCGATGTCGTGGCGAAAGAACGATTCCGCCTCGGCGTTCTTGCCGATTCTCAGCAGAACATTCGCAAGTATGTTCGAAGCCAGAACCGACTCGTGGCTATCGGGGCCGTAAAGCCGGATGTATTTTTCGAGAGCGGCCCGCAGAATTTGTTCGGCCTTGTCGTAGCGGCCCTGGGCATAGTAAACGGCTCCGATGGTGCGCTGCATCTCCGCGAGCACTTCAGGCTGATCGGCCAACTCCGATTCGGCGCGCCTGGCGGCCTGCTCGACGACCTCCGAGACTTTGGCATCCGGATCTCTACGCGGATTGGGCGATATGTACGATGGGCTGGAAAAGCTCAGCATATCCTGGAGGAAGCCATTGATGCGATCTGCCTTGGCCTTCTCCACCTGGGCCCTGTCCCGTTCCGCTCGCGCGACGCGTGCCTGGCGTAGCGTTGCGACGATGCCGGCCGTGAGCGAAAGAAAAATAAGCGCGGTAGCAGCGACGCCGGTCTTATGCCGTCCAATAAATTTGGCCGCCCGATAGCCGGACGTATCGCTACGGGCTAATACTGGCAACCCCTCGAGGTGCCGGCGGATATCGTCCGAGAATTGCAGGACCGACGAGTAGCGCCGCTGGGGTTCCTTGCGCAGCGCCATAAGCACGATGTTGTCGAGATCACCGCGGAGCCGGCGTCGCAACTTATCCGGAGAGCCCTCGCGCGTTTCGCTGACAGATTGCGGAGTGCTCGTGCCTTCCACGCGATCGATCACCGTGCTGGGCTTTTCCGCAGCTTCTTCGCAGATGACCCGTTCGAATTCATCCTTCGACCTGCCCGCCCATCGGTAGGGGCCATGACCCGTAAGCAGTTTGTAGAGCAGCACGCCGAGGGAATAGACATCGCTCGCGGTGGTGATGTTTTCCCCGCGGACTTGCTCCGGGCTGGCGGACTCCGGAGTCATGCGGCGCGCGATGGTCAAAGTAGGATCGGCGAGGGAGGGCTCGGCAGCGAGAAGCTTGGCAATGCCGAAATCCAGGAGGCGAGGAACGCCCTCGGAAGTAACCAGGATGTTTCCAGGCTTGATGTCGCGGTGAATGACAAGGTGTTGGTGGGCAAAGTGGACGGCGGCGCAGACGCTCTGGAAGAGCCTGAGGCGCTGGGTGATGTCGAGCCTATTCGAATCGCAATAGCTGTCGATCGGCTGACCTTGTATGTACTCCATGACGAAGTAGGGGAGGCCGTCGCCCGTCGTGCCGCCATCGAGTAAGCGTGTGATATTGGGATGGTCCAGGTTAGCCAGGATTTGCCGCTCACCGCGGAAACGCCGGATGACGTCGTCAGAGTCCTGGCCGCGCTTGATGAGCTTGATTGCTACTTCCTTGTGGAAGGCCTGGTCGGCACGTCCGGCCAGATATACGGCCCCCATTCCTCCCTGGCCGATTCTTCGAATGACCCGATAAGGACCGATGTTCTGGCCGGCGAGTGAGCGTTCATCGCTTTCTTCGAGTAATTTAACCCCTTCAATGAACGCTGGGGTTTCGGTAAATCCACCTCTCTCGTAGGAGGAAAGGAGTGATTCAATCTCGTGACGGAGGCAAGCATCGCCGGCGCAAGCGGAGTCCAGAAAGGCGGCGCGGCGGCCCGGTTCATGGTCCAGGGCACTTTGAAAAAGATCTTCGATCTCACGCCAGCGTTCAGGCTCCATGACTCAACCTAATTGCCGAGTTCACGGCGCAGCCAAGCCCGAGCCATTCTCCAGTCACGAGTTACCGTGGCAGGAGAGACTTTCAAGGCTTCGGCTGCCTCATCAATGGACATGCCGCCGAAGTAGCGAAGTTCAAAGACTCTGCCTTTCCGGGGATCGATAGCAGTAAGACCGTCGAGAGCTGTATTGACTGCTACCAGCTCGTCCGCGCGCTCGCCCGACATCGGAGCGACGTCGCCCAGGGGCAAGATCGCGGCGCCGTCACCGCGTTTGGCGCGCCCGCGGCCACGTGCGTGATCCACCAAAATATTGCGCATGGCGCGAGCAGCTACGGCGAAGAAGTGCGCGCGCGTCTGCCAGCGGACGTTTTGCTGGCCGAGTAGACGGAGATAAGCCTCGTGGATCAGGGCCGTGGTCTGCAGGGTGTGGTCCTGCCGTTCGCGGCGCATGTAGGCGTTGGCGAGACGGTGGAGCTCATCGTAAACGAGGGGAAGAAGCCTTTGGAAAGCGGCCTCGTCTCCCTCGCTCCAGTCCGCGAGAAGTTGCGTAATTTCGCCTGAGGATGACATGGCAATACGGCCTGCGGGAACTGCCGCGAAGCATACCACAGGCAGAACGGGCTCCGGGAGAGACCTCCCCCCAGAAAAAGGCTGACTGGGTTGTGCCGAAAATGTCGCTTTAGAGGGTGTGGGACATTCCGGGGCAATAGCCGCTGCCCGAAACGCTCGGATACGCAGCGCTTCTGCTTCGCGATGCTCACTTTTGAATGCCGCTCCAGAAGATGGAGAGTCGGGGAGATAGTTATGAGATCACCTGCGTTGAGCCTGTGCCTTATTCTGGTTGTTGTTCTTGCGGGATGCAGTGGCGGCGGATCGCAGCCAGCGTCACTGACTTTCCCCTCCGGCTCAACGGAAGCCATCGACAACGGTCAGAGCGTTACGATTACGGTGAGCGGCGCGGGCACGCAGGGCGTGACTTGGAGTCTGACCGGCCCCGGCTCGCTGAGTAATCAGACCGCGACGTCGGTTATTTATAACGCCCCAGCCGCTGGCGCCGCAGCGGCCGTGCGGCTCACCAACGCTTCATTAGCAATTCGCGTCGCATCCTCTTCTACCGCGGACCCATCGGCCATGGTCAAGGCAACTTCCGTAGCCAACCCCTCAGTGTCCGCCGCCGTGACTATAAATGTTACGGTTCCTCCGGCAATCACGACGACATCCTTGCCCGCGGGCACCGAGGGCACATCATACAGTCAAGCGATCACCGCTTCGGGCGGGGCCGGGACATTGATTCTGACCATCAGCGCCGGAAACTTGCCCGCGGGGCTGGCCATGGATTCCTCCGGCCATATCACAGGAACACCCACGGGACCGAATGGTACAGCGACTTTTACGGTGAAAGCCACGGATTCAAGCAATGGTGGAGTCCAGTCTGCTACCCAAAATCTGACTATCCTGATCAACTTGCCGTCGCCGCCGACGATCACAACTCCTTCCTTGCCCCCGGGAGTTGAAGGGACTCCGTACAACCAGATGATTCAGGCGACAGGCCTTGCACCACTCTCCTATTCGATCAGCACCGGATCGTTGCCGCCGGGGCTGAGTTTGAACAGCGGCACGGGAGCGATCACAGGGACGCCGCTGGGCCCGACCGGAACGTCCAACTTCACCGCATCGGTGACGGACAGCAGCAACCCGAAGCAAACGACGTCGAAGGCACTGAGCATCACGATCAACTTGCCGCAGGCGCCGAGCATCAGTCCAACGACGGTGCCGAACGGGAACGTGGGCTCACCCTACAGTCAAACACTCTCGGTGAACGGCGGGCTAGGTCCGTATGCATGGAGTGTGAGTACCGGCACATTGCCCGCGGGATTGGCACTTACGCCCAGCAATACCACGGCGAAAATCAGCGGAACACCGACAACGGCGCAGACCAGCGTCGCGTTCACAATCAAAGTTACGGATTCCAGCAATCCGGCGCAATCCGGAACGCAGAGTTTCACCGTGACGATAAATGCGCCCGCTCCTCTCAGCATCACGACAACGTCATTGCCTAATGGGGCTTACAACACCGCTTACAGCGCGACGATTTCAGCGACCGGCGGCGTTGCTCCTTATACATTCAGTCTGGATGCGGCTTCCAGCCCGCTTCCGGCAGATTTGGCGCTCACAACCAGCAACAACCAGGGCGTCATTTCCGGGACGCCCACAACAGCCGGAACTTTCACGAATATCATCGTGGACGCGCACGACTCGCAGGCGCCCACAGCGGGGAAGGCTTCCAAGACGTTTACGCTGACAATTACCGCGTCCGCAATCGTCATTTCGCCCAGTTCGCTGCCGAACGGCACCGTAGGTACTTCTTACAGCGTGAACATCACGGCCACGGGCGGTGTATCACCATACAAGTTCAGTTTGGATGCGTCTTCCAGCACCCTGCCGGCAGGCCTGAGTATTGCTGTGAATTCCACAATGGCCACAATTTCGGGCACGCCTACGACCGCGGGCACGACGAACAACATCATTGTCGACGTGAAGGATTCCGAGCAGCCCGCGGTGATTCAGAAGATGACGTACTCGATCACGATCAGTGCGGCTGGAGTGAGTATCACCACTACGAGTCCGCTGCCTGGCGCGACGCTCAACTCCGCATACAACACACAGCTAACTGCGACCGGAGGCGTGCCGCCGTATACGTGGAGTCTGGCGACGGGCTCGGCTCTGCCTGCAGGCCTCACGCTGAATTCCGCGTCGCCGAGTGCCACCATCTCAGGAACACCGACGGCCACCGGAACCTTCCAATTCAATGTGAAAGTCACCGACTCCGCCACGCCGACGCCATCAACGGTCTCCGTGAGTTTCCTGCTGACGGTCAGCGGGTCGTCCACACTGAATTGCCCCGCTATCGTGAACTTGACCCTTTGCGGCACTTACGGGATGGGCCTCGGGGGATTCGTCGGCACCACCGGATCGGCGATCATGGGGGCCAGCTTCGTCGCTGACAGCAGTGGCCACATTATCAGCGGGGTCCAGGACATAAACAGTGTCAGCGGTGGCCAAGCCAATGTTGCCATCACCGGAGGCAGCTATGCCATGGACGCCAGCGGAGATGGCCGCGGCGTGCTGACGCTCATCGACTCGACGGGCGCGAGCCGCACTTTCCGCTTTGTGCTGGAGTCGGTGGCCAATGCTGGTGGAGGGGCGATCGAGGAGTTCGACGCCAGCGGGACGCACGCCGCCGGCAGTCTGATAGGCCCCGGAACGCCACCTATCGCCACCATCCCCGCCAGCACTATCCTTGGCATTCGGCTCGCGGGCTACAACGGCGCGGGCCAGCGGGTGGGGATGCTCGGAGAATTCCAAGTCGGGAGCAGCGGATGCAACGGCGCCAGAGGCTCGTTCAACTCGTTGGCTGGTGAGCATGTCGTCACGAACACTGCCGGCACGGTGAACAGCGCCCTCACGATCGCGGGCTCGTGCACGGCACCTGATCCCAACACGGGCCGCGGCACAATCACGCTGACAATCAGCGGCGGCACGCCTTTCACCAACAGCACTCTAAATTTCGTTTACTACGCCGCCAGTGCGTCCGGAAGCCTGCTGGGTATGTTACTCGGGGAGGAGGATGCCATTGCTGCCAACCAGCCCATCCTGGCCGGACTTGCGCAGCCGGCCGTCGGCGGGTTCGCGAGCTGTATTGCCCCAGCTGCGTGCATCCTGGCGGGGTCCGGCACAACCGATGGCACGATGACTGGTCACGCAGTCGCTCTCCTCGTTCGCGGCGTCGGGACAGCGGTCACAACTACCACGGGCACGATTGCCGGCGTTTTAGACGAGAACTTCGGCGGGACCATCACCACCGCCGCCACCTGGCCGTACTCTACTTATACAGGAGACACGAACGACGTCGGTACCATCGATGGCACCGGACCCACCATCCATTTTATCGGTGACGGCAGCTTTATGGACGAGAGCATAAGCGTGATTATGGGCGATGCCATCGTCCAAAACACGACTACCATCGAGAGTCCGGGCGCTCCGTATATCATTGGCGAATCGATTGGCTCCAGCGCCGTGGGCGCGACACCGGCCGTCCCTCATGTGCTCGGAGTCGTTACCCCCTCAGCCGCTCCCCCAGGAGCGTTTTCCGGAACCTTAGACGTCAGCAGTGGCGCCGGGAATGATGTCGGCTTCGCGGCCACCGGCAGCTACTCAATGTTTTCCGCTACTGGACGCGGCACGGGAACCGCCAACTTCACCAACGGCGCAACCAGCATTGCCGTCGTCATTTATGGTAACCGGCACAGACGCTTCTCCGTGCTGGACGTGCAGTCCAGCAATCCTTACCTGTTTGGGGCTCGTCTCCAATAGGGAAGAAGGGCTCTGAGACACGAGTTGTGGACATTCACGCTGAATTGAAGACGTAAACAGAAGCTCCAGGAAGCTGCTTGCGCCGGCTATTGCAGTCGGCGCAAGCGATTTGACGGCTGAGAAGTTGCCCAGGAATCCGACGCAAGACGCGCTGCGCAAAAAACATTTCGCAAAAACAATCAGTTTGCCAGACGACGCACAATCCCCGAAAATCTCCATTGGCTTAGCTACTATCGAATATCACATCGATGATTGTTGATGTTTTGCCCCCCTCCGGCGAGCGGTATATAGTTGTTGAGGGCAGTTCGAACGCGACGCGCGCGGGACAGCCCGGCACCATCATGCAATTGGCACCCGATTAACCATTACAGGCAGCGCAAAGGCAATTCGAACGCATGGCCGGAGACGTCAGCAAACACCTGGATCGCGCCAAGCGCTTCCTCGAGAAGAACCGCGTCGAGGAAGCGATCGAAGCGTATTTGGCGGTGCTTGACGAGGCGCCGCAGCATCAGGAAGCCACGCAGGCGCTGGGCGATCTTTACGCGCGAATGGACCAGCCGGATCGCGCGGCGATTTTCTACGGTTTGCTGTTTGACCTGCTGGTAGATCCCAAGGAAGAAACCAAGGCGCTGGCGATTTACAACCGGTTTCTGCGTTCGAATGCCGGGCAGCCACCGGAACGCATCGCGCGCTACGCCTTTCTGCAGCAGAAACAGAATCATCCCGACGAAGCCATCGAGCAGTACACCAAGGCGGCAGAGCTCTTCACCGCAGCCTCGCGAGACGAAGACGCGCTGTTCTGCTGGGAGCGCATCGCCCAGCTCGATCCGGAAAACAAAGACCGGCAATTACAGTTGGCCGAAGCCGCCGAGCGCATGGGGAAAAATGCGCTTGCGGCGCGAGCGTTCCTGCGCGCCGGGCAGCTTGCAGCTGCAAGCGGAGCGGCGGCCGATGCGCTGAATGTACTGGGGCGCGCGCACCGGCTGGCTCCGCAAGAACGCAGCGTGGCTTTGCTGTATGCGCAGGCAAATCTGCAATCCGGCAACGCGGTGCGTGCCACGGCATTACTGGAGCCCTTCGCGGCCACCGAGAACGACGCGATGTTTCTGGATACCTATGGCGACGCGCTGATGCGCTCAGGAAATCTGGAGCGCGCGCGCGAGGTGCTGGACCGTCTGATCCGCGAGAAGAATGCGGGGATTACGCGGCTGTTCGACCTTGCGGATTGTTACGTTGCGGCGATACAAGACCAGAAGGCGGTTGAAATTCTGGTGATGGTGAAGCGGCGGATGTTCGCGGAGAAGAAGCAAAATGAATTCGCGGCGTTGACCGACGCCCTTGCGGCGAAACATGCACAGTCGCAGGCCGTACTGGAATTCTGCGCTTCCATCTATAACGAGCTCAACCGCGAATCCCAGTATTTTGAAACGCTGATCAAGCTGTTTGACGTTTATCTTCATTCAGGGAATGTGGCCAAGGCGGCGGAGTCTTTGGAGCGGCTGGTTGACATTGATGCCTACGACTATCGCAACCAAGAGCGGCTGGAGCTGCTGCGAGGCCGTGTGGATGACGGATATTTGAAACGGGTGGGAAGCCGGCTGGCAAAATCCGGCACGGAAACCGCGGCGCATACTTCGCATACGACGCAGGCGCAAAGCGTGAATGCAGCGCCGCCGACGAGCGAAGAGGGCCGGCACAAGCAGGCGCTGGAAGACTTGATCGTGCAGACAGAAATTTTCCTGCAGTATTCGCTGCAGAGCAAAGCGCTGGAGCGCTTGCAACGTATTGCGGCGATGTTTCCCGGCGAAGAAGAAAACAGCGCGCGGCTGGCAAATCTTTACACGCTGGCGAATTGGTGGCCGCCTGGCGCGGCCAAGCCCAAGGCGGAACCGGTTTCAGCCCCGCCACCCGCGGCTACGGCGGAGCCGGAGCCACCGGTTGTGGAAGCGCAAGCGGCGATTACCGGAAAGACCGGGGTGTATACAGCCGAGACGCTACGCGATCTTTCCAAGATCTCGGAGATTAATCAAAAGATCTTCCGGCAGCAGACGCCGCGCGCGATGTTGAATACCGCGGTGAATGAAGTGGGAAATTATCTTCGGCCTACACGCGCGCTTGCCGTTGTGGGATCGCCGGGCCGGCCACCGGAGATGGCGGCTGAATTCTGTGCCCACGGCGTGAAGCCGGCGCCGGGGGCGCAAGTCGTTTTCCTGCTCGCGCAAATGGAAAAGGCGGAGCCAGATGAACTCGGCGGGTTGATGGTCAACGCGACGGAAGGCTCGACGCTCAGCGAGCTGGGGCTGGCCACGGCGCTGGGCGTGATGATCATGGATAAAGAGACGCAGATGCCCGCGGGGATGCTGATTATCGCGTATGCCGAGCGGCATAATTGGAAGCCGAACGAGGCTTACTTTTTGCAGGCGATCGGCGATCAGATGCTGATGAGCGTGAGCCACACGCGGCTGCGTTCGCTGGTGCGGCGCATGGGCGTGTCCGATGAGCGCAGCGGATTGCTGAGCCGCAGCTCGTACCAAAGTTGTTTGCTGACCGAGGCGGATCGCGCGCGGACGCAGGGCACGCCGCTTTCTCTGGCGATTTTGCAGATCGATCGCGGAGCGGAGATCCTACGGCAACAGGGCGAGTCGCCGCTGGAACGATTCCTGGAGCAGCTTGCGCGTTCGCTCCAGCCCATCGTGAGGCAGAACGATGTGGCGGTGAAATACACTTCCTGGTCGCTGGCGTTTATACTGCCGGATACCACTCTTGGCGGCGCGCAGAATCTTGCGGACAAGTTGCGGCGCGCGGCTTCTGGTTTGCGGCCGCCGTGGGATTCGACGCAAATTACCTTGAGCGCGGGAATTGTCGAGGCCGTGCCCAAACACGAATACGACAGCGAAGACATCGTGACGGATTTGATCAACCGCGCGGAGTTTTCGATTGAAGAAGCGCGAAAAAAGGGTGGAGACACGGTTGTGGCGCTGGAAACACCCAAGCTTTAGCCATTGGGCCTTGTTTTCGTCCGAGTGAGATGGTACTCACGCCCGCTAAACTTATAATCCGTAATTGTGTGCTCGCGCACGGCAATCGTGTAAGCCGAATATCTCGCAATCCGTTCGATCTGGTGTTCAATATTTCCAAACTGTGTGCCATCTGGCTTAGTACCAATTGAAATCCGGTTGGTGTCCGACGTAAGACCCAGAAGCCACCTGTATTTGGGCCGATCAGGCAGACGTTTGCTGAAATCTTACCGCCTGGCGTTTCCGGCAGACGTCCAGCAGGTAGGGCGATCAGGTCCAATTCTATTGGTCCATCCAGGTGAATTACTGACGCAACAAACCAGTTTCCTGGCAGCTTTTCTGGTGTCAAACCTTGGCTACTTAGGCAGGAACCAACATGTTTGTCTTTTGCTAGAACCAACAATGCCTCGGTGGGCAGCGCAACTGGTTTCTGTATCGGTTCAATTTCTAGTTCATAGTTGAAGCCAGACTGTTCTCCGGTCGCAGTCGTGGGAGTGCGTTTACTTTCACTTTGAGTTGGAAACAGCATCAGGGTGAACAGTAGGAGAGACATTTGGCGGGAATTCATTCCTAGTCCACTCCATCTTTCAGAGTTGTCCGCCGCACCACCGAATAAATGTGACGCTAGTATCATATCGTATTGTTCGCTGATCCTAAGCTTGCAAAGGAACGCCCTTGCTAACTGCCACGCATTTCTTGTTGCCAGATTCAAGGAGTAAACTGTGCCTAGCGAACTGATGAAAGTGAGGACGTATGTTTCCGACAGATGTGGTGATAGTGGCGGGGGCGCGGACGCCGATGGCGCGGTATACGGGGGCGTTTTCAGAGGTGAGCGCGATTGATTTGGCGGCGCTGGCTTCGAGGGAGGCGATTCGGCGGTCGGGCGTGGATGCGGGAGAGTTTGACCACGCGATTTTTGGCAATGTGATGCAGACGAGCGCGGATGCACTTTATGGTGCGCGGCATGTGGGATTGAAAGCGGGACTGAGAATTGAAACTCCGGCGGTGACGGTGAACCGGCTTTGTGGCTCGGGGATTGAAGCGATTGCGCAGGCGGCACAGCGGTTGCTGCTGGGCGAAGCAACGATGGTGCTGGCGGGCGGGATGGAAAACATGACGCAGGCGCCGTTTGTGATTCGCGGGGCGCGCACTGGATTGAGGCTCGGCGGCGGAGTGCTGGAAGATTCGTTGATGGCGGGGCTGACGGATACGTACTGCGGTTTGCCGATGGCGCTTACGGCGGAGAAACTTGCAGAGCAGCACGGCATCACGCGGACAGACGCCGATGCCTATGCGCTGCGCAGCCAGCAGGCGGCGGATGCGGCTTACAAGGCGTGCCGCATCAAGGAAGAGCTTGTGCCGGTGGAGGTGAAGCAGGGGAAGAAGTCGATCGTGGTGAGCGAAGACGATCACCGGCGGCCGGAAACGACGATGGAGACACTGGCGAAGCTGCCGCCTTCGTTTAAGAAGGATGGAATCGTAACCGCGGGCAATGCCAGCGGGATTGTGGATGGCGCGGCGGCTGTGGTAGTGACGACAGAAAAAATCGCGAAAGAGCGCGGTCTGAAACCGGTGGGGCGCATCGTGTCGTGGGCGGTGGCGGGAGTGGATCCGAGCATCATGGGGATTGGACCGGTACCGTCGTCGCAGAAGGCGCTGAAGCTGGCGGGGCTCACCCTGGAGCAGATGGATCGCGTCGAAGTAAATGAGGCTTTCGCGGCGCAGTATCTAGCAGTGGAAAAAGTGCTGGGGTTGAATCGCGAAAAGACCAATGTGAATGGCGGGGCGATTGCACTGGGGCATCCGCTGGGAGCTTCGGGAACTCGGCTGGTGATCACGATTCTGAACGAGCTGCGGCGAAATGGATTGCGGTATGGGCTTGCGACGGCTTGCATCGGCGGGGGGCAGGGGATTGCGATGGTGGTGGAAGCGCAACAGAACTAAGTGTCACTCGGTTGTCTAATTTCCGTAATGAATAGCTCTATCGAAATCCATGATTCTGTCGTCGATGCTGTCACTGAGGTGGGTGGCAAGGCGGTGCTGTACTCTTCGGCCGTCTACATACACAAATCTCTCGGAAGGCCCGGCTTAGATCCAGGAACCGGATGGGTACAGAAAGCTAAGCTGACGATTGCGGATGCCACCATAAAAAGCACGTTCGCCGCCTTCCCGGGCCAGGTGCTAGCTGGATATCTCAAGCTTGGCGGCGAGACTTTTGATAACGAAATTCCGATTCCGCCGAATCTCAACGGAGACGTCGAACTTCGGTTGGAGACTTGGAATGACCAAGTCATTTTGGTTTCTGGCCGCGGAGCTGAGTTGGAATTGATCGACGAGCCAACGTATGTGGAAGACTTCCGCCCAGACTAAGGAGTGCGAGGGCCGATGACGCACTCTAGGTGCTTTTCGCGGGCCTAACCTGCGACGCGGCGACAAATTTCAAACGAAGAGGAGCATAGCGATTCAAAACAACTGGGTTTCCAATGTTGCGATGAATTGAATTCCTGGAACAAACTTGCCAAGAAGGCGCTTATCATTGGTCAGAAACAGATCTACTTTTGCCTGGACCGCGCAAGCCAAATGAATGGCGTCCGCAGGCGCGACTCCCTGCGTTCCCCGGATTCTGGCGTAATGCTCCGAGGCTTCGAGGTTGAATGGAACCACCTCGGAAATCACTCTCTGTAGAAGTCGACGCGACTCGTCCGCTGCCCGTAGGGCGCCCGCGCGGTACGCACCAGCGAGCACTTCGCCAAAAGTGAATGCACTGGTGATAAGTTCGTCCCCACGTTCTTTCATCTTTGAGTGCACCGCTCCAGTACGTTTGGCAAACTGTGGGTTGTCTTCGAGCCAATAAACGAAGAGCATTGAATCCCAGTAGATCCGGCTCATGAGTTTTCCTTATCGGGGAAAAAACTCTCTCGTTCGCCGCGGAGATAGGCTTCCCCACCTCCAAACCCGGCAAAGACACTTTTCAGCGCACCTCGCAGTTCGGTCCATGGGTCCGAATTAGCCTGTGACGAATCCAGAGCGTCAACGAACTCATAGGTATAAATGACGGTTGTGCTCTGCCCCGAACTTGGGCCGGTGCGCTCGACTATTCGTAGACGATTCTGCTCGAGGAATGCACGGCTCTTGAGAGCGCTGCAAACTGCTGGCACGCGTCCCAGCAACTTGAGATCCCGCACCACGTCGCCTGCACGGATTGAGAATTTCTCAAGCTGTCGCTTGCGTGCAGGCACGACGTATTTTTCGCGACCGTAGGCTCGAATGTTGTCTGCCGTTCTTGCCATAGCAATTCCTCTCATTTATTAGCGTAGCCATGCATTGCTAAGCTAGCATGTTATGCAATGGATTGTCAATCTTCGCTGGGGCAGGGGGACGACCCACACTTCAAAAAGGATTCTGGTAAACTTTCGGGGCCAGCGAAGGGTTTGACCGCAGGATCTACGAGGAAAAAATGGCGATTCAAAAGGTGGGAGTCGTGGGGTGTGGGCTGATGGGCTCGGGGATCGCGCAGGTGGCTGCGGCTTCGGGTTTCAGCACGGTGGTGCGGGAAGTGAGCGCGGAGTTGCTGGACAAGGGGCTGAAGGGCATCGACAAGAACCTGAACCGGCTGGCGGAAAAAGGCACGATCACGGAAACGGTGAAGGGCGAAATCCGCGGGCGGCTGAAGGGCACGACGAAGATTGAAGATTTGAAGGATTGCGACGTCATCGTTGAGGCGATTATCGAGCAGTTGCCGGCGAAGCGAGAACTTTTCGGCGCCCTCGATGCACTCTGCCCGGCAACGACGATTTTTGCGAGCAATACGTCTTCGCTGACGATTACGGAAATCGCGACGGCTACCAAACGGCCGCAGCGGTTTGTCGGCTTGCACTTTTTCAACCCCGTGCCGGTGATGAAGCTGGTGGAAGTGGTACGGACGATTGCCACGGAGCCTGCGGTTTACGATGAGATGGTGGCGTTCGGCGCCAAGCTGGGGAAAACGCCGGTGCGGGCGCACGACAGCACAGGCTTTATCGTGAACCGGCTGCTGGTACCGTACCTGCTGGATGCGATTCGCGCGCTGGAAGAGGGCGTGGGATCGATCGAGGACATCGACCATTCGATGAAGCTGGGTTGCGGGCATCCGATGGGGCCGCTGACGCTACTGGATTTTGTGGGGCTGGATACGACCTATTACATTTCGCAGATTATGTTTGAGGAATTCAAGGAACGGAGATTTGCGGCGCCGCCACTGCTGAAGCGCATGGTGCTTGCGGGGTGGAATGGGCGGAAAGCGGGGCGCGGATTTTACGATTACGCGGACCCGCAAAAGCCTAAAGCGATGAAGTTTTAGGTTCGAGGTATTTCAGCCTGAACTGTAAGGGGACACGATGCGGCTCGCTAGAGTGATGGCCGGAGTCTTGATGGCTGCGGTCTCTGTTTGTGCGGATGCTGCCGGCAAGAAGAACATAATAAATGGTTTCGCACTTAGGTTGGAAGCGTCCCAAAGTGCTGTAAAGCCTAGCACGCTGGTTTGGAAAGCAGGTACAACCGTTTCCCTGCTAGTAACGGCAATCAACAATTCCGAGAGGACGGTACATTATGGTTTGACGAATCCCGGATTCGATTGGGGAATTGACGTGCGGGACGAATCGGGCAAGCCGGTCCCGGAAACCGAAGAATTCCGCAAAATGAAGCAAAGTGGCAGCTTTGCAGTGGGAAGAACTATCCTTATTACGTTGAAGCCGCATGAAACCAGCCAGGATACCATCGAAGTGAGCTATTTATACGATTTGCGAAGTTCCGGCAAATACTGCATCCAAGTGCGCCGTGAGTTTCCCGAAGTCGGCAAGGGCTTCGTAGAGTCAAACCGTCTCGACATCACTATTGAACAGTAGAAAGCTTGGCTTATGGGCTACGAAAACATTCTGTACGAAAAGAAAGAAGGGATCGCATACATCACCTTCAACCGGCCGAAGGTGCTGAATGCACTGAATCGCAAGACGGTGGAAGAGCTGCATCACGCGCTGCTCGATGCTCGCGGGGATGAAGCCGTGCGCGTGCTGATTCTTACCGGCGCAGGCGAAAAATCCTTCGTGGCCGGCGCGGATATTGGAGAGCTGGCGCAGCAAACGCCAGTGAATGGCAAGGAGTTTTCGCTTTACGGCCAGAGTGTGTTTCATTTGCTGGAGACCATGGGCAAGCCATCGATTTGCGCGATCAACGGATTTGCGCTGGGCGGCGGCTGCGAGCTGGCACTCTCCTGCACCATTCGAATCGCGAGCAAAACGGCGAAACTCGGGCAGCCGGAAGTGAAGCTCGGAATCATACCCGGCTATGGCGGAACGCAGCGGCTGGCGCGGCTTTGCGGCAAGGGTGTGGCGCAGGAGCTTTGCCTGACCGGCGAGATGATTACCGCGGAAGAGGCGCTGCGCATCGAGCTGGTCAATCACATTTATGAACCGGCGGAACTAATTCCCGCGGCAGAAGCGATGGCGAAGAAAATCATCGCGAATGCGCCGGTGGCCGTAAAATTCGCGATGGAAGCGATTGAACGTGGCATGGAAATGCCGCAGGAAGAAGGACTCTTCCTGGAGGCGACGCTTTTCGGGCTGGCTTGCGCGACGGAAGATATGCGCGAAGGGACGAAGGCGTTTTTGGAGAAGAGGGCGGCGCAGTTTAAAGGGAAGTGAAGGAAGTAAATGAGGCAGAGGAAGTAAAGGATAGGAAATAGGAGCGGCACGGCGGCGATGGCAGGGAAATTACAACCGGGAAAGATTGACGGGGAATTGAGCGCAGCGGGTTTGCGCTTCGGCATTGTTGTGAGCCGATTCAATAGCTTCATCACGGAGCGGCTGCTGTCCGCGGCGGTGGATGCTCTGGAACGCGCGGGAGCGGGCAACGAAGATGTCACGGTAGTCCACGTTCCGGGAGCGTTCGAATTGCCGTTGGCCGCCAAGAAACTCGCGGCGACTGGGAAATACGATGCACTGATCGCCATCGGTTGCGTGCTTCGCGGCGAAACGACGCACTACGATTATGTTTGTTCGGAGACTTCTCGAGGCTTGCAACTGGCGCAGATGGACACGGGTGTTCCGGTGATTTTTTGTGTGCTGACCTGCGACACGCTGGAGCAAGCCATCGATCGCGCCGGATTGAAGGGTGGGAACAAAGGATTCGAAGCCGGGCTTGCGGCTATCGAGATGGGCCATCTGTCGCGCAGGCTGCACGCCGGCTTTTCGAAAGCGGCGCCCGCTGGAAAGACGCGGCGCAAATAACGTGACCCTCCGGAGAAAATCACGCGAGTTTGCCATGCAGATGTTGTTTCAATGGGACATGAGCAAGCAGGATTTTGGGAAGCTGGAGGGAAAATTCTGGAAGAGCGCGAAGGCCGCGGACACGACGCGCGCGTTTGCTGAGAAATTATTCGAAGGGGCGGCGAAAGATATCGCGGTGCTTGACGCCTTGATCGTGGGGCATTCGGACAATTGGCGGTTCGAACGCATGGCGGCCATCGACCGTGCGATTCTGCGGCTTTCGATTCATGAGCTGCGCGCGGGAGAAACGCCGCCGAAGGTGGTGCTGAATGAGGCGGTTGATCTGGCCAAAAAATATTCTTCCGAGGAGTCCGGGGCGTTTGTGAACGGCATCCTCGACGGCGTCCGTAAGACTTTGATTGTAAAGTAGTTAGAGTAGTTGTTGAGCCCTCGAAGGAATCCCTAAAATCCTGGCCTTGGTCCGCGAAACTTTGCCGCCCGCGTTGTGTTTGATTTTTCAGCAGTAGGAACCAGTCCGAACGTTATCTTCAGGAGAGAAGACTATGAAGGCAGAAAAGTTAGTCGGTCGAGGTGTGCTCGCGATTGCATTTGTTGGGTTGCTCGCCGGTGGTGCTTCTGCGCAAAGCCCGGATCCGGCCACGCAGCAGCAGGACGTCAAACAGGACAAAAAAGATATTCGAAACGATAAGAAAGATCTGGCGAACGATCGCGCGGATCGCAATGCCGATCAACGCGATATCAACAAAGATAAGACCGATATCAAGAACGACAAGCAGGACATCCACCAGGACAATAAGGACATCAAGAGCGACAAGCGCGACGTTCATCAAGACAACAAAGACATTCGCGGCGACAAAACCGACCTCTCGAAGGACGGCGCCGATCGCAATGCCGATCAGCGCGACATCAACCAGGACAAGACCAAGCTGGCCAAGGATGATGCGAAATACGGCGACAACAGCATGCAAGCCAAAGCCGACCGCAAGGATTTGCATCAGGACCGCACCGACCGCAACGCGGACCAGCGCGACATCAACCATGACAAGACCGAACTCTCGAAGGACCGCACAGACCGTAACAACGACGTCAAAGATCTAAATGCGGACCGCAAAGACCGGAATCAGGATGTGAAAGACTTGCACAGCGATAAGCAGGATCTGAGCCAGGACCGCAAAGATCGCAACAAGGATCAGAAGGACATCAACAAGGACAAGAAGGACTTGCACAAGGATCGCAAGGACCTAAAGCAGGATCGCAAGGGACACAAGTAAGTTTTCGCTATGCGAAGAAAAGGGCCGCGCGGTTTTTCCCGCGTGGCCCTTTTTTCTTTTTAGTTGTTCGTTCTACGTTTTTGGCAGGAGATAAACAACGAGAGCGGCTCTGGTCTCACAAGTACAAACGAATCCCCCGAGCCGAAAAGTCAGATGCGAATGGTGCCCTCGAAGACTTTTACGGCGGCTCCGCTCACTCGAGGGACGAGTTTTTTCCCGCTCTGTGATACTTGCACTTCGATGTGGCTTGGACGGCCCATTTCCGCGCCTTGGAGAATACTGAGAGTGTGACCCGTCGCGAGCTTGCCGTGGCGAACGAGGTAGGCGCCGAGCGATCCCGCAGCGGAGCCGGTAGCGGCGTCTTCGTAGAGCTCCCACGGCAGCATCCCGCGGGAAAACGCCTTTCCGTTTCCGCCAAGAGTGAAGCAGTAGGCCATGGTCGTGTTTTTGCCTTGCAGGCTCCGGAGTTTGAGCATGTTCATGACGATTTTACCGAGCGCGGCGCGATTGCGCAGAGGAACCATCAGGTTGAAGATGCCGGTGGAGACGAACTCCGGTTCGAGATAGGGATCGAAATCCTTTGGCGCGAGTCCTAAGGCCGCGGCGAGTTTTTTCTTGTTGAGCTTGGCGGGTTTGAAGATGGCCTCTTTTTGCGTCATGGTCACGCGCTGCGGGCGGCCGTCCTTGAAACGGATTTCCACCGGCAGGACGCCCGCTCCGGTTTGCTGCAAGACGTGAACTCCACCTTCCTGTGCGGGAACGACGCCCAGCTCCGCAAGCAGGAACCATGTGCCGATGACCGGATGGCCGGCGAGTTTCAATTCTTCTTTTGTCGTGAAAATTCGCAGGCGCGCGAGGGCTTCCTCTTCGGTGGGTTTCTGCACAAAGACCGTTTCCGAAAGATTCATTTCGCGGGCAATGGCGAGCATCTCGTCGTCGGAGAGCCCGTCACCGTCGGTGATGACCGCGAGAGGGTTGCCTTCGAACCGGGTGGTGGTGAATACGTCAAGAGTGTAGAAGCGATGTTCCATGGCTGGTGGAGGCCGCAGCAAGGGCAAGTGAAGGATTCAAATGCGCTCGAGCTGGGCGACGGTCCTTTCGTTGTTGATGTTGCCGGTGTTGAGAGTGGATTTCGGTTCGATCAAAACAATGTGCACTTCTTCGTCCGCAACAGGGCAATGCTCGACGCCACGCGGGACGACAACGAATTCACCTTCTTTGATGACGGCTTCACTGCCACGGAATTTCATCCGGAGCGTACCTTTGACGACAAGGAAGAGCTCGTCCTCGTTTTCATGATGATGCCAGATAAATTCACCCTTTAGTTTGACGGCTTTGACGTGGCAGTCGTTTACCTCGCCAATGACGCGCGGGTTGCAGTAGTCGGAGAAGCGGCTGAATTTTTCTTCTAAATTGATTGTGTTCATGGCGGTTCCTAGAGATTGTGAACGATTTTGGTTACAGCTTCGAGAACGCGCCGGGTGGTCCCGGCGTTTGACGTTTCGCAATAGACTCGCAAGAGATTTTCGGTGCCCGAAGCGCGGACCAGCAGCCAGCCAAGTTCGCCGAGATAGAGTTTAATGCCGTCCATATCTTCGCGGCGGACGACCTTCAGATCGAGGATGCGGTCCAGCTTGCTGCTCGAAAAATGTGCGATGGCTTTTTCTTTCTGGCCGGGCTTCAAGTCGAGGTCGACGCGGCCGTAATGATACTCGCCGAATTCGGCATGAATCACGGCAAGCAGCTCGCCCAGCGATTCGCCGTGCCAGGCCATTAGTTCTGCGAGGAAAAGAGCGGAAACCGTGGCGTCGCGCTCGGGAATGTAAAGATTGGTGCCGATGCCGCCGCTCTCTTCGCCGCCGATCAAAATGTTCTGCTCGAGCATCAATTCGCAGATGTATTTGAAGCCGATGGGCGTTTCGTGGAGTTTGCGGCCGAATTTGGCGGCCAGCTTGTCGATGAGTTTGGTGACGGAAAAAGTTTTCGCGATATCTCCGGGCAGGTTGCGCGTTCCCGCCAGGTGCCAGACGAGCAGCGCGAAAATCTGGTGAGGATTGACGAACGCGCCGTCGCGATCGATCGCGCCGATGCGGTCGCCATCGCCGTCGGCGCACAGGCCAGCATCAAATTGTCCCGCGAGCACTGCTTTGCTCAAGGCGTCGATGTGCGGCTCGATCGGCTCGGGATGCACGCCGCCGAAGCGCGGGTCGCGCGTGCCGCGAATTTCATCGCAGGCCACGCCATTGCGCCGGAACAGTGCGACGAGCAGGCCCGTGGCCGAGCCATGCATCACATCGGAGACGAAGCGGAGCTTCGCGGCGCGCAGCCGCTGCCAATCCACAAGTTTTTCGAGCGTGTCAAGATACAGCGCGCGCGGTTCCAGGGGGTGAATCAGGTCTTTTCGCGGCGGCAGCGGCGGCACGCTTTCCTGCTCCACCACGGCTAGCTCTTTTTCAATTTGCGCGACAATGGAAGGCAATGCCGAACTGCCATAGCTCGCTTTGTACTTGATGCCATTCCATGGATAAGGATTGTGGCTGGCGGTGATCATCAGGCCGCCGGCGGCTTTGTGTTGCCGCACAAGCAGGGAGACCGCCGGTGTGGGACACGGTTTATCCGTCAGCCAAACGGGAGTGCCGCTGGCGGAGAGCACTTCGGCGACGCTGGCAGCGATGGTGTCCGAAGCGAAACGATGGTCATAGCCGATGATGACGCCCTTGCGCGCGTCCTCGCAGCGCACCACGTATCGCGCGATGCCTTGCGCCACCATTCGCGCGTTCGCAAACGTGAAGTCTTCCGCGATCACGCCGCGCCAGCCATCGGTTCCAAATTTGATCGAGGTCATGTGTGCCGTGGGAAAGTATACGCGAAGCGTTCAATTCCCCAAGAGCCGGATTGGCCTGGCTGCAGAGAGGCGGACCGCCTTAAAAGACGACCCTTATAAGAGCCTTCTCAATTTTTGCGCTTCAAGCCATTTCACGATTTTGCCGACGTCCTGGGCGCGGTCGCGCGGGCAGATGAGCAGCGCGTCGGGTGTGTCCACGACGATCAGGTCGTTTATACCGATCAAGGCGGCGATTTTTCCCGGGCAGGAAATGAGATTGCCGCGAGCGTCGAGAGCGTAGCCTGGAGTGAGGAAGACGTTGCCGTCCGTGGAGTTTTTGTCCAGCAGCAGTCCGTGAACCGCTCCCCAGGAGCCGATATCGCTCCAGCCGACGTCCGCGGGGATGACGAAGACGCGGGGTTCGCCTACTGCCCTGGTAGCTGGCTCGAGGACCGCGTAGTCCACGGAGATATTCTCGAGCTTCGCGTAAATCGCTCGCAGCTTGCTTGCATAGCTGCGAGTTCCGATGGAGGCCGCGAGTTTTTCCAGCGCCGCGTGTGTCTTCGGCAAAAACTCCCGTAGGTTTTCGAGGAACGTGGAAACGCGCCAGAAGAACATCCCGGCGTTCCAGTGATAATTTCCACTGGCGACATATTCTTGCGCGAGCTTCAGTTCGGGCTTTTCCGTAAAGCGCAGCACGGGGAAAACGGGAAATCCTTCGGTACCGATCGGTTCACTCATCCGCTCGATGTGGCCGAATCCCGTCTCCGGCCGCGTCGGAGGAATGCCGAGTACGACCATGCGCCCGGGATGGCTGGCGACGTCGAGAGCTGCGCTCACGATCTCCCGATATTTCTTGTCCAGCTCGATGTAGTGATCGGCGGGCAGCACGGCCATCAACGCATCGCCGCCCGCAACATGGCGAACGTGAATTGATGCTAGAGCGATTGCTGCCGCCGTGTTCCGTCCGACGGGTTCCGTCAGCACACGCTTACGTGCCGCGAGCGGAACTTGCTTGCGCACTGCCGCAGCTTGTTCCGCGTTCGTGACCGTCCAGATGCAGTTGGGATGAACAAGTGGACGCAGGCGCGCGACCGTCTGCTGCAACATCGTGTCCTTGCCGACGATATTCAAGAGTTGTTTGGGCGTGCGTGTGCGGCTGCGTGGCCAGAAACGCGTGCCGCGTCCTCCGGCGAGGATCACAGCGTGAACGGTGAATTTCTCTGATGACATAGAGACGCTGTCCTAGTCAAATACAGTCTTAGAGATCTCGCTGCTTGTGTGCCCCGCCTTTGCGAGTTCATCACGCAAGAATTGAATCTCGGGGACGTAAGTACGTATCAGCACGGTGGGTTCAGAATTCGGCCTCTGTTTGTAATCTTTTTCGCTAGCGGGGAAAATTGCGCCGGCCACGATGTAATAGCTCCCAAGGTCTGCCGGCAAGAACCAACATTCGCCTTGTTTGTACGGGAATGCAAAGCCCGGGCCATCCAGGACGCCATTTCCTGAAACCACAATCAAGAGGTCGAAATGAGATTTGTCCGTTCGCGAGTCTAGAACGGATGCTTCCCATATTTCGGACGCAAAATATGGACACGCGGAAAGCAGATCGCTCTGCGCAAGAGGTGTCTTCGACAGCGGAACTCTGGGTCTTTTGCCACAACCTTGCGAACCGAAGTTCAATACTTCCAGGGCCTTTTGAACGTGGAGTTCACGCGGTTTGCCACGGGCATCGACTCGATCGTAATCGTAAATGCGGTACGTAAGGTCGGAATATTCCTGGACCTCGCAAATCGTCATATTCGGGCCGATAGTGTGCGGGGTCCCGGCCGCAATAAAGAATGTGTCGCCGGCAGTGACGTTGTGGGCTTGGAATAAATCTTCGAGATTCTTGCGGGACTCCAAAGTTTCAATGAATCGTTTTTTTGTGACCCCAGGCTTAAGACCAGCCAGCAGCGTTGCGCCAGGTTCGGCAGAAACTACGTGCCACATCTCCGTTTTGCCCCGGCCTCCGGCGGCCTGTTCGTGCGCCGCGGCGTAGGCGTCGTCCGGATGAACCTGAATGGAAAGTTTGTCTGTGGGGAAAATAAACTTCACGAGCAGCGGGAAGTCCGTTACGGCGGCGAGTTCCTTGCCGCGCCACTCCGCAGGCATTTCGGCCCAAGCCTCGCCGAGCGTTTTTCCGGCATAGGGACCGGTGGCGATCTTACAATCAACCCCTGTAAGCCAAGCCTCGCCGAGCGGCTCAGGCAAATTCGTTTTTTCGGGATAAATCGGCGCTAGTGAGCGTGCGCCCCAAATTCGCGGGCTGAAGATAGGCTCGATGCGCGTGGGCGTTGGCTTCACGAGATGTTTTGGGCTCGCATTTATTTGAGTGGCGCAGAAAAGCGGCAGCTGAGCTGCCGCACTCCAAAATCAGACCGCGGCTTCGGCGCGCGAGAAAAAACGCTCGAGGCGGCGCAACCCTTCGTCGATTCGTTCGATGGATGTGGCGTAGGAAAGCCGCAAGTAACCTGGGGCACCGAACGCTTCGCCGGGCACGAGCGCGACGCGCGCTTTTTCCAGTAGCAACTTGGAGAGATCGGTGCAGGTCTTGGCGTGGGCATGCTTGCCTTCGCCGAGATGCGCCGAAATATTCGGGAACGCGTAAAACGCGCCGCCGGGCCACTCGCAGGTGACGCCCGGAATGGCGCGCAAGCCTTCCACAATGCGCTTTCGCCGCTTGGCGTATTCCGCGAGCATCTGCGGCACAGAATCCATGCTTCCCCGCATGGCTTCCAGCGCAGCGTATTGCGCGATGGACGTGGCGTTCGAAGTGGACTGGCTTTGTAGTTTGATCAGTGCCTGAATCAGCGCTTCGGGACCGAGAGTGTAGCCGATGCGCCAGCCGGTCATGGCAAAAGTTTTCGAAACCGAGCCGATGATGATGACGTTTTCCTTCGAGCCCGCGGCGCTAGCGATGGAGTACGGCTTGTGCGGCTCGTAGGTGAAGTGCGAATAACATTCATCGCCCATCAGCCAGACGTTGTGCTTTTTGCAGACCGCCAGGATGCGTTCGAACTCGTCCGGCGGAACGACGCCGCCCGTGGGATTGCTCGGCGAATTCAGAATCAGCAGTTTCGTTTTCGGAGTAATCGCTTTCTCAATCGCCGCGGCCTTCACGCTGAACCCATCTTCCGGCTTCGTTTCCACGAACACTGGAGTTCCGTGCGCATACTTCACGATGTCCGGAAAGCTCACCCAGTACGGCGCGGGGACAATCACCTCATCGCCTTGCTGCACCAGCACGCTCATCACATTGAAGATGGAGTGCTTTCCGCCGACGCTGACCACGCATTCCTTCGCTTCGTATCCCGAGCCAAGTTCGCGTTTGTGCCACGCGCAGATGGCTTCGCGAAGCGGCATAATGCCGCCCGTCGGCGTGTATTTCGATTTGTTTTCCTCGATCGCTTTGATTGCGGCCTTCTTGATGTGCTCCGGAGTGGGGAAGTCCGGCTCGCCTGGGCCAAAGTCGGCGACGTCCACGCCGCTGGATTTCAGTTTGTCCGCCGCGGCGATGACCGCCGCGGTCGGCGAGATTTGTATGCGGTTAATACGATCCGTTAAGTGCACCGTTGCTCCTTGTGGGATGTGATCAGCCTACCGTTAAATCTAAGAAACTTTCGCGCGCAGCATTTGCTCGACGATCGGCGGCACCAGATCGGTCAAAGGCGCGCCGTGCTGCGCGATTTCCCGCACCAGCTTGGAACTCAAATAACTGTATGGCTCGCCGGGAAGCATGAATACCGTTTCAAGCCGAGGCTCAAGTTTGCGGTTCATCAGCGCCATCTGCAATTCGTATTCATAGTCGGAAACGGCGCGAATGCCGCGCAGAATCACGCCGGCGTGCTTCTTGCGCGCATAGTCAACGAGCAGGCCGTCGAATACATCCACTTCCACCGAACTCCACTTCTTGGTCACTTCGCGCAGCATCTCCACGCGTTCCGGAACGGTGAACAGCGGCTGCTTTTCCGTGTTGCGCAGCACCGCCACGATCAACAGGTCAAACATCTTTTCGCCGCGCTCAATCAGGTCGAGGTGGCCGTTGGTGACCGGGTCGAACGAGCCGGGATAAATGGCGATGGACGTTTTCATGGTGTTTTCAAATGTGCCGCAATGATTTCGCTATTCTAACTCAGGCGTCTCTTGTGGGACAGGCATTCCTGCCTGTCCACTTATCTGAGTCCTGCCAGGACGCCCCAGGACAGACAAGAATGTCTGTCCTACCGGAATCCGCTTCGCAGGACGCCCAAGATATGACAGTATGCGGAGGCCGGTGCTACATAGCAGCTTTTGAATGATTTTACTCTGCGCGCGGGAGGGTTGTCGGAAAATGGCTCACAAGCCCTGGTTGCAAGGCGTTGGCCTACTTGTTCTTTGTCTTCTGACGCGCCAGACGATGACCTCAGCACAACAGCTCGCCCCGAATCTCTTGCCCATCCCCGCGAAGCTCCAGACGGGGACGGGAAGCTTGCGCGTGGACGCGGCGTTTTCCGTAGCTCTTACCGGGCATAGCGAGCCGCGCCTCGACCGTTCCGTTGAGCGCTTCTTGCATCAGCTCGCGCTTCAAACAGCTCTCCCTCTCGCCGCAAAGCCTGCGAACACGCCGAAAGCCACGCTGGTTATTCACACCGATCACGCGAGCAAAGAAGTTCAGGAATTGGGCGAGGACGAATCCTACGTATTGGAAGTGACCAGCACCGGCGCCAAACTCACTGCGCCGACGGCGCTTGGCACGATGCACGGGCTGCAAACATTTCTGCAGCTGGTGGATGTTTCTACCGACGGCTTTGCCGCGCCGGCAGTCACCATTCAAGACCAGCCGCGGTTCCCCTGGCGGGGAATGATGATTGACTCCGCGCGCCACTTCACTCCGCTCGAGGTCATCAAACGCAACCTCGATGGAATGGAAGCCGTGAAGATGAATGTCTTCCACTGGCACCTGTCGGAAAACCAGGGCTTTCGAATGGAGAGCAAGAAATTCCCCAAACTCCACGAAATGGGCTCCGATGGACTTTTTTATACGCAAGACGAAGTCCGCGACTTGATCGCCTACGCGCGTGATCGTGGAATCCGCGTGGTGCCTGAATTCGACATGCCGGGGCACGCCACGGCGTGGTTTGTGGGACATCCGGAGCTGGCCAGCGGAAAAGGTCCGTACGAAATCGAACGCAAGTGGGGCATCTTCGACCCGGCGATGGACCCGACGAACGAGAGAGTCTACAAACTTCTCGACGAGTTGATTGCAGAGATGGCCAAAGTCTTTCCCGATCATTTCTTTCATATTGGCGGCGATGAGGTAAACGGCAAGGAATGGGAGGCGAATCCGAAGATTCAAGCGTTCATGAAGTCTCACGGAATCAAAAACAACGAAGGGCTGCAGGCGTATTTCAGCGAGCGCGTTCAAAAATTGGTAACCAAGCACGGAAAAACCGTAGTTGGCTGGGACGAAGTGTTGGTGCCCGGAGTCCCGAAGGACATCGTGATCCAGTCGTGGCGCGGGCAAGCGTCACTGGCGCAGGCGGCGAAGCAAGGCTATCGCGGAATCTTGTCCAATGGCTATTACCTGGATTTGGGGTGGAGCGCGGCGCGACATTATGCGGTTGACCCCATGAGCGGCGATGCCGCAAATCTCACGCCTGAAGAGAAACAGCACATTTTGGGCGGCGAATCGTGCATGTGGGCGGAGTACGTTAATGCCGAAAACATCGATTCGCGAATCTGGCCGAGAAACGCGGCTATCGCTGAGCGTTTCTGGTCACCGGAGGATGTGCGCGATCCCGCATCGATGTACGCTCGGCTGGATTTCATCGGCGCGCGTCTGGAATGGCTGGGCCTCACTCACAAGAGCTACTACCACAAAATGCTCCAACGGATTGTTGGTCCCGCATCGCCGCAAGAGTTATCCGCGCTCCGCACACTCACCGACCAGGTAGAACCCGTGAAGGACTACACGCGCGAACAAACCGCTCCTGCTCAGCCGACAAGTGCTACACCGCTGAACCGCGTGGTGGATGCCGTGCCGCTGGAAAGCGATGCGGGCCGGCATTTTGGCGAGCTGGTCGATCAATATCTCGCATCTTCTTGCCACGATGCCGCGGCAGAGGCTCGCTTGCGCACGCAACTCACCGCTTGGCGCGACAATGATGCAAAGCTACAGGCTCTCGAACAGCGCTCGTACCTGGTCAAGGATGTGGCGGCCACTTCGCAGGATCTCTCCGCTCTTGGCGCAGCCGGGCTTGCTGCTCTCGACGCCATTGCCAAAGGACAAACCGCTTCCGATGCGTGGAAATCGCAACAACTCGCCGTGATTGAGCAAGCGAAGAAACCGAAAGCACAGCTGCTGTTGACCCCTGCTGCCGGGGTGCAAAAACTGGTGGAAGCGGCAAGCCCCGGCGGAGCTTGCTTCGCGGCTAAACCATAGGATCGTTCTCGAGCTCAGTTCCAGAATCTTCGGACTGACTGATACTCAGACGTTTTCGGCTGGTTGTGGCAGACGCCGCTGCCGGAATCGCGGAACGTTTTTCCTTCTTCCGGGATAAATTCCCAGGTGTATTTTCCGGGCGCGAGCGTCAGCTTCAGCACGCCAAACGTCTGCCAGTCCCGCACTTCACTGTTTGGCGCAGCAAAGCCAAGCAGATCGTGGCTCCTCCCGCCCGTCCCAACCACAATTTCACGAATCCCGTGCTCGGGATCGGCCTGACCATCGGGACCTTGTGCCGCGAACCGCTCGTAGGAGTGCTCGTGCCCGGCAAGCATCAGGTCAGCGTGTGCCGCGTACAGGTCTTGCCACAATTGTCGCAGCTCCGGATGCACCGCGTGTTTCGCGAAGACGCCGCTGCTGAACAGCGCGTGGTGCCCGAACGCAATGATGCATGCGTCTGGATGCTGCGCAAGATCTTCTTTCAGCCAGGTCTCTTGCGGAGAGCCTTGGCCGCAGCCGCCCAGGTTCTTGGCGTAACAATTGGTATTCAGCGCCACGATGTGCCAGTTGCCGAGGTCAAAACTGTAATAGCCCTTGCCAACGGGCCCGGCCTGTTCGCCCCAATACTCAAAATAAGCGTGCGCTCCGGGGTCGACGTACTCATGATTCCCCAGCGTTGGCCGCGTTCGCTCTTTGAAGCGTCCCCACGTGGGGCCATAGCAGTCCCTGAATTCCGCCGCACTCCCACTCTCATAGGCCAGGTCTCCCGCTGCGAAAACGGTCCCGGGAATCTGCTCAATCAACTTGGCCGTCGCGCGTGCTCCCTCTGGATTTTTGCAACTAACGATGTCTCCCGCGCCGACTAGAGTAAACGATTGCGCTGGCTGCTCCGTTTTTGCAGCTTTGCGTTGCGTTGACTTTGTGCGCGCTGTAGGAGCTTGAGCCCAAGTGTGGCCGTAGAGGCACAGAATCAGGAAGGCGGATGCCGCGATGCCGAAATATCTAGACCCTTTACGTGTCCGCATGTATCCGAGCGCACTGCTTCCCCATCAAAACGTTAGGCTATCACGTTGGCCGTGCCGATTGGCTACGTTACAGCTAGATAGACTGTATTCCTAAATGTGACACAGTGGAGCGCGGTCGGCCAAATAGTTGTGGGAAACTGGACCAAGGTAGTCTTACTATAAGTTACACAAAATAAAGACTTTGACCTGCATCGCTTCTCGGGGGTAGAGTTGACTTTGATGGGATTTGGGGGTAGAATCCAACTGCGACTGAATCAGTCGTATATTGATTTGAACTTAGAAAGAGCACCGCTCGATGTTTAAGCTTTCCAAAAAAGCCGATTACGGTCTGATCGCCGTGAAGCACCTGGCAATGCATCGGCAGCAACACGCCTGTAGCGCGAACGAAATTGCGGAAGAGTACGGCATCTCGGGAACGTTGATGGCCAAGGTGCTGCAAAAGCTGGCACATCAATCCCTGGTGGTTGCGAAGCACGGTTCCAGCGGCGGGTATCAGTTGGCCAAGGAGCCAGGCCAGATCAGCGCGCTCGATGTGATCACCGCCATCGACGGGCCCGTGCTCATCACTTCGTGCGTGACGAGTCACGGAAACTGCGACGCCACGGAAAAGTGTTCGGTTCGTGAACCGCTTCGCAGGGTCAACGAAAGTATTTTGACGGTTTTGGGTACGGTTACGATTGCTCAGATGAGCGAAGAGGCGCAGGAACCTGCGCTCGTCGCGCTACGGGCTTAGCTTCGGGAGAAGAGGGAACATGGCTGTCAAGCTGCCGATTTACATGGACAATCACGCGACCACGCCGGTGGACCCGCGCGTCGTTGAAGCGATGCTGCCGTATTTTACGGAGAAATTTGGCAATGCCGCGAGCCGCAACCACTCGTTCGGCTGGGCCGGCGAAGAAGCCGTGGAAACCGCGCGCCAGCAGATTGCTTCACTTATCAACGCCACGCCGAAAGAAATCATATTCACCAGCGGTGCCACCGAATCCGACAACTTGATGATCAAGGGCATCGCGGAAATGTTTCGGGAAAAAGGCAATCACATCATTACCCAGGCGATCGAGCACAAAGCCGTGCTGGATACCTGCAAGAATCTCGAAAAGCACGGCTTCGAAGTCACCTATCTGCCGGTACAACGCGATGGCCGCGTCAGCCTTGAAGCCTTGAAAGCGGCGATCAAGCCGACAACGATTTTGATCACCATCATGTACGCCAACAACGAAATTGGCGTGATCAACCCGATCCCGGAAATCGGCAAGCTCGCCAAGGAACACGGGATTTTCTTCGCCGTGGACGGCGTGCAGGCCGTCGGCAAGATTCCTGTTGACGTGCAGAAAGACAATATCGACCTGCTGGCGATCAGCGGCCACAAGATTTACGGCCCCAAGGGCGTTGGCGCTCTCTACGTCCGCCGCCGCAATCCCCGCGTGCAGCTCTCCGCCATCATTGACGGCGGCGGCCATGAACGCGGCATGCGATCCGGCACGCTGAACGTTCCCGGCATCGTCGGGCTCGGCAAGGCCTGCGAAGTGGCGCAGAAGGAAATGCCGGAAGAAAGCGCCCGGATGCTCGCTCTGCGCACGCGCCTGAAAAACGGCCTGGAAGCCAAGCTGGACGAGGTCTTCATCAACGGTTCGATGGAGCATCGTCTGCCCAACAACCTGAACATGAGCTTTGCCTACGTCGAGGGCGAATCGCTGCTCATGGGCATCAACGATATTGCAGTTTCGAGCGGTTCCGCCTGTACCTCGGCAACCCTCGAGCCCAGCTACGTACTCAAAGCATTAGGGGTAGGCGAAGACCTCGCCCACACCTCGATTCGTTTTGGCCTCGGGCGCTTCAACACGCAGGAGGAGGTCGACTACGTCATCGACAAGATGGTGCAGGTCGTCACCAAGCTGCGCGAGTTGTCGCCGCTGTACGAAATGGCTAAAGAGGGAATCGATATTTCAAAAATGAAATGGCAGACCGCCTAATCAACTGAAAGAGACAACATGGCAAACGAAGGAACAATTCGCATTCATCGCTCCATCGGAGGCACCGGCGCGGCTTTTCGCGTCACGTTTGTGCCTTATGGCGGAGAAGGAGAAGAGGCCGCCGTCGCCGGCGAGCGCTCTTTCCATGAGCTGCAACAGGTTCGCGCATTCTTGAAGATGCTTGGCCTTGGCGCGGAGTTCATCAAGGACGCTCTTCGTCAACTCACCGCAGGCCGCTCGGCTTCCGTGCCGAACGTTTCGCTTACGGACAAGGCTGTCAAGAGCGCAGGTTTCGGCAATCTCGTCAATCTGGCAAGGAGCAACGGCTAATGGCATACAGCGATAAAGTGGTTGAACACTACAACAATCCCCGCAACGTCGGCAGCCTCCCGAAGGAAGACCCCAATGTCGGCACGGGTCTCGTCGGCGCGCCGGAGTGCGGCGACGTCATGAAGCTGCAGATGAAGATCAATCCCGATACGCAGATCATCGAAGAAGCCAAGTTCAAGACCTTTGGCTGCGGCTCGGCGATCGCCAGCTCCTCGCTTGCCACCGAATGGGTGAAGGGCAAGACCGTCGAAGAGGCGCTCTCCATCAAGAACACGGACATCGTGCGCGAGCTGTCGCTCCCGCCGGTGAAGATTCACTGCTCCGTGCTCGCGGAAGACGCCATCAAGGCGGCCATCGGCGACTGGAAGAAGAAGCACGGCGTCGAAGTGCCGGTTACCGAGAAGGCTTCGCACTAATTCTTACCCGGGTGTCAGTAATGACGCCTGGGTTTGTAGGGGCGCGGCATGCTGCGCCCGTGCTTGGCGCGGCTGAACCAAGCAAAGTTTGGAGCATTTGATCATGGCAACAGAAGTCGCAAGTCCGAACATCGCGAAGATTCACCTGACCGAGGGCGCCGCGAAGAAAATCCGCGCGCTGCTCGAAAAGGACGGCGTTTCGCCCGAACAGGGCGGCCTGCGCGTGGGCGTTCAGGGCGGCGGCTGCTCCGGTTTGTCCTATGCCATGCGGCTGGACACCCAGGCGCGGGATCGCGACAAGGTTTTCGAAGAGCATGGCGCGCGAATCTTCGTTGACCCGAAAAGCTTTCTGTATCTGAACGGCACAACGCTCGAGTACGAACAAACGCTCATGCGCGAAGGATTCGTCTTTCAGAATCCCAACGCGGCGCGGAACTGCGGCTGCGGCAGCTCTTTTACCGCCTGAGTAGCACAGGCTTGGCCTGTGCGCCGTGGCCCCTTGGCGCAGGCGAGCCTGACAAGTGGTTGGCAGCCGCACCCGCCAGCCACTTTTTTTGTGCCTGCGGGGATTTCTTGAAGCACATTTCATGAGTACGGCACCGACATCGATGACTCCAACAAAGGCCACGGATTACTTTGCCATTTTCGGGCTGCCACGGAAGCTTTGGATTGAAATGGGTGCTCTAGAACAAAAATTTCTGCAACTGAGCTGGAAGCTGCATCCCGATAATTTTGTAAATGCGCCGGAACAAGCGCGCGAGCTCTCCCTCAAGCGCAGCTCCGAATTGAACGACGCCTATCGCACGCTGCGCGATCCCGTCGCCCGCGTCGAGTATCTTCTGGGCATTGAAGGCGCGCGCAAAGAAGGTGAGCACAAGCAGCAGGCTCCGCCCGAGCTATTGGAAGAAGTTTTTGAGCTGAATGAATCGCTCGATGAATTGCGCGATGCCAAGGAATCCGGCGGTGATCTCGCGGCGCTGAAATCGCGCCTGCAATCCGCCGAGAAGAATTTCCAGGAAAAGCTCAGTGAAGTAGATGTCCAGTTGCAGGACGCGGGACGCGAATGGGACGCGGCTCTGGATGGCGATGACCCGACACGCAACAAAATCAAGGCGCGCCTGAACGAATTGCTGAACCGTCGCTCTTACATCCGGAATCTGGTAACCAACGTCCAGAAGGAGTTGCTGTAGCTCGGGCCTTCAGACCCGAGGCTTTGCACTGAACATGGGAAGAACCGTTGGAATCGATCTTGGTACCACCAACAGCCTCGTTGCATACACCGATGCGACGACGGGCCAGCCGAAGTGTATCCTGGGCCCGTACGGCTCGACGCTCTGTCCCTCCGTCGTTAGCCTTGATCCCGATGGCAGCGTCATTGTTGGTGAAGCGGGGCGCCGCCGTCTTCTCAGGCAGCCGGAGCGCACCATCTATTCCGTGAAGCGCCTGATGGGCCGCGGCCCCGTCGACATCCAAAGCGAGCTGAAACTTTTTCCCTTTCGAATCGATCCGGCGAGCAAGCACGTCATTCGCGTAATGTTGGGCGACAAGTATTTCACTCCGCCGGAAATCTCCGCGTTTATCTTGCGCGAATTGAAAAACTGGGCCGAAGCATTTTTCGGTGAACCAGTCGACCGCGCGGTCATCACCGTGCCCGCTTATTTCAATGACGCGCAGCGCCAGGCCACCAAAGACGCCGGCAAGATCGCTGGCCTCGAAGTTCTCCGTCTCGTCAACGAGCCCACCGCCGCGGCTCTCGCCTACGGCCTACACGAAAAGCAGCGCGGCAAAGTCGCCGTGTATGATCTCGGTGGCGGAACGCTTGATGTTTCCGTCCTCAAGCTCATTTCCACGAACGAAGGCGATATCTACCAGGTCCTCTCCACCAACGGCGACACGCATCTCGGTGGCGACGACATTGACAATTTACTGCAGGCGTTTGTACACGAACTCATCTTGCAGAATGACGAGATCGACTTCTCTCCGCACGGCGAACTTGCGCAAGAACTGCGCAAGGCGCTGATCGACCTGAAACATCAGCTCTCCAGCACCGAAACCGCTATGCTGCGTTTCGCGTTGCCTAACGGATCCGTCTTCGTGCGCGAATTCACGCGCGAGGAGCTGGAAGCGCTCATCCGCCCGGTCGTCGACCGCACCATGGGTCCGGTGAAACAGGCGTTGGCCGACGCGCAGCTCAAGCCCGCCGACATCGAGGAAGTTGTTCTCGTTGGCGGCACCACGCGCACGCCGCTGATTCGCCGCACCGTGCAGGAATTTTTCGACCGTAAGCCGCACACCGAATTGAATCCTGACGAAGTCGTTGCTCTTGGAGCCGCAGTGCAGGCCAACATTCTCGATCGCGGCGTGAAGAACATGCTGCTCCTCGATGTCACCCCGCTCTCCCTGGGCATCGAAACCTATGGCGGCGCTGTCGCGAAAATCATTCCGCGCAACTCCACGATTCCCGCGAGCGCCCAAGAGTTGTACACTACCGGCGTCGACAACCAAACGGGCATCGACATTCACGTCCTGCAAGGCGAACGCGAACTTGCCAAGGATTGCCGCTCCCTCGCACGCTTTACGCTGCGTGTTCCCCCTGCCCCTGCCAGCTTGCCGCGAATCGAGGTAAAATTCCTCATCGACGCCAACGGCATCCTGCAGGTGGCCGCGAAAGATATGCGCACCGGCGAAGGCCATTCCATCGAAGTCCAGCCAAGCTATGGCATCAACGATTCCGAGATCGAGCGCATGCTGGGAGAATCCATCGAATATGCCGAACAGGATTTTGCCGAACGCCAGCTCATCGAAGCGCGCACCGAATCCGAATCCATCCTGACTGCCACGGCCAAAGCGCTGGCCAATCCGCAAGTCGCCGCGTTGTCCATGGAGGAAGCCACGAGAATCGCAGCCAGCGTCGCCGCGCTGAAGGATGCCGCAGCCGGCACCGACTACAAGCTCATTCGCAAGCGCATCGACGAATTGAATCAGGCCACCGAGCACCTGGCGGAATTGCTGATGAATTCCGCGGTCTCGACGGCCCTCGAAGGCCGCAAGCTGGCCGAAGTTTAAGTTTTCTTTGTAGGGGCGCAGCATGCTGCGCCCCTACTTGGCGCGAAGTTAGCGCCGCAAGAATCAGGGGGAAACATGGGCGGCAGTAATCCGTACATCGAAGAAGTCAAATACAAGCCCGCCACGAAGAAATTCAAGGTGACATTTCTTCCCAGCGGCAAGACCATCGAAGTCGATCCCGAGAAAGTTCCGTACGGCCACAACGGCCTGCCCGGCAGCATTCTCGACTTCTCCGAGGGCATCAAAGCCGGCCTCGACCACGCCTGCGGCGGCGTCTGCGCTTGCTCCACCTGCCACGTCATCTTCCGGGAAGGGCTCGAATCCTGCAACGAAGCCACTGACGCCGAACTCGACGAACTGGACATGGCGCCGGGCATCACGCCCAAGTCGCGCCTGGGCTGCCAGGCCGTGCCCGATGGCACCACTGACGTCGTCGTGGAAATTCCCGAGTGGAACAAGAATTACGCCAAGGAAGCGGATCACTGAGGAAATCGCATGCCCCCAACATTCGGCTGGGACAGTTTCGAAGACATCGCCATCGCTTTGACCGACAAATTCCCGGACACCGATCCGCTCACGGTGCGCTTCACGGACATGCACAAATGGATCATCGAGCTCCCCGGTTTTTCCGGCGACCCGGTCGCCTCCAACGAAGCCAAGCTCGAAGCCATTCAGATGGCCTGGCACGAAGAATTCCTCGATCGTCAGAATTGAACTACAATTTTCGGATGAACGTCATGCTACGTGGTGAGGGCTCGCCGCCATGAAGACGCTCCTCAATCCAGCCGACAAGGAAGAAATCCTCCACCGCTTGAACACCATTCAGCCGGCGAGCCAGCGCCGCTGGGGTTCGATGTCCGCTCACAACATGATCTGCCATTTGAATGATGGCTTTAGACTCTACATGGGGGAACGCCCGGCCAAGCCCATTTCAGTCCCGGCTCCGCGCGCGCTCATAAAATGGTTCGCGCTCTGGTCTCTCTTCCAGTGGCCGCATGGATTCAAAACTGCTCCGGAACTGGACCAGCAGGGAGGCGGCACGCCACCGGTCGAGTTTGCCGCTGACATGCGGGAGTTGCGTGCTCTCACCGAGCGCTTTACACGCAAGCCGCGCGACTTTGACTGGAAGCCCCATCCCCACTTTGGCGAGATGTCTGAGCGCGAATGGAATCGCCTGGCCTATCTTCACGCCGATCACCACCTCCGCCAGTTCGGCGCGTAAAGCAGCCTTGCCCGCGCGGGCGCTTTCACCGCGCTTGTTCGGGCAACTTATTTCCCGTATTCTAGTAAGGTCGTGACCGCAACGCATGTGGCGCTATGGTGCAACGGTTAGCACGTAGCCCTTTCAAGGCTAAAATACGGGTTCGATTCCCGTTAGCGCTACCAACTGAATCTTTTTTTTGATTTTGTACCCGATGGCATTTGTCGAGCCGCAGCCTCCGGCTGTCATCCGCCCAGCCTCCCCTTCCGGCAAATTTCTTTGCGGTTTTTTCAAGGAGCTCCTTGCGCTACGCCGAAAAGCATCTCATCGCGGGAGAAACCGTTCAGTATGAGACCCGCCTCCACTGGATCGTGATGCTTGGGCACACCGTAATCGCTGCGGTTCTCGCGCTCGTCGGCGCAACCCTGCTCCTCACGCCGTGGAATTCCATAAAGGGCGGCGGAGCCTCAATCGCCGGCCCTCTGCGCTGGGCGGGCGCCGCTTGTCTCGTGGTGGCGGCAATTTTTTTCGGAATTGGCCTCATGCGGCGAAACGCGACCGAGATGGCTGTCACCAATAAGAGAGTGATCGTAAAATCCGGCCTTGCAAGCCGCCGCACCATCGAGCTTCTCCTGGCAAGAATCGAAAGCATCGCGGTTGAGGAGCCTGCCATGGGACGCATCCTGGGCTATGGAACCGTCATCGTCAGGGGCACGGGCGGCACACCCGAAGTTTTTCCCCAAATTGCTCATCCCCTCGCCTTCCGAGAGCAAGTCCAGCGCCAGATCGCCGGCGAACCAAAATCCTCCTAAGCAATTTCGTCTCATTCCGGCCCCGATGGAAATTGCATCCGGCCCAGAGTAGAATTTAGTTTTAGAGAGTGTCGGGAGCACCGAAACTTCCCGGCTGGGAGAACTCCGGTCATGGCAAATCTGATGCGCACCTCCAATCCGGCGCTCAACGAAAAAGCCTTCAAGGGCCAGGTCGCTTTCGGCGAAGCGATGACGCTGCAGGGCACCGTCAACAAGACGGGCTTGCTCCTGCTCTGCGTCGTGGCCACCGCTGCTTGGACTTGGGGTTTGTCGCATTCCGATACTCCGGGAACAGCCGTTCCCTGGATGATCGGCGGAATTCTCGGCGGCTTCATCGTCGCGCTAGTCACCATTTTCAAAAAAGAATGGTCTCCGCTTACAGCTCCGATCTACGCGCTTCTGGAAGGCTTGGCGCTCGGCGGCATCTCCGCCATGTTCGAGCAGCGTTATCCGGGCATCGCAATCCAAGCCGTGGGACTGACCTTCGGCACGCTCTTCGTGATGCTTCTCGCCTACAAGACCGGGATGGTTCGCGCCACGCAGGGATTCAAAGTCGGCGTCATCGCGGCGACGGGAGGCATCGCTGTTCTGTATCTCGTGGACATGTTGCTGCGTTTCTTCAATCGTCCCGTGACATTTATCCATGAGAGCGGCCCATGGGGCATCGCCTTCAGCCTTTTCGTCGTTGTCATTGCCGCGCTGAACCTGGTGCTTGATTTCGACCTGATCGAAACCGGAATCAATAATGGGGCCGCGAAATACATGGAGTGGTACGGCGCTTTCGCGCTGATGGTCACGCTCATCTGGCTGTATCTCGAGATTCTTCGCCTTCTTGGCAAGGTCCGCCGGCGCTAAAAATAAAGCAGGTTGCGAGCCACTGATTGATTTTGCAGACCTGAATGAAGATGTAGTTTGTCTCGCGCTTCGCGACTTAAAAGGTAAATTTCAAGCGCGCCGAGAGACTCCGCGGCACCGCCACCGCCGTCCCCGAAAACAAACTCTCAAAATTAATCACATTTACTTTGTCCGTCAGATTCGTCACCTGGATTTGAAGCGCCACGCTTCGCTGTTCTTTGCGAAATAAGTCCGCCCCCGCCGCGGCATCCAGCGAAAAATTCGGCCGCACTCGCCCTCTTTCCAGATTCACCTGATTCACGATCTGCGGGCCAAACTGTTCCACGAGAGTCGCCGTATCCGTGCCGCCCGTATCCGCCGGCAGTCCGCTCCCATATTGCGCGCTCATCGCCAGCCAGATCCTCCGCTCCGCCTGGAAGCGAACGCGCGCCCGGGCCGTGTTGCGCTGGTCCTGAGAAACCGCGAACTTGCTGGTGTCCGTCAATGCATTGGCTGCGTCGTCGCCGAGAAACAGCCCGCCGGTGATAGGCCCCTGGCCGATGCCGGACTGGTTCGCGTAACTCACGAAGCCGGAGAAGCGGCCCCACTGCGGCACCGCGACTTGCACTTCTTCACCGGAGACACGCGCCCTCTCAAAGGCGATCGGAAAACTTATGCCGGTATCCAAAAGCACATCGTCGTCGGGGAAATTATGAAAATCGCGCCGGAAAACATTCGCCTCCAGCCGCAATTTTCCCAGGAAGGACTTCGTTATGCCCGCTTCATAATAATTGCCACGCGCGGGCAACACGGGCAGCCGCAATACCACCGGATCGATGGAAACCACTTGCGGAGAGCTTGCGAGCAAGAGGTTTTCCACCGCAGGCGTCTGGAAGATTCGGTCATAGGAAGCATGTACGAGTAAATTCCAGGACGGAACATAACGCGAGACTCCCACCCGCGGGCTCAGCGCCGCCTGATGAACCACAAATGCGTAGTAATCAAACCGCAGCCCCGCGCTGACGCTCCAATTCCCTCGATGCCATTGGTCCTGTAGGTACGCCGATGGCTCGACATCCCAGCGGCGGTCCGCAAACTGAAACGGCGTCTGCGTCCCCGGATCAAACTGCGATGGATCTGTAATCAGATAATGCAAGGCCTCGTTCACCGGCCCAAAAAGCGTATCCACTCCGGCCTTCCAGTTGTGATTCCCGTGCTGCCCGGCGAGGTCCCCGCGGACATACCCTTCGCGATAGCCGCGATTCTGAAACGCGATCATCGGCGTTGAAGACGCATTCGAATTCAGCGTGGCGCTGGCATCCCGCACGCTGCCGGAAAAACTCAGGAACAGGTCCGGAGAAATCGTGTGCTGAAAAAATATTTGCCCCGCAGTCTCGCTGTTCGCAATGTTCTGACGCTGTCCCGCCTCCTGCTGCACAAGTTCGTTGGGGACCAGGAAGCTCACCTCGTTGTGAATTACCGAAATGCGCAAGCGGTCGCGATCCGAAAAGTCTCTTTCGTAGGAAGCCGAAAAACCGCCTGCATTGCCCACGTTGGTGAAGTTTTCGAGCACCGGCGGGTCCAGATAACGGTCCGTACGAAATCCATTGCCGCTTACCGAAAAACGGTTTTTGCCTTCGGCGTAGGAAAGCGCCGCGGAACCGGCGAACGTCGAGAAACTCCCGCCGCCTGCGTCAATTTGTCCGTGCACGCCGCTCGGCACATCCTTCACTGTCGTGACTTCGATGACTCCTCCAAGCTTCCGCCCGTATTCCGCCGGGAACCCCGCCGTCAAAACGCGCATGGACTCCACGTCGTCCACGTCAAACGCCGGCGCAAAAGCCGGCGAGCGATTCTGAGTGAGCGGAAGCCCGTCGAAAACATATTGCACGTCGTATTCGGAGCCTCGCGGGTGCAGAATGCCGTTCGCTTCGTAGAGCCAACCCGGCTGATCGTTCACCAGATCCGAAAGGCCGCGCCCGGGCTGTGCGGAGAGTTGCTCGTCGATGGCTTGCTGGCCGATGGAATAAACCGCTCCCGTTCGGCTCGGGTCCACAAGCGTCGCCGAATCCGTCACTTGCACTTGGGTGGTGACCGGCGCAACACCCAACGTGATGGAAGCGCGCACCGGCACTTCCGAATGGATCTCGATCAGGTTGCTCCAGGGCGCAAAACCGTCCGCATGCAAACTCAGCCGGTAAACACCAAAAGGAAGACCTTGAGCCACGTATCGCCCATCCAGCCCGGTAACAAATGTCCTCCGAAACTGGTTGGCCTCGCTGACGAGCTCCCCCGAAGGCGCCACGACCGTACCCTGCGCGTCGTGGACCTCGATGTGCAGCTCACCCTTTACGCGCTGTGCCTCCGCCCCCTGTGGCCAGAGAAAGAGCAGCGCCACGGCCCCCATGAGACCAATTGTTTTTTTCAAGAACATTTCTGACGTTCGATCGGGACCGCGCCGTTTGTCATTGGCCCGCCCCGTTCTCCCTGTTACCTGGCGTTTCGTAATGCGTTGAACGGACTCTCTAAACGTTAGCATGAAGTCCGTTTGGCCCCGCGAGATCGGTGCGGGCCGGGCCGGCAAAATGGCAACACTCTTCCCGAATTCCCGCGCTTGCCGCCCCAGCCGCCTTTCGGCAAAATACGGTTTGGCCCTCCGAGCGCCCCTCCATGACACCATCGAACGCCACCGGCAACGTACTGTTCACCATTGGCCATTCGAATCATGACCTTGGCGATTTTTTCGCCATCCTCGTCCGTCACGGCGTCGAGGCGCTCTGTGATGTTCGCAGCCGCCCTGGGAGCTTCCGCTTCCCGCAGTTCAATCGCGAACCGCTGGAGGCCGCGGCAGCTTGCGCAAAAATCCAATATCAATTTCTCGGGGAAACTCTGGGTGGGCGCCCCGAAGATCCGCGCGTGTACCGTTCGAACGGTCAAGTGGATTACGTGGCGCGCCGTAAGTCTCCGGATTTCTCGGCTGGCGTCGATCGCCTTCTGAAATTATCGCGGCTGGCTAGCATTGCGCTGATGTGCGCCGAAGAAGATCCGCTACAGTGCCACCGCTTCCTGATGATTTGCCCCGCGCTCATCGAGCGTGGCGTCGTGCCCGTACACCTCCGCCGCGGCGGCATTCCGGAATCGCAGCGCGACGCCGAGGATCGTTTGCTTGAATTGCACGGCGGCTCTGCTTTCACCAGCGGCGCGCTCTTCGTCTCCGAGCGCGGCGCCGCCCTGGAAGAAGCGCTCCGCCAGCAAGCCGACGAATTTGCCTTTCGCACTTCCCTCGAGGCCATCGAGTATTTCTGAGCGCCATGCGATACCTCTTCTGCACCATCGGCTTCGCGGGAAAAACAGCGCAAGAGTTCTTTGCCCTTCTTGAGGAAGCCGGAGTCGAGCGGCTCATTGATATTCGTCAGAACCGCGGTGGTCAGCTTTCCGGTTATGCCAAGCATCCCGACCTCTCCTATTTCCTTCAGAAAATTGCCGGCATCGAGTACGTTCATGAGCCGCTTCTCGCGCCCACTCCCGAACTCCTCAAGACTTATCGCAAGAACAAGGACTGGCCTGCTTACGAAACCGCCTTCCTCACGTTGATGCATGCTCGTGGCGTTCCGCAATCGCTCAGCACCGCAAGCTGGCCATCCAAGGTCGCGCTTCTTTGCTCCGAGGCTGAGCCCGAGCAGTGCCACCGCCGCCTCGTTGCGGATCTCCTCTCCACGCGCTGGCGCAGTGAGGGCCACGACGTCGAAATTCGTCATTTGATTTCGGCGCGCACCAAGCCGGGGAAGACGCGGCGAGGAAAAATCGGCGCAGCGCCATGACCAAACTCCTCATCACCGAAATCACGCGCATGGGCCCGGCATTTTGTGTCATCGGCCTCCAGCGGGAGAACGAGAAAATCCAATCGATCCGCCCGCTGCCATCCTTCGCGAACGGCTGGTCGCACTTCCCTCATCGCCGAGGCGACATCCTCGAATGTGCCCTGACACCTTTTTCCGGAGTGAAACCTCACGTCGAAGACCGTGTCTCCACGCGCGGATTTACAAGAGTCACAACCGTCCCCGAAGCCGAAACCGTCGTCTATCTCCGCAAGTCGGAGCTTGCGCAATCCTTGCCCGATCTCTTTGGATGCGCTATCCACGAAAATAAAAAAGGAAGCGGCCTCTTTGCGATTCCGCGCGATGCCAAACGTTCCATTTGCGGCTGCGAAACGCAGAACCTGCGCCTGGAACTTTGCGCCAACGAGCTCCGCGCTACTCTGGCTCTCTCTTCGGGAGAAGTCCTGCGCGATCTTCCCGTCGTCGACCGCGACTGGCGCGACTTCATCGATGCCGCGTTAGCCGAGGGCCGCGGCGCCAATCGCACTGCTCGCCTCGAGCGCTTCTTGAACTCTGACTTTCACTACAAAATCATGTCTTGCCCGCATCACTTTATCCGGCTCGGCCTCACCAGGCCTTTTCACGATCTCTGCTGGCTAATGCTCGACACTCTTTTTCCACTCCCCAAGCACGAGTGGCTCCAGGAGTTCTGATGACCCCGCTCCCCACCTCTCGGCCTGACGGAAAAGATCCCCTCCGCCGGCTCGTCGAAGAATGCTTCCACCGCGAGGCCGGCCTTTCCGCTCCGCTCCCCGCCGACGATGTGGATTTGATCGAGAGCGGCATTCTCGATTCCATGGGCTGGGTCAGTTTTCTGCGCACCATCGAATCGGCGAGCGGCGTTGGCGAACTTGGTTCCGATCTCAACGATCGCGCCGCAAGTTTCGCGGCTATTTTGGCCGCGCTTCAGACCGGTGGATCCCGCGCTTCCGGGGCGACCCGCGATGTCTCACCGCGCCCCATTTCCAAGAACGGGGTGCCTGCAATCATTCCAGGAAGTTCCGCAGCCGTCGGTTCGCGCATCGTTCCTTCTGAAGAGGTCGATCGCGCGTTCGGGATGCCCCCCGGCAAACTGCGCGGCCGCGCTGGAATCGAATCCCTCGCCTACGCCGCCGAAGGCGAGAATGAGCTCACGCTCGGCGCGCGCGCCGCGCAGGAGGCTCTACGCGCTGCCTCCTGCGGAGCGCAGCAACTCGACTGGATCATCGCCACCAGCGAAACGCATCACGACTATCCTTCGCTCTCCGCCCAGCTTCATTCCCGGTTGCTTCTCCGTGAAGATTGCGGCGCACTCGACGTCGGCGGCGCGTGCCTCGGTTTGCTCCATGCGTTTGCCGTCGCGGAATCGCTCATTCGCTCGGGGCAGGCGCAAACGGCCGCCGTGGTTACTGCCGACGTCCACAGTCGCACGCTGACTCCCGCGCGCGTCGCCGGCGAATTCGGCGGCCTCTTTGGCGACGGCGCCAGCGCTTTTCTTCTTCGCCGCGCGGACAGCGCCGACCAGGGCTATCAGCTCGGCGATTTCCTTTTCGGCTGCGCCGGCCAGTACGCCGCTGCCATTCAGGTCAATGACACCAGGGAGGGAGGTCTCGACGTGAAATTCGACGGCGAAGCGCTCTCCCGCGCGGCCATCACGCGCTTGGAAAAGGTTCTCGCCGCCGTGGAGCTCCGCAGCGGAATCCCGCGCGATTCCGTAGGAAGCTTTGCCACTCACCAGCCAAACCCTCGCCTAGTCGCTCTGCTCGCAAAACAATGCGCCGTCTCCCCGAAAAAGTTTCCGCCCATCGCGCGAACTTACGGCAATCTCGGCTCCTCCACGTGCGGCGCCGCCCTCCACGCCGCCTTACAGGACGATTCAAATCGACGCCAGCCCATTTTCCTCGCCTCGCTCGGTCCCGGCCTCCTCTTTGGAGGCGGCTGGCTCACTCCCAGCGATTGGACTCACACCTCTGCATTGCGATCGGTGTAGTGCGCAAGAATCAGTCACCCATGAGAGACCATCCGCTACTGATCTCTGCTCCCTGATCTCTGTTCTTTGATCTCGCTCTCTGTTCTCTCCTCTCTGTTCCCCGAAAACTCTCCTCAAGGCCCAGGCCGAGTCCGCGTAGTAAAACTCGTATCCACCGCGGGCACCACACACCCTTGCAGCGGCGGCCATCCTGCGTCCGTCATCGCATTTCGGCAAAGCGGAACGAGCGCGTTACCAATCTGGGACGGATCAACCGCCCCATTCAGCGGCTCCGCATAAACCGTGTAACTGTGCCCGACCGCGAGGCCGTCAATCTCATAGCTGCCATCAAATTGCGTCGGGCCCGGCGCTGCGCAACTCCACCCTCCAATGCTTGCCTTCGCGTCCCCACAGAAACAAGTACGCTTCCTCTCCTGCGTGAAACGCCGGCACTCCATCGATTCGAGAATGCAGGCTGCCTACTCTTCCCCCCATGCTCCGGATCGTCACCAAACCCGGCAGCCGTCCTTTGCTCCGCTCAACCACCTCGAAGCGCGTCTCCGTCGAGGGCGAAACGCTTACGCTGACTCCCGCCTGGATCGCTACCGTGGCTTGGGTCTCTTTCGAAGGGTCCGCCTGCGGAGTTACCGCTACCGTCACGATGTTTGGGTTTGGAGTCGAAACCGGCGCGGTGTACGTTGCCACAGCCTGCATGCTGTTTCCGCCGGTCGCTTGCGTCGTCACCACGCTCAACGTTCCGCAGCTTGCTCCGCTGCAGCCCGCGCCGCTCAAGGACCACACCAGCACTTCGCTCGGCGCCGACCCTGGAACCGGAGTCAGTGTTGCAACAATCGTCGCCGACCCCCCGCCGGCACATTCGATGGCGCGGAGATTTGCAGCGAAAATGTGCTGGTAACCGACACAGCCGACGAAATCTGCTTTGAAGGATCGGCCACACTTTGCGCCGTCAGCGTTACGCTCGGCGGCGATGGAAGAATCGGCGGTGCCGGATAATTCCCGCTCGCATCCACGGCTCCGCAGCCGCTTGCGCACCCCGCGCCCGATACGCTCCACCGCACAGCCGTATCCGGGTGCCCGCTGCTCGCTACCGTCGTGTGAAATCCTTGAACTGCGCCGAGCTCTACACTTGCTGGGTTGGGCGTCACGGAAAGTGAAATGTCACTCGTGACCGTCACTGCAGCCGAATCTGACTTCGTGACGTCTGCATGGCTTGTTGCCGCAATTTGCACGTTCGCGGGCGAGGGCAGATCCGCGGGTGAGGTGTACACGCCGTCGTGTGTAATGGTGCAGACGACTGGGCTCCCGCCTGCCATGCCATTCACACTCCAATTCACACTCGTATCCGTCGTGTTTGTTACCGTGGCGGAAAATGTCGCCGTATTTCCGAGCAGCACCGACCCGTTCTTTGGCGTCACCGTAACCGCGATGGAAGGAGGAGGTGGCGGCGGGGGCACTGCAGAGCTTGCGCCTCCTCCGCCGCAGCCCTGCGTCCATGCCCCCGTCGTGAGAAGCGCGACGAAAACGGTTCGCGTACTCCCGAATTTCTTTTTCCCGATTTGCGTGAGAGGCCGCACACCCTCCGCAATGCAGGCGAAGGGCCAGCGAAAAACTTATGTCATATCGAGTTGGTGTTGTGCGGGGGATTGCGACGCTAATCTTGTAATCAACTGTAAATTTGCAAGTTATTCGATTTCCGCGGGAATTGTGATTCAGGCTGCGCTGGTCTGGACATTGCAGGCGGCTCTTGCAGGCTGTCCCAATCCGGAACGCGTTCCCCAAGCTCGGGTGCCGATTCGGGATTGCCCCTCTCCTGCCCTCGGAGCGTTGACTTCCGCGCTCCGCCAACAAATAATCCGCTTATGCCTCGCCCCGATGCTGTCCGTCGCGTCAAGAGCTACTCCGCCGCCAACGGCTACGTCTACCAGTATTACTTCTATGAAGGGAATCGCGCGCAGCGCAACGGCGGTTCCGGCGGCGAATTTACCTACGCCATTTCTGTCGATCGCCAGTCCGCTTTTCGCTTCAAGATTTTCGTCCACCAATCGGCCCTCGAAGCCTGGGCCGCCCAAAATGGCCGTCCCCTTACCAGCAGTGAAGAGTACGCGGTGGCCAAGATGCGCCTCTTTCAAGCCTTCGACGAAGACTCTGTAAAGGTCCCCCTTGAGGGAGCCGAGGCTGGCGAAGTGGCCGTCGATGCATCCAACCTGGAAGCCCTCCTCGGGCAACTAGGCATTTAGCCAAGCGGTCCACAAGGGGCCTTATTTCGCCGAACCAAATTCCAGGTAGCGGCGTCTGGTAGTTGTACGGGGAGGGCGGGCCTTCGAATCCCGCCAAAGAGGGAGAGCGCCTCGCGCTCACACAGGAAGACTCATGCAGGAGCTGGTTCTGATCCAGCCAGGCGGCACCATACGGAGTGAGTCGTCGCGCGAAGCAGCTCAAGCTGACGCCCGGCACGAGTTCGAAGAGCGCCTCGTCGAATGCGGTCCGCTGGCGTACCGTGTCGCGCGCGGCGTCTTGCGCAATACCGCCGACGCCGAGGACGTTGCCCAGGAAGCCCTGCTCCGCGCCTACCGCAGTTTCCACCGCCTGCGTGACCGCAACCGCTTCCGTGGCTGGCTCGTTCGAATCTCCTTCCGCATCGCGCTCGATCGCTTGCGCTCCGCCAAGCGCCGCGACCTGCGCGATCTGGAATGGTCGCAACCGGCCTATCAGCCGCACCCCGCCAACGCCGAGGACATCGCCGCTTCAAACGAATTTCAAACGCATCTCGATCGCGCCCTCGAAGAGCTGCCGGAAAAACTGCGTCTCGTGCTTTTACTGGCCGCCATGGAGGGCCACACCATCGACGAAATCGCGGCGTTGCTCGCCATTCCTGTCGGTACCGTAAAGTCCAGAATTTTTGTTGCCCGGAAAAAATTAGCGGAGAAGTTGCGATGCCATGTGAGCCTTACAAAAACGCGTTAGTCGAAGCCGCCGCCACCGGTGCCGAGCCGCAAGGGGAACTGCGCGCGCACCTCGCTGCCTGTGCCGCGTGCCGCGGTGCCTTTGCTGAAGAACAATCTCTCTTTTCTTCGATTGATGCGAGCCTTCACGCCACGGCCAACGTCGAGATGCCACCTTCTCTCTTGCCGCGCGTCCGCGCCCGCCTTGACCAAGCAGCCGCGCCGCAGAGCCGCTGGATTCCCGCATGGGCGGCAGTCGCGGCCTCAGTAGCTCTTTTCATTGGATTCCTTTCTTTCCGCGGCGTGCGATTTAAGACGAATGAGCGGCCGATCGATTCGAATCAGGTAGCCAGTAGCGTGCTTCCCGTTGAGAGCCCCGCGTCACGGCCTGGAAATCCACCCACAGAACACCTGCTGTACGACCCCGCGCGGCGACACCGGCCGAATCAAGCGAATCCCTCTCCCGATCCTGAGGAACCACGAGCTTTTGTGCCGGCCGAGCAGCCGGACGTAATTGCCCGGCTTCTCGATGGCCTGCGTCGCGGTGAAGTGAAGGGAGAAGTGCTGTTGGCGGATGGAAGCGGCCACCAGTCTCAGGACTTGCAGATTGTCCCGCTCACGCTTGCCCCAATTGATGTGAAGGCGCTCGATGGCGCGCAGCCTGGCGTTCGTTGAACCATTGAGGCGGCTGAGTCGTCTTGCAAATGAGAGAGCTGTTCAGGAGAAAAATATGAACCAGGTGATTCTCGCCTTGTTGTTTTGTACCTTTGCCGGGCTCCATTCGCCAGTGAAAGCGCAGGAAAAGGCGAAGCCCGAAGAGAGCGAAAAGAGAGCCGAGAGCAAGAAAGAAGCCGCAGAGTTGCGTGTGCAGGTGGTCTTCACTGAGTACGACGGCGAGAAAAAGATGAGCAGCTTGCCCTACACGCTCTTGGTTGGTGCTCCTGAGGGGCATTTAGGGAGCAAGTCATCGATTCGGATGGGATTGCGCGTTCCCGTCGTGACGGGATCATTTAAGTCTGGATCCGAATCTTCAACTGTGAATCAGCAATTCACATACATCGACTTAGGGTCCAATCTCGACGGATGGGCGAGCAAGGAGGAAAACGGGCGGTTCAACCTACATTTGAATCTTGAGAGATCATCGGCGTACTCCTCCGGCAGCGGTCAGAAAGCCAGCGCAATTAGCGGAAATGAAGTGCTCGTCAGCCAACCGGTAATCCAACAGTTTAAAACCGAAGTGGATCTGTTTATCCGCGACGGTCAGACCATCCAATCGACCTTGGCGACCGACCCCGTCTCTGGACGCGTAACAAAAGTCGAAGTGACGGTGAACGTAGTTAAATAAGGTCCGATAGCGTGCTCATCGTACGGAGAGGATGGCGGTTAGTGCGCGGGTCAGGTCAGCGTGTAGGAAGCGATACGCCGACTGCTCCAGTTTACGTGGTGAAACCCGCTGGCTGCTCAACAACAGCGCGTCCGCCATTTCCCCCAGTGCCAGCCGCAACGCAAACGCCGGAGCAGGGAAGAGCGCCGGCCGGTGCAGCGCTTTCGTCAGCGTCTTTGTGAACTCCGCGTTCCGCACCGGCTGCGGCGCCACAACGTTTACCGCGCCTCTCACCGAAGCGTTTTCTATCGCGAATCGCAGAATCCCCACGACATCTTCGAGAGTCACCCAGGACATCCACTGCTGCCCCGACCCCAGCCTCCCTCCAACTCCCAGCTTGAACGGCGTCAACATCTTCGCCAGCGCCCCGCCCTCGCGCGCCAAAATAATCCCGAACCGCGCCAGCACCACACGAATCCCCAGCGCCTCCGCCTTCATCGCTTCCGCCTCCCACTCCCCCGCCAACCCCGCCAAAAAATCCCCACCCGTTTTGCTTTCTTCCGTCAGCACTTCATCCCCGCGATTCCCATAAATCCCAATTGCCGAAGCCGACACCAGCACGCTCGGCCGCGCATTCATCTTCGCCAACGCGCCGACCAGCGACCGCGTTGAATCGATCCGACTCGACCGAAGCATCTCCTTTCGCCCCGCCGACCATCGTCCCCCCGCGATTGACGCCCCTGCCAGATTCACGACCGCATCCGGGCCCACCCCCGCGCCGCCCAACTCCCCCGTCGCCGGGTTCCACGCCACATTAAACCCATCCTTCGTCCCACCCGCCACCGAGCTCTCCGGCCGCATCAGCCGGCACACCGTGTGCCCATCCTTCACCAGCGCGCTCACCAGCGCGTTGCCTACCAGCCCGGTCGATCCCGTCACCAAGATTTTCATTTTTCTCCTATGGAGTGCGGGAGCTCAGCTCCCGCTTTGCCTTTGCCGTCTTCACTTTGGCACCAACTCCCAGCCCTGCTTGCACGCTACGCATCGAATTCGCCACGGTCAAGCCTTCGAATCTTTCGAATGAATCTAGGAGAAAGAAACCGCCGAAATCTCGGACATCGTTTGTCATCGGAAGCATAAGCCGCACCAGCACGTCTTCAGTCTGTGTTCTTTTAATTGCGCGCGTAGCACAGACCAAAGCCTGCGCACTAGCCCCATCCTGCCATGCAGGTTACAATTTCTCCGTGGCCACTGTTTCCCAATCTATCAGCCTCAAAGTCCTCTTCTTCGGCCGTCTCAAAGAAATCGTCGGCCATGCCGAGGAATCCCTTGCCTCCACCGACGCGGCCACCATCGAACAACTCTTCGCTCTTTACGCCGCGCGCCATCCCGAGCTCGCAAAATTTCGTCCTTCGCTCGTCGCCTCCCGCAACCAGGAATTCGCCGCCTGGGACACTCCACTCCACACCGGCGACGAAGTCGCTTTCCTCCCTCCCGTGAGCGGCGGCTGACGCACACCCCATGGCCACGCCCCTCCACGACGACATCTGCCAGCTGGTGCGCGATCCCATCAACGTCGCCGCACTCGTCCACCACGTCCGCGCGCCCGAAGACGGAGCCATCTTCACCTTCGACGGCTTCGTCCGCAATCAATCGCACAGTCGCGCCACTCTTTATCTCGACTACGAAGCCTACGAAACCATGGCCCTCGCCAAAATGCGCGAGATCGCCGCCCAGCTCCACGAAAAATATAAAATTCACCGCGTCGCTATCGCCCATCGCCTCGGCCGCCTCCAGATTGGCGAAACCAGCGTATTCATCGCCGTCAGCGCTCCGCACCGCGCCGCCGCCTTCGATGCCTGCCGCTTCGCCATTGACACCCTCAAGCGCACTGTCCCCATCTGGAAAAAGGAGTACTTCGAAGATGGCGCCGTCTGGGCTGACGGCGAACTCCCTCCGGCACCGGCGGCCACGCCTCATGCGAAACCAGCATCTTAATATCCAATGCGAATGACACCCCGCTGCCCTCGTCTTGCCCTCATCCTCTCTGCTTTCGCCTTGCTCTTCACCGCAACGGCGTTCACCCAGGACAAGCCCGACCGTCCCCCCTGGGCCCAAAAATCCAAATCCGGCGCCAATAATGGATCCGCTCCCAGCACCGCCCCCACGGGCGAGCCCGGCAAGATCGTCCAGCCCACGCCTCCCTCGACTCCCGACGATTCGCAGGACCCTTCCAAGCAGCGCGGCCGCATCCAAGTCACCGTCAATCTCGTCAACGTCCTCGTCAGCGTTCTCGACGAGCACAATCGCCCCGCGCCGGATCTTCCCCGCGATGCGTTTCAACTTTTCGAAGAGGGCGTTCAGCAGGAAATCAATATCTTCGAGCCCGAAACCTCTCAACCCCTCGACATCGCCCTGATGATCGACGCCAGCCTGAGCGCCCACAAAGAGATCAGCTTCGAACAGGAAGCCGCCGCCCATTTCATTCGCCAGGTTCTGCGTCCCAGTGACCGCTTGTCCGTTTTTTCCTTTGATGAATCCGTCAGCCAGCGCGCTTCGTTTTCCGACAATGTTCCCGCTCTGCAGGAGGCCGTGCGAAAAATACCCGATGGCGCCGGCACCTCGATTTACGACGCCGTGCTCCTCGGCTCGCGCGCCCTTGCACAGCGCGGTGACGACCGCCGTCGCGTCATCATTCTCGTCACTGACGCCGGCGAAACCACCAGCCGTACCGACTTCGATTCCGCCCGCAAAGCCGCTGTCCGCGCCAACGCCCTCATTTACACCATCGTCGTTCGCCCCGTGAAAAACGAAAGCGGCCGCAACACCGCCGGCGAACATGCCCTCGAAACCATGACCGACACTACCGGCGGCGCCATGTTCTATCCCGATTCCGCCCAGGAGCTCCCCGCCATCTTCGACCGCATCGACCGCGAACTTCGCACCCAATATCGCCTCGCCTACTACCCCAATCCCCGCGGCCCCGCCAACACCTACCGTTCCATCGTCGTCACCGTCACCCCCTCCACTTACAAGGTCCGCCACCGCAAGTCTTACCTCACCGGCCCCCAATGATTGTTCAGTTCGTCGCGGCGACTTCACGTTGTTATCGCCAGACTTCCTCGCTAACGCGCGCCCCAGGGAGCGCTACAATCATGCTTTCATGAAACTCCCTCAGAACGAATCGAGGTCCACGATGCAACACGACCTGTCCCAAACCATCGCCATTCTCACCCGCACTCCCGCCGCCCTCAACGCACTCCTTCGCGATCTACCCGCAACGTTGACCCTCCGCAACGAAGGCGAAAACACCTGGAGCCCCTTCGAAATCGTCGCCCATCTCATTCATGGCGAACGTACCGATTGGCTCCCACGCGTAAAGCTGATCCTGCAATTTGGGGAGACTCAACCCTTCGCGTCCTTCGACCGTTGGGGACACGTTCGAGAGACCCAAGGCAAGTTGCTCCCGCACTTATTGGATCAATTTGCTAGCGTGCGCTCTGAAAATCTGGACGGACTGCGTGCCTTGAATCTCCGGCCAGCGGACCTCGATCGGCGTGGCCAACATCCCAAGCTTGGAGTAGTCACTTTGTCGCAGCTCCTGGCCACCTGGGCCGCTCATGACTTAACCCATCTCCACCAAATCTCCAGGGTCATGGCCCACCAATACCGCCAGGCCGTCGGTCCCTGGTGCTCCTACCTCGGGGTCCTTCACTGCGCAGGCCACGGCTTGCCTTGAGCAACTCTCAAGGCATAGGCTACACGGCTAAGTGTATGTCTTTTGTAATCAGTAGCCTAACCTTGGCTCTGCGAGAAGCTTCCCAGCCGAAAGTCCGCTGCGGACGACACTGCTTGCCTCTGGCGTAGAAAATTGTTGAAACGAGCTCTCATCGAACGAAAGCAAGCAACTAATCCCGCCGCACGGGGTTGAGAATTGCCTACACTCAGGAAAGTCACGACAGAGGACTAGGGAAGTTGATCAAGAAGGATTCTTCCCACATTGAAGTGGGGCTGCAAGGGGTGACGAGATGGACGTGCCCAGCCCTAAGTCGCACAGCACCCGGCCCAACACCGTTGGACTCGCGTCTCCGGTGCAACAGGCCGAGTTGAAATTACTCCTGGCCGGGCGGTGGCCGCCGCTCAAGCCGTTGCCGGTATTCAAGTATGAAACAGAGGAGTATCGCGCTTCGATTGATTTCGACAAGGCGCGCGGTGAGTGGGTCTGTCGCAAAACATCTTTGCCATCCCACAAGATTCAGGAACTGCGTGGTGGATTGCCGGAAATAATCACGGCATTACCGCACGCTCAAGCCGAGGCATTCGCCGAATGTGCCGCGGCAGAACAACAAGAACAGGAATTGGAGAAGGACGCCAGTCGTCGTTTCCAGGCCATTCTTGAGTGGAGAGAGCACTTCGAGAACGGCGCACTCTGTTCTGGCCTGCAGAACTATCTTTCCAAAAGCCAGCAGGATGAAATCAACGACAGCATCCGGCTGACTCTTACTGCCCGGCAGCTTCAGTTCACCCCAAAAAATGTTGCGTACGTTTTTGACGCACTCTTGAAGGCGGGCGGCAAGCTAGCCACACTCATAGAAATCGCTCAACGAAAGAAGACACAGATGGGAGCGGAAATACCGGCAACAGCGGAGGCCGCAGCGCCTGATGCCGAATGCCATGTGTCGATTGAGGTGATCCCCCCCGCCGGCGACCGCCGCCTTCAGATGCGCACCACTCCTGCCTCACGCGCACAAGTCGATCTCGGCGGTACCAATGGCGGCGTTGTCCTCAATATAAGTGAGACGGGCATGGCCGTTGCCGCAGCCGAACCCTTTGTTGTAGATGACTTCTTCCCACGCGTTCGCCTTCAATTGCCCAGTTCCGGGCAGAGCATCGAAATTTCCGCGCAGATTGTCTGGCTGGCGGAGTCGAAAAAAAGCACAGGCATCCGATTCATTGATCTTACCGCCGAAGCCCGCAATCAAATCTCAAATTGGATCGCGTCCGAAAAGCCAGCCCCGGAATTGGACGGCTGGAAGCCAGCGCCTGCTGAGAGCCTCGTCCCGGCAGCCCATAAAGACTTCCCAGAAGAGCAACTTGGGAGTGTTTTCAGTGAGCAGGACCAACTCTCCTCGCCCGAACGCATTGTGCATTCAGCCTCTCAATCATCCACGATCGTCGCATCGGAGATTTTGGATGCGAACCCACTATCGTTTGTGGAAGCTCTCCAGGAAAAAGCGCACCGCCATACTCCCGTCGCCGGTTTTGGATCGCGAGTTCGAACAGGCAAAGTCGAGTCGTCACCGCATCGCATTGAGAACTCACCTTCACGCTTATCTGCTATTGAAATATCCGGATTTCACGTCGCCGCAGGAGTGTTCGTGTTCGCGGTGATCAGTCTCGCCGTTGCGCTCACGGCGGAACGAGGCCCGCTCGGAGCGCACCCTCGGGACACCCAGAAATCAATATCGGCTGTTGGTGCCACGTCATCCGCACTGCTGAATCGCCCAGCCGAAACGACTCCGCAAACTTCCACTTCGCCGCCCGCAAGTACCTTCGTTGCGCCTGCAGTAACTCCGCCGGCGCCGGTGACGACGGGATCGCGCTCAGAAAGCCCATCCGCTCAATCCCTGAATGCTTGGCCGGAAGATTCAGCGCCCCGCGCTGTGCCGATCAAACCATCTTCAGCAACAACGACCAGATCCTTCGCTGATTCCGATAATCCCGGAGCCAGTCCTCAGCGCAAGGGCTCGACCGGGCTAATCGCCCGAAACGCGCCGCCACCCGCGAATTCTCAACCCGCACTTTCACCCAGGACTGTTAGCCCGATAAGTGTCGCGTCGGCAAACCCTGCCCCAAGCAGGGTAGCGCCTGCGATGCACGCAGCGCCGCATCTGTCATCGCCTTCCACAATCCTTGTCTCCGGCCCAGGCGACGGCAGCAAACCGTTCAGGCTCACGCTTCCGGAAAAACCAATCGCCGCTTCCTCTTCGTTTGCGATGACCTCGCAACTCTCTGTTCTTGTTTCTCCTGAGCCCGGGTTTGCCCCAGTTCATCAACCCGCTCGATTGCAAGCCGGTGAGCTTGTCTCCTTCGTTTGGCCTCGTTATCCGGGGCCGGGGGATCGGCATGGATCAGCGGAAACCGTAAAGGTCCGCACCACCATCGGAGAGCACGGCCAAGTGCTGGATGTAAAGCACGTGAGCGGCTCGAGTTCTCTTCTTCCTGCTGCAGTGAGCGCCGTTCGTCTGTGGCGTTACAAACCCACTCTCTTGAACAGTAGGCCTGTTCAAGCTCAAGAGGACGTCACCATTGAATTCCGCCCGTCACAGCATTTGCCGCGCGTGTCCACTCGGCATCCATCGCACAAGTAGTCGTGCTTGAAATGTTGCTTTTCAAAATGAATTATCTATTTGTGAGAACTTCTACAGGATCGGCACTCATCACGTATCCATATACTGCGCTTCGCCGTTACCAAACGACCAGTTTTCCCAGGACGTTTCGAGCACGCTGACCAGCAGGTCCTGTCTTGCCAGTCCGGGAGACTCCTCAAGAATTTCCGCCATACGCTTGAAGAGCCTTCTCTTTTGTTGCGGCCTGCGCCCCTGGCTCATTGTAATTTGCACAAAAACGATGCGATCCGACCGCTGTACTCCAAGATATTGCAGGTCGTAGATCAAATCGGCCGCAGCATGCTCGCTGATCACCTGGAAACGGTCGTCCGGCGGAATTGCGATTGCTTCCACAAGCGCGCGATGAACGCCATCCCCCAGCGCTTTTCGATACTCGGGCGTCGTGCCCGCCCGCAGAAATATTCGTACAAATGGCATCTCCGTTTCTCCCCATAATCCGATGCGAAAAAACACCGGCTTGGTACAACGCGATATACTCCGCGCATGCCTCTTCACGATCGGCTCAAGCGAATCTCCTTGTCCTGTTTCCTTTGCGCCTTCTCCGCCACGGCTGCTGCAGTGCAATCCACCCACTACGCCGTGAAGCTAACACCCGACTTCGAACACCAACTCTTAAATGGTGAAGAAACCATCGAATTTAAAGCCGATGCCGGTGTAATCGAGTGGAAGAAACAATCAGGCTTACGCATTGTGAGCGCCAATATCACGAATGGAACCGCAATCGTCGACGAGCAGAAGGTCCGCGTGCGCTTGGATTCAGGCGGCAACCACACCGCACAATTCAAATTCACAGCGGCAGCAGGGCGGGGCATCAAGTGGTTCGTAGATAACGCGGGGTTCGTAACGGCGTTTTACTGCGAGGCATGGATGGTTTGCGACAACTCACCGGGCCAGCGCGCCACGTTCAAACTCGAAATTGTAGTTCCTCCCGGCCAGCAGCCGCAGCGTGCGAAGGAGTTCAGGGCCGTCGGGCCCGGGAGCCGAGGGAAAGAATGGCGAGACTCCGACGGCGATCACTTCGTCTCTGAGCAGAGCGATCCAGTCCAAACATATTTGTTCAGCTTCGCTGTCGCCCGGGTTGCCGTTGGCGTCAAAGACAACTTTTCCATTTACGCCCAGAAGATGGATGCCAACAAGGTGGCATTTTCTAAAACGGAAGACGCCTACGCGTTTCTGCGAACCGTCGCGTCCATCGACCCGATGAATTCACACTATACGCAGGCGTTTCTGCCAGGCCCCAGCATGGGACAGGAAGCCGCCGGCATGGCTCTCATGTCGCAAGACGACCTCGTCTCTCTGGTGGACAAAGATGACGTGCAACTGATGGCCCATGAAATGGCTCATCAATGGTGGGGCGTAACCATTGGCATTCGGTCCTGGTCTGATTTCTGGCTCAACGAAGGCTTCGCGGAGTTCATGTCCGACGCCTACATCGAAAAGCACCAGGGCCGCGCGGCCTACGACAAACAAATCGCCGAGTTGCAAGTCCGCATGGACAAACTGCGCGAAGCCGGGAAGGATCGCCCCCTCCATTGGGAAAAATGGAAAGACGCCCACGAAGCCTTAGGCCAAATTCCCTATGTCAAAGGCGCGCTGTTCCTCGCTCGCCTCAGAACCAAGCTCGGCGACGAAACTTTCTGGCGCGGCATCGCCGTGTATACTTCCGCCAACGCCCGCCGCCTCGTCGACTCCCGCGATTTCCAACAAGCTATGGAAAAGTCCAGCCACCGCAATCTCCAATCCCTCTTCGACGAAGCTGTCTATCACTGAGAGTTTCCCTTCGTGCGAGCTAGGTGACCCTCATCCCGGCTTTTACGTGTGGGATTTTTGACTTAGCTTTTTCTTACCGCACGCCCGAGTCTCTCCGGATTGCCCCCCGGCGCTAACTCCTTCTTTTCTTCCACTTACGGTGCCAAATTCATTCGAATGGAGTACCATTCAATAAACTATTTGACAAGAGGAATCGCTCAGTGCCCAAAAACTATCTCGAAGCCGCCACCGAAATCGCCCAGGAAGCCGGCAAAATCCTCGTCGAAGAATTGTCGCGCCCGCTCGACCTCCACTACAAAGGCGACGAAGTCGATCTCGTCACCCAAGCCGACAAGCGTTCCGAAAAACGAATCGTCGAGCGGCTCACAAAATATTTTCCCGACCACGCCATCGCCGCCGAAGAGGGAACTGGTCACGAAAGCTCTTCCGCTTCCGAATTCCGCTGGCACGTTGATCCGCTCGACGGCACCACCAATTTCGCCCACGGTTATCCCTGTTTCTGCGTTTCCATTGCGCTCGCCCAGCGGAGCACGCTTCTCGCTGCGGTAGTTTTCAATCCCTTCTATAACGAACTCTTCAGCGCCGCCCGTGGCGAAGGCGCCACTTTCAACGGCAAGAAAATGCACGTCTCCAAAAACTCCACCGTTTCCACCAGCCTTCTCTGTACCGGCTTCCCCGTGCGCAACCGCAAAGCCAGCCCAAATCTCCAATACTACGGCGACTTCACCCAGCGCTCGCACGGCGTCCGCCGCGATGGCTCCGCCGCTATCGATCTCGCCAGCGTCGCCGCCGGTCGCTTCGACGGTTTCTGGGAATTTGGCCTCAAGCCCTGGGACACCGCCGCCGGAGTCCTCCTCATCGAAGAAGCCGGAGGTAAAGTCACCGATTTCGCCGGAAATCCCTATCAGCTCGGCGGTCCCGTCATCCTCGCCACCAACCGCCTCATCCACGAAGAGATGCGCGCCATCGCTCTCGAAATCTCGCAACGCGTCCCCGCCGCTCCTCCCCGCCCGTCCGAAAGTGCCTGATATGTTTCGTCTTAGCGCACTAATCCCATCCTTACGCCCCACTTACGAATTTCTTATGCGCCGAACGCTAGCATTCCGAGGCAACGAAGCACCACTCTGCGTCCACGAAGACGCATACCGCATCCAACTAAAGTCCGTTGCCTGCCTTTTCTTAGGAGAGAGAAATGCGCGCGTTCAATCGCAATCAGAAAATATTCTGTCTTATTTTGGCCGTACTGTTTTGTGCGTGTGTCCGCCCAAGTCGTTTACTTGCAGACGACAAGGATTCCACGGCTCCGCCCGCAAAACCCGCATCGGCAAAGCCCAATTCGCCTGCTCCTCTCTCTGAGCGCGAGCGCTGGATGCTCGACCGCATGGAGCAGCTTGAAAAACGCGTCGCCGAACTCGAATCCAGGAGCAACGCGCCTGCAGCTCCCGCAACTGTGGCGGCCGCAGCGCAGCCCGTTTCCGCTACAGCCGGCGAGCCCGTGAGTGCCGCCTCTGCGATTACCGCGGCGGCGCCCAGCGCAACCGTCATTCCCGCGCAGCCCGCGGTCGCCACCGCGGCAGTGCAGGAAAAAGCGGCCGCCGCTGCCGCGCCCGTGAAAGCAGAACCTTTTGCTTTCGCCGACTTCACCTGGCTCAACGGCAACGCGCGCACCAAAGAATTGGCGTTTGACACTAAATTCTTCACGCCCGAAATTCGCGCCGACGTCGACTATGTTTATGACTTCCGCCACCCGAAGGACGACACCATCAGCGGATCGAGTGAAATCTTCCGTTCCAGTGAAGTCCAGGTGACGCAACTTGGCGTCGGCGGCGACTTTCATTACGACAACGTTCGCGCCCGCCTGATGACGCAATTTGGTATGTATTCGCAGACGACTCCGCGCAATGACGCTAGCCCGGCCCGCGGCCAATGGAATCTGGCCGACGCTTACCGCTACGTCTCGGAAGCCTACGGCGGCTACCACTTCAACGCGCTGCACGGAATCAATGTCGACGCCGGGATCTTCATGTCCTATGTCGGGCTCTTCAGTTACTACCAGTTCGACAATTGGGCGTATCAGCCTTCCTACGTTTCATCGAACACGCCCTGGTTCTTCAACGGCGTTCGCGTGCAGATTTTTCCGACCGAGCACTTGAAAATCGAGCCCTGGTTCGTCAACGGCTGGCAGTCCTACGGCCGCTTCAACAATCGGCCTGGCTTCGGTGCGCAGATTTTGTGGCGGCCCAACGGCTGGCTCTCGGTTCTCGGCAATCAGTATGCTTTGGGCGAAGACACGCTGAACACACCAGGCCGCGTGCGCTATCACACGGACGATAGCATTCAGATCAAATACTATGACAACCCAGAAAAATTCATGGATAAAGCCGCCTTCTCACTTACTGGCGACATGGGATGCGAGCATGGTGGCGGCGTCAGTTGCGCCGGCGGTTCCGCGAAGGGTCCCAAGCAGAGTTTTCTTGGCTACATGTTTTACAACCGCCTCTGGTTCGACAATGACCGCTACGGCCTGACAATCGGCGGTGGACAGATCAACAATCCGGGGCGCTACCTCGTGTTGCTGCCGCCGATTAACGGCGCGACGGCCATCACCGGAACACCTTATTTCACCGAGAATCCCGGCGATCCCTACAAGGCCTGGGACGTCTCCGGAACGTTCGACTGGATGCCCAGCCAATACATCACGTTCCGCTGGGAATATAACCATCGCGCGGCCAACGTTCCTTATTTTACCGGACCGGGAGGCGTGACGCCCCCAGGTGGCAACAACGGCGCGCCCGGTTCCTTCGTGTGCCTGACGGGAATCAGCATCTGCAACGGTTCGCCGACAAACACCTGGCTTCCCGACCTGCGCAAAAGCGAGAATCGCGCGACCTTCGCCATTCTCGTAAAATTCTAATTCGCGCGCCACTCCCCGTAGAGCTTGGCGATCGCAGGGCCGATGGTGAAACCCCACGCGTACACCGGAAAATTCTTGAACTTTTCCGGGACGGCATACCGCTGCTGAGCTTCCTCCACGGGAACTCCGGCCTTGTACATTTTTTCCGCTTGCGCCGCGATGTCGTCGAACACTTCGCGGAGCGTCGCAATTCCTTCCTGCCCGCAAATCTGGCCGTGGCCGGGAACGAAAAGCGTGTCTTTATCCAGAGCCGCAAATTTCTTCAGCGTATCGCGCCAGCCTGAAATTGTAGCCTTCTCGTCAAAGCACACGGGATACCAACCGCTAAACAGCAGATCTCCGGCGTAAACAACATTTTGCTCGGGCACTCTCACCACGATGTCCGTTCCCGAATGCCCGGGGTGCGACTCCACCACCGCCGTCAGTCCTCCGAGATCGATGGACATCGGCAGCTTTGCCGGATCGATGGGATGATTCGGCAGGGACAGAATACTGGCGTTAGCAATCTGGAAGAGCCCGGTCACTGCGTTCAAGTCACTTTGCGCGTGGGTCCTCTCCCCATCCGACTTCGCATCTTTGACTCTCTTTTCAAGCGGTCCGAGAACGGCTCCTTTATCCGTCCCCTGAAGCGGAGAATAGCTGTCGACAATTCGTTTGGACGCCGTGGCGTGGGCCCAGAGCGCAATGCCATTGACGCCATAAAAAGCGTTTCCCATCGAATGATCGAAGTGGTAGTGGGTGTCCAGTGCGCCCTTAACCGGCACCTGGCTCACCATTCGAAGCGCGTCCATCTGAAAGGCGGCACCCGCGGGAGTCGTGTAACCTTCTATCAGCAGCGCGGCGTCCTTACCCGCGAGGAAACCGCCGTTGCAGAGTGTGGTGTTGCCTTTCGAAGGGTCAGAGATGGTCGCGTATAATCCGTTGCCAATCTTTCTCACCGACGCGAAGCCCTTATCCACTATGGGTGTCTGCGAGACGCGCGAATCGATCGCCAGCTCCGCCGCGAGTGCCGGCAAGGGAATCATTTGGGCGGCGGCATAAAACGCTCCAAAGCATGAGGTGTGAGTGAGGAACTGCCGGCGCGAGAATCCTTTCGAAACATCTATCATGTTTCCTCCGTATTTTTACAACCACCCCTGGGTAACCGGATTCAACGAGGGTTTATTCTAGCAGAGGCCAAACCTGCAAAGGCGAGCGCTTGCATTCGAATCCTTCTTGTGAAACTTGCGGCGGTCCGCTAGCGTAAGATGGGATATGGACCTCGAAGCTGCTCGCCCGCGCCTTCCCGCGCTGACTTCATTGCGTTTTTTCGCCGCGTTTCACGTGGTCATTTTTCATCTTCAGGCCATGAAAATCGTTCAAGGACCGGTTTGGTACGAGAAGCTGGCAGCCGTCGGCTACGTTGGCGTGAGCTTCTTTTTCGTCCTCTCAGGTTTTATTCTGGTTTACACCTATGCCGGCCGCACCCTGAGCCTCAAGGATTTCTGGCGAGCGCGTTTTGCGCGAATCTATCCGGCCTACGCCTTTTCGCTGCTGTTCACCGCACCGTGGTTTTTCATCGCGGTACTAAAGTTCGACATTCCCTTTTTCGCATGGCCGAAGGCGCACCTGAAACTCGCGGCCGGGCTGGTTGTGGCCCTGATGCAGGCGTGGGTTCCCCCGGCGGCGCTCACCTGGAATCCCGTAGCCTGGAGCCTCTCCGTTGAAGCGTTTTTCTATCTCCTGTTCCCATTTCTGTTGCTGCTGCTGGTGCGGCGGACGCAACCGCAGTTGCTGCTGATCGCCGCTGCCGCGTGGCTAGCCAGCCTGACATTTTCTACGACCTATGTGGTCCTCAATCCCGACCATCTCACGGTCGTAAACGCTGACGTTCTCAATGCTTTTTGGCTGAACGCACTCAAGTTCCATCCCCTCGCTCGACTCCCCGAATTCCTACTGGGCATGGCCTGCGGTTTTCTTTTTCTCCGTTCACGCCGCGAAAACAAATTCGCGCTGCCGCTGGTGCTTTTTGGCATTGCAGGAGTCGGCCTGGCCGCCTATTTCGAAGCCGCGATTCCGTATCCACTCCTGCACACGGCGCTACTGGCGCCGGTATTCGCCGCAATCGTCTATGGTTTCGCTCTGAAGCCGCGCTGGAGCGCAGTGATGGAGAACCGCCTGCTGGTTCTCTGCGGTGACGCAAGCTACAGCCTTTACCTGCTCCACTCGATGATCATGGGTATGTATTTTCATAACACAACAGGACAGCTTCGCTTTCAGAGCTTCGCCGGCATATTCGTGTTTGTTTTAATTGCGGTTGGCTTCTCCGCTTTTGTTTATCGCTTTATTGAAGAACCGGCACGCCGCAAACTCAATCCCCGGCGCAAACAACAGTTGGGGCAGCCGCAATCGCAGACACCTTCCGAGCCCGCGCTGGCTTGAACAAGCGTTCTCCGTGAGGCTTCAACCGTTCCACTTTGGGACATAGTATTTGCGTTTGATGAACAGAGGATTTTTTCGCCGACTGCGCTCTTTGGTGGCATCGTTTTCTCCAATATAATCCAGTAAGCCTTAACCACTCGGTGAAGGAGACGAATCCACATGTACAAGATTGCGGGTACGGCAGCATTGACGATCGCCATGGCGTTTGCTTCTGCCTGGCAAGGGCAGGGACAAGAGGCCTACCGCGATGCGTGCATTCAGCGCTGCGTTACGCAATCGCCGGACTTCGAATTGCAGAGACAGGAGATTATCAGCCTGGAAAAAGAAGCCACGCGCGCCATTCAGCAGAACAGCGGCACTTTTTTCCATCGCGTCTACGCCGATGACTATTCCGGCACGCTGTCCCACGGGCAGCAAGTGAACAAGACCCAGTGGATCAATACGATCGAATCTCCTTCCGCAAAATACGATTCGTTCAACGCCTCCGATATCAAAGTACACATCTTTCAGGACACCGCGGTCGCAACTTGCCTTTGGTCCGCGCGAGTGAGCATGCGCGGGCAACAAGTGAGTATCCAGATCCGCGCCATTCACGTGTACGTGAACACGCCGAACGGATGGCACGTGGTTTCCAGCCAGTCGACTAACCTGCCTCCGGATGTGCAACAGCCGCTGTAGATGCGCGTTCGCCGGCGAGCTCGCTTTGCGTTGACGCATTGGGAAGCGAATGCTACGCTCGCCGTTCGCTTTCCATTCGAATGCGCGCCGTCGACCTGATTCGCAAAAAACGTGATTCCGGGGAACTCTCCCGCGAAGAAATCAGCTTTCTCGTTTCCGGCTACACGCGCGGCGAAATTCCGGATTACCAGATGGCTGCGTGGCTCATGGCGGTCTGGATCCGCGGTCTGAATCGAGCGGAGATGGCCGCCCTCACCGAGGTGATGCTTTATTCGGGCGAAGTCCTCGACCACTCCGAGATTCCCGGTAAGAAAGTGGACAAACACTCCACGGGAGGCATTGGGGATAAGACTTCGCTCATCCTCGCGCCCATCGTTGCCGCCGGGGGGCTCACCGTGCCGATGATCAGCGGCCGCGGCCTTGGCCACACGGGCGGGACACTCGACAAACTGGAGGCCATTCCAGGCTTCAACGTAAATCTGTCGCTCGAAGAATTCCAGCGCGTGCTGCGCGAATGCGGGATGGGGCTGATCGGGCAGACCGCGGAGATTGCCCCCGCGGATAAAAAAATTTACGCGCTTCGCGATGCGACTTCGACGGTCGAGAATATCGGGCTGATTTGCGCTTCGATCATGAGCAAAAAACTTGCCGAAGGAATTGACGCGCTGGTCCTTGATGTAAAAACTGGATCCGGCGCGTTCATGAAAAAGGAAGAAGATTCGGTGCGGCTGGCTGAGGTTATGGTCGAAACCGGGAAGCGGATGGGCAAGAAAGTGGTGGCGCTGATCACGGATATGGAACAGCCGCTGGGGCGCATGGCGGGCCATTCGAATGAGGTTATCGAGTGCATTGACGTTCTGAACGGCGGCGGACCGGCGGATCTTCGCGAGCTCAGCATCGAACTCTCCGCGTGGATGTTTTATCTGGGCGAAGAAACGAAGAGCGTGGACGAAGGGCGCGCGCTGGCGGAGAGCATGATTGCCACCAGGAAGGCCAAGGAAAAATTCAGGCAGGGCATTCGATTGCAGGGCGGTGATCCAGGCGTCATTGATGAACCGCAGCGCTTGCCCCGCGCGCGCTCGCGTGCTGACGTCGTAAGTGCGGCCGGAGGTTTCATCACCGGCACCGACTGCGAACAGTTCGGCGTCGCGCTGTCGATGCTCGGAGGTGGCCGCGAGAAGAAGGAAGATAGGATCGATCACGCTGTGGGACTCGAATTCCACAAACGCATCGGCGACCGCGTGGAAAAAGACGAACCGCTGGCGACAATTCATTACAATAGCGACGCCAAACTGGCGGAAGCAAAGTCGCTCATCGTCGGCAGCTATCACCTCGGAGAAACCGCGCCCAGAGAAAAGCGGGCGCTGATTCGCAGGATTCTGGGAGCTTAAGCAGGCTTACTTGAAGAATCGATGCATTCAAAGGAGAGCAGAATAATGGCGACACGTCGTTGGCATGAAAATCATGGACAGAGGGCGCGATCGAACTACTTGGCAGTGCCGCTGGGCGGCAGAGTTTTATTCGCGTTTGTGCTGCTCGTTGCCTGCGCGATCTTCCAACAAGGAGCGATGGGGCAAGCGCGCCGGATCGAGATCGGCGATTTTGCCAAGGCCGTGTCGGTTTCCGATCCGCAGATCTCGCCGGACGGAAAGTCCATTGTCTATGCTGTTTCGCGGATGAATATGGAGCAGGACCGGCACGATCGAGAACTGGTTCTTCTGGAGATCGTGACGGGAGCGCAACGCGTCTTGACCCACGATCGCAAGGACGCGGGTTCTCCGAGGTGGTCGCCTGCGGGAGACCGCATCGCGTTTCTGGCCGCGGTGGGCCCCGCGAAAGAGGAGAAAGCGCAGATTTTTGTTCTCTCCATGCATGGGGGCGACGCTGCGAAAATCACCGATGCTCCGAACGGCGTGGAGCAATTTGCGTGGCGGCCTAACGGCACGGAGATCGCTTACGTTACCGCGGACGAGGCAGAGAACAAGAAAGATATTGAGAAACATCTGGACGCTTTCGAAATCGGCGACAACGGTTACCTGGAGACCAAGGCTCCCACGCCGTCGCACATCTGGCTGGTTGCGGCCGACGGTGGAAAGCCGCGACGATTGACTTCGGGATCGTGGAGTCTGCCGAAAGTTTTGCCGCCGAGCTCGCCGTCTTCGCCGCTTTCCTGGTCACCGGACGGCAAGTGGCTGGCGTTCACGAAACAGGAAAATCCGCACTCTGGCGATAGCGATCTTCGAACGGTGCAGATCCTCAGCGTCGACACCGGCGATATCCGGAAGCTGACCAAGCACCAAAACTTCGAGGGGTTCGGGTTGTTCTCGCCGGATGGTTCCCAACTCGCATATTGGTTTCCGCGGGAAGGGGACCGCGCCAACGAAAACGAAATTTTCGTGACTCCTGCATCGGGAGGCGACGGACAAGACGCGACGAGATCGATTGACCGAAATATTCTGCGCGCCATCTGGATGCCGGACGGGAAGTCGCTGCTGGTCGGCGGGCACGACGGCGCGCAAGTCGGGTTATGGCTGCAGCCGTTGAGTGGCGCAGCAAAGCAGCTTGCTCTTGGCGATGTCAGTCCGTCGTGGTCGTTCTGGGTCGATGCGACGGTGGGGCGCAACGGAGAGATTGCCTTCGCAGGAAGCACGCCGAATCAGCCCTCCGAACTGTATTACATGGCCAGCACGAACGATGCGCCAAAGCGATTGACGAATTACAATCAGGAGATCGCCGCGTTGTCACTGGGCCGCACCGAGAGGATCGAATGGCAAGGTCCGGACAAGTTTCACGAAGACGGCGTGCTGATCTATCCGCCGGGATTTCAAAAAGCCAAGAAATACCCGCTGGTATTAATTATTCACGGCGGTCCGCGCGCTGCTTCGACGACGCAGTTTAGTTTTCTGCCGCAATTTGTGGCCGCGCAGGACTGCGTGGTTTTTCAGCCAAACTACCGTGGAAGCGAAAACCTCGGGAATGCGTACACGCGTGCGATCTGGAACGACGCGGGCGCGGGCCCGGGGCGTGACGTCATGGCAGGGATTGATGCGGTGAAGAAACTGGGATTTGTGGATGAAGCGCGCATCGCTGTTTCCGGCTGGTCGTATGGCGGTTATATGACGACCTGGCTCATCGGGCACTATCAGATCTGGAAGGTCGCGATGGCCGGAGCGGCGGTGACGAACATGTACGACCAGTACAATCTTGCGGATTTCAACGTGACGGAGCGCTACATTTTCAACGGTTCGCCCTACGTGGGCGACAACATCAAGGCTTACCGCGATCAGTCACCCATCACCTACGCGAGTCAAATGAAAACGCCAACACTGATTCTTTCCGATACCGGAGATTTCCGCGTGACCGTCACACAATCCTACGAGCTGTATCATGCGCTCAAGGACAACGGCGTGCCGGTGCGGTTTTTTGCTTACCCCGTGGGCGGGCATTTCCCCGCGGATCCCGTTCGCCAGCAGGATGTGTATCGCCGCTGGGCGGAATGGCTGGTCCAGAACTTGAAGTGAGACCGGACACTGACATAAACAAACTCACATTGGCTCGTGCCAGAACGCGCCCGCTGGCGATATTGGTAAACCGTGACGTGGTGATGGCTTCAACAGAGCCTCCTAACCTATAATTCGCTCCGCGATGTCCCTTTCTGCAGGTACATACCTGGGGCCGTATGAGATTCTCTCGCCGCTCGGAGCGGGCGGCATGGGAGAGGTGTATCGTGCACGAGATACGCGGCTGGAGCGCACCGTCGCGATCAAAATTCTTCCCGCTCACTTATCCTCCGATCCTGTTCGCAAGCAGCGATTCGAACGAGAAGCGAAAACGATTTCGAGTCTGAATCATCCGCACATCTGCGTGCTGCACGACGTCGGCAGCCAGGATGGCATCGACTATCTGGTGATGGAATGTGTGGAGGGCGAGACGCTGGCCACGCGGCTGGAAAAGGGCCCGCTGCCGCTCGAACAAGTGCTGAAGTTCGGCGCGCAAATCGCGGATGCGCTGGATAAAGCCAACCGCAGCGGCGTTGTCCATCGCGACTTGAAGCCCGGCAATATCATGCTGACGCCGGCAGGCGCGAAGTTGCTGGACTTCGGCCTGGCCAAGCCAGCGGTGCCGCTGACAGGCGGGGCGACGCTCACTGCGACTTCGATGCGGACCACGCCAATGACGCAGGAGGGCACGGTCGTCGGGACGTTCCAATATATGTCGCCGGAGCAGATCGAGGGCAAGGATCTCGACGGGCGAAGCGATATTTTTTCACTCGGCGCCGTGTTGTACGAAATGCTCGCAGGCCAGCGAGCATTCGAAGGAAAGAGCCAACTGAGCGTAGCCTCAGCGATTCTGGAGAAAGAGCCGGCCCCGATCAGCACCACGAAACCACTCATTCCGCCCGCACTTGATCGAGCCATCCGCCGCTGCCTCGCCAAAGATCCGGAAGAGCGCTGGCAGACTGCCCGCGACGTTGCCATCGAATTGAAATGGATCGCCGATTCTGGCTTGCAATCAAGCGCAATCGCTCCCGGCGCCGAGCGGAGCAAGCGTTCCAACCCCTTGACAGTTGCCGCGTTCGCCCTGACCGCCCTGATTGCGGCTGCTCTAGGAATTCTTTATGCAAGAAAGCCCGCGCCCGACCTTCGTGTCACGCGCACCTACGTTAAGGCAGAAGCAGGTTCTGGTTTCATCTTTTCCGGGGATCAGAAAGGTTTCGCCATCTCTCCCGATGGCCGCAATCTCGCCTATGTAGCCTCGACCCCATCTCCCGATTCAAAATCCGCTCTATGGATTCGCCCGATGGATTCGCTTCATGCCCGATTGCTGCCGGGAACAGAAGCTGCCGGATTCCCTTTCTGGTCGTCGGACGGCAGGTACATTGGGTTTTTTGCCGGCGGCAAGCTGAAGAAAATTGATGTGCAAGGCGGCCCGCCAGCCATTATTTGCGATGCTCCGGACGGACGCGGTGGCTCCTGGAACCAGCAGGGCGATATTGTTTTCACCCCGACAGTCAACTCTCCCATCTACCGGGTATCCGCCTCTGGTGGCCCCATCTCCCAACTCACCACGCAGAATCCTTCTAACAATGAAACCACTCATCGCTGGCCCTGGTTCCTCCCTGACGGGCGTCACTTTATCTTTTTGGCCGGGAGCACGTTCACCCCCAGCGAAAGCGCCACCAACTCCATCATGCTGGGTTCTCTCGATTCCAAGGAGACCAGGCTCCTTTTTCATACTCATTACCAGGCTGTGTATGCGTCCGGGCAAATGCTCTTTTTGCGCCAGTCCTCCTTGATGGCCCAGCCCTTCGACGCCAAACGTTTCGAGCTCACGGGAGAAGCTGCTCCCGTCGCCGAACAAGTGCTCCAGGATTCCAGCATTGCCCACGCCTGGTTCTCTCCTTCCGAAGACGGCATTCTTCTCTACGCCGAAGGTGCGGCCAAGAATCGCCAGTTGGTCTGGTTTGATCGCAGCGGAAAGCAAATCGAAGCCGTGCCGGGCGATGACGCGTACGCAGGCATCAGCCTCTCTCGGGATGGGAAAAAGCTCGCCTACTATCTCGATGGAACTGGCTTTGACGTCTGGGCCTTCGATATCGCGCGTGGCGTAAAGACCCCTCTGACATTCGGCGCCTCTTCTGGACAGGGAAATCTGTACCCGGTGTGGTCTCCGGATGGAAAGTACGTTGTCTATACTTCCTATCGCGACGGTAAGTACGGCCTTTACCAAAAGTCTGCCGACGGCTCAGGCGGCGAAACGCTTCTTCTAGGGGGGATCGACCACTTTCGCGTTCCAACCTCCTGGTCTCCTGACGGAAAGTTTTTCATCTATCACGAAGGTGTTTCCGGAGGAACATACGCGAATGGGGTTCCGGGCGGCTGGTCGATATGGGTCCTGCCTCTCTTTGGTGACCATAAAGCTTATCCCTTCATCCAATCCACCTTCAGCGCCCGCGAAGCTAACTTTTCTCCCGACGGAAAGTGGCTCGCCTACTGCTCGAATGAGTCGGGGGAGTATCGCGTCTACGTTGTCCCATTTCCTGGGCCGGGCGGAAAATGGCAGGTTTCCCTTGGCGACGGGCGCGGTCCGCTCTGGCGCCGCGACGGAAAAGAAATCTTCTATCTTTCCGCGGACAATAAATTGATGGCTGTAAAGGTGGAAACTTCGGGCGGCAGCTTTGCGGCCAGCGAAGCGCGCGTGCTCTTTGACTCCCACTCTTACGGCGTTTTTGGCCGTTACGATGCCAGCGCGGATGGGCAGCGCTTCGTGGTTGTATACGAAGGAAACCGGCCCTCCTCCAGTACGCTCACTTCCGTCGTCAACTGGCCCGCCGAGCTGAAGAAGAAATGACGGCCATCTCGTTTGAGTCGTGGTTACGCCAAGATCGGGCCCCGAATATGGGCGAGAAGTATTGTTTCGTATTGAAAGTGTGAAGAAGTCGCGGTCGCTCCAGGGAAAAAGGAGAGTGCATGGGACGATTCACCGGTTTGCTGGGCCTGGCTACCATGCTGGGGCTGGCGTACTTGTTTTCGACGAATCGAAGAGCGATCCGGCTGAAAACTGTCTTGTGGGGCCTTGGACTTCAGCTGGCCTTTGCTTTCTTTGTTCTGCGTTTTGCGGTTGGACGCGCGCTTTTTGAGTATTTGGGGCGGGGAGCGAACAAGCTGTTGAGTTTTGCGTTCTTTGGCTCGGAGTTTGTCTTTGGCGAGCTGGGCAAAGCGAAATCTTCCCTGGGATTTATTTTTGCGTTTCAGGTGCTTCCCACGATCATTTTCATCGCCGCCGTTTTTGCTTTTCTGTATCACATTGGCGTCATGCAGGTGATTATTCGCCTGTTTGCGGTGGTCATGACGAAAGTGATGGGAGCGAGCGGCGCGGAGTCGCTCGACATCGCCGCCAGCATTTTTATGGGGCAGACGGAAGCGCCGCTTACGATCCGCCCATTTCTCAACCGGCTGACGAAGTCGGAGTTGATGTGCGTGATGACTTGTGGGATGGCGCACGTTTCCGGCGGGATTATGGCTGCGTATATCGCCTACGGGGTGGAAGCCAAGCATCTGCTTACGGCCGTCATCATGACGGCCCCGGGGACTTTGTTGATGGCAAAAATGCTCGTGCCAGAAACTGAGCAACCGCTGACGGCCGGGCGCGTGCAAATGCCGGAGATGGAAAAGGAAGCGAATTTTCTTGGTGCGATTTCCCGCGGCACTTCGGACGGTTTGCAACTGGCCATCAATGTGGGAGCGATGCTGATTTCCTTTGTCGCGCTTGTGGCCCTGGTGAACTATCTCTTTGCGGGAGCGCACAATATGCTAGCCGCGCACGGAATCACGTGGTTTCCCTCGAGCCTGCAGCAAGTCTTCGGCTGGGTGTTCGCGCCGGTCGCGTGGCTCATCGGCGTTTCCTGGCATGATGCGTCAACGGTCGGGAATCTTCTGGGATCGCGCATGGTCGTCAATGAACTCTACGCGTTCTCGCAGCTGGGGCCAATGAAGGGAACACTGGATCCACGATCGTTCACGATTGCGACGTTTGCTCTATGCGGCTTTGCGAATTTCAGTTCGATCGGGATTCAGATTGGCGGAATTGGGGCGCTTGCACCGGAACAACGCGGACAGCTGGCCAAGTTTGGAATTCGCGCCATGCTCGCTGGGACCATGGCGAATTTGATGTCGGCGGCGATCGTCGGAATCTTGACATGAGCCAGAGAAAATCCAAAAAGCGACCGGAAAAGCAGGCCGCTGAATCACTGGAAGCGGCGCCACGTGGGCAGGTAGTTGGTGTACCCAGTGAATTCGAACGCGCGGGAATCGCCGCGGAGTTTATTCTTTCTCGAACTCGCCTGCGGCCCAAGATTGCGCTGGTCCTCGGATCCGGCCTAGGTGCTTTCGCGGATGAATTTTCCGGCGCGAGCAGAATTCCGTATGCTGAAATTAATCACTTTCCGCGATCCACGGCCATCGGGCACGCCGGAAATCTCGTCATCGGAAACGTAGAAGCGATTCCTGTGGCGGGCATGCAGGGGCGCGTGCATCTCTATGAAGGGTATTCGGTGAAGGATGTGGCGTTTCCGATTCGTGTGTTTGCGCGCATGGGCGTGAAAGCGGTTATCCTGACCAACGCGGCGGGCGGCATCATGCGCGAATTCGTGCAAGGAAAGCTGGTGGTGATCAAGGATCACATTAACCTGCAGGGCGCCAACCCCCTTTCGGGCCCCAACGACGAACGATTCGGTGTGCGATTCCCGGACATGACCGCGGCGTACGATCGCCGCTTTCGGGAGATGGCCGTCGGTGAAGGAAACCGCATGGGGATCGGAATGTATGAGGGCATTTACGCCGCGCTTCCCGGGCCGAGCTACGAAACACCAGCGGAGATACGCTATCTTCGCGCCGTCGGCGCCGATCTTGTGGGAATGTCCACGGTGCCGGAAGTGATTGCCGCGCGGCACAGCGGGATTCGCGTGCTGGGTATTTCCTGCGTGACCAACGCGGCCGCGGGGATCCTGGACCAGCCGCTGAACCATAAGGAAGTGCTCGAGACAGGTGAGCGCGTGAAAGGGCAGTTCATCGGATTGTTGAAGGCCTTGATTCCGCGCATTGCGGAGGCGATTGCCTGATCCATTTTGTGATCCGCTGAGAGGAGCGAGCGCGTGAGCGAGTACGAAATCCTGATTACCGCGGCGAAGCAGGCGCGCGAGAACGCACACGCGCCCTTTTCCAATTTTCGCGTGGGCGCCGCGCTGCGGGCAGCCTCGGGACGAATCTTCGGGGGCTGCAACGTGGAAAACGCGACGTACGGCCTCACCGTTTGCGCTGAGCGCGTAGCCATCTTCAAAGCCATGAGCGAAGGGGAGCGCGGGTTCGACGCCATCTCGGTTGTGACGGACACCGAGACGCTTACTCCGCCTTGCGGCGCGTGCCGCCAGCTAATCTGGGAATTCTGCGGCGATGTTCCGGTCGTCCTTGCGAATCTGAAAGGCAAAATCGAAATCATTCAAATGCGCGAACTTTTCCCAAAACCGTTCGATTCTTCCAACCTGTGAGAAAGTATAAAAATGAAAATGAAAAATAAAGTTTGGACGCGCAGGACTATTCCATGGAGCGGGGTTCTTCTATTTTCCGTTTTCCATTTTCTATTTTCCAGCGTTCTCCCTGCACAGACGGCGAAGAAAGAAAAAGTGGATTTGCTGGTGAGCGGCGGCGCCCTCGTCACGATGGACGGGGAACGCCGCGTCCTAGAAGACGGTGCTATCGCTATCAAAGGTGATGTGATTGTGGCCTTGGGGCCACGCGCGGAGATCGAGAGTAAGTTCGCAGCATCGCAAACGATCAACGCCAAGGGCAAACTGGTTTTGCCTGGCTTCATCAACGGACACACTCACGTGCCCATGACCCTTTTTCGCGGGCTGCACGACGACGTGACGCTGGATGAATGGTTGCGCAAGTACATCTTTCCGGCCGAAGCCAAAAATGTGACGGAAGAGTTCGTGCGCTGGGGCACGCGACTCGCCGCAGCGGAGCAGATTCGAGGAGGTGTCACCACCTTCGCCGACATGTATTACTTCGAGGACGCCGTCGCCGAGGAAACCAAGGCCGCGGGGATGCGCGGGGTGCTCGGCGAAACGTTCATCGATTTTCCAGCGCCGGACAACAAGACCAACGCCGCAGCCCTTGAATACACGGAAAAATTCCTCAAGCGCTGGCAGGGCGATCCGCTGATTCATGCTGCGCCCGCGCCGCATTCGATCTATACCTGCTCGCAGAAGACGCTCCAGGGCGCCGCGGCCCTGGCGCGAAAATACAATGCGCCGATCCTGATTCACGTGGCGGAAATGAAAAAAGAGCTGGACGATAGCCGCGCGCAGAACGGAACAACGCCGGTGCAGTATCTCGACAAGATCGGCATTCTCGGCCCGGACGTAGTGGCGGCGCACTGCATTTTTGTGGATGCCGCCGACCGCAAAATCCTGGCGCAGCGCAACGTAGGATGTGTGCACAACCCTTCGAGCAACATGATGCTGGCCAGCGGAGTTTCACCGGTGCCTGAATTGCGGGCGGCAGGCGTTGCGGTTGGCTTGGGAACGGACGGCCCGGCGGGGAGCAACAACGACCTGGACTTGATGGAAGAGATCGACCTGGCGGCAAAACTCGCAAAAATAACCAAGATGGATCCGCTGGCGCTGAATGCCAAAGCTGTCGTGGAGATGGCCACGATCGACGGCGCCCGCGCGCTGCATATGGAGAAAGAGATCGGTTCGCTGGAAGCGGGGAAGAAGGCGGACCTGATTTTGATCGGCCTGGATGAACCCAATGCCGTGCCGATGTACGACATCTACGCCCAGATTGCCTACGCCTTGAAGGGGAACGACGTGCAGACGGTCATAATCGGCGGGCGCGTGGTCATGCTCGACAAAAAAGTTCTCACCGTGGATGAGGCGGCAGCGATCGCCAAAGCCCGCGAATATAAAATCAAAATTGAAGCTTCCCTAAAGTGATCCGGCGCGAGAGCCTGAGGGCCCGCCTCGAGGCAGCAGCGGATTGACGGTTCAGGGATTAACCGTTGCCGGCGTGACTCGCCGAAGCGGTTTTGCGCCCTGCGATGGAAATGTCATCTTCCAGAAGTTCGCGCAAGCCCCCATGAATTCGAACGCCACGATGCTCTTGCCGTCGCCGGCCGGCCGCAGCGATACAACCTTGCACTCGGTTTTCTGTCCACTGTTTTCGTTGGTCACCAACAGCGTTTGCCCCAGGGACACTCCGGCATCCATTATGGTCATCCCGCCATGGCCGCTCACGGAAAGCGTGCGGGTCTGCACTTTGAACTTTTCATTGTTTTCTGCATAACCTTGAATGGTTAAATCCGCAAAAATTGCGACTCGGGGGGTCCGGCGACGCTCGACGCGGCGGAAATGAAGAGTTGACATTGCGATGAAAGCCTTTCCTTGCTTGGGTGTCACTGGAATTGAGCAGGGACGCTGGGAGCGCTCATTTCCACGTTGGAGTGATTCTGGGTTTCAAGCCCCTGGAGGGGAATAGGATGATGGTACTAAATTGAGGCCCACCTAAACAGTACCCTCAGGCCAGCACTATCGATGGGTGCTCCGGCTCATCTGCTCCTATTTGATTTCCCGCAGCTTTCCGCTGGCCACATCGTAGACAAATCCGCGCACCGCGACCTCTTTGGGAACCCAGGGATGCGTCCGTAGCTTCTCCAGCTGGTGCCGCACATTCTCGTCAATGTTCTGGAAGGCATAGAAGAACGCTGGGGAAATCGCCGCCGTTCCAGCTCGGTTCTGGATTCTCGTGCGCAAGTCCTGTTCTGTGGTGTGCATCAGTCCGCAATCGGTGTGATTAATAACCATGAATTCCTCGGTCCCTAGCAGGTAGTGCGAGACCACCAGGGAACGCAGGCTGTCTTCCGTTACAATGCCGCCGGCATTGCGAATGATGTGCGCGTCTCCCGTCTTCAGCCCCAGCGTTCGAATCGACAGCCGCGTATCCATGCAGGTCAGGACCGCCAGCTTGCGCTCCGGGCGCGGCGTGAGCTTCCGCAATTCATGGGTCTGGGAGTAGAGCTCGTTCGCTTGCAGAACTTCATCAATAACGCTCATGGTCTTCCTAGTCTAACAAACCACGAGCCGTCAGGCTTTGGCGTAGGCGACCCCGTAGCGAAAATACTTTTCACCCGGCACTTCCTGGACGTAAGCGATTTTCCCGCGAACGAAAATATTGGGCGAACCGGGCGAGTAGGGAGCGGCAACTTCAATATCGGCCTTCACAGCGTAAGTCTTGCGGCTCCTGAAACGAAGGCCGCCGCGCGAGATATCTTCACAGGTGACGATGTCATCGCCCGCGGCAAAACTCCGCACACAGCCCTTGAAATTCACCTTGGTGCGAACGTGCTTGCGTCTGTTTTCCGCGCGCAGCGCCGGTCTGAAGTCAGGCTCTGGTTCCTCTTCTGCTGGGGCGGGCGCAGCGGGCTCCAGCTCTTGTGCGCCTATGGGCGAACCGGCTTCGTCCTCCGCCTTCTTCCAGTGGGTTGAGGTACCACAACTCTTGCAGTGCCGGACGATTCCTTCGTTGACGATATAGACGTCGGACTCCAGGTCGCTCTGCTCGACCAGCTCGCGCGCCTTGCAACTGGCACATTGCAATAAAACGCTGTTCGCTATTTTCTCGGATAGCGATACCGGAGGAAATTCGATGCCCCAAAAGTCGATATTCTGATTCAGAAAGGCCACGCCGTAGGTATAACTATCGCCTTCCGATCCGAGCTGGCCAACCACCCGCACCTCGGCCTCTTTATTGGTTTCCAGCGAGCGAAGGATCAGCTCCTGCTCCGGGGATAGTTTGTATTCGGAGACGATGCCCGCACCATGCCGGCTGAGCAAGACCGTCTTCGCGTTCTCCGAAAACATCTTGCCTTCCATGTCGCTTCCGACCAGAAGGATGGGGATCTCCTTTGGTATTCGGCTGCTCCGACGCATCCCGGATGACGACACTTGCGCACCCGCTGAGAGGAAAGTCTGACAAAATGTTACCCGGAATCCTTCACCGGCGTGCTGGATTTTGCAAGAGTGGTTCGAACCGCGCACGGCTGGCCGGCGGCGGCAAGTTTGCAGGGTATCCAGCGGCGGGTTGGGTATAGAATATCCTGCGTTCCCGGGAAGGCCACCCCATGGAAGAAGAGCGGCGTCGCGCACCCCGATTTGCCCTCATCGCTTCGGCCGAGGTCCTTGCGGAAGATACCGGCTCGCGCATGAGCACCCGCATCAGCGACCTCAGCACTTCCGGCTGTTACGTCGACACCATCAATCCCTTGCCCGACGGCACCCTTGTGCAAGTGAAAATCTTTACCGAAGCCCACATCTTCGAGGCCCCTGCCACGGTCGTTTTTTCTCATACCCACCTGGGCATGGGGCTGAGGTTTCGCGAGGTCCAGCCAAACTCGCAGGATGTCTTGCAGAACTGGCTTCCAGCCACGGTCTAGGCGCCCCGCCCCGACGGGGCTAAGCCCGACTCAGAATTCCTAGCGACAGTCCTGCGGCAGTATGGTATCTTCTCGCTCCCACCCTGACATCCAGCCCCTCGCTACTCCCGTATGTAATAGGGTGTCCCATGGAAGCTCTGGCAAAGCGTTTGGAAGACCGCATTCCCCTTACCGTAAGGGTGGATCTCTGCAGCCTGGATGTCCGCCAGCGAACCCAGGAGGGCCTCACAGAAAACGTGAGTATGCACGGCGCCCGCGTCGTATCCACCAGGCCGTGGAAGCCGGATGAGCGGCTGAACGTGCACTCTCTTCCTGGCGATTTCCGGGCGCGGGCACGGGTGATTTACTGCGTACCGCTAGGAACGGACTCCTTTGCCATCGGTTTGCAATTGCTGGCTGCGGCGGGGAACTGGCACTAGCGAAGCGAGCAGGTGGACGTGGGCGAATTAACTAAGGGAATGACGAACGCCAGGCAAATTCGGTAGTTCTGTCCTTAGCGCGAGAGCGCCAGGATGGCTTCGTTGAGTCTTGTCAGATCGGAGTCCAGACGATAGTAACCGGACCGCCATGTGCTGGTGGTTTCTTCCGCCCGGAAGCTGATCACAGCGAAGTCACTTGTCGCGCCATTGCCATTGACCACCGCCGGGAACTGTTCTCCGACGTAGGTGGCGGGATGTTCTTTCACCACGCGTTCGCATTCAGGAACGGAAAGAACGGCGCGAAGCATGCCCTGATTTTTCGCGTGCGGTTGGCAAAAATAGAGGTTGGGCATACGAGTGAATGATGCGGAAAAAGCGGCAAAATTAAAATAGTACTTTCGGACAACTGACCCGCGAGTGTCCACAGGGACACAACAGCAGAACGTGATTTCCTTTGGAATATTGCGATCCCTCAGCTTTTGCAGCGAGCAAGCGGTGCTGAAGATACAGCAGGGGAAAATCGGTTTAGCGTGCGATTCAGGCCTTAGGTGAGCGCCTCTTTGGCAGTCAACGCGTAGACCGCTGTGCAATCGATCACTTTTCTCAGGTCAACGTACTCGTTCGGGCCATGCGCAACCGAGAGTAGCCCCGGGCCGTAGGCGTAGGCCGGGATGCCCTGCGCGGCATAGAAGCGTGTCTCCAGCAGGCCCGGACACATCTCGAAGCGCGGAGCTTCTCCTGCGATCGCGGAGATGCTGCGAGACAATGTTTCGCCGATCGGGCTGTCTTCGCCGCTGGAAGCCGAGTTGCCTTCCTGCAGGATTTCCCACTCCAGAGGTATGCCGTCACGTTTGCAGCCCTCCAGCATGCCGAGCAATTTTTCCTTCTCCGTCGCGAGGTCTTCTTCCGGATTGATTCTCCGGTCCACTGTGAACCAGCACTTTTCCGGCACCACATTGAAATTGGCGCCTCCGCCGCTCTGTCCGCCGAGCATCAGGATGGAGTTGCGCGCCTGTTCCGCGCCGATCTGGAAGCCGGTCGAGCGCTTCTCCACTTCACACTTGAATTGCTGGAGGCGTTCCACGACGCGGTGCATGCGTTCGAATGCATTTTCGCCCTGGTGCTGCAGGCCCACGTGCGCGGACTTTCCCAAGACCTGAACGCGCAGCGAAATTGCGCCGCGGTTGGCATTCCAGACCACGCCGCTGGTGGGCTCTGCCAGAAGCATCCCGATGCCGTTGCACCCCAGCAAACCTTGTTCCGCGAGCCATGCGGAGCCGCCTTCGCCGCCTGTTTCTTCGTTCGGGACCAGCGTGAGGACGATGCGGCCGTTCAATTTCGGTCCGGCTTCTTTGAGCGCCCGGATGGCATAGAGCATCGCCACGATACCGCCCTTCATGTCGCAAGCACCGCGGCCGAAGAGAAAATGCTCTTTGCGAATGGGTTGAAATTGTGTCGTGGACTGTGCGGGGACGACGTCGTAATGGCCGTGAAAATAGAGCGCGCGGTCTCCTGGCCCGGAACTGCCCAGCAGACAAATGGGAGCATCACTACCTTCTTTGTTCGCGCCGGCGGAGGAGAACCGCTCACATGCAAGGCCAGCTTCACGCATTCGACGTTCGAGAAGATCCGCACATGCGCGGTAATTCCTCCCCGGGGGATTCTCGGTAGGTATGGCCACGAGCTCCGTCAGCAGGGCGGCCATTTCGTCTTCGCGCTGCTGCAGCCAGGCATGTATCGAATCGGCTTGTATTGGTCTGTTGTTCGGCGCTCCGCTCATAGGCTGCAAGCCTAGAAATTCCTGCTCGTGACGCCAAGCTCCAAATTGGTGCCAGAAGCTCTTGCCCCCGCGTTCCGACGACCACGTCGTATCCAAACGGCAGTGCATCCGGCGTGCACAGGCCGCGGCTGTGGTAGGCTGGGCCGGAATCGAGCATCTAAGCGGAGCAGACGGATGAGCGCTGGCGCAAACGCGTTTCCGATCCTGAGGTGGGTTGCGCTGTCGTGGCTGTTGGTGTGGCTGCCGTCTTATGTGTGGGCGTGGGGTTGGGCGAATCTGCTGCATCTCTGCGACATGGCAGTGATCCTCGGATGCGTGGGAATCTGGTGGGGCAGCTCCTTGCTGATCTCCAGCCAGGCGGTGGGATCCTTGGCCGCGGGAATCCTTTGGGCTCTCGATGTGGGCTGGCGGCTCACGACCGGGCGATTTTTGGTGGGCGGAACCGATTACATGTGGGATGGGCGATACCCGCTCTGGGTGCGGCTGCTCTCCGGCTTTCACATCGGGCTTCCTCTAGCGCTGCTTTGGGCCATGCGCAAGGTAGGATATGACCGGCGCGCATTGGCATTGCAGGCGGCCATCGCGGCGGCGCTATTTGTTGCCGCACGATTCTTGCCTTCGGATCTGAATGTAAATTACGCTTTTCGTGATCCTCTGTTCCATCGCGCCTGGGGGCCTGCTCCCATCCATCTCGCGGTGATTTTCTTTTTCGCGGTGGCGTTCCTCTACTGGCCGACGCATCTCTTTTTGAGCTGGATGTTTCCGCTCGCGGGCGCGACAAAATGACCTGCAAGGAACGGCTCCACGGTCCGGGGAAAACTTTGCAGCCGGACGATTCGAATCAGGTGAAACAAAGATGAACAGAAAACGACAACTTCTCATTGGGATTGGCTGCGCGCTGGCGATCTTGGTTGCGGTCAAGCTGCGTGCGGATGCAGCGGGGGAAATCGAACGGCTGGCCACGTTGATGTCCTGGAAGACGGGAACGGTGGTTGCCGACATTGGCGCGGGAGACGGGAGCTATGCGTTTGCGGCGTTGGACCACGTCGGGCTTACGGGAAAAGTATTTGCGACCGAAATTGATGAGAAAAAGCTGAAAGAGTTACGGGCAGAGGTCAAAAAACGGAATTTACAGAATGTGGCCGTGGTGGAAAGCGCGGAAGCGGATACGAATTTGCCGGCTGCGTGCTGCGACGCGATTTTCCTGCGGCGCGTTTACCACCACCTGACGAAGCCGAAAGAGTTTGATGCCAATTTGATCCGTTCCTTGAAACCCGGCGGGCGGCTGGCGATTATTGATTTTCCGCCGCGCCCCGGACTCGACCCGGTGGAGGGGGTTCCGAGCAACCGCGGCGGCCACGGGATACCGCAGAAGATTGTGATTGAGGAGCTCACCGCGGCCGGTCTGCAAGTCGAAAAGATTGTGAACGACTGGCCGGGCGATGATTACTGTGTGTTGTTCGTGCGGAAATGACGACCGAAGAGAAGTTTGGGCCGCTGGAAGTGCCTGAACATTTTAATGTCGCGACGCATTTTCTGGATGTGCCGGCCGGGAGGCATCCAGAGCGCATAGCGATCGCCGGCGAACCTCGCGAGGTCACTTATGGCGAACTTGCGGCGCTTTCGAATCGCGTGGGAAATGCGCTGCTTGCGCAGGGTGTGTCGCCCGTCGATCGCGTTCTTATCCTGTTGCCGGATTCGGCGGAGTTTATCGCGGCATTTTTTGGCGCTGCAAAGATCGGCGCGGTCGTAGTGCCGGTGAATCCCTTTGCGCGCGCGACTGACTACCTCCACTACATCGAAAATAGCGAGCCAATCGTGGCCATTATCCATTCCGAAGCGCTGCCGGAATTTCTCCCGGCGTCGGGAGAGCGGCCACAAATGCGGATCGTCCTGGCGGGCGAGGAAGCCCTCGCGACTGGCGGCGTGAGTTGCGCAAAATGGAGCGAATGGACAGGCGGGGCAAGCGACCGCCTCGTAGCAGCGCCCACTTCTGCGCACGATTCTGCCTTCATGCTTTATACGTCCGGAAGTGGAGGAAAGCCAAAGGCGGCCGTTCACCGGCATGTGGACATGCTGGTGACGAGCCAGAACTATGCACATGGCGTGCTCGGCTTGCGCGAAAACGACGTCACGTTTTCTGTTTCCAAGCTGTTCTTTGCGTATGGTTTAGGAAATGGAATGTACTTTCCGCTTTCGGCCGGCGCAAAAACCGTATTGAACCCCGAACGAACGAAAGTGGAGCACGTCATCGAGCTTGTCGAGAAGTATCGGCCGACGATTTTCTTTGCCGTGCCGACGTTTTACGCGGCTGTGTTGCGCGCGGCCGAGGAAAAAAAGTATCCCATGAATTTTTCATCGGTACGGCAGTGCGTGTCGGCCGGGGAGATGCTGCCGGCGGAAATCTTCCAGCGCTGGAAGCGGCGATTCGGGATCGAAATCCTCGACGGCATCGGTTCGACGGAAATGCTGCACATGTTTGTTTCGAGTCGGCCGGGGCATTGCAAACCCGGAAGCTGCGGATTCCCGGTGCCGGGCTACGAAGTCAAAATTGTGGATGACGCGGGCGAGCCGGTGGCTGGAGAAGAGATCGGAAATCTGTGGGTGCGCGGGGAAAGCGCATTCGAACGGTATTGGAAAATTCCTGAATTGACCGCGCGTACAAAACGCGGCGAGTGGGTGGTGACCGGCGACAAATTCGTTTGTGATTCGAACGGCTATTACCAGTATTGCGGGCGCGCGGACGACATGTTGAAAGTCGCGGGGATGTGGGTCTCGCCGATGGAAGTGGAAAACGCGCTGCTTGGGCACCCGCTGGTGGCGGAATGCGCGGTCGTAGGAGAGATGGATGCGCGGGGGCTTATGTCTTCGGTGGCGCACGTAGTGTTGCGCACGGAGAGTGGATCGGAACAACTGGCGGCGGAAATTCGCGAGCACGTAAAGGCCAGGCTCGTGCCATACAAAGTGCCGCGCGAAGTCAGATTTTGCAGCGAGTTGCCGAAAACGGTGACGGGAAAAATTCAGCGATTCCGGTTGCGTGACGGTTCGAACAGCAAGTAAGCGCCGAAATATTTCCGCAGCGAGGAACAGGCCATGCAGGCGGCGTCTTGGGTATTTGGTTGAACTGCTGGTGCGCCGCGCGGCGATTAGTGCGCAGCGAGCCAGTTCACATAGTCGGCCAGCGCTTGGGATTCCCGAACCAGTTCGCGTCCCTCTTCCTTACTGATCCGCTTGCCATGGAACTCCGCGTCCGTAAGCCTCTCCAACATTTCATCGGCAAGATGATTGCGAAGAGAAGTTATGAACGAAAGCTGATTTTCTAAATTGGCGTAGGTGGCGTCGTCGCCGGCAAGAGCCTTCGTAGAAATTTTAAGGCTTGCCAGCCCGAGTTCTCCCACCGGGGCATTGATTCGCTTGTACGCTCGGGCGAGTTCGACGAACTCGCCGCGGTTGTCTTCAACACCATCCGGCAGCGCCCAATGGTGCAGATCTTCGGCCAGGACTCGCCCTTGGCTTTGGTAGTCATCTTTCAATCCAACCAGCGCCAACATCGTGGGGCGAATATCCGTGTGATCGGACCACACGTCGTCGTCCACGCCCTTATTCTTTACGCCGGGCCCCGCGAGAGCGAGATAGGTGACGTTGATGTCCGGCGATACTCCTCCATGGTTCCAGGCGAAGCCGGGATTCACCACCACATCCGGCCCGAACGTTTGAAAGAAGTAATCGGGATCGCCAAACATCACATAGGTGGGTGTGCGCAATGGATCGTCGGTGATCATGTGGAGCAGCTTCAGCTCCACGGGGTCGGCGAGAAAGCGCGTAAGGGTGTCGGTGTTGCCGGTTCTGGGGTTCACAAGAGTCAGCTTTGAGGTGTCGCGTTCGAATTGGCGGGCAATCGCTGAATCACGCGCGGGCTGGCCGCTGATGTAAAACACCGGCGCCATGTCAAAGTGAATGTCGAAAGGAGTGTTGGTGAAGTTTAGTGAGGGATCTTCTTTCCCGAGGAGCGATTGGATGTTACTCAGCAACTCGCCGACGGTGTTCGGGCCGACAGTTCCCGGCGTATAAGTGCATGGTATGTTGACACCGTCGCAGCCGGGATTCGTTGGCGGGCCGCCGGCAAAATGGTCATTTTCATCCGCGGTGAGGATGCAGAGAGTGTTATCGGGAGTGATGCCGTCATTTTCCAGCCGCGTGAAGAATTTGTTGAAGGCATCATCATAGGCCGCAAGTTGCGCGACATATCCCGCCTCACCAGGGCCAAACGCACGGAACGGCGCCGAGTGGCTGTCATGCGCGTCGGAAATATACGAGTATGTGACGGGCACGCCGTTTTCCTGCATCGCCGCAGTGTAAGCGAGCGCTTGATAAGCGGAAATACCTCCGAACCCGGGGAAGCCGTTGAGTGGCTTGCCGTTCAAGTCCAGGAACGGCCCGTTCGGACTGATGACCGGTGCGACAAATTTGTGCCCGAAAAGTGCGTTGAATCCTGAATATCCATTCGGCTCTTGAGGAAGAACGTCTGGCTCTCCGTGATGCTGGCTGGAGCACAGCGCATTGCCCGAAGCGCAATGGATCGCGATGCCTTCGAAATCCGCCGCGGCGTTTTTGTCTGCCAGCGCCAAAGCCAGTTCAGTTGGGTCGTTTGCGAAAACCGTTTTGAGATCACTATTTGTATTTTCCATTTCCATATTGGCGATGGAGACCGCGCCAAAATTGCAGCCCGCTCGCGTGAAGGGTACCCAGGGTGCCGGGGCGTTCTTGCCGTCTGCAGTAAGGAGGCTAAATGTGGGATCCGCAACCGGGTCGACGAGGTCGGTCCAATAAGTGAAGGAACTGGTGAAGGTCGATCCCAGACCGTCCGAAGCTTTGGGATTGAAGTAGTTGTAGCTGTTGGCCACTGGCTGGCCGTGGCGTTCGCCGTATACTCCGGTGAGCGAAGTGATGATGTCATCGGCGGTGTGAGCAATCAGTGGGGTGTGGTGGTTGGTGGAGAGGGTCCCGTTATTCACGAAGAAGTTTAGCAGGTGGGGCATTTGCTCGAGATCGGAAGGGACGGTGGGATTATCGCGGGTGAAATGGACATTATCAAATTGAATGTAAATGACGTGCTTGATTTCACCGCGGGCAGAATTTAGTGCGCAGCCGCCGGCGGAAGAGGGCGCATTCTGAGGCGGAGCGGGCATGGGGGCGGCTTGTGCCGTGGCAGGGACGAGCAGGGGCATTACGGAGCTCAACGCAAAGGCCAAAGAGATGGTGGCCGCCAGAACCTGGCGAAATACCGGCGAAAGATCCCGGAGTTTGCTGCGAAACCGTTTTGGAATAATCGAAGAAGTCTGATTCATTTTCAAGACACGCCTCCTGGGCAAAGTCTGACGCGCAGCGTTTTTAACGCTCTCAGAAGGAACGTTGGTTACAAATTCGATAATTTCGCGTCAAGAAATAGAAAATTGGGGGTGTGGCACGTCAGGCGGGGTCCAGGTAGGTGTCGTAGGAAGTGGCGATAGCGCGGACTTCAGCGAGGGTTTGATCGCGGAGGACTTTGCCGTCTTCGAGAACGGTTTCGAGGGCGTTGCTGTTCCGGCCCGGATCGCCGTCGAGGACTTCGACAGTGGCGAACTCCTTGCCGTGCTGAATGAGATTGAAGCGGCCGCCTTTGCTGGCTTTGGAGGGATCGGTCTTGGGATTTTTGTAGACGTTGTGCCAGGTGCCGTTGCGGTCGATCGCCGAACATTTCAGCGCAAATCGCAACGTGTCGCGATTCACTTGCTGCAGCAGCGCACCGCCCATGCCATAGCTCCAGATGTCCTGGGACCAGCCTTTGCGCGTAAGCTGCGCGGTGATGTTCTGGATGGTGTAGAAGTTCACGCCATCGCCCTGGATGAAGCGCACGCAGGGAACGGTGGTCTTCCAGCCCTTGCTATTCACTTCGTAGCCAAAGACTTCGCTGACAATTTTGAAAAGTTCTTCGAGGACGGTGACGGCATCGCCGGAGTCCGGGCGAATGATGAGCGTGCCGTTGCGCTGCAAAACCCTTTCGCGAAGCGCGCCGCCCCAGAGATTTCGGACGGCGTTGTAGATGTCGTAGGAATCGCTGACGCAGGCGACGAGGCCTTCGGGACAATTTTCCAGGATGTTGGCATAGGCCTTGAGCTCGTCGGCTTCGCCCCACGCGGTGATGGTGGAATGCTCGGAGGCGGGGATGCTGTAGCCGGCGCAGCTGGCGGGATCGGTGGCGGAAAGATCGGCGGAATAGAATTGATTGAGAAGCTGGATCGCCGCCAGCGTGTCTGTCCCGAGAAAATTGAGGAGATGAGCGGCGCCGCCGATGGCCGCGGATTCTTTCGAGGAAACGCCGCGGAAGCCGAAGTCGTGGAGTTTGAAGGGGAGGAGCGAAGGATCGCCGGTGCGGACCAGAGCTTTGCCGATGGCTTGCTTGATGGCGCGGGAAAGGGTGGCCACGGTGATCGGATACCAGACCTGGAGAAGAACGGTTTCGGCCCAGTTGGTGAGCCAATAGAATTCGGGATCGGTGTTCTCGATGGTGATAAGCGCGTTGTGGCTTTTGACGACGGTGCCTTCCTTGATGGCGCGGATGCGGAGGGGGAGGCGTCCGCCATGCTTGGCGTAGAGGGATTTGAATCCGTCGTAGTTGAAGGATTTGGGGTGGCCGTTGAAATGCGCGTGGGCGACGCGGCGGGCTTCCTCGACGTCGTCGAGGGTGAAGACCTGTCCGGCGAAATTGGACTTGAGGATGTACTGCAACATGGCGAGCATGGTTTCGTCGAACATGCCGCCGCGGGATTCGACATAGGAGTAGATGTGGCGCGTGTCCGGGGGATATTGCCACCAGTGGGTGAGCTTGTAGGAGTCGGTGTTGAGGATGGGATTGAGGCGCAGGGACTGCATGGGTTCAGGATAGCAGAGCAGGTTGCGCGATGGCAGGTTTGAAGGTTGAGTCGATGAGAGGACGGAACAACGTAAGAAAGTAAGGAGGCAAGGAGTGGCACGTCGGAACGTTTGAACGTCGGAACGTTGGGAAAATACAGGTGGCCCCCCTCCCGATGGTTTTTGTAAGGATGTGATTCGATTGAGGTTGCAAGGTGGGGGGCTGCTAAGGATGTGACAGAAAAGGAGTTACACCGATGAACGTTGGAACATAGGAAGGTTGAAAGCTGAAAAACAGGGGGGGCCGGGGTCGCTCTTGATGGGAAGCTGTTGAAGGGGTTAGAAGGACTGCCTGGCGGGCGCGTCCCACAGATGCGTCCGGGATGTCCCGCAAACCCAACCGGGATGCGAAGAACGCAGAGAAAGCGGACATTAAGGGCGGGGGCACAGAAGAGCTACCCGACGAAACAGACGCATTATAGCATATTGGTACAGTTAGTCAAGTATTACTTTAAATGGTGTGTTTGCTGGGAGATAGTCTGGGGCAGGACAAGGGCGCCGGCGTAGGAAAAGTCAAAAACCGTACCCTTAAAACCGAAGGGTTGATTGGATAAGAACGAAGGCTCCGTTCGTAGCCGAGTATGCTTCTGTTTGGAGGACCGAAGCATTCGGTAGGAAGGAGCCTTCGATGATGATTATTGGATGTGATTATCACCCCAGTTGGCAACAGATTTGTTGGATGGACACGGTCACTGGAGAGACGGGAGAAAAGAAGTTGGAGCATGCGTCTGGGGAAGCGGAGAAGTTTTACCGCGGATTGTCTGCGCCTGCTTTGATCGGGATGGAGTCGACCGGGAACTGCCAGTGGTTTGTGGAGATGTCCACGACGGCAGGACACGATGTTTGGATCGGCGACGCGGCGAGGATTCGCGCGAGTGACTCGAGGCAGCAGAAGCATGACCGGCGCGACGCCGCGCTGATTTTGAAGTTGCTGCTGGAAGGGCGGTTTCCGCGGATCTGGACACCGTCAGGTGAAGAAAAGGATTTGCGGCAGCTTTTGATTCATCGCTACAAGCTGGTGCGAATACGCGCACAGGTGAAAAACGAGCTGCAGCACCTGGCGATGAATCAGGGCATCACCAAGAAGCGGAGGTTGTGGAGCAAAGCGGGCGAGAAGGTGCTCCGCGAGTTACCGCTGAAGCCATGGGCAAGCCGACGAAGAGAAGACCTGATCAAGGTAAGAGAGATGCTGAGTACGCAGATTGGCCTGCTCGACCAAGCCGTGGTGGAAGTTGCCGAGAAGAATGAAAAGGCGCGGCTGCTGATGACCCAGCCAGGCGTGGGACCGATCACTTCCATGGCGTTCGTGCTGACCATGGGAGACGTGAATCGTTTTCAGCGCGGGAAGCAGGTAGCGAGTTATCTCGGGCTGATTCCGCGGGAGTACAGTTCAGGCGGGCATCAGCGGTTCGGATCGATCAGCAAGCAGGGGAATCGGTTTATGAGGATGCTGTTAGTGGAA